>R14__coassemble_34_pt1 | contig 117646 bp, 80 predicted proteins | sample R14__metabat2_low_PE_025 | metagenome-assembled genome bin R14
CTATGCGGGCGCGGTGATCATCGTCAGCCACGACCGCTCGTTCATGGACCGCATGGTGGATCGCGTCGCGGAAATCGACAACGGCCAGGTGGTGCTTTACAAGGGCAACTATTCTGCGTATTTGAAGGCGCGCGCGGATCGTTTGGAGCTTTTGCGCGAGGAAAAGAAGAAGCAGGATGCCGAGATCGCGCACCTGCAGGAATTCGTCGAGAAGTTCCGCTATAAGGCGACCAAGGCCCGCCAAGCTCAGGAGCGCGCGGCGCGGTTGGAAAAGATTCTGGAAAACCGCATCGTCATTCCCGAGGAACGCAAGACCGTGCATTTCAACTTCAAACAGCCGGCGCGCACGGGTGATGAAGTGGTGCGGGCGCGGGGCTTGCGCAAAAGTTTCGGCGACAAAGTGGTGTACGATGGCGCCGATTTCAACATGTATCGCGGCGACAAGATCGCTTTGGTGGGCCCGAACGGGGCGGGCAAGTCCACGTTGCTGAAAATGGTCGCGGGCGTGCTCGAGCCCGACGCGGGCACCATCGAATACGGCGTGAACGTCGAGAAAACCTATTACGCGCAGCACCAGCTGGAGGAACTGGTCTCGGGCAACACGGTGTTCGAGGAGCTCGACCGCGTGGCGCCGCAGTGGACCATCTCGCAGGTGCGCACGCTGCTGGGCGCGTTCCTGTTCAAGGGCGACGACGTTTCCAAGAAAGTGAGCGTGCTTTCCGGCGGTGAGAAGAGCCGCTTGGCTTTGGCGAAAATGCTGGTGGCTCCGCGTCCGCTGCTCTGCCTGGACGAGCCCACCAACCATTTGGACATCGCTTCGGCCGACGTGCTGGAGCAGGCGCTTCAGAAATTCGAAGGAACCATTCTGCTGATCACGCACGACCGCCATCTCATTCGCGCGGTTGCCAATCGCATTGTGGAGATTAAGCCCGGCCAGATCACCAGCTTCGATGGCGATTACGACTATTACTTGGAAAAGACCGGCCAATCCGAGGATGCCGCCGATGCGAGCGTGGAAAGCGCGCGGGCGAAGAAGGCCCCCGCGCAGGCGAATTCGGATGCTTTCAAGAAGGCGGGCGCGGATTCTGGGCAGAATGGCGCTTCGGGCACGGTGGTGACGGTGAACAGCCATCGTCGCAGCGCTCGTGCCGGCAGCGGGGAAGCGGGCGATGCGGGCGCGGGCTACGGCGCAACGCAGCTCACCGCGCCGAAGGCGTCTGCGCCGAAGTCCAAGGAGCAGAAGCGCCGTGAAGCCGAGGCGCGCAATCGCGCGTATGCGGCCCTGAAGAACCAGCGGCGCCGCATCGCCGAGCTCGATAAGCAGCTCGAGCGCGACAACGCGCGCATGGCGGAGATTCTGGAACTGCTCGCAGACCCTGCGTTTTACACGAGCGAGGATTCGACGTCGGACGTTGTGGCCGAACACGCGCGCTTGAAGCAGCGCATCGATGCGGCGGAAGAGGAATGGTTTCTGCTCAACGAAGAGGTTGAGGCCGAGATGGCGCGCCAGCAGGAGGCTTTGTAATGGGCTTGCTGCATGCAGAAGATGAAGCCACCTACGAGCCGGCTTTCCACATCGTGCTGGTTGAACCCGAGATTCCGCAGAATACGGGCAACATCGCGCGGACGTGCGCGGTAGCGGGTCTGCGCTTGCACTTGGTGGAGCCGATGGGATTTCGGTTGTCGGAGCGCAATCTGAAGCGCGCCGGCTGCGATTATTGGGACGATGTCGACATCGTGCACTGGGCAAGCGCTGATGCGTTTCTTGAGGCCCACGGCGGGGATGCGAGCAAATTGCACCTGCTCACGGGTCGTGCGCAGCGCACGCATACGCAGGTGGATTACGCGGCGGGGGATTACCTGCTGTTCGGCCGCGAGAGTCGCGGGCTGGATGACGCGCTGCTTGCCCGGTACGCGGATGCCTGCGTGCGCATTCCGATGCGTGAGGATGCGCGCTCGCTCAACTTGTCGAACGCCGTGGCGATTGCCGCGTATGAGGCGCTGCGCCAGCTCGATTTTCCCTCGTTAATTTAGCCTTTTGCGTGCTTGCGCTTGTGTTTGGCTCGCGCTCGGTTTGCGGTTGGACATCCCGTTCATCTGCGCATTTTGATTATTCTTGAAGGTAGTATGGCAACGTTCGCGCGGCCAGCTCGGTTTGATACAATTACGCACATCATCGTTTTCACGAAAGGATTCACAAACATGAACATTGTTCTGTTGGGCGCCCCCGGCGCAGGCAAGGGCACGCAGGCTGCCAAGCTGGTCGAGGAATTCAATATGCCGCATATTTCCACGGGCGATATGCTCCGTGCTGCCGTTAAGGCCGGCACGCCGCTGGGCCAGGAAGCCAAGTCGTACATGGACGCAGGCGAACTCGTTCCCGACGAGGTCATCATCGGTCTGGTTACCGAGCGCCTTGCCGAGCCCGACACCAACGTCGGTTTCATTCTGGACGGCTTCCCCCGCACGTCCGCTCAGGCCGTCGCACTCGATGCCGAGCTGGGCAAGATGGAGCGCCCGCTTGACGCCGCTCTCCTGATCGATGTTGATCCGGAAGTCATCATCAAGCGCCTGACGTCGCGCCGTATGTGCAAGGATTGCGGCCATATCGGCTCTGTGGCCGACGCCGAATGCCCCAAGTGCGGTGGCGAAATGTATCAGCGCGACGACGACAACGAAGCGACCGTGCGCAATCGCTTGGATGTGTACGACAAGTCCACGTCGCCGCTTATCGATTACTATCGCGGTAGCGAGCTGCTGGTTGCCATCGACGGCGACCGCGATCCCGCGGACGTGTATGCCGATGTCAAGGATTCCCTTGGCATGTAATGCGCTTGTTGCGTAGGTTTAGGTAGGGAAGGCCCCGAGCTCGATGGAGTTCGGGGCCTTTTGCATGCCTGGTGTTGCGCCCGGCCCTGCGGTGCATCGCTGCCAGCCCGCTCGCTACCATCCATCGCGGCCCCGCGCGCACGTTATTGTGGTACTTTTCCTGCAAATATTGCGTTATTGTGGTAGTAAAATTTTCAAGTACCACAATATCGTCAATTTTGCAGAAAAAGTACCACAATAACGCATCCGCCATCCCACGTCCCTCCAAAAACGCTGCGCCCCTTTGCCCGCCTAGGGGACAAATCAGGGGATATGCGGGCAGTTTGTCTCGTATAATTGTGACAACTATGCAAACGGTGCTCGACAATCTTCGCCATTGGCTGCACCGCTTCATGCGCGCGCATGGAGCGGGGGTGGAACATACCCTGCGTCGCGCGGTGATCATCATCTTGATCGCGCTTTTGCTCGAGGTGTTCCTGTTCAACGTGAATTTCTTCCGCACTGCCGGCTACACCGAAGTGAAGCTGGACGAATCCATCGACTTGCAACAATCGACCGACGGGCGGTACAAGTTCACGGAAAGCGACCATGTGATCGAAATAACCGACTTGAATACGCCCGTGAAAAACATCTGGCTCGATTTCGATGACACGCAGGCTGCGCAGGAAATCACCGTCAAGATCCAGTTCACCGACGCCGCGCATAAAACGTACTTCGATACGACGGAATACACGTACGGCGTGCCCGACGTGGACATTTCCACCAAATCATGGCAGAGCGAATACTTGGGAATCAACGCATCGGGCGAGGTGGGAAGCCTGCGCATCGAGATTGTGAGCGACTCGAGTTACCCGATCTATCTCAACGGCATGAGCATCAACAAGCCCGAGCCGTTCAGCTTCAACACGGGGCGCTTCTTGGGCGTAGCCGCCATCATCGCGCTCATCTACCTGTTCCGTCCCGGTTCGCGCATCTACAAAATCCGCTTGACCGAGCGCCCGAAATTCACCAAGCGCGCCATCGTGGCCGCCGTGATCGTCGAACTCTATCTGATGTCGTCCTTCCTGTTTTTGGGGTCGAATCTGGTGGGCGTGGCTACGTCTGAATACAATTCCGGATCGTGGGACGGCCAAAGCGTGGTGAACACGTTCGAGGTGGGCGGCGACAACGCGCAGCAATATGCCGAGCTCGCCCGCGCGCTTGCAAACGGCAACACGTACTTGGAGGAAGAGCCGCCGCAATGGCTCGTCGAGATGGACGACCCGTACGACAAGGGCGCGCGCGACGAATTGCAGAAGGAAACGGGCGAGGCGTACCTGTTCGACGTTGCCTACTACAACGGCCACTATTACGTGTACTTCGGCCTGGTGCCGTGCCTGATTTTCTACCTGCCGTTCTACCTGGTAACGGGGCAGAATTTCCCCACGGCCATCGGCATCCTGATCATGTGCATCCTCTTCGTGCTCGGCTGCACGGCCCTGCTCGACCGGTTCGCGCGCTACCACTTCAAGCGGGTGAGCCTGGGACTGTTCTTGCTGCTGCAGATTCCGCTCGTGTTCTGTTCGGGCGTGCTGTATCTGCTGAAATTCCCGACGTTTTACTCGCTGCCGATCATGTGCGCGCTGGCGTTTTCCGTTTGGGGGCTGTACTTATGGTTGCGCGGGCGCACATCGGATCATCGCTGCGGTTGGTTTGTGGTCGGCTCGCTCTGCATGGCGCTCGTGGCGGGGTGTCGCCCGCAGCTGCTCGTGTTCTCTCTTTTGGCCTTCCCGCTGTTCTGGCGCCCGTACATTACCGAAAAGCGCCTGTTCACGAAGCAGGGTGCGGTGGAATTCGCCTGCCTTATCGCACCGTATTTCGCGGTAGCGGCCATGATCTGCGTGTACAACTGGATGCGCTTCGGGTCGCCGCTCAACTTCGGCGCCAATTACAACCTGACCGTCAACGACATGACCAAGCGCGGCATGAACATCGGGCGCTTGGCTCCCGCGCTGTTCGCGTATTTCCTGCAAACGCCCAACATCACGGGCGTGTTCCCGTTCGTGCAGCCCACGGTGTTCGACACCACGTATCTGGGGCAGACCATCAAGGAAGTCACCTTCGGCGGCATCTTCGCCTGCCTGCCCGTGCTGTGGATTCTGCCGTTTGGGCCGCGCATTCTGAAGATGCGCGTGGAGCAGCGTTCAACGCGCACCATCGCGGGCGTCGTGATCGTGCTTCTGATATCGGGCGTGGTCGTGGCCTTGCTCGATGCGGAAATGGCCGGCATTCTGCAGCGTTACTACGCCGATTTCAGCTTCATGTTCCTGGCGTCGGTGGTGCTGCTCGCGTTCATCGCGAACGAGAACTTGAAGCCGGGCACGCTTACCGCCAACTTGATTACCAAGGGGCTGGGCGTGTTGGTGTTCGTGTCGGTGCTGTATTGCGTGCTCGTGTGCTTCGCGCCGGAAACCGGCTGGTATTCCGATATTTACGCCTGGGCCTACCAGGATATTCTTGAAACGATACAATTCTGGACATAGCGAATGTTTGAAAGGTTGGTCAAGCTATGAAACTGGTGATTGCGAAAGATTATGCCGAGATGAGCCGCCTTGCCGCGGACGAGTTTTTCGCGCTTGTCGCAAGCAAGCCCGATTGCGTGCTGGGTTTGGCGACGGGGTCTACCCCGATCGGCTTGTACGATTGCTTGGTTGAGGATTATGAAGCCGGCAAGATCAGCTTCGCGGATGTGACCACGTTTAACTTGGACGAATATCGCGGCCTCGACCCCGAGCATAATCAGAGCTATCACTATTTCATGAACGAGCACCTGTTCAGCCGCGTCGACATTCCCGCGCAGAGCACGCACGTGCCCGATGGCGCGAACCCTGATTCCGATGCGGCGTGTTCCGATTACGAGGCCGGCATTATCGCTGCGGGCGGTGTGGACTTGCAGCTTTTGGGCTTGGGCCACAACGGCCACATCGGGTTCAACGAGCCGTGCGATCATTTCCCGGTGGATACGCACGTGGTTAAGCTGACCGAGCGCACCATTCAGGCTAACAGCCGCTTGTTCGATTCGATCGACGAGGTGCCGCGCGAGGCGTACACCATGGGCATCGGCACCATCATGAAGGCGCGCCGCGTGGTGCTGGTCGCTAACGGAGCCGACAAGGCCCAGACCGTGCACGATGCGTTCTTCGGCCCGGTAGTGCCGCAGGTGCCCGCAAGCGCCTTGCAGTTGCATCCGGACGTGACGGTCATCGTCGACGAAGAGGCGGGCGCGCTCTGCAAGTAGGCGCCGCTGCGCGTGCGGTTGGATTGGTTGTTTTGCCAGGAGAGGCGGGCAAGTCATGCAGATTATCGGCGACAAGGTGTTCGTTGGCGGCGCGTTTGTTCCGTGCGCGATAGAAACGACCGGCACGCATATCGACCGCGTATGCGATGCGGCCGATGCGTGCGTGTGCGACGAAGCGATCGACGCGTGTGGCGGTTATGTTGTGCCGGGCTTCATCGACCTGCATTTCCATGGCGCTATGGGTGCCGACTTGTGCGACGAATCGGTTGAATCCATCGCCACGATCGCGGCTTACGAGGCGCAGTGCGGCGTGACGGCCATCTGCCCGGCAACGATGACGTTTCCCGAGGACAAGCTCGCGCGCGTGATGGATGCCGTTGCGGCGTATCGCCCGGCGGCGGCCGAGTCGAGCCTGGTCGGCGTGAACATGGAGGGCCCCTTCATCTCGCCGGGCAAGGTGGGGGCGCAGAACCCCGCTTACGTGCAGCCGTGCGATGCCGCGATGATGCGCCGTTTGCAGGATCGCGCAGGTGGTTTGATCAAGCTGGTCGATATCGCGCCCGAAGAACCCGGCGCGCTCGATTTCATTCGCGAAATGGCTGATGAGGTGCGCATTTCGATCGCGCATACTTGCGCGGATTACGCCACGTGCTCGCAGGCGTTCGAGGCGGGCGCCTTGCATGTGACGCATATGTGCAACGCGATGCCCGGGCTGCATCATCGCGAGCCGGGCCCCATCGGTGCGGCGCGCGACTTCTTGGCGGGCGTGCTTGGCGCGGATGCTGGCGCGAATGCTGGTGCGGCCGAGCGCTTCTATGCCGAGCTCATCTGCGATGGCAAGCACGTCGACCCTGCGATGGTGCGATTCCTGTTCGACGCTTTCGACGGGCATATCTGCTGCATCAGCGACTCGATGATGGCGGCGGGTTTAGCGGATGGCGACTACACGTTAGGCGGGCAGGATGTGCAGGTGCACGACAGCCTTGCGTGGCTGAACCCGACCACGATCGCGGGCGGCGTGACCAACGTGGCCGAATGCGTGCGGCGCTTGGTGTGCGAGATGGGCATCGATGCGGTCGCGGCCATTGAATCGGCAAGCATCAACCCGGCGCGCGCGCTCGGAATCGATGCGGAATTCGGATCGATTGCGGAAGGGAAGTCCGCCGATATTCTTGTGCTGAACGAAAACTTCGAAGTCGAGCACGTTATTCTGCGCGGCCAGCAGATTCGCTAATCAGGGCTTGCGCGTTACAAATAATATTCGATTTACTGCTCGATCGCCTTTGCGAACCAACCCGTGAGCGTGGTGGGGTGCGTGATGGCGGTTCCCACGACAACGGCCCAGGCGCCGGCCTCGATTGCCGCGCGCGCATCATCGGGCGTGTGCACGCGACCTTCGCAGATCACGGGGACTTCGGGCATTTCCTCGGCTGCTTGGCGCAAAAGCGGCAGATTGGGGCCGTCGGCGATGCCGGTGTTGATCACGTTCGTGCCGTGCGAAAGCGTGGTGGAAACCAGGTCGAACCCGAGCTCGGCTGCCGTGCGCATGTCTTCGATGGTGGCGCAGTCGGCCATCAGGAGCGCATCGGTCGCTTGACGCAGCTCGGAAACCGTTTCCGCAAGCGTGCGCCCATCGGGACGCGGGCGGTCGGTGGCGTCGAGGGCGACAACATCGGCACCGGCATTGGCGACCGCGAGCGCGTGACGCAGCGTGGGCGTGATGAACACGCCGTCGTGGCCTTCCTTCCACAAGCCGATCACGGGCACTTCAACACGGCCTTTGATGGCGGCGATGTCCGACAACCCTTGGCAGCGGATGGCGGCAGCGCCTCCCAATTCGCAGGCACGGGCCATCTGAGCCATGGTTTCAGGGTGGCGCAGTGGTTCGCCCATGTATGCTTGGCAGCTTACGATGAGCTTGCCTTTCAGGCTTTCGATCAGGGGATTTGCGTGAGTCATGGGTGTGCCAACCTTTCCTTAGTATTTGAAGAGCGTGTCGCACAGGTTTTCCGCGGCGCCGATCAGCGGGGCTGCGCCGCCGAGCTCGCCGTCGATGATGGGCGTTTGCGCTAAAGGCGTGAGCGCTTGCGCGGCAAAGGCGGCCTCGAGCGCATTGCGCCAGATGGGGCCGGCTTTCACAACGGTTCCCGAAAGAATGACGCATTCAGGGTCGAGCATGTTGCACCACGACCCGATGGCTTCTCCTAGAGCCGTGCCGGCCGCGGTGAGCACGTCGATCGCCTTCTGTTCGCCTTCATAGGCGCGCGCGGAAACGGTGTCGCCCATGAGCGCAGGGTCTAAATCGTCGCCGAACGCGCGTCCTTGGTAGAGTGCTGAAAGCGCCGTTCCCGACGTGACCGATTCCACATGCGCCGTGCGCCCGCATGCGCAGGTGATTCCTGCCGCCTGCGGATGAAGCGTGTGGCCGATGTGGCCTGCCGCTCCGTGGAAGCCGCGCACCACTTTGCCGTCGAGGATGTAACCGCCGCCGAGGCCGGTGCCGATGGCGACCAGAAGCGCGCTTTGACGCCCGCGCGCCGCGCCCCAGCGCGATTCGCCCAGAGCGTGTGCATGCACATCGCCCATGGCGGTTGCCGGGACCTTGAATTCTTCGGTCAAGCGCTCAGCGATGGGCTGGCCGATCCAGCCGGGCATGATTTCGTTGGCATAGAGCACCGATCCGTCTTTGGGGTTGATGCAGCCGGCGGCGTCGGACCCGATGCCCGCAATGGGGTGCTCGGCGTGATCGATGAGCTGGCGGGCGACTTCAACCATGTCGGCGAGCACGGCATCACCTCCGCGCTTAGGAGCGGTAGGGGTGGATGTTGACCATCCGATTTCGGGATGTGCGCCATGATGGGCGTAAGTAACGAGCGCGCCCGCGATCTTGGTGCCGCCCAAATCGATCGCGGCTACATGGAAGGGCTCTTCCGGGTTGAATGTGATCGCCATAGCGCTTCTCCTCCTTGGCAGACGTGTCGCATACCACAATAGCAAAAACGCCGAAAGCACGGGGCTTTCGGCGCTAAATTTGCACTATGAATCGCTTATGCGCGAACAGGCGCGTCGGCATCCATCATGCCGCATTGCTTCAAAACGTCCACGATGGCGGTGACGTCGTCGCCCTCAAGCGGCTGAACGGGCTCGCGCATCTGGTTCGTGTTGAAGATGCCCATCTGCCACATGGCGGTCTTGAATGCGCCCACGCCGGCACCGAAGCCGACCGTTGCCGCCACATGGCGAGTGACGCCCATCAACCGCGCCAGGTGATCCTGCAGCTCGCGCACGCGTGCCCAGTTGCCTGCCTGCGATTCGCGCCACATTTCCACGTAGCTGTACGGGTCGATGTTGCCCAAGCCCGGCACAACGCCGTCGGCACCGCCCAAAAGCGCGCCGTCAACGACCACTTCATGGCCCGTGAACAGCTGCAGCGGATGACCGGCGTCTTCGTTTTCAAGGCAGAGCCAGCGGAACTGAACATCGTCGCCGGACGAATCCTTCACGCCCTGCAGAACGCCTTCGGTGCCCAGCTGCACGAGCATGGTGGGGTTGAGCTTCGTGTGAACGCACACGGGCAGGTCGTAGGCGAAGAGCGGCAGATCGGTGTTCTCGCGGATGGCGCGGAAGTGGCGCTCGGTTTCGCGCGGGCCGCCCAGCGCGTAGAAGGGCGCGGTTGCCACCAGGGCATCGACGCCGTAGCCGCCCGCACGCTTGGCCTGGTCGATCACGCGCAGCGTTTCCATGTCGATGATGCCCGCCATAACCGGCACGCGGCCGTTCACCATCGCAACGGCTTCCTGCAGCACGTGATAGCGCTGAGCATCGGTCAAGAATGCGACTTCGCCGGAGCTGCCCAGGAAGAACAAGCCGTCGACGCCGGCTTCGATCATGCGATTGATGCTGCGCTCGAACGCGAACAAGTCGATCTGACGGTTTTCGTCGAGCGGGATGATTACGGGTGGGATAACGCCTTTGAACATCGATTCGGTCATAGTAAGCACGCCTTCTTCGTGTTGAATCCTCCTGCTTTTTGCAGGCGGTTTCAGTATCTTCCCCTGATTCGCGCGCGTCAACGCACATGCAAGCGAGCGCAAAAAACGTGCAAAAAAGCGAAGGGCGCACTGAAATGCTTACTCGAATTTCTCTGACGGGTGCTCTGCGAGGAGCGTGCCCTCTTTTTGATCGCGGTGCTGACTCGAATTGGCCGATTTCATTTTTTCTTGGGGGTTAGGTGCTCGATTCTGGCTGGTGTAGTGCGGGGCGGTCGCCGGATACCGTTGCGAAAAACTTTGCCTCTATCGTTATGTCGAATAATAGGACAGCGATTCTGGTATCATTTGAGCCGAACAGCGTAGTGGCGCATGTGCGCCTCAGGCAAAGGGTGCCCGTATGGGAACAAGCATCAACCTGACATCGATTTTCGTTACGAATATACTCGGCCTCATTCTGCTGTGCGTGGCTATCGCCGGCAATCAATGGCGCTTGAACGCGCGCGGCAAGCAGGCATTCGCGCTGAAAGTCATCGCGGTTCTCATCATTGTGTCGTGCGTGGTCGACCCGATTGTGTTCATGTGCGACGGGGTTCAAGGCGCGCTTCAATTTGCGATCGTGTTCGGCGGCAACACGTGGCTGTTTTTCGCTAATTTGATTCTCGGTCCTTGTTGGGTGCTTTTCGTGAGCAGCTATCTTGGCTGGAAGGTGCCCCGTCCTGCGTTTGTCGTATTGGCGGCCGTCGAGGCGGTGGCTCTTGCGCTTCTGGTCGTCAATTTCTTCGTGCCGGTTATCTATAGCGTAAGCGATCAGAGCGTGTACGAGCGCGGTCCTGCATTTTGGGTGTGCACCGTGATCGAGATGATGTTCCTGCTGAGCGCGGCGCTTGTGTACCTCGGCTCGCGTCGAAACGGGGGAGCGCGCAGGAATTTTCCCGTGGTGGCGCTCGTCGCTCCGGTGTTGGTGGGCGCGATCACCCAGACGCTGTATTACGGCGTATCCGTTGTTTGGCCGTGCATTTCGATCTCGTTTGCGGGCGTGATGCTTTGCTTGCAAAACGATGTGATCACGCGCGACAGTCTAACGGGGTTGCATAATCGCACGGCGTTTTGGGATCTGGCGGAAAAGATGATCGCCGAAGAGCCCGATCGCGAATACGCCGTGATCATTTCCGATATCGAAAACTTCAAGAGCATCAATGCGCGCCAGGGCATGGATAAGGGCGACGAACTCCTGAAATTCATCGGAACGTGGCTCGCGGCGTTGAATACGCGCGATGCGCTGTTTGCGCGATATTCTACCGATCGCTTTGTTGGCATCGTGCGCATGCCCGAGGCGCCGGCGGCCGCGGCTGAGGATGGTGCCGACGGTGGCTCCTATGACCAGGGGATGATGGATGCGTTTCTCAACGACTCGCTCGAAAAGCTGTACGCCGATGCGCCCGTGGACAATTTCCGTGCGAAGTTCGGCCTGTACGAGCATGTGGATAAGAGCCTTCCGGTTTCAGTGATGTGCGACCGCGCGTTTCTCGCCGTAAGCGGCATCAAGCGCGTGTACGATTGCTCGGTTGCGCACTATACGCCCGAGATGGCCCAGCGTCAGGCGCGCGAGGTTCAGATTTCCGAATCGATGGAAACGGCGCTTAACGAGGGTCGATTCTCGGTGTATTACCAGCCCAAACACGATGCGAAGACCGGAGAGGTCGCGGGGGCGGAGGCGCTTGTGCGCTGGCAGAATCCCGACCTCGGCTTTATGCGCCCTGACGAGTTCTTGCCGATCTTCGAGGACAGCGGCTTCATCGTCAAGCTCGATGCGTATGTGCTGCACACGGTGTGTGCGGACTTGGCCGCCTGGATAGATGCCGGCGGAAAGCCCATTCCCGTTTCGGTGAACACGTCGCGCAAGGATTATTACCACGAGGGCTTCATTGACGACATCGCTTCAACGGTGAGCGGGGCCGGCGTTGACCCGGGTTTGATACATGTGGAAATCACCGAGAGCGCGTGCGTGGATCAGTCTCCCGCGTTTGTCGAGCGCATCGAGGCGGTGCGCGCATTGGGAATCAAGGTGGAGCTTGACGACTTCGGGAGCGGATACTCTTCGCTCGGCACGCTCGCGACGCTTCCCGTCGACATCATCAAGCTCGATATGGCGTTCATGCGCGATTTCGATAAGCAGCGCCCGGTGGTGGCGTCGATCATCGAGCTTGCCCACAATCTCGGGTTCACGCTCGTGGCGGAAGGCGTGGAAACGCCTGACCAGCTTGAAGGGCTGCGCGGCATGGACTGCGACCTTATCCAGGGCTACTGCTATTCGAAGCCTCTGCCGAAAGATGATTTCGAGGCCTATCTCAAACAATGCGGTTTATAACGGTGGAGTTGCGGTTAAGGCTGCAGCAAACACCCGGGCGTTTGTCCCGCTTTCGGCAACTTGTGTGCGGCGTTTTCCGGAACGCGCGTTTGCATTTCGGTGAGATTTTTCCAGAGCCTCACGGGCATGAAGCTGCGTCGGAGTTCGGGGTTGTAGCGGTCGTTGATGGAAAGCGCGTCGTAGAACCGCTGCCACGCCTGTTGTATGAGCGCTTCGTTGGGGGCATCTTCAGGTATAGCGGCCACTTCGCTTCGCACGATTTGCCAGTCGGATCCGTCGTAGACGCCTGCAATATGGTGGACCTCGTCGTAGATGATGAACGGCTGGATGTTGAAGCGCGCGACGAAGTGCGTCATCACGAGCGGGATCACGTTGCAGTTGGGGTTGCAGCGCGCAAACCAAACGTCGTTGCTCAAATGGCGGAAGCGCACGAACTGGCGCATCTTTTCTTCCTCGTTTGCGGTGCGGCGCTCTAAGCGCGCGATGTTCGCTATTGCGGGATTGGCGAGATCGTTCATAACGTTGGCGCGCTTGTTGCGCCCCGTGGTCGGGTCCATGATGTAGCGCACGAAGCGATATACGACCGCGCCCGCATCGTACGCGTCGGACGCTGCCGCGCGCACCACGGCATAGAACGCCGAAGGGCCCGCTTCCCGTTCGATGCCGTTGCGCACCCGCACGGCACGGGTGAAATCCGTTTCCACGATGCGACATGACTGGTCGAGTCGGGGCTGATAACGGCCTTCCGCGACGATGTCTTCGGGGAATTCGCGGTTCGCGTAGGCTTCGAATATGCAGCAGAGCAGGCCTTCGAGCGTGCCGTCATGCAGGTACGCCACGTGTGCGAGCGGTTCTCCATACGCAGAGAATTCGGCGGATATTGCATGCGGCTGCCGCGGCGCTCGTGCGATGGCCGCGTTGGGATCTAGAAGCGTTTCGGTCATGCGATCGCCAGCCTTTCATGACGATCGGGCGCGGATTGCTTTGAGCGCGCATCGACGCCGCCGTCCCAGAGTCCGGTGAGCGTGTCCCCGTTGTTGCCGTTACCTGCGCCGATTTCGGCCTCCGTTTTTGCGGTCGGCTGCAGCTCGGGATGCTTTTCAACTGTTGCTTTCCAGGCGTCTTGCGTCATCGAGGCGAATACGCGCTGTGTATCCTTCGCGGAAAGCGCGTGTGCGAACTCAAGCGAGCTTGCCGTAGCTTGCTCAAGCAACTTGGGTGCGGTGGCCGGGCTTTCCGTGGCGGGCAGCGGTGAGGAATCGAGCGCATCGAACAAGCTGAGCTGCCCGGGCGCAACTTTCGCCGAGCGCCGGCCGTGCCGCCCGCCGTTTATCGGCGCCGCGAGCTGCGCGTGCAGCGATTCGCGGGAAAATTCGATTCCCGAGCCGGCATATGCGCCGTTGAGCGTGATGAAATAGCGCGCACGTTTGTATGCGATGCCCAGTTTGCGCAGCTCTGCTTCGCGCAGCGTGTGCGTGCGCCGCGCGCGGCAGATCTGTTGGGCCCCACGCACGCCGATGCCGGGCACGCGTACGAGCATCTCATAGGGAGCCGTGTTCACTTCAACGGGGAACAGGTCCAAGTGGTTGAGCGCCCAATTGGCCTTCGGGTCAACATCGGTTTCCAAAAACGGATGGGCCGCATCGATGATTTCGTCCACGCGAAAATCGTAGAAGCGCATGAGCCAGTCTGCTTGGAACAGGCGATGCTCTCGGTCGAGCTGAACCGCTGGGGTAGCGGGCAATAGCGGATCGGCGTTCACGGGCATGTATGCGCTGAAAAACACACGCTTGAGATTGAGTGTTCGATACAACGCGCCCGACAAGTTGAGAATCTGAAAGTCGGTTTCCGGCGTCGCGCCGATGATCATCTGCGTGGACTGACCTGCGGGCGCGAAGGCGCGATCTTTGCGTGCGGGATGCAGCTGCGTTGCGTAATAGGTGGTGCGCTTGCGGGTGAGCGCGCGGGTTTCGGCGCTTTCCGCAATAGAATCCGCTATCTGGCGCATGGGCGCGAGAATCTGCTGGCGGCCCTTGTCGGGCGCGAGCAGCGCAAGGCTTTCCTTGCTTGGGAGTTCCAAGTTCACCGAAAGGCGGTCGGCCAAATGCCCCAGCCGTTCGATCAGCTCGGGCGAGGTGCCCGGGACGGCTTTCGCGTGAATGTAGCCACGGAATTTGTATTCGTTGCGCAGGATGGAGAGCGCCTCGCACATGAGTTCGGTGGTGTAGTCGGCCGATTTGATCACGCCCGAGCTTAAGAACAAACCCTCGATGTAGTTGCGCCGATAGAATTCGATGGTGAGATCGGCCAGTTCGCGCGGCGTGAAAGCGGTGCGGGTTACTTCGTTCGACTTGCGGTTGACGCAATAGGCGCAATCGTGCGTGCATACGTTGGTGAGCAGCACCTTAAGCAGGCAGATGCAGCGCCCATCGGGCGTGAAACTGTGACAGCACCCGGCGAGCCCCGCATTGCCGAGCTGTCCATGCACCGCTTGGCGGCTTGCCCCGGACGACGTGCAGGCGACGTCGTATTTGGCCGCATCGGCGAGTATTTCCAGCTTTTCCAAAATATCCACGGGCTAGCCCTTCTGATTCACAAACATTTGTTCTATAGTATAATCAAACAAGTGTTCGAAAACAACGAACAAATTGGGAAATTCCCATGGAGAAAATTTTGTTGTGGCGCGCGGCCGCTCGAACCCTTACCGTAGGAAATTGAAAGCGGGAAGCGGGCGAGGGCTATCGGCTCTGGCGCCGCCGCCGTGCGCAATGAAAGGATGGCCGAAATGACGCAGGAACACGCATCGCAGCACCAAGTGGATCCCGATGATCTCACGTTCATCCCGATGAGCCGCATCATCGCCGACGTGCGCGCCTGCATCAACGGGAACATTTCGGTCGCGGGGTTGTCTCTCGCGCTTACCATTCCCGATATCTTGGGGCAGCAGGCGTATCCCGACCTCACCTTTTCCGACGGCGACCGCAACGTGGGCGCCCAGTACGCCCGTTGGTTCGACAAATGGGTGGCGCGCGAATTCGTCGACAAGCTGCACTGGTTCACGGGCAGCCTGTGCTACGAGCTGCGCTGTTCGCTGCTGCATTCGGGCACGGCGCAAATCGAATACGAGCACGTCGAGCAGCAAGGCGTGCGCTACAACTACAGCTTCGAGCTGGTGGATGACGGCGCCCAGAGTCACGTTGAGCACACAAGCCATAACGGGCGCGAGCGCGATTGCCGCGTGCACATCAACGCCGACACTCTTGCGGGGGATATCTGCGATGGCGCCGAACGCTATCTCGCGAGCATCGGCCGCGCATAGGGCGATTGCGGGCTTTCTTACGCGTGAATGCGCGCGTCCGTGCAAATCCGTGCAATTGAGCCGGCTTTTAGCTTGAATCCGCTCGTTTTCGACTTTTCAAAGAAAACAGGCCAGAGCCTAAATTCATGCCCTGACCTGCGAATATGCTGGAGCCAGCGACAGGAATCGAACCCGCAACCCACTGATTACAAATCAGTTGCTCTACCGTTGAGCCACGCTGGCAAAAGCGTAGTTGCGAGTTTAGCGGACTTCTCGCCTGTTGAAAAGCCAAATCACGAACCGACCACGGATTTCGATTCGCGCTTATTTGCCGCTGCGAACCGCGATTTCGCATGGAAGTCGGCACAAGCAGGCGTATACTCGCAAGCTATGGCTACGGCAAGGACAACGAACGTGTTAGGCGTGCTGGCTGCATTAGGCGGCGGCGCGCTCTGGGGCTTTTCGGGCTCGTGCGCCCAACTCGTGTTCACGACCTACGGGCTTGAACCGATTTGGGTAATATCCGTGCGCGCATCGGTTGGCGCGGTGCTCGTGATGCTGCTCGCGTGCGTCATGCGGGGGCGCCGTGTGCTCGATGTGGTGAAACGCCCGAAAAACATAGCGCTCGTCATCGCTTTCGGCCTGTTCGGGCTCGCGCTCACGCAATTCACGTATCTGATGGCCATCAACCATTCGAATGCGGGAACGGCCACGATGCTCGAGTATATCGGGCCCGTGTTCGTGGTGTTCGTGGTGTGCGCAATCAAGCGGCATGCTCCGCAAGTGCGCGAGTTGGTGGCGCTTGCGTGCGTGGTCGCGGGCGTGTTCGTGCTTTCTACGCATGGCGACCCAACGCAGCTGGTGCTCACGCCGGATGCCTTGGGCTGGGGCTTGGCCTCGGCGGTGTCCATGGTGTTTTACACGCTGTTGCCCGCGCCCTTGCTCAAGCAACACGACAATTTGTCGGTGCTCGCGTGGGCGATGATCGTCGCGGGTGCGGTCATGGTCGCGTGGCAGCGCCCGTGGGAAAGCGTGCCGGTCATGGACGCGTTTGGTTGGATCGCCCTGTTCGGCGGCCTCACCTGCATGGGCACGGTGGCGGCGTTTTCGCTGTACTACTATGCGGTGAAAGCGATCGGGCCGTCGCGCACGAGCATGCTCGCGAGCGTGGAAGTGGTGAGCGCCACCGTGTTTGCGGCGTTGCTCGGAACGCCGTTTGAGGCGATGGACGTTCTTGGCTTGGTGCTCATCATGGCGACGGTCTTCTTGTTGGCGAAGCGATCCGACCCCGCAACGCCCTCCGACCTCGCAAGCCCCACCACGCAAAGCGACCCGCGCTAACGCGGGCCGCCTGCAATCGGGGGGTATGTCGTGCGCGCCTATTTAACGCCGTACTGGTCGTAATACACATCGAGCGCGGCCTTGATGTCGTCATCGATCACCACGCGCCCGGCGACTTCGCGGTTCCACAGGTATTCGGTGACCTCGGCCATGTTCACGATGCTCGCGGTGGGGAAGCCGTACTTGTCGGACACTTCGTCGATGGCGGCCTTAACGCCCGAGGGGCCGACCTCCATGCGGTTGAGCGACACCATAAGGCCCACGACCTCGACATCGGCGATCGATTTCAGCAGCGGATACGTTTCGTCGATGGACTTGCCGGACGTGGTCACGTCTTCCACCATCACCACGCGTTGGCCGTCGGACAGCGCGGACCCGAGCAGGATGCCGGCATCGCCGTGATCTTTGGCCTCCTTGCGGTTCGAGCAATAGCGCGCCTCCTTGCCGTATAGCTCGTGCAGCGCCATGGTGGTGACCACCGACAGCGGAATACCCTTGTATGCCGGGCCGAACACAACGTCGAAATCCAAGCCGAAATTGTCGTGGATGGCCTTGGCGTAATACACGCCCAGCTGATGGAGCTGCTCGCCGGTGACGTAGGCGCCCGCGTTCATGAAGAAAGGCGACTTGCGGCCGCTCTTCAGCGTGAAATCGCCGAACTTGAGCACGTCGGACTGCACCATGAATTCGATGAACTCGCTCTTGTAATCTTGCATAAGAGGTCTCCCTTCGCCACTGTTACTCGCTGCCATCCATGATAGCGCACCTGAACTTCAGGCGAGCGCGCGTTCGGGCAAATATGGCGCTTGCGCGATTCCTGCCGCGGATGCCTGGTGGTAAGATGGGCAGCGTCAATCAAAAGGCTCTGCGGGGAAATCGATATCGGGAAGCATCATGCGCATTCAAAGCAAAACGGCATCGCTTGTGTGGAAGGCCCTCATCGTGGTGATCGGACTTGTCGGCATCGCCATCGGGTCGGGCATGCTGAGCGGCAATCTCGATCCGCGTGCTTTCCAGATGTTCACCACGCTATCGAACCTGCTCGCCATCGTGTATTTCTTCATGGCGCTGGTGGTTCTTGGCGCGCGGGGCAACGGGGCGCCCACGTTTGCGCCGATGGTGAAGCAGATCGTGACCATGGGCGTCACGGTCACGTTTTTGATCGCGCACTTCATGCTGTTCAACTTGCTGTTCACCGACGGCGTGCTTAACGTGGACATGCTGATTCTGCACTACATCGTGCCGATCATGTCGATTCTGGATTGGCTGCTCTTTGACGAGAAGGGCAAAATGCCCGCTTTTGCGCCGTTCGCCTGGTTGGTTTTGCCCATCATCTACCTTGCGGCGTCGGAAGTCGCCGTGAACGTGTGCGGCTTGTCTGTTGGCCTGGATTCGAGCACGCACGGGTATCCGTATCCCTTCTTGGATGCCGTGAGCCTGGGTTGGCCGCGCGTGATCGGCTTCATCTGCTTGATGGTCGCGGCGTTTTTGGCGCTCGGGTACGTATGGCGCGCCATCGATTCGCTGCTTGCGCGCGCAGGCCGCAAATAGCCGTCGTTTCAAGCGTAGAAGTTTTCTGCACGCGGCGAGCGCGCTGCTGATTTTTTATCTCTCTCTGGTATCCTTTCAAAGGTTATGCATATATTTGGCGAGGAGACACATGACGCGCACGTTTTCACGTACTGATGCAACGATTGCCATCGCGGCTGCATTGATTGCGGCTGCGATCGGCCTGTTCGGCTTGACGGCGCCGGCGTATGCCGATGAGGTTGCGGCCGACCTTGATAAGGCGGTTGCCGCAACGGTTGATACCGGTGATGCGGGCGACGCCGCGCAAGCGGAAAGTGGCGAATCCGTTGACAACGCCGCAATCGTTGACGCTGATGAGGGCGCTGCCGACGACGAGGCAACTCAGGGCGACGCGACGGGCGCGGTTGGCGATGATTCCGATGGCGCGGCCGATGCTGCGGACAACGGCGTCGACGTCACGACCGACTCCGACGCGACCGACGAAGCGGGCGAAACCGACGCCGCTAACGCGGCGGCGGCCGGCGCCGATTCAACGCCCGCGAACCGCACCATCGAAGACGGCACCTACGTCATTCAGTCGAACCTCGGCTCGTACGTCCTCGATGTGGCGAACGGGTCGAGTTCCAACGGCGCGAACATCCAGCTGTATCAATCGAACAAAACCGCTGCTCAGCAGTGGGTTATCACGCTTGAAGACGATGGGTATTACTCCATCAAGAACGTCGGTTCGGGCAAATATCTTGACGTGAACAGCGGCAAAGCCGAAAACGGCCGCAACATTTGGCAGTACACGGGCAACGCTTCGCTTGCCCAGCGCTGGCTTATCACGGTATCGGGTTCGAGCTACGCCATCGTTTCCGCGATCAATCAGAAATACGTGATCGATGTTGCCGCGGGTGAAGCGAAGAACGGCGCCAACGTGCAGCTGTACAAGAGCAACGGCACCGCGGCCCAGTTGTTCTGGTTCGCAAGCGTCGGCGGCGTGCAGGCGGGGGAGGCCGTTCTCGAGGACGGCGTGTACACGATCAACACGGCCGTCGCCTCGAATCGCGTGGTGGACATCTCGGCCGCTTCGTTCTCCAACAGCGCCAACGCGCAGATCTACAAGAGCAACGACACGAACGCCCAGCGCTTCTACGTGACGCGCGGCGAAGACGGCTTCTACACGCTGCAGTCCATCAGCTCCGGCAAGGTGCTCGACGTGGCGAGCGGGTCGTATCTGTCCGGCGCGAACGTGCAGCAGTACGAATCGAACGACACGCTGGCGCAGAAGTGGGTGATTGTGGAGAATTCCGACGGCACGTATACCATCGTTTCCGCCCTCTCGGGCGCGGTGCTCGACGTTTCGGGCGGTAAGAGCGCCAGCGGCACGAACGTGGGTGTGTACAAGTCAAACGGAACGTCCTCTCAGAAGTGGACGTTCACTCCCACCACCGTTATCGCCGCGGGCGATTACATCATGTACACCATGCTCGCTCCCACGAGCAAGGTTGTTGATGTGAAGAGCGCTTCCACGACGGCGGGCACGGCTCTTCAGCTCTATTCCGCGAATTCCACGCAGGCGCAGAAGTTCCGCGTGAGCGCGGTGGGCGATGGCACCTACACCATCATGGCGATCGTGAGCGGCTTGTTCCTCACGAGCAGCGACGGCGCGCTCGTGCAGCAGGAAAAGGACGACGCGGCCGCTCAGCTGTGGATTCCCGTGGCTGCGGCGGGCGGCATTCGCTTTGCGAGCGCGGCGGATTCTTCGAAGGTGATCACCGTTGCGGGCGGCAAGACGGACAGCGGCACGGCGGTCAACGTCGCCAAGAACACGGGCAAGGCAAGCCTTATCCGCCTGGTGGGCACCACGCTTATCAGCGACGGCTATTACGTGATCAAGAACGCGAGCGGCCTTGTGCTCGACGTTTCCGCTGGGTCGTTCTTGTCCGGCAAGAACATCCAGCAGTACACGGCCAACGGGTCGGCCGCTCAGGTGTTCTACATCAAGAACACGGGCAGCAACTACGTGACCATCCAGAACAGCAAGTCGTTCAAGATGTTCGATGTGGCCAACGCGAAAACCGCGAGCGGCACCAACGTTCAGCAATATGCGAGCAATTCGACCAACGCCCAGAAGTGGCTGGTCGACCTCGACGAGAACGGCAACTTCATCTTCTGCAGCGCGCTCGATACGTCGAAGGTGCTCAACGTTGCTTCGAGCTCTAAGGAAGCCGGCGCCAACGTGAACATCGCCACGAAGAGCAGCGCGAGCGGCCAGAAGTGGCGCCTCGAATCGTCCGCATCGCTTTCCATCTCGGGCGACCGCGAGCTGGACAGCATCATCGCTTCATGCTGGGATCGCATCGGCGAGAGCGGCGACAAGCTGAAGAACGCCTTCAATTACGTGGTGAATCGCTATAGGTACATCAGCGGGTCGAAGATGCCTACCGGCAATTGGTCGGTGCCCTTCGCCAAGGAGATGTACAAGAACGGCGGCGGCAACTGCTATCGTTTCGCTTCGCTGTTCTGCTGGTTGGCGAAGAGCCTGGGTTACGACGCCAATGTGGTGAGCGGCTACGTTATGAGTTCTAGCGGCGGGCAGGCCCCGCATGGTTGGGTGGAAATCCACCGCAACGGCACCACGTATGTGTGCGACCCCGACTTGCAGTACGAATCGCCCTCGCGCAACTGGTACATGAACACGTATGCAAGCGCGCCGACGGCTTACCATTTCTGGTAAGCCGCGGTTATGCTGTAAGGCGCGGAGGCCCTGATTGGTATTCAGCTCGCTAGCATTCATGTGCGTGTTTTTGCCCGTGGTGTTTTTGCTGCACCTGGTGCTTCCCGGCATGCGCGCGAAAAACGCCCTGCTCATTGTTGCGAGCTTGGTGTTTTACGCTTACGGCGAGCCCGTGTTCGTGGTGCTGATGATCGTGTCGACGCTCGCGAACTGGCTGTTCGGCTTAGGCGTGGGCCGCGCGGAAGGTGGCGCGCGAAGGGGGCTGCTCGCGTGCGCCGTGGTGGTGAACTTGGCGTTTCTCGCCGTATTCAAGTACGCGGACATGGTGGTGTCGTCGATCAACGCGCTTGCGTCCATCCATTTGCCGCTGCCCGAAATCGCCCTTCCCATCGGCATCTCGTTTTACACGTTCCAGGCGCTGTCGTATGTGATCGATGTGTATCGCGGCGAAGTGTCCGCGCAGCCCAACTACGCGCGCGTGCTGCTCTACATCGCGTTTTTCCCGCAGCTCATCGCCGGCCCTATTGTCAAGTACCACGACATCGAGGCCCAGCTCACCGAACGGCATGCGTCGCTTGACGATATAGCGCTCGGCTTCAGGCGCTTCTGCGTGGGCTTGGCGAAGAAGGTGCTCATCGCGAACACGATGGCGGTGGCGGTCGACGCGCTGTTCGGTGCGGACTTGAGCCACATCAACGTGGAAGGCGCCTGGATTGCGGCACTCGCGTATCTGATGCAGATCTACTTCGACTTCAGCGGTTATTCCGACATGGCCATCGGCATGGCGCGCATGTTCGGCTTCACGTTCAAGGAAAACTTCGATCACCCGTATGCGGCCACCACGGTGAAGGTGTTCTGGCGCAAGTGGCACATCAGCTTGTCCACATGGTTCCAGAAATACGTTTACATCCCGCTGGGCGGCAACCGCAAGGGCCGTCCGCGCACGGTGCTGAACAAGTTCATCGTCTTTTTCCTGTGCGGCTTGTGGCACGGTGCGAGCTGGATGTTCGTCGTGTGGGGCATCATTCACGGCCTGTTTTTGCTGTTCGAGGAATACGTTCCCATGCACAAGCTGCCCAAGCCGATCGGCCTTATCTACACGCTGCTCGTGGTGTGCGTGGCGTTTGTGCTGTTCCGTGCCGAATCGTTCGAGCAGGGCGCGTGGATCATCTCGCAGATGTTCACCGGTTTCCACTTCGAATACGTGTGCACCGAGCTTGCGCTGCGCCAGCTGACGCCGCTCTTTATCGGCACGTTCATCGTGGCTTGCGTGGCGGCCTCGCCGATTTCGGTATGGGTGAGCGCTCGGGTGCAGGCGCGCGGTAACGCGTTTGTGCGCCGCGTGCGCGCGATAAGCTACGTGGGCGCGCTCGTGCTGCTCGTGCTGTGCATGCTGGCGCTTTCCGGCGGCGGTTACAACCCCTTCATCTACTTCAGGTTCTAGGGGGGTGAGCAAGCATGGATTCAGGCAACGAGAACAACGTCGAACTTCAGAGCGCCGATGATCCCCGGGGCTCCGGTGAGCAGGCTCATGCGCCCGCGCACGCGAAAGCGCCCGCTCGTGCGGCATCGCCCGCCGCGTTCGCGTTCGTGATCGTGGCGCTCGTCGTGCTCGTGTTGCCTTGGGTGGGCATGCTCTGGGCGCCGACGACGTCCACATCGGAAAACCGCACGCTTGCCGCCGAGCCGAGCCTCGTGAACGACGACGGCTCCTTCAACGTGAACGTGCTGTCGGATGCGGGGTCGTATTTCGAAGACCATTTCGCGTTCCGCAACGCGCTTGTTTCTTCGAACGCGTTTTTGCGCGCGCTGGTCGGGTCTTCCGCGACCGACCAGGTCGTGGTGGGGTCGGATGGCTGGCTGTATTATGGCGGCTCGCTTTATGATTATCTGGGCCAAAACCATATGACGGACCGGGCGCTTCAAAACGCTGCGCACAACTTGGCGTTGCTGCAGGGATATGCGGCCTCGCGCGGCGCGCGCTTCGTGTTCACCATCGCGCCGAGCAAGAACACGCTCTATCCGGAAAACATGCCGTATTACTACGAGCGCACAACCGAGGATTCCAATTGGAATCGCCTCGTGCCTTATTTGGAGCAATACCAGGTGAACTACGTTGACTTGTTCGACGTGCTCGGGTCGCAGGATGACGTGCTGTATTACAAGACGGACACGCACTGGACCAACCGCGGTGCGCTTATCGCGGCGAATGCGTTGCTCACGGGCGTGTCGCACGGGCAGCTCACCGTTGCCGACCGCTTGTGGACCACGCGCGCCGATTACACGGGCGACTTGTTCGGCATGCTGTATCCGGACGTCGAGGGAACCGAGGAAGCGCCGTATGTGGAAGGCGTCAACGATGGCGCGGGCCTTTCGGGTTCCACGTGGTCGTACACGAGCGGCGAGGCGGTGACCGATTCGCTCGTGACCACGACGGGCGCTGGCGAAGGGTCGCTTCTGATGTATCGCGACTCGTTCGGCAACGCGCTCATTCCCTATATGTCCACGTCGTTTGCAAGCGCCCAGTACAGCAAGCTGGTGCCGTATAGCGCGCTTGAGATCGACGATTCGGGCGCAAGCTGCGTGGTGGTGGAGCGCGCCGAGCGCCATCTTTCGTACTTGGCCGCGAAGGCGCCGATCATGCTCGCGCCGTCGCTTACGCTGGCATCGGGCGTGCCGACAGCCGATGACGCGCGTGCGGAAGGCACCACGCTCACGGTTTCGCAGAGCGGGCCGTATTACGTGCTCGACGGCGTTCTCGATGAGCAGCTGGAAAACGAGAAGGCGACCATTTACGTCGCCGTTGAAGGCGCGGACGGCACCTCTACGACGTACGAGGCCTTCACGGTGTCGCACGGTATCGAGGATGCCAGCCTGGACACCGAAGATGCCGCTGCGGCCATCGATGGTGCAGGCAATGCGCGCGCGACCGATTACGGGTACACCGTGTACTTGGATGCGGGCACAACCGACCTCTCTGCCGTAAAAGCCAAGGTGTTCGTTGTTGTAGATGGCGTGTCGTACGGCGCGAAAACCTTCAGCGGGCTCGATGCTCTGTTAAAATCGAGCAGTTAATTTTTTCATGAAAAACGAGGAGGACCCTATGACCCTTTCCCGCAAGACGTTGTTGGCAGCTGCGCTGGCACTCGTGTGCGCGCTTGCTCTGTGCTGCGTTGCCGGCTGCTCGAGCACCGGTTCGTCCGCTTCGAGCTCTTCGGCGAGCTCCGCGCCCAAATACACCCAGATCGGCATGACGTCGTCGGTCACCAAGAACGTGCTGTTCGAGAACACGCTCGGCGCAAACATCACGAGCATCGCCATTAAGGCAATCACGGAAGAGGAATTCCCCGAGAACGCCATGACCGCCGATCAGACGTGGGCAGACAGCGAAAAGGCCGAGGTAGGCTATGTGGGCGGCGCGGAGGCGTACGACATCGCCATCACCGCCGGCGAGACGACGTATGTGCTGCATGCGGTGCCGCTCGCTGAATTCACCGAAGCCGCGATTGCCGTTTCCGACGGCGTGGCGTATCTGTCGTACACGGTTGACGGCCAGCCCGCGAGCACGCTCGATGCCGAGCTCGCGCTGATCGAAGTCGAGCGCATCGCCGCCGAGGAGGCCGCCGCTGCTGAAGCTGCCGCTGAGGAAGCCGCCGCGGCTGCTGCCCAGAACACGTCTTCCGGCTATAGCTACGGCTCCACTTCTGGGGGCTCCGGCTCCGGTTCGACTTCCACGGGTTCCGGCTCCGGTTCGTCCGGCCAGAGCTCCGATGGTTGCGTGGAAGGCGGCGTGGCTCTGCGCTAATCCGGGTTTTCCCAAGATGCGAAACCCCGTACGTTGCAGCTTGCGGCGTGCGGGGTTTATTTATTCTGCGAACCGCTGACCAGGTCGTTGGGCACGTTGCCGTCGAAGTAATCGGGTTCCTTCATCATGCGGTACCGCTCGATCAGCAGGTCGATGAAATCGTAAAGCGCATGGGCGACCATCACGACGAGCAGGTTCTGCGTTATCACGTATACGATGCCGAACGCGATGCCGACGGTGAGCACGATGGCGAGTTCCCACACACGGCCGTATTGGTCGTGCATGAAAGCGAAGATGCCCGCTTGAAGCAGGATGGCCGCGGCGAGCGAAAGGACGCCGGGAACAAGGGCCTGGCTTACCGCAATGAAGAATCCGAGCAGCCCGTAGCGGAAGGCGATTTCCTCGGTTGCCCCCGCATAGGCGCACAAGACGACCATGCGCACAGGGCCCAAGCGCGGAAGCTCGCCGTTTATGCCTTGGCGGATGTCTAGAACGTCTTGACGATATTCCGGAAAGCGCTTGCTCATGACGACGTCGGCGATGCCGAATACGAGCGCAAGCGCCAACGGAAGGATGATCATCAGCCAATTGGGGTCGTAGGCGGCATCGGTCAACGGCAGCCAGGTGCTTCCGAAAAACGACACGGTCCAATCGCCCGTTTTCACGCTCATGGCCGCTGTGGCGAACACAATGCCGAAAAACGCCAGCACACCGTCGGATACCAGCACTTGCTTGAGCAGTGCCGATTTTTCCTCTTCGGGCAGGGGATATGTTTTGGCTACGTTGGGCATGACGGCTATTTTAAAGCACGCCGGCCAGCTCAAGCACCACGCGCACGAAGAAAATAGCGAGCACGACGATCATGATCGGCTTGGCGATGCCCGCGCCCGCCTTGTCGAAGCAGCGCGATCCGATGTAGTTGCCGATCATGTTGAAGACGCCTGCGGCGATGCCGAGCGCTATGTAGGCGTATCCGCCCGCCAGGAAAACGACGAGGGCGGACACGTTGGTCGACAGATTGATGAGCTTGGTCGTGCCGTTCGCGCGCTTGATAGGCATGTGGGCAAGCGCCTGCAGGGCGAGGATGAGAAACGTTCCCGTGCCCGGCCCGTAAAACCCGTCGTAGATGCCGATAACGAATGCGGCCGCGATGCCGATAGCGCAGGTGCGGGCTGCGCTTAAGGGCTCGCGTTCTTCGGTGAAGCCCTTTCCGAACAGCAAATAAGCGGCGATGCAGGGCAGCACGATGATCATGGCGACTTTCAAGAACAGATCGCTTGCGACGAGCGCGAGGTTCGCTCCGAGGGCGCTTCCGATGAGCGCGGCGGGTATGCACGGCAGCGCCGCGCGCCAAGGGATGTAGCCCAACCAGGCGAAACGCGCGGTGGTGAGGGCGGTGCCCATAGTCGAGCTCAGCTTGTTGGTGGCGATGGCGTTGTGCGCGGGCAGGCCGGCGATGATGTAGGCGGGAAGGGACACGAGCCCGCCGCCGCCTGCAATGGCGTCGATAAAGCCCGCAAGCCCGACGAGCGGGCATATGATCAAAAACTGTATAAGGTCTACTTCCATATGCGCGTGCTCGGGTGAGTTTCGACGGCGGCTGTTTTCAAATGGCCTACAATATAACGCGATTTGCATCTGCGAAAAAGGAGAGTCGTTATGGATTTCATCGACCTTGCAAAAGCGCGTTACTCGGTGCGCAAGTACGCCGACACTCCCGTGGAGGACGAAAAGATCGCGCGTATTCTGGAAGCCGCGCGCGTGGCCCCCACGGGCAAGAACAACCAGCCCCAGCGCGTGTACGTGCTGAAAAGCGAGGATGCACTCGCGAAGGCGAACGAGCTTACGCCGTGCATCTTCGGTGCGCCGCTCGCGTTTCTGATTTGCTACGATCAAACGGAATGCTGGGTGAATCCGCTCGAAGAGGGCGTCGATGTGGGCGAAGTGGATGCCACGATCGTTGCCACTCATATGATGCTCGAGGCGGCCGATTTGGGATTGGGCACGTGCATGGTGGGTTATTTCGCGCCGTCGAAGGCGCATGACGCTTTCGGTCTGCCCGACACGGTACGCCCGGTGATGTTCTTGCCGTGCGGATATCCTGCCGCTGATTCCGAGCCTGCCGCGCGTCATGGCGCGTTCCGTCCTGACGGCGATTGGGTTTTCGAGCTGTAGCGGTGCTGCCGCTTCGAGCGGGGCGGGTGCAGCGCTGCGACGATCGCCCTTGCGCTCGCTTTGGGCATGCGTATTTTTTGAGCGCTAGTCGCGTCCGATCCGTGCGTGAATCGGACGCGACTTTGTTTTAAAAACCACAGTTTGTTCGATTGACAACGGCTGTGTGATATACGAACATGTGTTTGTAAATAATACACGCAGCTTAATCGCGCCACTAATTGAATAATTCACCATTTTCATGCGTTCATCTGCGCTTTTAAAGCCATGTTCGATGTGGCTTAGGTTCGTGCGCTCGTGATGGGGAAGGAGGGGCTGATCGCATGGCGTATGCGGGAATTTTAGATCAAGTGCTCGGCGGTGCTTCGCCCTCGTGCGTCGCGAGTGCGGATGACGGCAACGCTCAAGAGCGGCGCCGCGTGATTCTGCACAGCGACATGAACTCGTTTTATGCGAGCGTCGAGCAAGCGGAAAACCCCCAGTTGCGCGGCAAGCCCGTGGTTGTGGCGGGCAAGCCTGAATTGCGGCACGGCATTGTGCTCACCAAAAGCGTCGAGGCGAAGAAGTGGGGCATTCAAACGGCGGAAGCGCTGTGGCAGGCGCGCGCGAAGTGTCCCGATCTGGTGGTGCTTCCGCCCCGGTACGCGCTGTATCGGCGTTATTCGGAAATGGCCCGCACCATTTACTATCAGTACACCGATTTGGTGGAGCCGTTCGGGTTGGATGAATGCTGGCTCGATGTAACCGGGTCGCTCGCGCTCGCGGGCGGCGATGCGATGGTGGTCGCGCGCGAGATCAGCGAGCGCATCAAAGCGGAATTGGGCTGCACGGTGTCGATTGGCGTGAGCTGGAACAAGATATTCGCCAAGTTCGGGAGCGACTACAAAAAGCCCGACGCTATCACGGTAGTGTCGCCCGAGAACTACCGCACGCTGGTGTGGGGCGCGCCGGTGCGCGATCTGCTGTACGTGGGCGCGGCGACGGAGCGCAAGCTGCGCGGATACGGCATCAACACCATCGGCCAGCTTGCCTGCGCGTCCGATGCGTGGCTTTCGCGACGGCTGGGCAAGATGGGCCTTGTGCTGCGCGCGTTCGCCCAAGGGCGCGATCGCACGCCCGTGGCGCCTTACAACCCGCTTGCGAAAACGATCGACCGCACCGTCAAGAGCTACGGCAACGGGCTTACCGCGCCCCACGATCTATGCACGGAAGGCGATGTGAAGGCGCTTTTGTGGATGCTCTGCGAATCGGTGGCCCAGCGCATGCGCGAGGATGGCGTTCGCGCGCGGGTTGTGGGTGTGGGCGTGCGCAGCGGCGTCGATCTTACGGGATGGGGCCGGCAGGTGACGCTCGACAGCGCCACGGCGGTCACGCGCACGATAGCGCGCGCTGCGTTTTCCCTGCTCACCGCCACGCAACCGATCGGCGCCGATTATCCCATCCGTGCGTTGTACGTGCGCGCCTCGAAGCTCGAATACTGCGCCGATCGCATGCAGATGTCGCTGTTCCCAGCGCCGGATGAAAGTCTCGAGCGGCTCGATTGCGCCATCGACGATTTGCGCCGCCGCTTCGGCAACACATGCATCGTGCGCGGGGCAGAACTCGTGGATGCGTCTCTTGCGGGGCTCGATATCAAAGCGGAGAACACCGTGCATCCGGAAAGCTACTTCCATGTGTAGCCGATTTGCCGGTTGCGGCTGGCTGCGCGAGTGCGCATGGGCTCGTTGGCTGCGGTGGCGTCGCACATGCGTGGAAAGCGAGGTGAAATCATGGTGCGCGGCATAGAGAGCAGGCGCAAGCGATATGTGGAGGTGCTTTCGCGCACCGATGAGGAAGGGGCGGTGATGCCTGTTTCCATCACGTGGGAAACGGGGCGCGTGTACGAAATCGATCGCGTGCTGGACGTGCGGCAGGCCGCGTCGCTTAAGGTGGGCGGCACGGGCGTGCGCTACCTGGTGCGCATCGGGTCGACTACCACGTACCTTTTTTTCGAAAATCCGCGCTGGTTCGTGGAGGAAATCGTTGTGGGTGCGCCGCGTGAGGAAGGAGGATTGGGATAAGGATTCGGTTTTCCCGGTCAGAGCGTTGCGCATGCGAGGCCGATTGTGCGCAAATCGTGCAGAAAGAATGGTGAAAACGCCTGTTTACGTGGAGAAATAGCCATGAAATCGTGCAGACGGAAAGCATCGGGAGCACTTTTGATGCGAAGGCACTATAATCTCGTGCGGCTCAATAAAAGGTTGTGCCGTACACGGAAGTATTGATTGAAGTAAGTGCTTGAAAGGGTAAAAAGCTGTGATCGATCAGTTTTTCTCGCAGATATCGTTTGTGGATATCTTCAACTTCTGCGTGTTCCTCGCTTTCACCATCTGCTACACGTACCAGCTGTTCTACGTGTTCCAGGTGCTCATCTCCAAGCCGAAGAAGCTGACTGCTTCTAAGAACCATCGCTTCGCCGTGATGATTTCGGCGCGCAACGAGGAAAAGGTTATCGGCAACCTCATCCATTCCATCAAGGTGCAAAATTATCCTGCGGAATTGATCGACGTGTTCGTGATCGCCGACAACTGCACCGATAGCACCGCGCAGGTGGCACGCGATTCCGGCGCCATCGTGTTCGTGCGCAACAACACCGATCTTGTGGGCAAGGGCTATGCGCTCGACTTCTGCTACAACGCCATTCAGTCGAGCTATGCCGACCGCGGCTACGAGGCTTATTTCGTGTTCGATGCGGACAACGTGCTCGACGTGAACTACTTCCGCGAGATGAACAAGACCTTCGACAACGGCGCGAAGGCATCCACCAGCTACCGCAATTCCAAGAACTACGATTCCAACTGGATTTCCGCCGGTTATGCCGTGTGGTTCCTGCGCGAGGCCAAGTTCCTTTCGCAGGCGCGCTTGAACCTGAACACCAGCTGCGCCATCTCCGGCACGGGCTTCTTCATTTCCGCCGAGGTGCTCGACGCCGCCGGCGGTTGGAAGTGGCACCTGCTCACCGAGGACATCGAGTTTTCCGCGTCCTCGATTCTGAACGGCATTCGCATTTCGTATTGCCCCACGGCGGTGCTCTACGACGAACAACCCGTCACCTTCCGCGATTCGTGGAATCAGCGCGAACGCTGGGCGAAGGGCTTCTACCAGGTGTTCTGGAACTACGGCGCGGGCCTGTTCAAGGGCATCTTCACAAACCCCAAGGGCCATCGCTTCGCCTGCTACGACATGCTGATGACCATCTGCCCGGGCATGCTGCTCACCATCATCTCCATCATCTTCAACGTGATCATCTTGGTGCTGGGCATCACGGGCGTCATGTCTACGGGCGTGATGATCGCAAGCTCGCTTTCGTCGATCTTGTTCTGCCTGGGCAACTACATGCTGTTCATGTTCATGCTGGGCGTTCTCACCACGTTCGTGGAATGGGATTCCATCCGCTCCACCACGGCGCGCAAGATCCGCTACATGTTCACGTTCCCGTTCTTCATGATCACGTACGTGCCGATCGCGCTGGTGGCGCTCTTCCGCAAGACGGAATGGAAGCCCATTGCGCACAACATCGCCGTGGGCATCGAGGAAGTGTCCGCGAACACCGTTTCGGCCAAGCATTAAGCCTGCTGCATAGAACGCGTGCCGAGCGCTCCGCACCCGCGGAGCGCTCGTTGTTTGTGCGGGCGTTTGCGCGGAATTCGGGCGCGTCACTGCTTTCGCGCAAGCGGCGCGCTATCGCCTTCACGCAGGTGGCGAACCCTTTCGCTTAGCCGCGATGCTCGGGCATAACGCGGGCGAACGTGAGGCAGCGCACTTCTTGAACGCCTTGGGCCAACAGGGCATCGGTGGCATCGCACAGGGTGCTGCCGGTGGTGAACACATCGTCTACGAGAATCACGCGGGCGGGCACGGCGCCGGCCGCCCGTACGGTAAACCGCCCGTGCAGATTGCGCACGCGGTCGGCGCGGTTGAGTGCGCGCTGGTCTATCGATTGCGGGCGGGAGAACAGCGCGATCATCGGCGCGCCCGTGATGCGGGAAATGTTGCGTGCGATCAGCTCCGCATGGTCGAAGCCGCGTTTTCGAAAGGCAGCCGAACTCGCCGGCACGAAGCTGATGACGGAATCCGCGGGCCAAAACAGGGGAATCGCGCGCACCATGATGCGGGCGAGCGGCAACGCGAGTCGCTGTTCGCCCTGGTCTTTGAACGTGCGGACGATGCGGCCAGTTTCATCGTCGAACAGCGTGGCGCTCACGCAATGTGCGAACGGCCAGTCGGTGCGACCGAGCCGATCGAGGTGCTCGCGCGCGCATTCCGTGCATTGCACAAGTCCGAACGACGCGCCGCACCGTTTGCATGCGCGCCACTGGTCTAGATAGGCGAGCTCGTGTTCGCACCGCGTGCAGAGCACGTTTCCCGGCGTGTCGCAAACGGCGCAGCGCGTCGGCCAAAGCGTTTCTGCAAGTGCTTCTTTGGCGATGCGGGCGTATTTCATTGAGTGTTGTAAAAGTATCGTCATGCGACATATGCTCGCACCGTGTTCTGTCATGCATCCAGCATCCGATACGCATGGATTACACGCGTATCTAACACGTGGCGTGCACAGATTACACGCGCATCCACCACCGATGTCGCACGGATTGCCCGCATATCCATCATCGATGCCGCACAGCGCTCGCGCCGGTTTTCGCAGCTTGCGTGTTTACGTGCGCGGTTGGCCACATCGACACGTCATATCTGCTAAACTTCAATATGCTTCTTCCGAGTCTGTAGTTGCGAAGCGCGCAAGCGCTTTCAGTCCATGGCAGACGCGGTCGAAAGGATCCACGTAACCCGGGGGCAACTCCGGTGAGCACGGCGCGTTCTAGAGGTAAGTCGCATCGCCCGATTACCTTATTTCCGCGACGCAGGGTCGCGGCGGGCGAGAGGGCAGGCGTGTAACAGCAAACGCCCCAATGCGCGAGTGTGGGGTCGAAAACTAGGTCAGTCGGAAGAAGCGCGGCTAACGAAAATGGCCGGCAATGAGAGGGGCCCCGGCAGGGGTGTTGAACGGAGGCTTTTTGATGAAGCTATGGAAGAAACTCTTGGTGAGCTGTTTGGTGGCTGCTTTCCTCGGATGCGCCTTGTTCGGTTGCGCGACATCCTATAAGCCGTCATCGGGCGAGCAGACGGTTTCCTCGTCGGCTCTGAAAGAGAGCGGCACGTTGCGCGTTGGCGTCAACTCCGACGCTGCACCGCTTGCGGGCAAAACCGCTTCCTCGTCTGACATTGTCGGCATCGATGTTGATATCGCCGCCGCCATCGCCGATCAGTTGGGCGTAAAGCTCAAGATCGTCGATGTTGGCACGGATGCTGAAAAGGCTCTTACGAACGGCACGGTTGACATTGTGATGGGTCTGGATTCTTCCACCGACACCGAAACGTCGTACTGGCGCTCCTCTTCCTACCTTAAGACGGGCGTGGCGCTGTTCGGCACGGCTTCCACCACGAGCATTCCCACCGTGACGTCTAATCCCAAGGTTGCGGCTCAGGTTTCCTCGAAGAGCTCCTGGCGCGTGTCCACGCTGTTCGGCGATACCTCGCTCGTTGCGCAGTCCGATTTGAAGAGCGCCTTCAACGCGCTCACGGCCGGCACGGTGCAGTATGTCGCATCCGATGCGATCGTCGGGTCCTACATTTCCAGCGTGAACAATTATCAGGCGAAGATCCTGGCTCTTCTGCAGGACACGTCCGGATATTGCGTGGGCGTTTCGAAGTCCAACACCGAGCTGCAAAACGCTATCACCTCTGCGGTGAGCTCGCTTTCCGATGGCGGCGTCGTGGATGTGATCGAGGCCAAGTGGCTGGGTAGCGCTATCGATTTCGACAACATGACCGTTATCAAGGCCGCTGCGTAACGCCTACTTACTTGACCTAATGCGCATAGCGAATCGCCCGCTCAGATTACGAGCGGGCGATTTTTTGCGTCTTACAAGGTGCGGTGAGGGCTGACGAACGCGCCCGCGGCTTGTGTAGCGTGGAGGGTTTGTCTCAAATCAACCGATTTCGTATTTGCTCGGAGGTTGATGGTCTGATATTGGCTGAGATTGACCGATTTCGTGTTTTGGAAACTGCGAGTTTGAGCTTTTGAACCGCTAGCGTGATCGCATAGAAAGTGTTTCCGCAGGTCACGGGGCTTCGGTCGATTCGCTCGTCGACTGCGTTCCAGCGAATTTCGCTCGGGAAATTACAAAATCGGTTAATCTCAGCCAGAATCCACGCCGCAACCCTCGAGAAAAGATGAAATCGCCGAATCTCAGCCACTATGAGTGTGGCTTGCGTCTGGCTCACCGACTTTGTCGTTATTGTGGTACTTTTGCTGCAAAATTTGCGATATTGTGGTACTTGGAAATTTATCTACCACAATAACGCAATATTTTTCAGAAAAATACCACAATAACGCAAATCTCGACGCCGACGTCCGCCCTCCAACCGCCCTGGAGTAGCCGAAAGTTGGCAAAAGCCCCGAGACGGGTATCGTCGGAGCGTTCGCTACCCGTTGAGCCCCTCTATCAAGCACTCGACGATGTTCGCGCAATGCACGGCGGCCTTGTCCTCGAATTCCTGGTAATTCTCGGAATCGGATCCATCGGCCTTGTCGGATATGGCGCGCACGATAACGAACGGCACCTCGTTGATGGTGCAGGCTTGGGCAATCGCGGCGCCTTCCATTTCGCAGCACAAGGCATCAAATGTGCTCTTCACGCGCGCTTTAACGTCGTCGGTGTGGACGAACGCGTCGCCTGACGCAACGCGGCCTTCCCAGGCGGCGACGTCGGGGGCTGCGGCTGCAACGGCAGCGACGGCGGCGGCGCGCAAATCGACATCGGCCTCGAACGCGAACATGCTCATCTGCGGCACTTGACCGGGCGCATATCCCAGATAAGTCACATCCATGTCGTGGTGCACGGCATCGGTGGAAACCACGATGTCGCCGATGTCGATGCGCGTGTCGAGCGACCCCGCCACACCGGTGTTCACCACGTGGGTGACCCCGAAGGCGCTGATCAGCGCCTGTGTGCAGCACGCAGCGTTCACCTTGCCCACGCCGCTGCGCGCGATCACGCAGGGCACACCCGCCAGATCGCCTTCGAAGAAATCCATGCCCGCGACGGTCGTGATGCGCGTGTTCTGCATGTGCGACTTCAGCTGGGCTGCTTCGTTTTCCATAGCGCCGATGATGCCGATTTTCATGGGTGGACCTCGCTATTCGTTGAGCAGATCGATCAAGCGCAGGCCCGCTTTCGACTTGTACAGAACGTCGCGGTTGCCGAACGCGCAGATCAGATGCTTGTCGACCGTCTTCTCAAGGGTGGCTGCCAGGGCGCGAACCGTGTCGGCGTCGGTGGCGATCACTTCTGCGCGCGAAGTCAGGTAATGGTTGGGATCGCGTTTTTGCAGATAATCGATGTCCTCGCGCATGACGATCTGGCGCGGCTTCTTGGGCTCGTCGATGGAAGCCACGGTGCTGATGATGTAGCCCGTGATCTCGTCCTCTGATGGCTCGAAGCCCTGCAACCACTTCACGGAATCGGCGAAGCGAGCAATCGATTCGTCCACGTGCGGGTCGCGGTAGGTGTAGAAGCGCGTTTCGCCGTACAAGCGCGCCTGGAAGCCCGCACCGTATGCGCCGCCCTTCACGCGGATTTCGTTCCACAGGTAGTCGTAGGAAAGGGCGCGCGAGGCCACAAGCCAGCTGCCGTTCGTTTTCACGTCGAGCAGGCGGTTGTCGTAACCGAGCGCGGTGTAGGTCACATCGGTGGGAACTATGAACGCTTCGTTTTTGGCGACAGGTTCCGGAATCACCAGCTGTTCCTCGGTGCTTCCCGTGCGGCCGAGCATGGGAGACGCGGCCCAGAAGCGGTCGAAGTCGTCATCGGCGCCGCCGAAGCTTATGGTGCACAGATTGTCGCCCATCACCTGGCCGGCGATCCGTTCCAAGCGCGCCGTCAAGTCGGCGCTGCGGTCGTCGAAATTCTCGAGCAAATCGACGATGAAGCGGTAGAAATCGACGCCTTCGAGCGTTTCGGCCATCACGCCGACAGGGGAATAATACGACGCGACGCGTTTGAGCGCGCAGGCATGTCCCGCGTTGGCGAAGCGCTGTTCCATGGCGATGCGAATCTGCTGCAAAACGTCCTTGATCTTGGCAACATCGCCAAGATCGCTCGAAAGCAGCACCTCGTTCACGAGCGTCGCCATCCATTCGGCGTTTTCCGCCAGAGCGCTCGTGCTCACCACCAAATACGGGCGGACATCGTTGATGTCGTTGCAATTGCCCGATACGCTCACCTTGAAATCGAGGTTGCCCAGCTTGCCCTGCGTGAGCGTGTCGATTTCGGCCGCCGTGTGGGCGCTTGTTCCCAGCTTGCCGAGCATCATGGACAGGATATGCAGATAGGGCATGTCCTCGAAAGCAAGGCAATTCGCCTGATAGTAGCGGTTCGCGTACACAAGGCCATAGGTGGCAACGCTGTGACGCAGGCACGTGCATGCGTGTGTATCGTCCACGATGGCGCTGTCGAACACGGGCGCGTCGCCTAAGTCGGAAAGCGAAAGGCGGGGAAGCGTTGCGATGCTTTCAGGCGAATCGGGCTGCATCTGCAGTTCGCGCAGCACCTGTTCCTCCGCCACAATCAGCGCGCGCTCTTCAGCCGTGAGCGAGAAGTTTTTGCCGGCGAGCTCTGCGGACTGATCGTTGTCCGGGCGCCCCGGCGTGGGGATGATCTCGGCCGATGCGCGATGGTTGTTTTCCAGGAAGATCGAGCGCGCGAGCTGGTCGAAGTAGTCGCCTTCCAGGTTGGCCCGCAGTTCGGCGAAGGTGTCTTCGTAGCGAATGTAGTCAACGGGTGCGTCGTCGTCGTACAGCCAGCCGCTCATGCTCGAGATGGCATGCAGAACGCCTTCGGGATAGCCGAAGTTGTGCTCGCGCATCACGAATTCGCTGTGGGTGAGCGCGGCCTCGATGATTTCCTTGTCCAGCCCTTCATCGATCAGGCGCGCAAGGTGTTTCTCGAGCGCGGCACGAAGCGCAAGCGCCGGATCCTCCACGAGCGGCTTGCGCATGGTCACCACGGCGAAGGGCTGCAGCATGCCGTCAGCCACGAACGCGGAAACATCCTCGCCGATGCCCTCGTCGAGCAGCGCGCGCTTCATGGGCGCCTCGTTGCTGCCGAACAGGGCGTCGATCAAAATGTCGGCCGCCACCACGCGCGTGCGGTCGGCTGTGGTGCCCAGCACATAGGCGGCGCCGGCGCAGGCGTTTTCGGGGGCGGTGTCCATGGTCTTCTTGACGGTGTCGGTCACGCGAGCATCCGCATATGCGAGCGTGCGCGGAACCAGCGGCTCCAAGCCCGCCGCTGCGCGCTCGGCCGCGGCCTGCGCTTCCTCGTCGGCCACGGGGCTGAAGTATTCCCCGTCCAAAAAGCCGAGCATGCGATCGATATCCAGGTTGCCGTACAGCACCGTGTAGCTGTTCGACAGTCGGTAGTGGCGGGCATGATCGTCCAGGTAATCCTCGTAGGTGAGCGTCGGGATGGCCTCCGGCGTGCCGCCCGACTCGAACGCGTAAGGCGTGTCGGGGAACAGCGCGAACTGCAGCTCGTTGAGCAGAACCGAGCTCGCATCGGAAAGCGCGCCCTTCATCTCGTTGAACACGACGCCGTTGTAGGCGAGCGTGGTGTCGGTGGGGCCCATCAGCGGCACGTTGGCCTTGTTTTCGCCTTCAAGCGCGGGGTTTTTCGCGGAAAGCTCGTAATGCCAGCCCTCCTGCTCGAAGATGGCGCGCTTGCGGTAGATGTTGGGGTGGAACACCGCGTCGAGGTATACGTCGGCCAGGTTCATCAGATCCTGCTCGTTGGTGGACGCGACGGGGTACATCGTTTTATCGGGGAAGGTCATCGCGTTCAGAAACGTTTGCATCGACCCTTTCAGCAGGTCGACGAACGGTTCTTTCACCGGGAACTTCTTCGATCCGCACAAAACGGAATGCTCCAGAATGTGGAACACGCCCGTGTCGTTTTGCGGCGGCGTGCGAAACGCGATGGAGAACGCCTTGTTGTTGTCGTCGTTTTGCAGGTACAGCACGCGCGCCTTCGATTTGTCGTGCGATAACACGAAAGCGCGGCCGTTGATTTCGGGCAGATCCTGTGCGCTCTGCACCGTGAAGCCGTGCAACTGCTGTTCGGGGGATAATTCCATGACATGCCTTTCGCTCGATAGATTTCGCATGGTTGAAACCTTATCAAATTGTGGGCGCCGCGCCCGCTTTTGTTGCCTGATTGCAAAAGAAAAGCGCCGCAGGTGCGCGACGCTTTTCATGCGAGCTTGCTTGAAGACGGAAGCGCTTTACTCTTCTTCGTCGTCAACCTCGGCGGATTCGGCTGCGGTGCGCTTGGCGCCATCGCTTTGGGCCGCGGTGATCTCCAGCTTTTGAATGATGCCGTCAAGGGCGCTTTCGATGTCGTATTCTTCCAGCTTGCCGGCATCGACCATGCGCGTGAATTCCGGATCGAGCGGCAACGTGGCGAACGACGGGATCTGATAGCGCTCGGCGATTTCCTTGCCCTGAGGCTCGCCGAAGATGTAATGCTTCTTGCCGCATTCGTCGCACTTGAAGTACGCCATGTTCTCCACCAGGCCGAGCACGCGCACGTCCATGTCGTGGGCCAGGCGCACGGCCTTGCCGACGATCATGCCGACCAGTTCCTGCGGGGCGGACACCGTGATGATGCCCTCGCATGGAAGCTGATGCATGACGGTCAGGAACACGTCAGACGTTCCCGGAGGCATGTCGACCAGCATGTAGTCGATGTCCTCCCAATTGGTTTCACCCCAGAACTGGTTGATGATGCCGCTCACCACCGGGCCGCGCCAGGCAACGGGCATGTCTTCTTCCGGCAACAGCATGTTCACCGACATAACTTTGATGCCGGATTCGGTCGCGCGCGGGTTCATGCCGTCTTCGTCTGCCGTGACGTGGCTCGTGATGCCAAACGTCTTGGGAATGGAAGGGCCGGTGACGTCGGCATCGAGGATGCCCACCTTGTAACCCCTCTTGTTCAATTCGCTTGCGAGCAAGCTGGTAACGAGCGACTTGCCCACGCCGCCCTTGCCGGAAACGACGCCGAACACGTGCTTGACGTTGGCGCGCGCCACGCGTTTGGGCTCTTCTTCTTCTGCCATGAATTCCCCCATTCATTGGTTGCGAGTTTCAGTCTGTTGCATGATAGCACAGAGCGCACACGCAATCCCGCGCATGTTGGCTTACAGCTGGGCAACAAGCGTTTGCCAAGCGTTCCGATTGCTTTTGGTGTGAAGGCGATATCGTCTTTGCATGGTATTCGACATGGTCTTATAATGGATGCGCTTGAACACCAACCTTGACGAGGAGGAGAGCCCATGCTTTTCACCCATATTGGAATCATCGACGAGAATTTCGATTATCAGCCCGACATGTTCGTCGGCATCATCGACGACAAGATCGCCTACATCGGCGCAGATGAGCCCGCAGATGCTGCTCAGTTTGGCGATGCTGTGGACGGTGCCGGCCGCTTGATGATCCCCGCGATGTACAACGCCCACGCGCATGCGCCCATGACGCTTCTGCGCGGCTATGCGGAAAACCTTCCGCTGCAGTCGTGGCTCAACGATGCGGTCTGGCCGTTTGAGGCGAAGATGAACGCCGAGGACAATTACTGGGCTACGCTTCTTTCGTGCGCTGAAATGGCCCGTTATGGCTGCGTGAGCTTCTCCGACATGTATTACCACACGCCCGAGCGCGCCGCCGCCGTTGCGGAAAGCGGTCTGAAGGCGAACCTGTGCACCTCGCCTCTGGCCTTCGAGCCCAAGGATATCTCCGAGTATCCTTGCTTCGCCGAGATGGAGGAGGGCGTTGCCAAGTACAACGGTGCGGAAAACGGCCGCATCAAGTTCGAAGCGTGCGTGCATGCCGAATACACCAACAACGACGTTACCTGCAAGAGCGTGGTTGATTGGGCCAAGAAGAACGGCGTGGGCATGCAGATCCACCTGTCGGAAACCAAGCAGGAAGTAGAGGATTGCAAGGGCCGCCACAACGGCATGAGCCCGGTGCAGTGGTTCGACAGCTTGGGCGCTTTCGATGTTCCGATGAACGCCGCCCATTGCGTGTGGGTAGATGATGCCGACATCGAGATCATGGCCGAAAAGGGCGTGTTCGTGGCTCACAATCCCGCATCCAACATGAAGCTGGCCAGCGGTTTCGCGCCCATCCCCGCGATGCTTGAAGCGGGCGTAAAGGTGGCGCTCGGCACCGACGGCATGGCTTCCAACAACAACCACGACATGTTCCAGGACATGTACCTGATGGCGATGCTGCCGAAGGGCAACCTGCTCGACCCGGCCGTGGTCACTCCCAAGCAGGCGCTCGAGGCCGCCACGCGCAACGGCGCTCTCGCCCAGGGCCGCACCGATTGCGGCTTGGTGAAGGAGGGCTTCAAGGCCGACCTCGCACTGATCGACATCACCGGCCCGTCGTGGGCGCCCGTGAACGACATGCTCACCAACGTGGTGTACGCCGGCCACGGGTCGGACGTCGTGATGACGCTGTGCGATGGCGTGGTGGTGTACGACAACGGCACGTGGCCGCGCATCGACGTCGAGCGCGCTAAGGCCGAGGTTGCCGAGCGCACGGTGCGCATTCAAAACGAGCTCGCCGAAGGCTAGCGGGAAGCTTCCATCCCGATTCGGATTATGCAGGCCGCCTTGCGCATGCGCGCGGGGCGGCTTTTTGCGTCGTAGTTTGGATTTCTCAAGCGGATATTATGCGCGGCCGTTATCGGCGCGGCGTGTGGTCTATTCTTGAGAACTCAACAACCCTGTGCACAGGAAAGGAGCGCGCCATGATTTTGTCCGATGAGCAATGCGATCGATTCTTCGACGCGATGGACGCGCTGCTTACCTATGTGAACAACCGTTTCCAAGTGGTGCGCAACCTGTCGTTCGAGGAACGCTCGATGATGGCCGATGCGCAGATATCGCTTGTTGCGCATGAGCTCTGGGACAACGTTTCGATCATCGACGATTTCGTTGCGGAAAACCCCTATGGTTTCAGCCAGCAATACCTGAACACCGTGCAGGCGTGGAAGTGCGCCCTTCCCGGTTACTTTAAAGTGGTGCGTTACTTAAACGACCAGGCCGTGTTCATCAACGAGGCGGGCGTGTTCTGCGTCAACGGCGTGACCACCGAGATCAAGGATGAAATCGGCCCCGTTCCCGCGTACGTGGAAGCGACGCTTCTGCCGTTCGATGACCGCATTATCTACGACGGTTTTCTGATGGCCTTCGATGTGCCGGAAGGCTCGCTTGAAGGCAAGCAGATGCAGGATGAATTCGAGGAGCGCTGCCGCGAAGGCATTGCCAAGACCGCTGGCGATTTCTGTGAGCGCGTGCGCGCTTGGAATGCGCGCAAGGAATCCGAGGAGCTCGATAAGCTGCTCGAAGATATCGCGCGCGAATCGGCGGAATCGCATGCCGGGGAAACGCTTCCGGAAGGGTTTCACCGTGGGGCGCTCGCGGGATTGTCCGCCGAAGAGCGCAAGGCTGCGCTTGATGGGCACCTTGCCGAGCTCGATCAGTCCCCGGAAGCGGTGAAGTCGCTGCGCACCTGGTTCGATTCGAAGATGACGCTGCGCGCGGCGCCTTCAACCGATCTGGAAACGTGCTTGAACGCCTGCAAGAAGGCGATGCTTCAGGAACTCGCCGTCGAGCTGACGGTCGGGCTGCCCGCGTCTGCGCGCAAGGCCGAATTCGCGCGCGAGATCGCGCAGGTGGTGCCCCAGAATTTCGACCTGATGGAATCGACGCTCGTTGAGGTGCCCGAATCCGCGTTCTCCGCGCTCGAGCGCGCGCTGCGCGAGGGCGATTTCTCCTTCACCGCGGCGGACATCAAGGCGCCCGTCGAGGTGAGCCCGGTTGAGCCGTATTCGTTTGTGTTCCGCGTGCAGGATGACTACACGTTGGTCGTGCCCGTCGAGGTGCGCCGCATGATGCAGGCGGCGGATCTGGACAACCTGTTGCGCCGCCGCAAGCAGCGCAAGGCGGCCGTGGCGTGCATGGAGGCGGCCGTCGTCTTTTACGGAGCGGCCACTGTTGATCAGGTGTACGAGCAGTATTGCTTGGCGTATTCCGATCCGATGGATAAGGCCGATTTCGAGCTTTTGGCGTATCGGGAAGCGTCGTTTAACGACATGGGCTTTTGCCTGTGGAATTACGAATCGGTGCCGTATATCGTGCATTTCACGCTGAGCCGCGACTATGTGGCGCAGCACTTGCTGTCGCAGCAGCGCGGACGCATCATGGATTTCGCGCAGTCGGGGCAGGTCACGCAGCAGGGGTTCAACTCGATTGCGCAAAATGCGCGCACGGCGTTGCAGGCGGCGTTCGACGATTTGGAAAAGCTGCTTGAAACGCTGGTGGCCACGCATAAGGAATTCGCCCCGCGCCCGTTCGACTTCGATCCGCTCACCCAGGACTGCATGGATACCGTTTTTGCCGACCAAAGCGTTGTGGCTTTGCGCGCGTTCTTCGATGAGCATGTGCCCGATGGGCAGGACGATTATCTGTTCGCCGACCGCGTGGTGGAGGAAATCGTCACGTCGGCCATCGAGGTGGGGGATATCCACGACGTGTACACGTTCGTGCACGATTCGGGCATCGAGTTCTGCTGCGAAGATCCCGATCGGCTCCCGATGCTCGTCTCGGGCGTGTTCAGCGCCATGCCTTCGTGGGATTCGTTCGGCTATTCGCCCATCGAGATTTTCGAGCAGATGACGGGCCGCAAGGTGTTTCTCAACGAAAAGGGCCAGCCCATGCGCGTGGGCCGCGACGAGCCGTGCCCGTGCGGGAGCGGCTTGAAATATCGCGACTGCCACGGCCGCTAAATTCGTCTGCTTTGCGCAAGGCGGCTTTCGCCTTCTACTATGCCATGCTTCGCATGCCGATTTTTATTGCAAAGTCCCAATAAAAAATTATACTTAAAAAAGAATATTGCTTGATTGCGATAAAGGGATGATACGTGAAACGAGCTATTCAGATAGTGATTGTTGCATTGTTGCTCGTAAGCATCGTTATCTCTATTTGGCGCTGTGCTGAAAAGATTCGTGAAACCGAGCAAGCCGACACCTATTCCGACCTGCAATCCTATACCGAGCAAAGCGCGGCTGCCCTTGCCCAAAACGTCGCCGGAATCGAACGCTTGCTTCAGTCGCTTTCGCGCGAATACGCCCAGCTTACAAGCAATGGTTACAGCGTTGAGCAGTGCGTGGGCATGTTCACCTCGCTTGACGGCGTGGATTCGTTCAGGCGGTTGGGCGTGTCGCTTCCCGACGGGTCTTCTTACACAACGGACGGCCTTTCCGGTGATTTAAGCGCGGAAGAGAATTTCGACACCACCTTTGAAGGGTATTTCACGGTAAGCGACACCATATACGATACGTTCGACGAGTCTGCCGAGGCCATACATGTGTTTAGGTATCCCGTGATCGTCGACGGTGAGGTTATCGCGCAGGTGTTCGCAACATACGCGGTCGGTGATTTCCAGCAACTGCTCGGATTCGACGAGCTTGACGATGAGGGCCGCGTGATGGCGCTCGTTTCGTCGGACGGCAGCATCATCTGCGGCACAAACGGTTCGGAATTCGATATCGAAGGCGTGAGCCTTATCGAGAAAATCGCGGAAGACGGCGGAAACCTTGCCGCGACAACGTCCCTTTCTGCAGAGCTTGCGGCAGGCGAGGAAGGTTCATGCGTTTATACGCTGTCCGATTCCGATGATGAGCGTCTGCTCTATCACGCCCCGATCGACGCATCCGATTCTGATGCGGGCTGGCAGCTTGTGTGCTCGCTTTCCACAAGCGCTATCGATTCGCGGGTTAATGACGTGATGCATGACGTTTATCGCATGATGGCGATAGTCGTTGTTATCGTGATAGCCATCATCGCGGTGCTGGGGTCCCTGGCATTCTTCGCTGCTCGTAGGCACCGCAAAGACCTCGAGAATATCGCCTATGTCGACCCGCTTACCGGTGGGCATACCAAATTGAAGTTTTCCGAAATGGTAAAGGCATCGAATCGGTCGTGCGTGATCGTCGCCCTCGATATCAGGTCGTTTAAAACGATATCGAGCATTTGCGGTAAAGAGGCAAGCAAGAAAATCATCGTTTCGATGCATGAAATCATTCATGCCCATCTACGTGAGGGCGAGTTGTGTGCCCGCGAGGAAAGCGACCGGTTTTTCATCGCGTTTCACCTTGCAGAGGGCGAAACGGTCGAGGATCGCTTGCGGCCGATTTTCACGGATATCGCCGCTTTGTCTGAATCGCTGCAGGTGCCGCAGCTTAAAGCAGTGGCGGGGTCGTGTTCTTGGGGGCAGTTCGACGATCTGGATGGCGCCTTGAACAACGCCTCGGCAGCTAAGCGAGAGCTGTCCGGTCGCAAAGATGCCACGGTGCAGGTAATCGACTATACGCAGATAGATATCGCGGAGTTCGAACGTGCTCGCTCAATAGAAACGGCTTTCGCCCCCGCTTTGTCCAATGGCGAATTCGAGGCGTGGTATCAGCCGAAATATCGTCCGCGCGATGGCGCGCTGGTGGGCGCGGAGGCGCTTGTGCGTTGGCGGAAGCCAGATGGAACGCTTGTGCCCCCATATCAGTTCATTCCGCTGTTCGAGAGCAATGGTATGGTGCGCGACCTGGATGAGTACATGTTCGAACGCGTTTGCCGTGAACAGGTTGAGCGTGTTTCTTCGGGGAAAAGCGCCGTTCCCGTGTCTATTAACTTGAGCCGCGCAAGCCTGTATTTCGGCGACGTTTCCGAGCGGTATAAGGCGATCGTCGAGCGTACGGGGGTGGACTTTGCTTTAGTTCCGCTTGAAATCACCGAATCGGCAGCCGAAGAGGGCTCTGACTTGCGGAAGCTGGCCGACGATCTTGTCAATGCCGGGTTCATGCTCATCATGGACGACTTCGGCTCGGGATATTCCTCGCTCGCTTCGCTGTCGAGCATGCGCTTTGAGGGAATCAAAATCGATAAGAGCCTGGTCGATAATATCGGCAATTCGAATGGCGAAAAGCTGATAAAGCATTCGATGGCGCTTGCGCAGGATCTCGAAATGCATATAACCGCCGAGGGCGTTGAGACGGAAAGCCAGGTGGACTTCCTGCGCAATTTGAACTGCGACGATATCCAGGGGTATTACTATTCGCGTCCGTTGCCGCGTGATGAATTCGATGCGCTGCTATAGCGCAGGCGGGTGCGGCCGAGGTTAAATCGTCCTGATTGCGGTGTTCTTTCGCCGAATGGCTGCATGTTTGCGAGACGGTTTGAAACAGCACGATTGGCGCGCGCTCTCATTTGATGCGATACTTGCTTTTGACGGATTTTTGCGGGGAAGGCGGCGCATTCTCATGGGTAAAGCGAATAGACGGGATAACGAGGCGCAGGCGCCTTTGTTGGGAAGCGCATGCTTTAGCGGTTCCGCATCTCCCGAGGATCGGTTTGCGGCCTTCATCGACGGCGGTTCGGCGCTTGACGGGCATGCGTACGTGGGCGTTGCCTCGACGCGCATCTATTGCCGACCGACGTGCCGGGTGGCCACGGCTCCCAAGCCGGGGAATTGCAGCTATTTCGAAACGCGCGCTGCTGCGGAAGCGGCTGGGTATCGCCCGTGCAAGCTTTGCCGGCCGGAAAACGCCCCGACTGTTAAGAATGCGGGCGAGACGTTTGCGGATGTCGATCGCGCGGCGGTGGTGCTGCGCGCGCTGTATTCGCGCCCGGGCGCGGCAGCGGATGTGCTGGCTTTCGCGGGCATCGACGCTGACGCGATTGCGGATGCGTTCGAGGCCGCTCAGGGGGCGTGCGCGGATGATTATCTGTTGACTTTTCGCTTGCTTGGCGCCAAAGCGCTGCTCACTGATTCGCGCGTGCCCGTTGCGGACGTTGCGCGCGCTGTTGGCTTTGCTGATGAGGCGCAGCTGCGCGAGGCGTTGCGCGAACGGTATCGCTTCGAGCCCGAGGACTTCCGCCGCCGTCCTGTGAGCGCGGCGAATGCCGAAAAGGCCGGCATCGCGTTTTACGTGGGATACCGTGCGCCGTTCGACTTCGAAAAGCTGCTCGCGTTTTTCCGCTATCGTCAGCTCAACGGCGTGGAGCTGATCGATGAGAAGTCGTATTCCCGCACGGTGCGCATGCCAAATCCCGCACAACCCGATGAGGAGCTGCTCGGCTGGGTGCGCGTGGAAAACGACGCTGCGCATAACCGTCTTGCTTGTCGGATGAGCGCTTCTCTTTTGCCGGCGTATTCGCGGGTGGTGGCGCGCGTGCATCACGTGTTCGATACGGACTGCGATCCTGAGCGCGTGCATGCGGCGCTGCATTCGCTCGATGGCGTGGTGCCGGGGTCAAACGTGCTCGGAACGCGCGTGCCGGGTGCATTCGACGCGTTCGAGATCGCCGTGCGCGCGGTGTTGGGACAGCAGGTTTCCGTGCTCGCGGCGAACAAGATGGCGGAGCGCATCGCGCTTGCGCATGGGATGCCCATCGATACGGGCATTCCCGGGCTCGACCGGGTGTTTCCCTCGCGCGATGATTTCTTGGCGCTCGATCCGATCGAGGACGCGCTCGGTGTTCACGGTGTGATCAAAACGCGGTCGCGCACCATATATGCGCTTGCAACATTGAATGCGGCGCATGATTTGGATTTGACGCTTGCCGGCGTTCCTGCTGAAACGCTCGAGTGCTTGCTTGCCGTGAAGGGGATAGGGCCCTGGTCGGCGAACTACATCTGCATGCGCACGCTCGGTTACACCGATGCGTTTTTGGAAACGGATGCGGGCATCAAGCACGCGCTGCCGGAACTGACGCCTAAGGAGCGCTTGGCGGCCGCCGATGCGTGGCGTCCGTGGCGCAGCTATGCGAACGTGAGCTTGTGGAATTCGCTGTCTTAGCGGTGGTTTGACTCTTCCGAATTTGCCCGCAATTTCTCAATGAAATAGCGAACAAATGTACTATAATGATATATGGCTAGTTGAGCTTCTGCGTGTGGCGCGGGACACCCGTCACGGTAAAAAACGGGACCGCAAGTAGCGGTCCCAAATCAATCCTAACGGCGCTGTCCAGCTCTCACATTGCGGGCGGCCGCTGGCCTTAAGTATAATCCGTTTTTTCGTTGATGCAAGGGGTGCGGCATGACGGCTTATTCGACCGTTTATCACCATGATGCGCTAGGCGATCTTACGCTGGCGTGCGATGGCGAAAACATAATCGGGCTTTGGCTTGAAGGACAGAAGTACTTCGAGGATTCGGTGGGGGAGCCGCTTGTTCGCAAGGATGATGCGCCCGTGTTTGATGCGGCGCGCGTGTGGCTTGACCGCTACTTTGCGGGCGATCCGCTGCCGGTGGCGAATCTGCCGCTGGCTCCGCGGGGGACGGATTTCCGCCAGCGCGTGTGGCGTATTTTGGGCGAGATTCCGTATGGAGAGCTGCGATCGTATGGCGATATCGCCGATCAGGTGGCGCGCGAGCAGGGTCGCGAAAAGGGAAGCGCCCGCGCGGTCGGCGGCGCGGTAGGTCACAATCCCATATCGATCATTCTGCCGTGCCATCGCGTCGTCGGCGCGGCGGGCAGTCTCACAGGGTATGCCGGCGGCTTGGATCGCAAGATATGGCTGCTTGAACACGAGGGCGTGGACATGTCGAAGCTTGCGCGCCCCACAAAGGGTACTGCGCTGTAGCGAACCTGATAGACCCGGGCACGAGGGAGCTCGGGTCTTTTGCTTTGTGTCGCTTGTTTTCGTCGGCTCGATCGGCTTGGCGTCCGGTGTAGAATTTCGCTTTCGCCGTTATTGTGGTACTTTTCCGAAAAATATTGCGTTATTGTGGTAGTAAAATTTCCAAGTACCACAATATCGCAAAATTTGCAGTAAAAGTACCACAATAACGCAAAAGCGAGCAACTCGATAGCGGGGTCGCAGTCGTTCAACAGCCGGGGTAGCAGTCGCTCAGGGCGGTGCATGCCCGCGGCAATGTCCGCAGCAAACGTCCCGGGATGCCTGCGAGTCCCTTACGCCGGGTTCACGTGGATCATCACGTGCTTGATCAGCGGAAAATCGTGCTCGACCGCGTCGTGCGCGTTGTGTGCGATGGCGTGGGCCTGCTCGAGCGAAAGCGTTCCGAGCACGGCGATTTCCGCATCCACATACGCGCGGGCGCCGAACATGCGCGTGTGCAGAAGATCGACGCGCTGCACGCCTTCCACAGCTTCGATGCGGGTGCGAATGGCCTCCTCGGTTTCATGGGAGCAGGGCGTGTCCATCATGCGATCGACGGCGTCGCGCGCAACCTCGGCGGCCATCTTGATAATGAACAGGCAGATCACAACGCTTGCAATCGGGTCGCCTAACGGGAAGCCGAGCATGGCCGCTCCGATGCCGATGAGCGCCCCGATCGACGACAGCGCGTCGGACCGGTGATGCTTGGCATCCGCCAGAAACGCCGGGGAATGCATGACGTTCGCCCAATGGCGCGTGTAGCGGTACATGCCTTCCTTCACGGCGATGGAAACGATTGCGGCGACAAGGGCGAGCCAGAGCGGCGTGTCGCTCACGAGCCCTGCCGCTTGGGCATCGCCGCCTGCTTGGGCAAACGCGACAATCGCCGTTATGCCGGCGTATCCGATCCCCAAACCGGCGGCCAGCAGAATGAATGCGAGCGCAAGCGAAGCCAGGCATTCGAAGCGCTCGTGCCCATAGGGGTGGCCGTCGTCTGCGTCGCGCGCGGCGATGCGCACGCCTAAGTACGCGATGGCGGTGGCGAGCACGTCGGATGCGGAATGGACGGCATCGGAAACCATGGCGGCTGATCCGGCGATGATGCCGGCGGCGAATTTCAACGCACAGAGCGCGATGTTTCCGCCAACGCCTAAGGCGGCGAGTTTGTTGGCGATGGCTGCAGCGTCGACGGCTTGAGCGGTCGTGGGCGCGCAGACGTTGTCGTGAGTGTTGGTCATGGCAGCGAATCCTTCATATGCGGGGCACTGTCCCGCAGAGGCCCGTTGCCCTGCTGCCCGATGGGGCCCGGCTCCAAGATGCGCGATAGTGCTGCCCTGTGCAGCCCAATCGTTGCGGCATCCCGGCCTGATCAGTTATTGGCATTGAGTATACAAGCCCATCAGCGGTTAGCGGAAGTTAACGCTTTTCGAAAATCGGGTATCATCGTGCTTGTCACAAAAATCCGAGGAAAGGAACCCGCATGATTTCCGATTACGAAGCGATTCTCGCCTGCGTGCAAAACTACATCGAAGGCGAAATCAACGCCGATGCCGATGTCGAAGCGAAAGCGTTTGCGGAAGATGCTACGATCCATGGCGCCTTCGGCGACCACGTGTGGGGCGGCCCCATCCAGATGCTCTTCGACGTGACGGCATCCGAAGAGGCAAAGCCCGAGATGAAGGTGCGCGCCGATATCCTTGATATGCACGAAACCGTCGCCGTCGTGCGCGTGGTGCTCGAGGACCCGAACGGGCCTGATTACGTTGACTATCACAGTTTGGTGAAGGGCCCGGATGGCTGGAAGATTTACGCCAAAGTGTTCCACGCCATCATGCCGGCCGAATAAAAGGGAGATCGACCATGACTGATCTTGTAAGCGTTACCGCAGATGACACGCGCGCTGCATCGGCGGCTTTTTTCGCCGAGCGCGCCAACCGCGTAGCCCAGCATGCCGTGACGAGCCAGGGCATCCGCAACGTCGCGCGCGTGCCGGAAGCGGCGGCACGTAACACCACCACGTTCGATGTGGAAGTGAAGCAGGGCAACCGCACCGACCAGATGCGCTCGGGTCGGTGCTGGATGTTCGCGGCGCTCAACACCATGCGCTGCCGTGTGATGAAGAAGTACGGCGTGAAGACTTTCGAGCTGTCGCAGGCGTATCCGCTGTTCTGGGACAAGCTGGAAAAGGCCAACTGGTTTTTCGAGAACATCATCGACACCGTCGATGACCCGCTCGAGGGCCGCTTGGTGGCGTTTTTGCTGACCGACCCGGTGGGCGATGGCGGCCAGTGGGACATGTTCAAGGCGCTCGTGAAGAAGTACGGCGTTGTGCCCAAGGAAGCCATGCCCGAAACGGCCTGCTCGAAGAACACGCGCGAGATGGACGGCTATCTCACGCGCTATCTGCGCGCGTGCGCCAAGCGTTTGCGCGATGCGGCGGCGGAAGGCGCCTCGGCCGATGACCTGCGCGCCCTGAAAAAGACGTTCATGGAAAACGTGTACGCGCTGCTCGTGATTTGCTTGGGCGAGCCGCCCGCGCGCTTCGACGTGCGCCTGCGCGGCAAGGGCGGCGATGTCGACAAGGCCGCTAAAAAGGCTGCTGCCGACGCGGCTGCCGATGCGTCCGCCGACGCCGCCGACGACGAGGACGAGGACGACGAGAAGCTGGTGCTCGCGGGCACGTTCACGCCGCTTGAGTTCTTCGCGGAAGCGGTGGACATGGATATCGACAACTACGTGTCGCTCGTGAGCGCTCCCACAGCGGATAAGCCGTACGGGCGCACCTACACGGTGGCGCGCTTGGGCAACGTGGTCGAGGCCGGCGGCGTGCGCTATCTCAACTTGGAGCCCGCGGGCCTGAAGGCGGCGGCGATTCGCCAGCTGAAGGCCGATTTGCCGGTGTGGTTCGGCTGCGACGTTGACCAGAGCTTCATCCAAAACGAAGGCCTGATGGACTTGGATTCGCTCGACGTGGATGCGCTGTTCGGATTCGATGTGGAAGCGGGTTTCGATAAGGCTGCGCGCCTGGACTACGGCGAATCCTGCATGACGCATGCGATGGTGCTCGAGGGCGTGAATTTCGGCGAAAACGGCGAACCCACGCTCTGGAAAGTCGAGAACAGCTGGGGCAAGGACCATGCCAAGAACGGCTTCTGCAGCATCGCCGATTCGTGGTTCGATGAATACGTGTACCAGGTGGTGGTGCACAAGGATTACCTCGAGCCCGCAGACCGTGAGGCGTTCGAAACCATCGAGCCCATCGAGCTTGCTCCGTGGGATCCGCTGGGTGCCTTGGCATAACACGTGTCAATCTGAAACAAAGCAAAACGAAGGGCCACCGCGTGATTGGTGGCCCTTCGTTTTTGAAGAAAGCGCCCGCATCTAGTGATGCGGGCGCTCGCATTTCTATCTTGACTTTTTCCCGCGCAAGCGACCGATTCCCACGGCGATCAGCACAACGCCGATGATGATGGTGAGCAGCCCCGGCCCCGGCAGGATGAGCATGGGCACGCCGATCAGCACGAGCAATACGCCGACAATCGCGAGCACGATCCCCGAAAGCGCGCTTTTTGCACCCGAGCGCGGCATCTGATTCGACTGCGGCTGAGCCTGGGCTTGCGCGCGCCGCACGTATTCCGCTTGAACATCGTCGGGGTTCAAGCGCGTGGCTTGGGAATCGACGGGCGTCACGTCGATGATCGGATCGAAATCTTCTGGCATGGTCGGTCCTTTTCTCACGGAGCGCGTGCGCACACGGCTGCTGCGGTGAAAGACGCTAGCACAAAAGCAAGCGTTTTTGTCATTGTAAGGGACGCTAAATCGTTTAGCTGAATCAGCGCCGAAACGCTGCTCTTCCGTAATCATTGCGTTACACTTTCATTGGTGTTTTAGAGCCGTTTTCATGGCTCTTATTGGTCGGAAGGCCGTTGCCGCACACATATTTGGCTCGGCCGCAATCAGAAAGTTGGTGGTCGCTTATGGCAGCTCCTGCTACCGAACATGTGAGAAACGTAGTGCTTGTAGGCCAAGATGGCGCCGGCAAGACATCGCTCGCTGAGGCGATGCTGCACGTTTCGGGCCGTACGCCCCGCATGGGCACAACCCACGACGGAAAATCCTACCTTGATTACGATGAGGAGGAGATTCGGCGCAGATTCACCATCAGCACGTCAGTAGCACCCATTCCGTACAAGAACTACAAGATCAACCTGCTCGACACGTCGGGCCATCCGGATTTCATGGGCGACACCATGGCTACCATGTATGCCGCGGAAAACGCCCTCTTCGTGATCGACGCCGTTGCCGGTCCGCAGGTTATGACCACCAAACTGTGGCGCAGCGCGCAGGACATGAAGATTTCCCGCGCCGTATTCATCAACCACATCGATCGCGAAAACGCCGACTTCAGCATGGCTATGGCCCAGCTGCATGCGCGTTTCGGTTCGCGCCTTGTTCCTTTGACCGTGCCCATCGGCGTGGCCGAGGACTTCAAGGGCGTGCTCGACATCGTGCGCATGAAGGCTCGCTATTTCGGTGACAGCGACACCGAAGAGCGCGTGGAGGACATTCCCGCCGAAATGCTCGACCGCGCCGAATCTGCGCGCGAGCGCTTGATCGACTGCATCGCCGAGGCCGATGAAGAGCTGATGATGAAATACCTGGAAGGTGAGGAAATCACCCAGGAAGAAGTCGAGAAGCTCATCGCCTTGGCCATCAACCAGGAAATCCTCGTTCCGGTGTACACCGGCTCTACCATCATCAAGCAGGGCATCGCCGGCTTGATGGAAGACATCTGCACGTTCTTCCCGCACCCGCGCGAGCATTGCGCGTATGCCACGGCCGATGGCGGCAAGATCACCATCGACGAGAACGGCGAGCCCGCAGGCCTTGTGTTCAAGACCGTGGCCGACCAGTTCGTGGGCCGCTTGAGCTACATCAAGGTGCTTTCCGGCACGCTCGAGCCCGGCATGGACGTCACGAACGCGCGCACCAACAAGAAGGACCGCATCGGCCACTTGTACGTGATGATGGGCAAGGAAGCGACCGACGTTAAGAGCGCCAAGGCCGGCGACATCATCGTTGTTCCGAAGCTCACCGACACGCGCTTGGGCGACACGCTTTCCGTGTCCGGCGATCTGGAGCTCGCGCCCATCCCGCTGCCCACGCCGCTGTACCCGGTCGCCATCGAGGCTGCCAACAAGAAGGAAGAGGATAAGCTGGGCACGTTCCTCGCGCGCGTTGCGGAAAACGATCCGACCATCAAGATCACGCGTGATGAGGAAACGCACCAGACCGTCATCACCGCTATGGGCGACGAGCAGATCAACACCATGCTCATTCGCTTGAAGGAGCAGATGGGCGTTGAGGCGACGCTTCTGCCGGTGCGCGTTCCGTATCGCGAGACCATTTCCAAGGTTGCCGAGGCCCAGGGTCGCCACAAGAAGCAGACCGGCGGTTCCGGCCAGTTCGGCGATTGCTATCTGCGCCTCGAGCCGAATCCCGGCGGCGGTTACGAGTTCTTGGACGAAATCGTGGGCGGCCATATTCCGCGCCAGTACATCCCCGCAGTGGACAAGGGCGTGCAGGAAGCCATGGCCGAGGGCGTTTTGGCCGGCTATCCGATGGTCGATATCAAGGCGGCCGTGTACGAAGGCAGCTATCATCCCGTCGACTCGAACGAAATGGCGTTCAAGACCGCGGCTCGCATCGGCTTCCGCGCTGCATGCGAAAAGGCCGGTTTGAAGCTGCTCGAGCCGATGGCCAACCTGCGCATTTCCACGAGCGAGGAATTCGCCGGCGCCGTCATGGGCGACATCTCCACGCGCCGCGGCCGCATCGTGGGCACCGATTCCGATGACATGGGCCAGACGGTCATCATCGTGCGCGTGCCGTACGCCGAGGTTATCACCTACACGCGCGACCTGCGCTCGCTCACGCGCGGCAACGGGTCGTACACCATCGAGGTGGAAGGCTACGAGGAAGCGCCGCATGACGTGACCGAGAAGCTGGTTGCCGAATACAAGGCGTCCCGCGCTGAAGGCAAGTAAGCTCGTCAGGCTTGTGAGAGTTGAGAGGGTCCGCTTCGGCGGGCCCTCTTTCGTTGTGGGGGCGATGTCGGAATGTGTGTTGACGTTTGCTTTCTTTGTTGCATATACGGTATACTGTCTTACAGTAATACATGAAAAGGAGTGCTGTATGAGCAAGATGGCAACGGCGCGTATTCCCGACGAGATTTACGATCAGGGGCTTCGGCAGCTCAATGCGATGGGGCGGGGAACGTCCGATTTGATCAAAGCCGCTTTCGACTACGTATCTCGAACGGGTAAGCTTCCCGAAGCTCCAGCTGATGGGGTTGTTGCCTCGAGGGGTCTCTCGAAGGAGCAGAAAGCTGATTTGGCTGCGAAGCTCAAAGCATCGCGCATGCATATCGAGCTGCCCGCTGATTGGGATTTTAAAGAGGAGCTTGCTGCGGGAAAGAGGGCGGATTATGAAGCTCTTGCTTGATACCAATGTGATGATCGATCAAATAGCGGGTCGCGAGCCCTTTTGTCACGACGTGGAACAGCTATGCATCGCGTCGTATTTTGGCGATGTGGAGCTGTGGGTGCCGGTGCAGTCGTTTCTCGACGGATTGTACGCGCTGCGAAAACATGCCCCTGAACGTCAGCTGCGCGATACGTTCCTTGCGAGCCTTGAGTTTTTCAGGCCGTGTGGGAGTAGGGCGGAAGATTTAAGGCCGGCGCTCGAATCGGATTGGTCCGATGTCGAGGATTATTTGATCGGCAAGGCGGCGTGCAATATTGCCGCGGATTATTTGGTCACGCGTGATGCTTCGGGGTTCAACAGGTCGCGTATTCCCACGATAACCGCTGCTCAGGCTGTTGAAATGCTCGCGCAAGAGGGTTTCGAGTACGGTGACGTGCTTATGTAGTCGCTCGTTCGGAATTGTGATTTCATGAGTTGGCGTTTTGAAGCGCAGGCAAACTTCCGCGTATTACAATAACGGCATGATATCTGCGGGAAAGGACTCTTCATGAGCGACCACACATTCACGTTCATGGGCACGGGCGCCGGCTGCGGTGTGCCCTCGTTTTTCTGCGACTGCCCGGCGTGCCAGGAAGCGCGCGAGCACCCCGAGGTTGCCCGCGGCGATTGCGGCGTGATGGTGCGCGGCGAAAAGACCTTGCTTATCGACACGCCGCCTGACCTGCGTCACTACCTGATTCGCGAGGGCGTGCGGTCGTTCGACCAGCTGCTGTACACGCATTGGCACTTCGATCATGTGGGCGGCTTAGGCGAACTCGAATACATGGTGCAGCTTTCCACAAGGCATGAGCTGCCGACGTACGCGAGCCCGTATACGCTGTACAGCATCGGCAACGAGTTCGCCTACATGATGTATGCGCTCGAAACGCACGAGGTGGCTCCGTTTGAAAGCCTGCAGTTCGACGGCGTGACGTACACCGCGCTGCCCGTCACACACGCGGAAGGCACCTACGGCTGGTTGATCGAAACCGACAAGACGCGCATGTTTTATGCGAGCGACACCGGGCGCTTGCCTGCGGAAACGGCCGAGCGGCTTCGGGGTGTCGACGTGCTCGCGATGGACGCCACGTTTTGGAAGAAGAACTGGAGTCCGCAAGCGCACCACTCGATTCAAGAATGCATCGAGGAAGGCTTCGAGTTGGGTGCGAAGAAGATTTATCTCACCCACATGTGCCTGCATTACGACGAGCCGATCACGGTGGCGGAGCTGCGCGAATACTGCGCCCAGTACGAGGGACGCGTAGAGCCCGCCATGGACGGGCTCTCGTTTGCGATTTAGCTTGCGTGTATGCAAGAACCGCTCCGGTGCGTGATAGGCGTATCGGAGCGGTTGTGCGTTTATGCGCATTTATCCGATCGATTTGGTGGCGATAACCGGAACGCCGGTCGCGCAGAGGTTGTCGATCACGATATCTCCCGCGTGCACGGGAAGCACGATGCTGCTTGCCGCCGCTTCAACTTCCGCTGCGGCTTTCATCATCAGCGCTTTGGGAATGGCCGTGGCGGTTTTCACGCTCAACGGTTCGAGCGCGCCGGGAACGCACAGGCATTGCGTGAGCACGCGCGTGGGCGCTACCACTTCGTCGGCGGCATGGTTAAGGCCGCGCGCGCATTCGTTCCCGTGAATCGAGGAAATCTGGCCGCCTTCATCGACGGTCACTTCCATGTCGCAGCCGCAGGGGCAGCACACGCATACGATGTTGTGGACAGTCATTTAGGCCTCCTGCACTTCGACGATGATGGATTCGTATCTGCCACCCTGTGGCGTGAGGTCGGCTGCCACGTGGATCATTTCGCTCGGCAGCACGATCTTCTTGCGCTGCGAACGAATAACGCGCCGCTCTCCGTTCACCACGCCGACAACGGCGACGCGCACGTTGCGCTTGCTCGCTCTCACGCGGAAGGAAAGGGTGGTCGGCTGGCCTGCGCCGCACGTGACGGTTTGCGGCACAACGTAGCGCACGCCATCGCCCGCCACAACGGGAACGCGGTCGGGCGTTTGCCCCATCAAAGCGGCGGCTACCGATCCGACAGGGGAAATGTCCAGGTCCGTAGCGGCTTCGAAGGCGCTTTGCATAGCATCGTCCTGCGCGAGATTGCGGCGCGCGATCACCTTGGCCCAGAGCGCGGCTTGAGCGCCTGCGCGGTCGCCTTCGACCGAGGCGTTGTCTGCCAAGTCGTGCACATGCAGGCTGTTGCCGCAGCTGAAGATTCCGGGGACGCTCGTCATAAGCGAGTCGTCCACGAGCGGGCCGCCCGTAACGGGGTCGATCTCAACGCCGGCCGTTTTCGCCAGCTCATTTTCAGGGATGAGGCCGATTGACAGCACGAGCGTGTCGCAGGGGATGCGGCGCTCGGTGCCGGGAATCGGCTTCCACGAGGCATCGTAGTCGGCGACCCATACGGCCGACAAGCGCCCTTCACCTTCGATGCGCACGGCGGTGCTCGAGAGGTGCAGGGGAATGTCGAAATCGTCCAGACATTGGACGATGTTGCGCTTCAGGCCGCTCGGCTCGGGGGCGATCTCGTACACGCCCTCGACTTCCATGCCGGACAAGCTCATGCGGCGCGCCATGATCAGGCCGATGTCGCCCGAACCCAGCACGACGGCGCGCTTGCCGGGAATGCAGCCTTGCAGGTTGATCAGGTTTTGCGCGCAGCCGGCAGTGAAGATGCCCGCGGGGCGCGACCCTGCCAGGTTGAGCGACCCCAACCCGCGCTCGCGGCTGCCTGTGGCGAGCACGATGGCGCCCGCATGCACGCGGCTTACGCCATGTTTGCCGCAGAGGATGAGGTCGAAGGTTCCGTTGTCTTGGCGCTCGATGCCGAGCACGGTGTTCGCCCAAGCGGTTTTCACGCCGAACAAATCGAGGCAATCGGCTTCCTTCGATGCGTATTCGGGGCCGGTGAGCGTTTCGCGGAAGCGATGCAGGCCGAATCCGTTATGGATGCACTGGCGCAGAATGCCGCCGGGATGCGATTCGCGGTCGACAACGAGCACGCGCGTGGCTCCCGCATCGCGCGCTGCACGCACGGCAGCCAAGCCGGCCGCGCCTGCGCCCACAACAACCACGGGGTAATAGGCGTCGCTTGCGGGGTCCGGGGCTGCCTCTTCGCCGGGGCCTGCGGGCTTTTCGGCGCTGGACAATTCAACGAAGTCGGGGCGCGCGTGATCGATAAGCGGGCTTCCCACCAGGCGCTTTTCCACATATTCGGGAGCAACTCCCAGTTCGCGCGCGATAATGCGCAGAAGCTCCGGCGTGCAGAATCCGCCGTGGCAGGGACCCATTGTGACACCGGTGCGCCACTTCAAGCTATCGAGCGAAAGCACGGGAACGGGGGAGTGCAGCGCGGCGACGATTTCCGCCTCCGTCACTTGGCAGCAGCGACACACAACGTGGCTCCACTGCGAGTCATTTTGTGCGGCCTGCATGCGTTCGGCTTCGGTCATCTGCACGAACGGCATGTGGGCTTCGCGCAGCGGATTGAAGCCGACATTCGGTTGTGCCTCCAGCTTATCTGCTATCGCTTGAGCCAGAAACGCGCCGATGGCCGGGGCGGACGTGAGGCCGGGGCTTTCGATGCATGCCGCGTTGAAGAAGCCGGGCGCGTCGTCGGGTTCGCCGATCACGAAATCGCCGGTGTTGCCGCGGGCGCGCAGGCCCGCGAAGTTGGTGATGATGTTGCGTCCATTGCAATCGGGCCAGCTCAGGCGCGCCTGAGCGATGATGGTGTCCAAGCCTTCGCGCGTGGTGGACACGTCGGTCTTGCTTTCCTGTGGTTCGCTGTTCGGGCCCACGAACAGGTTGCCGTGAACAGTCGGGCTCACGAGCACGCCTTTGCCGGCAGGGCCGGGAACTTGGAAGATCGTGTTGTTGAATTTCGTTCCCAGGTCGGGATGATACAGGCAGTATTCGCCGCGCGTAGGTGTGATGGCGAGCTTGTTGTCGCTCACCATGTTGTTCAGCTCATCGGAGAACACGCCCGCCGCGTTCACGACCGTGCGCGTTGCGTAGATGCTGCCGTCTGCGCAGGTGATCGTGTACTGCGTGTGGTCGTCGTTGGGAAGAATGTTTTCCACGCGCTTGTTGAATTCGAGCGCCGCACCGTTGGCAAGCGCGTTCTCCATAGCCGCAAGCGACAGGCCATACGGATCGCAGATGCCCGCCGTGGGAACATGTAAAACGGCGACGATGTCGGGCGAGAGGTTCGGCTCAAGCTCGCGCGCCTCATCGCCGCTGATCAACTTGAGGCCTTCGACGCCGTTTTCGATGCCGCGGTTCAACAGCGTCTCGAGCGTGGTGCGCTGGTCATCCGAAAACGCCACGACCATCGACCCGTTGTTGCGGTATCCAAAGCGCAGCTCGTTTGCCCATTGGGGCATCAGCCGCGCGCCTTCCACGTTGAAGCGCGCCTTAAGCGAGCCTGGTTTCGGGTCATACCCTGCATGCACGATGCCCGAGTTAGCGCGGGATGCGCCGCAGGAAAGGTCGTTTCCGCCTTCCAAAACAAGCGTATCCAAATCGAATCGGGCCAGCTCGCGGGCCGTGCAAGCACCTACAACGCCGGCGCCGATAACGATAACGTCGTATATTCTGTCCATAAATCCTCCGCGAAAATAGGCAAATCAACCTGTACAGCATTATTGCATAATCTGCATGATTAGACGATATCTGCTACTTGCAATTTGCCGATAGCGAAAAACGCGCGTGCTGGTGTGGTTGACTTCTCAGCGCTTTAGATGAGAATGCCGTTCGTATGGTCGATTTCGTGTTGGATGATCTGCGCGATGAAGCCCTCGAAAGCATCCTCGTGCCATGCGAAATCCGTGTCCTGGTAGCGCACGGTTATGCGCTGGTAGCGGTCGGTTTCGCGCACGCCCTCGAGGGAAAGGCAACCTTCTTGGGTGTGATAGAGGCCGTCGTGCGCGATGGTTTCGGGGTTCAGCATCACGCCGCTTTCGGCATCGTGCGCATACGCGATGATGCGCACGGGCACGCCGATCATGTTCGCCGCCATGCCAACGCATTCGTGGGCGTGTGCGGCAAGCGTGTCGACAAGATCGGTCGCCGTTTGCAGGTCGGCGGGTGTGGCGTCCTGCGCCTTGCAGCGCAAGAACAGCCTGTTCTTCTCGATGGATTTGATCATGACGGCCCTTTTCGCTAAGTCGTACGTATGGGTTAATCCTATCGTGTTTGGGGATGCGCAGCGTCGCGATTGCGCAATTCTTTTTCGTTTACCGTTGCTTGCGGTGTTCGACATGCGTTTTACGCTATAAAGGAGATTACGTTTTTAGACACAGTGAACTTATTCGCATATGCGTTTGGAGCTTATATGTTCAAGAAAATCATAGCCGTATGGGTCGCGTTGTCCTTGTGCGTGTGCCCGGTCGCGTATGGCGCGGAAATCGATGCTACGCAAGGTTCTGCAACCGTGCCGTCTATCGCTTCGACCGATCAAAGCGCGTCGGGCGATCTCGATGTAGTCGCCGATTCAGAATCGGCGGAGCAGGTGGCGGGGGAAGCGGCCGACAATGGCGCGACCGAGGATGCCGTTGAAGACGATGCACAAATCGCAAGCGCCCAAGCCGCCGAATCCGATGTGGAGGCCGATTCCGAAGCTGAAGCCGAAGCTGAGGCGCAGGCCGTGAAACACGCGGTTCCGGCGGGCACGTACTACCTGGCTTCAACGCTTCGCTCCAATTTCGTGTGCGACATTGAATCGGGAAGCGCCAAGTCGGGCGCGAATGCGCGCATGTATCTGTACAACGGCACCGCAGCTCAGCAGGTGAAAGTGAGCTACGACAAGAACGGCTTTGCCACGTTGACCATCGTTGGGTCGGGTAAGGCGCTTGATGTTAAAAGCGCCCTTGCCGCTAAAGGCACGAATGTGCAGCAGTATGAATCGAATGGTACCCAGGCTCAGAAGTGGGTGATTTCCAAAAACGACGACGGCACGTTCACGATCGCATCGGCGCTTGACGAAAATTACGTGCTCGACATCGCGAATGGAAGCAAAACCGCCGGGGCAAACTTGCAGCTGTATGCGGCGAACGGTTCTGCCGCGCAAAGCTTCGAATTCGTAGCCGTGGCAGATGCAGAGGCCGCGTTCACGGCCGCGATCGAGGATGGCTTGTACACGATTTCGGATGCCGATAACGCCACATTGGCACTCGACGTTGCGAGCGCATCCGCATCGAACGGCGCTAACGTGCAGCTCTACACGGCAAACGCTACGGCTGCGCAGAAGTTCTACATCGAGCGCTCAGGCGACGGCTTCTACACCATCACCAACCAGAATTCCGGCAAAGTGGTAGAGGTGTCCAGCGGTGCGAAAAAGGTGAACTCCAATATCGCGCAGTACAGCTCGAATGGCTCGGCCGCTCAAAAATGGGACGTTATCGACAACGGCGACGGCACGTTCACGTTCGCGAACAGGAACAACGGGTACGTGTTGGGGTCGGCGACCTCTTCGCCTTCGGCGGGCAACAACGTGAGCTGCGTTACGCTGGGTTCGACGTCTACGCAGCGCTTCATTCTCACCACGGCGGTGTGCGATCAACTGGTGCCCGATGGTACGTATGTGATCGAAAGCGAGCTCGATTCCGGCAAGGTGCTCGATGTCGCGAGCGCTTCCACCAAAAACGGCGCGAATGTTCAGCTGTACGCGAACAACAACACCAATGCGCAGAAGTTCAAATTCACGTTCGATGCCGCGACCGGTTATTACAAGATCACCAACGTGGCCACGGGCAAGGTGCTCGACGTGAGCGGCGGCACCATGAAAAACGGTGCGAACATCCAGCAGTACGCGTCGAACAACACGCTTGCCCAGCGCTGGATTCTCAAGCGCGCCGAAGACGGTTTCAGGATTTGCTCCGCTAAGGATCCGTCATACGAGATCGACATCGCGGGTGGAAGCAAATCCAACGGCGTCAACGTTCAGCTTTACAAGAGCAACCTTTCCAAGGCTCAGCGTTTCAAGCTGCGCACGAGCACGGTAACGAGCACGGCGAACCTGAATGGCCTTGGCGCGGTGTGCACGGATGCGAATGGGGCGGAACATGCGATAACGGGCACGGTTACCGGCGACGCGGTGTATCTGTTCCTGCCCTCGTACGCCGACCTGTCGCAGGTGACGCTCACGTTTGGCGATGAGGGCGCGACGGCCGAGATTTCTTCCGACGGATCGGCGTATTCGACAATCGCTTCGGGAGACGCTATCGACCTCACTACGGGCAAATATGCGAAAACTTCCAATGGGGCGTACACGCTTTACCTGAAATCGGGCTCGAAGAGCATGCTCGTGCGCGTTATGCAGTCGTCGAGTGTGGGCACGATGTTCATCACCAGCGATGATGCGCAAAACAAGGGCCGCTCATATGTGGAAAGCTCGGCGGATCATTCCGCTTCTGCTAAGGGGTCGATGGCCCTTATTGAAACAGACGGGTCGATAACCTACGACGGTGCGCTTTCGCAGATCAAGGGGCGTGGCAACAGCACGTGGAACCTTGACAAGAAGCCGTATCAGATCAAGCTGGACAAATCGACGAGCCTGATCGACGGCACGAAGGCCAACAAGGCGAAGACGTGGGTGCTGCTGGCGAACCGCGCCGACCAGTCGGGCATTCGCAACTATATGGCCCTTAAGAGCGCCATCGCACTCGGACTCACTGAGACCACCGATTGCAAATACGTCGACTTGTATTATGACGGCGAATATCGCGGCAGCTATCTGCTGTGTGAGAAGGTGCAGGTGAATTCGGGTCGCGTCGATATCACCGACCTTGACGACCTGAACGAATCCGATGATGAAGCGGATGTGTCGGAGCATGTGACGGCGAAAGATAAGAACAGCTACGGCTACGAGTATCAGTATGTGAGGGGCGTCGTAGCGCCCGACGATATCTCGGGTGGTTATCTGATGGAGCTCGATAATGCGTATTCGAGTTCGGAACGCGCCTGGTTTAAGACGAGCATCGGAACGTTCGTGCTTAAGACTCCGGAGAACGCCTCGCATTCCGAGGTCAAATATATCAGCGAATACGTGCAGCGCGCCATCAACGAGGCCTCGAAGACCAAGGGCGATATCGAAGCGTACTTCGACCTTGACTCGTTGGTGAAAACGTATTTGGTTGAGCTGTACTCGAACAACGCCGACTATATTCGCTATTCGTCGACGTATTTCTACAAGGATGCCGGTTCTGATTTGTTGGTGGCCGGTCCGGTGTGGGATTTCGACCTGTCGTTTGGCAATTACTATCAGGGCGCATATACCGATGCTCAAGCCTCGCCGGCAGCAAATCTGGCGTTCTTCCGCAGCAACGCCGCATTCAAAGCTGCGCTGAAGGAGGCGTATCCCCAATATGCAAGCTTGTTCGTGACCGATGTTGACGGCATTCTGGATGACGTGTCCGCGAGTTACGCCATGGACGAGGTGTTGTGGTCGAGTTATTACGCGGGCAATTTTGGCATGCAGAATAAATTCGAGACGAAAACCGCGGCGTTGCAGTACCTGAAATCGTGGGTGAGTCAGCGCCTGGTGTGGATGAATGCCACGCTGCTTTCGTAGTGGGCGTTTGGTTTGCAAGCAAAACCGCCCGGGTCGTTATTGGCCCGGGCGGTTTTTTCATGGCTGGCGTGTGTTCGTGCGCTTGGCTGAGCGCGCGCAAGCGCGCAGCTGTGGCCGGCTGCCAGCGGTGCCCGCTAGTCGCGCGTGAGCTTGCGATGCACACGATGCGGTTTGGCCAGGTCGGGCCCCAGGCGCGCTTCGCGGTTCGCCTGGTAGTCGGCGAAATTGCCTTCGAACCAATACCATGCGGCCGGGTTGTCATCGGTGCCTTCCCAGGCGAGGATATGCGTGGCGATGCGGTCCAAGAACCAGCGGTCGTGACTCGTGATCACGGCGCAGCCGGGGAATTCGAGCAGCGCTTCTTCCAGGCTTTCCATCGTTTCGGTGTCGAGGTCGTTGGTGGGCTCGTCTAACAGCAGCAGGTTGCCGCCTTGACGCAGCGTGAGTGCCAAGTTCAGGCGATTGCGCTCGCCGCCGGAAAGCACGCCCGACGGCTTTTGCTGGTCGGCGCCCTTGAATCCGAATGCGGCCACGTAGGCGCGGCTCGGGACCTCGTTTTCGCCCACGGTCATGTAATCGAGGCCGTCCGAGACCACTTCCCACACGTTTTTCTTGGGGTCGAGGCCGGCGCGCATCTGATCGACGTAGGAAATCTGCACGGTTTCGCCGATGGAAAGCGTTCCGCCGGACACTTCCTCTTCGCCCATGATCATGCGGAACAACGTGGACTTGCCCACGCCGTTCGGGCCGATGACGCCCACGATGCCGTTGCGCGGTAAGTCGAAGCTCAAGTCGTCGATGAGCACGCGGTCGCCGAACGACTTCGTCAGATGATCGGCCGTGATAACGCTTGCGCCCAAGCGCGGGCCGACGGGGATGTGGATTTCGGCATAGTCGACGTTGCGCTTCTGGGCTTCCGCCTGAGCGGCCATCTTCTCGTACGCCTCCAAGCGGGCCTTGTTCTTGGCCTGGCGCGCCTTCGGCGACGAGCGCACCCATTCAAGTTCCGACTGCATCTTCTTCGCGCGCTTCTGATCTTGTTGGCCCTGCGCCTCCAAGCGCGCAGCTTTGGTTTCCAGATACGTGGAATAATTGCCCTTGTAAGGATACAGCGTGCCGCGATCCACCTCGCAGATCCATTCGGCGACGTTGTCCAGGAAGTAGCGGTCGTGCGTGACGGCGAGCACGGCGCCCTGGTAGTTTTTCAGGAAGTGCTCGAGCCAGAGCACGCTTTCGGCGTCCAGATGATTGGTGGGCTCGTCGAGCAGGAGCAAGTCGGGCGCCTCGAGCAGCAGGCGGCAAAGCGCCACGCGCCTGCGTTCGCCGCCGGACAAGTGGTCGACGGCCTCATCGGGGTCGGGGCATTGCAGCGCGTCCATCGCCTGCGAAAGCTGGCTATCCAAGTCCCAGCCGTTGGCGGCGTCGATTTCGTCTTGCAGCTTGCCCATCTCGGTCATCAGCGCGTTGAAGTCCGCGTCCGGGTCGGCCATTTCCGCGCCGATCTCGTTGAAACGCGCAACCTTGGCGAGGATGTCGCCGAAGGCCATCTCCACGTTTTCCTTCACGGTCTTCGTTTCGTCGAGCGGCGGCTCTTGCGGAAGCAGGCCGACGGTGTAGCCGGGCGTGAGGCGCGCTTCGCCGTTGGAGACTTCTTCGATGCCCGCCATGATCTTGAGCAGGGTGGACTTGCCCATGCCGTTCGGGCCCACGACGCCGATCTTCGCGCCCGGGTAAAACGCCATGGTGACGTCGTCGAGAATCACCTTGTCGCCGTGCGCCTTGCGCGCTTTGTGCATCTGGTAGATGAATTCGGCCATGATCGCTCCTTTGCGGTTGATGCCGTTGGTTTTGCTTGCGTAATAGTAGCAGAATCGGTGCGCGCGCGGCTCGATGGGCGCGCGCGGCGATTCGCTCTCAACAGGAGCGAGTCCCTTCCCTATGCGCGTGTGGCGGCGGAGCGAACGCTGGAATGGATCGACCCGGATTTGAGAGCGGAGCCGCCACACGCGCATAGGGAAGGGATCGCCCCATGCGTTCGCTCTGATGCTGCGCGCGTTTGCAAGATGGCAGAAAAGTCGCCTTGTCGTACTTTGTGCATGTGTTTTTCGCTGAATCTGGCAGAAAAGTCGCGAAATCGTCGTGTGCGTGCCCCGAACTCGATACGATTTCGCGATATTTCTGCCACTCAATGACGATTTCGCATTATTTGTGCCACCTTGAATGACGATTTCACGACTTTTCTGCCAGATTGCGTGAGAAATACGTGTGTGAATGACGATTTCGCGACTTTTGTGCCAGAAGATCACAGTGGGGAAGGAACTGAGGACTATCCCTAAGCGTGCGCGGAAGCGGAGCGAACGCTGGGAGGAGCCAAGGCCTAAAGCCTTGCTCCGGATTTGAGAGCGGAGCCTCCGTGACCGCTTCGGGACATCGCCGTTTCGATATTCCCGCGTTATTCGTCCATCGACCCGATGCGGAATCCGCGCAGGTCAAGCGTTACGTGCTTGAAGCCTGCATCGGCCACTGCTTGAACAACGCGCTCGCGCAGCGCGCTATCGGCGAAGCGCTCGATTTCGATTGCCGGCACTTCGATGCGCGCGATGTCGCCGTGCACGCGCACGCGCGCTTGCGAGAATCCTTCGGCAAACAAGGCGCGCTCTGCCCGCATGACGTTGGCAATCGCATCAATGCTCAGCTGAGTGTTGTATTCGAAGCGCGATGCCATGCACGCAAGCGAGGGCTTGTTCCAGGTGGGAAGTCCCATCTCGTGCGATAAGGCGCGGATGTCCTGCTTGGTGAGGCCCGCATCGGCAAGCGGGCTGGCAACGCCAATCTCGGCAAGCGCCTGCGCGCCGGGGCGGTACAGCTGCGCATCGTCGGCGTTCGAGCCGTCTGCCACATGCGCGCAACCAGCTTCGCCCGCTAACGCGATGATGCGCGTGAACAGCGCTTTCTTGCAGATATAGCAGCGATCGGGCGGGTTTTGGCTAAACCCGGGAACGGTTTCAATCTGATTCTCGTCGAAAGCGAGAAGCCGGATGCCGCGTTCGGCGCAGAATGCTTCGGCCGAAGCAAATTCGTCGGTGGGCACAAGCGGGGTGCGCGCCATGATAGCGCACGCGGCCGAGCCCAGCACCTCATGCGTCACAGCCAGCAGAAACGTTGAATCCACGCCGCCCGAGAAGGCGATCGCCAACGTTTCATACGATGCGAGCGCATCTTGCAATCTGTTCAGCTTGGCATGCATGCAAGCGGCCTGCTTTCCCGCGCATTACGCGATCGAAAATCGATTCGAGCGCTTGCAAGCTTACTGAATTCCGGCGCGAACCGCAAACGGGGCCAACGTGACATGCGGCAATTACGCTTTGATTAAATCTAAAAATAGAGATTATCGGCTAATTGACAAGGTCTAATAGGGGTCATAAACTACTAGATATCGATTGGATATTCAATCGGGTAATCGAAATGGAGGATATTATGGCACAAATTTCTAGGCGCTCCTTTGTGGCGGGCGCGGGTGTTGCGGGCGTTGCCGCTCTCGGCGCTACGATGACTGGCTGCTCGAGCAGCTCTTCTAGCAGCTCTTCCGCATCTTCTGCGGCCGCTAATGCAAAGGTTGACACCGATCTCGCGAAGATGAGCTGGGATCAGGTTCTCGCCGAGGCCAAGGGCCAGACGGTGAGCTTCCTTGCTTGGGGTTCCGGTGGCGCCGACGCTTTCGTGCAGAAGTGGTGGGAGCATCTCGCCGAGGACATGAAGTCGAAGTACGACATCACCATGGCTTACGCCGAAGACGTGACCGCTGAAGAAGAAAAGCTCGTCACCGATGTTCAGAACAAGGCAGATGCGACGTACGACATGTTCTGGGGCCTGGGCTCCAAGTTCACCTCGCTGCGCAAGGAAAGCGGCATGTTCGAGGGTTGGGAAGGCTCGCTGCCCAACGTCAAGTACCTCGACATGGACAACGCCTTCAACACCTTCGACGGCACGACCGACATCAACGAATCCGAGTCTCCGTTCCAGATGCTGAACCCCTCGCTCGTGTATTCCACCGACAGCTGGGATCACACCAAGGCTTACACCGAGGCCGGCGGCCTGTTCAACAACTTCACCGAGCTTGCGGAATGGGTTAAGCTCAACCCCGGCAAGTTCACCTACATGGATCTCACCGGCGCGGGCGCGTTCCATGGCCTGTCCTTCGCGAAGGCCATCCTCGCCGAGCTCACCGACGACGGCAATGGCGGTTGGAAGGCCGTGTACGACGCTTCCGACGACGCCGCTGCCAAGCGCAAGAAGATCACCGCGAACATCCAGAGCTGGTATGAGTGGGGCACTTCCGCCGACGCTACCGAGGAGAAGTTCATCGAGAAGGCCGCTTACCTGTGGGCTTACCTGAACGAGATCGCCCCCAACCTGATGCAGGGCGACAGCGGCGCGATGTACGTTCCCACCGCTCCCGAGATGATGAGCTACGTGAAGGCCGGCGACCTCGCCTGCACGTTCACCACGTGCACGCAGGTTTCCAACCGTGTGGAATCCGCTCCGGACAGCTACATGGCCAACCCCGCCATCTACATGCTCGACACCTCCATCGGTTCTTGGGACTACTGCATCATCACGGCGAACTCGAAGGCCAAGGCCGCATCCCTCGTGGTTGCCAACGAGATGATCGACCCCGCTCAGATGCTCACCGCCCATACCACCACGGGCAACGGCTACAACGTGTCTTACGACAAGCTGGATAGCTCCATGAAGAAGGAATACGACGACGCCATCGAGAAGATGGGCACCCTTGCTTCCACCACTGAGGCTATCGCCAACAATTCCTATGCCGACAAGTTCGGCCCCGTGGCCAAGTTCATCGCTTCCGGCTGGGCCCAGAAGGTGAACGCCTAACACACTGAACCGCTACGGCGTTTAGTTGCATTGAAACGGAGCCCGGTGCAGCTGCATCGGGCTCCTGTTTGCTAAGATGAAGCGGTCGCGATCAGGCGATTGCACTGCGAACGAGCAGGAGAAGCGGCCGCCGCGCACACAGGCGGGCCGCACAGGCGGGGAAGGGGGTGCGCGCATGAAAGACAAGATTGCGGTTGCGGCATCGTTTGTGCCGCTCATCGCGTTGATGGCACTTGGCTACATCGTGCCGATCGCCTCCAACATCGTGCTTTCCCTGCAGAACGACTCGGGCGTTTTCATCGGTTTGGAAAACTACCGATCCGTTCTCACTTCGTATTACTTCTTGGATTCGCTGTTCTTCACGCTGAAGGTGTCGATCATCGCCACCTTCCTTTCGATGGTGTTTGCCGTGATCGCGGCGCTCGCGCTGCGCCAAACGTTTGTCGGCAAGCGCCTGGTCGTGTTCATGTTCCAGTTCAACCTCACCATTCCGCGCATGGCGGCGGCCATGATGCTGCTGCTCCTGCTGTCCCAAACGGGCGTGATTTCGCAGCTCTTCTGCTACCTGGGCATCATCGATGGCGCCTCGGAGTTTCCCTTCATCGTGCGCGACAGCGGCGGCTTGGGCCTGATCATCGCCTTCACCTGGAAGTTCTTCCCCTATATCGGCATGTCGGTCCTGGGCATTCTGCAAGGCGCGTCGCTTGAATACGAGAATCAGGCGGCCGTGCTCGGCGTGGGCAAGTTCAAGCGCTTCTGGCACGTCACGCTGCCGCTCATTATCCCTGCCACCTCGATTGCTAGCATCATCGTGTTCGCGGCCGCGTTCGGCGATTACGAGATCCCCACCATTTTGGGCAATTCGGCGCATCGCATGCTGTCCGTGTTCACGTACACGAAGTATTCCGACTCCATTTTGATGGACAAGCCGGAGGCGTACGTGCTGATGCTCGTGATGGCCGTCGTGTTGATGGCCGTGATTTTGGTGTATCGCAAGCTCACCATGCCCAAGGATGTGAAGTAACGTGAGCCGCCGCACCCGCAACATAGTGATAGCCGTGATGCTGCTGCTCGTGATCGTGCCGCTGATTCCGCTCGTGCTGTGGTCGTTCACCGACACCTGGCCGTTCGGCAACCCGCTTCCGAACTTCAGCCTGCGCGCGTGGATTCAGAACCTGCAGAACTCGCAGGTGATCACCGCCTTGTGCAACAGCCTCATGCTCTGCGTGACGGTGGTGCCGCTTTCGCTCGTGCTGAGCTTCTATGCGGCGAAGAACCTGGGCACGCGCCGCTTCAAGGGTCGCCGCGCCATCCAGCTGTTGCTGCTGGTGCCGTCGTTTATCCCGCAGATTTCGATCGTGTTCGGCATCCAGAAGGTGTTCTCGCGCATCGGGCTATACAACAACGTGCAGGCCGTGTACGTGATGCTGCTCATCTTCTATGTGCCGTACATGACGCTGCTGTTGTCCACGGTGTTCGAGAATTACGACTTGGACTACGAGCGCCAGGCCGCCTGCCTGGGCGTGGGCAAGCTGCAGACGCTCTTCCGCATCACTATCCCGCAGATCCGCAGCGGGCTTATCGTCACGTGCATCTTCAGCTTCATCGGCGTGTGGTCGGCCTACCTTTCGGTTTCCGCAGTCGCGCCGCCCACGTTCAAGACCATGTCGCTTCTCGCATTCCCGATGATGAACAGCGCGTCGAACGGCTATGCGGCGACGGCGGGCGTTACCATTTTGTACATCGTGCCCATTCTCATCGTGCTGCTGTTCTTCTCGCGCGTGTTGGTCAACGATAAAAACGAGATCCAAACGGGCATTTAACGGGGGTTTGACGTGGCGTTTCTTTCAATCGAGCATATCTGGAAAACCTACAAGGGCGAATCTGAGCCGTGCGTGCGCGACTTGTCGTTTTCGCTTGACGAGGGCAAGATCATGGTGCTGTTGGGAGCATCGGGCTGCGGCAAAACCACCATCCTGAAGATGATCGCTGGCCTTGAGCAGCACGACGAAGGCGTGATCAGCATCGACGGCGAGGACATGGGCGACATCGTTCCCGAGAAGCGCCCCATATCAATGGTGTTCCAGAAGGCGCTGCTGTTCAACAACATGACGGTGGAGCAGAACGTGAACTTCGCTCCCCGCGTGAACCACACGATGCCCAAAGACGAGCTCGCCAAAAAGACGGAAGCGATGCTTGAGCTGGTCGGTTTAGGCGGACTGGGCAAGAAGAAGGCCACGGCGCTCTCCGGCGGTCAGGAACAGCGCGTGTCGCTTGCGCGCGCCTTGATGGTGGAACCGAAGCTGCTGCTGTTAGACGAGCCGCTTTCCGCGCTCGACGCTGCGTTGCGTGAAAGCATGCAGGCCTACATTCGCAAGCTTAACCGCGACACGGGCACCACGATGGTGATGGTGACGCACGACCAGCAGGAAGCCATCGCGCTCGCCGACGTGATCGCCGTGATGCACAAGGGCACGATCATCCAGATGGGCGAGCCCACCGAATTCTACTCGCACCCGAAGAGCCATTACGTGGCGTCGTTTTTCGGATGGAAGAACTTCGTGCCGGCCACGCGCGAAGGCAGCGCGGTCACGTGCTCGCTTGGAACGTTCGATGTGCCGGGAAGCGAGACCTGCGTGACCGAGGGCCTGCTCGCCGTGCGCCCCGAGGCTGCTACGAACGTGGGGCAGGGCGCGATTTCCGGCGTGGTGACGCAGGCCGTGTACAAGGGCATGGATATCGTGTACGACCTGGATTGCGCCGGCGTGAGCTTGCGGCTCGAGCTTTCCGCGCGCTTTGGGTACGGCGTGGGCGATACCATCACGTTCGATTTGGACCCCACGCATCTGTGGCTGGTGGAAGATGACGGTTCGGTGCTGCAGGAAGCCCACATGGGCGCGCCCGACCAGGGTGAAAAGCCCGGCAAATAGGAAGTGTCGCGCGCAAGCGATCGGGCTTTGGCGTGCGTTAAGAGAGAAGGGATTGACATGGCGTTCACAAAAGAGCAGATGGAGATTTACGACATCATCGATAAGGCGGTCGCGTGCAAAACGGGCCTCGACGATGCGGACGTGCTGAAGTTGTATTCCGTCGACCCGCTTTCGCGCGAAGGATACGCTATCAAGCAGGCGGCGCACATGATGTCGCTCGAGGCGACGAACGGCAAGGCGGAGGCTCATGGCCAGATCGGCCTGAACGCGAGCCCGTGCGGTAAGAAGTGCAAGTTCTGCTCGTTTGCATCGTGCAACAAGGTGCGCACGGAGCGCTACGAGCTCGACCCCGAGGACATCAAGTACTACGTCGATCACTACGAGAAGGAAGGTGCGAACCTGATTCTTCTGCTCTGCACCGCCACGTACAAGTTCGAGAAGCTGCTGCAGATGGTGGAAACCGCTCGAACGTACATGGACGCGGATATGCCGCTGCTCGTGAATTCCGACGACATGACGCTTGAACAGGCGAAGGCCCTGAAAGCGGCCGGCGCGAACGGTGCGTATCACGCCGTGCGCATGCGCGAGGGCGAGGACACCGGCATTCCCGTTGAGAAGCGCATGGCGACGTTCGCGAACTTGGAAGCGGCGGGCCTGAGCCTTTCCACGTGCGTGGAGCCGATCGGCCCCGAGCACACGCCGGCCGAGCTGGTGGAAGCCACGCGCCGCTGCATCAACTCGCATGCGAATTCCGCCGGCTGCGGGCGCCGCATCACCGTGCCCGGCACCATCATGGCGCTTGAGGGCCGCGGGCAGCTCTCCGATGTGCAGAACGCGCTCAACATCGCCGTGTATCGCCTGGCCACGGGCTTGAAGCCCGCGCTCAACTGCGCTGCTTCCACACCGATCGCCATGAGCTCGGGCGCGAACCTCGGTTGGGCCGAGGTGGGCACCAACCCGCGCGATACGGTCGAGCGCACGGAAAACGGCGGGCGCGGCAACGACATCGCCAAGTACAAGCGCGATTTTGCTAACGCTGGTTGGGAGTTTTTGGAAGGCTACTCGAAAGGCTGGATTCTCGACTAATGGCTGTTGACGAGAGGGTTATGGCCATCGCCGACGCCGCGGTGGCCGGAAGCGCTCCCACGCGCGATGACGTAGTGTATCTGCTCGGGTTTGCGGGCAATACGGTTGAGTCGGCGTATGTGGAAACGCGGGCGCGCGAAATCGCCTTTGCGGCAAGCGAGGGCATTGCGACCATTCATGCGCAGATCGGGGTCGACGCCAATCCATGCCCCGAGAACTGCCAGTATTGCTCGTTTGCCGCCGTGAATGCGGGCGTGTGCAAAGACGCTGCGGAATTGAGCATCGACGCCGTCGTTGCGAGCGCCCGCATATTCGACGACTTGAATGTGCACCTGATCTCGCTGATGTCGACGGCCGGGCTCGATTTCGACCGATATTTGGCCATGGTGGCAGCCGTGCGCGAGGCGGTGCGGCCGGACATGCCGATTCTTGCGAACACGCGCGATGTGACGCTTGAGGAAGCGCGCGCGTTGAAGGCGGCGGGCGCCACGGCGGCCTATCATGCCGTGCGCATCGGCGAGGGAACGTACACCGACATCGACCCCGAGTGCAGGCGCGCCTCGATTGCCAACATCCGCGCCGCGGGTTTGGCGCTGATGAGCGGCGTTGAACCCGTGTGGTTGGGCGTTGATGTGGACGAACTCGCCGATCGTATCTGCGAGATTCCCGGCTTCGACTCGTATTGTACCGGCGCGTGCGGGCTCACGTCTGTTGCGGGCACGGCGCTCGCCGACGCCGGTATCGAGCCCGCGCAGAAGGGTTTCGTGCGTTATATCGGCTCAATCGTTCGCTTGGTTGTCGGGTACGACGTGCGCTTCGGCGGGTGCGGCGGCTGCATTTGGGTGGACGCCGGCACCGACCCGCGCAATCGCGGATACGGGTCGAATGCGGAAGTGATCGCGAAGAACGTGCACCGCGCTCGCCACGACCTTATCTTCGACGGCTGGACCGTGCCCGAGCGCGCGGACATGCGCTGGTACGAATAGCGCGAATTGCGCCAAATGTTCGTTGGATACCGCCGGTATGGGAGCGCCCGATTGCCGCGCGTTTGTCATCTCGCTAAAGCGGTTTGTTTCATTGAGCGCCGGGCGGGAGCGAGGATTGTTTGAGGCCCGAAGGGCCGAGTTCCGCAGCTGTCCGGGCTTCAAGGTACAAACTGGGCGCGATGCTGGATGACAAACGCGCGGCAATCGGGCGCTCCCATACCGGCGAGTCGCGAGCGGTGTCGGGTTACCCTTTCAGGCGCGTGAGGGCCTCGACGCAGGCGAGCAGCGCTTCCACGTCGGCCTGGGTGTTGTAGATTCCCAGGCTTGCGCGGCCCGTTCCCTGCAAACCCATCAGCGTGTGCAGCGGGGTGGCGCAATGTCCGCCCGAGCGGATGCACACGCCGCGCGCGCCGAGGAACTGCGCAAGCTCGACCGGGTCGGCACTGCGCACGGTGAAGGACACAAGGCCCGTTAACCCGTCCGCCTGGCTGTGGTCGCCCCACACGGTAACGTCGGTGTTGGCCTCGAGGCCTTTCACCAGATAGCCCGTAAGTGCGCGAGCGTGGCGCTCGACTGTGTCCATCCCCAGGTCATTCAAGTAATGCAGGGCGCTTGCAAGCCCGATCGCCTCTGATACGGCCGGCGTGCCGAATTCGTACTGCACGGCCTTCGCGCGCAGGTAATACGAGTCGGCAGACACGTGCGAAACTGTTCCGCCGCCGGCGCCGAGCGGGTCCATTTCCGCGAACGCGTCGGGGGAAATCCACACGCCGCCGATGCCCATGGGGCCGTACGCCTTGTGGCCGGAGAACACGAGGAAGTCGCAACCCAAGGCCTTCACGTCGATCTTGATGTGCGGAAGCGACTGCGCGGCATCGACTAGGAAGCGCGCGCCAACCTCGTGGGCGGCCTTCGCCATGTCGGCTACCGGGTTCTCGATGCCTAACACGTTGCCGATCTGCGCCGCGCACACGAGCTTCGGCTTGCGGGCGAGAACGCGCTTATACGATTCGAGGTCGATGCGGCCATCGGGCAGAATGTCGATATAGGCGAGCTCGGCCTTCTTGCGCATCGCGAGCATCATCCAGGGAAGCAGGTCGGAATGGTGCTCGGAAATGGGCACGGCGATCACGTCGCCGCGGCGGATGTTCCATTCGCCCCAGTTTTCCGCGATAAGGTTCGTCGCCGTGGTCGTGTTCATCGTGAACACGGTGTCGCGCCTGTCTGCGCCGATGAACTGCTCGATTTCCGCGCGCGCATCGTTGTAGAGCGCGGTTGATTGGGCCGACAGCTGGTACTGCCCGCGATAGATGTTCGCGTTCTGATGCTCGTCGAAGTGCTTGCTCGCCTCGATGGCGCACCCGGCGCGTTGGGCGGTCGCCGCCGAATCCAGGAAGCAGAGCGTGCCCTTGTGCTCCTTCGCATTGAAGATCGGGAAGTCTTTCTTGCAGCGCTTGCCGATGGCGTCTGCCTTCTTGATTGCGCGCGCTTCATCAGCGGAAAGCGCGGCGTTCATGCGGTCGATCACGTCGACGGCGCATTCCACGAGCAGCTTGTCCGCTTTGCTGGCTTTGCTCAAGTGCGCCTTGCGCTTCTTTTTGGGAAGGCGCGCGATTTTGACTGCCTCAAGCGCGGAAAGCGCGGCTTTGTCGGTAAAGGTGGCAACGCGGGCATCTTGGGCGCGGTTGGCGGCGATCATCTCCTCGCCGAACACGTGCGAGCGCAGGTTGAGCATTGCGAGCGGTCGGCTGGATGCGCCTTCGCGCGGTTTGCAGCGGTCAGACGCCGCAAGGCTGCGCAGGAACGTGCGCGTGAGCAGGTACGGCGTGCGGGAATACCACATGATCCAGGAAAGCACGCCCTCCGCGTCGGGATGGTCCTGCAGGTCTTGCGCGATTTCGAACAAGTGATGCTCGGTCACGCGCACCTGATCGGCCGAAACCACGAACAGGCTTTCCGCCTTGGCCCGATTCACGAGCTTGCGTCCGAGATCGAGGATGTAGAAAGAAAGGTCGTTCAGGTAGAAATTGGCCGCTTGGCGGGTCATCTCGACGTCGGTGGTGCGGTCATACATCACGAATTCGACCTCGCCGACCTTCACGCCGGCCTGCGCCAAACGCTTCGTTTCAACGGAAACGGCGGCGCGCACGTCATCGGCGATTTCGGGCGCCGTGAGCACGGCGATGCGCTTCACCTGGGCGCGGGCACACGTTTCAATCGCATAAGCCACGAGTGGGCGGTCGTTGTAGGTTTGCAGCGGGCGCGCAACGGCGGGCTCGCCTTTGGCAGGTGCGCAGGTGACGGGTTTCTGCTCGGGGTCTTCGAACGTCACGGTCAACGGCGTGGTGTCGGTTATGTGCGCGAGGATGAGCGCCGCGGAATTTCCGCAGGCGGCCTTCATGCGTTGGGTGCTCACAGCGGCGCGTTTCACAGGGCCGGCAACCGGTTGATGATCTTTGCGTTTCATGAATGCTCCTTACAGCGTGCGCGCAATCGGATATCGCGTATTCGGTTGAGTTTGACGTGCTCGAATATATGATAGTATCCATTGGGGGAAATAGCACGAAATTAAACGACGAGAGAGGCTGTTATGCAGATTTTCGACCAGCGTATTTACGATATCGTGGACAAGTCGCTCGAGGGCGCGGGCCTCACCGAGACGGAAACCTGCGAGCTGTTCGCCGTGCCGGAAACGTCGAAGGAAGCCGCGCTCATCCGTTGGGCGGGGCAGGAGCTTTCGCTGCGCGCTGCAAACGGCGTTGCGGAAATCCACGCGCAAATCGGCCTCAATTCCACCACATGCCCCATGAACTGCAAGTTCTGCTCGTTTGCCGCCTGCAACAACGGGCGCAAGGTGCATATCGAGCTCGAGCGCGATGATGTGCTGCGCTATGCGGAGCTCGCCATGAAGTCCGGCGCGAACGCGTTGCTTTTGCTGTGCACGGCGACGTACAAGTTCGAAAAGCTTGCGGAAATGGCCCGTGAAGTGCGCGAGGTTATCCCTGACGACATGCCGCTTCTGGTGAATTCCGGCGACATGACGCTCGACCAGGCGCTGATGCTGCGCGCGGCGGGCGTGAACGGAGCCTATCACGCGGTGCGCATGCGCGAAGGGGTGGACACCGGCATTCCCGTGGAGAAGCGCCTGGCCACGCTTCAGAACCTGATCGACGCCAACATGAGCATCTCCACGTGCGTGGAGCCGATCGGCCCCGAGCACACGCCTGAGGAGCTCACGCAAGCCGTGTTCCGCTGCAACAGTTACAACCCGGTTTCGGGCGGCGCGGGCAGGCGCGTGGGCGTGCCGGGAACGCTGTTGTTCGATCGCGGCATGGTGACCGAGGTGTACAACGCCAATGCTGCGGCGATTTACCGCATGGCGGTGGGCACGGGCATGCGCCTTAACTGCTCGGCAAACACGGTGATGACGGCCGCGTCGGGTGCGAACCTGGCGTGGACCGAGGTGGGCGCGAATCCGCGCGACTTGGTTGCCTTGACCGAAGAGGGCGGGCGCGCGGCATCGATCGAGTTCTGCCGGAAGAATTTCGCGGGCGCCGGATGGGAAATCCTCGACGGCCCTTCGCAGGGTTGGATGCTCTAGCGGCGCATGGCGCGTTGCGGCGCCAACGCCGAGAACAACATGATTAATGCTTGCAGGCGTTGCTCGGGTCCATGCGCGCGACCTTGCCGTCAGCGAACAAGTAAGCCACATCGCCCACGAGGGGAGTCTCCTGTTCCGCATACACGGCAACGCCGCCTTCGGTGAAGCGGGTTAGGGGCGGCAGACCCATGCCGACCGTAAGAATGGCGTCGACGTTTAAGGACATCACGTAATCGATCACGCCGCCGCAACCGAACTCGTCGTGGTCGATGTTCTTGGCGACTTCGTAGCCGGTGATCTTCATGTCGTCGTCGAACAGGATGATCGTGAAAAACGGCGCGTGGCCGAAATGTCCGCTGCGCAGGCTGTACGGGCCTTGGTCGGTTTCGCTGGGGATGGCGAGTCTCATCATGGGTACCTACTTTCAGTCTTCTTCTTTGTTCGAGCGATACAGGCAGCCGTTCGACCCGTCGTCGAGCAAGAATTCACACGGATTAACGTTGTGGCAGTCGCCGATTTGGGATAGGTCGCCAACCAGGGCGTTAAGCTCTGCAATCAGGGCGTTGAAGGTGTCGGCGTTCAACACATAATGAATGTGGTACCCGTGGCGAAAGCTCGTGACGATGCCCGCTTCCTTGAGCACCGACATGTGCTGCGAAACGGCGGATTCGCTGATACCGAGCGTGAGCGCGAGCGATCGTGAACAGTGGTTGCGCGTGCGCAAAAGCGTGATGATCTTAAAGCGCGTGGGTTCTGAAATTGCCTTCAGAACAGCGGCGATGTCCATAAGCGACCTCCCATATCTACATTGGCAGCGTATCACGATGGCCCGCGGGCGAGGCGTGCTTTGATTCACTATTCGCTAAACCAACTTTTTGCGGCGGTTGGACGGCATATCGGGTAGACTTATACAACCTCAAAAATTCAAGGGAAAGGTTGGCATTTCATGAGCAATGAAGGCAAGAAGGTAAAGGTTCACTACACCGGCACGCTCGACGACGGCACCAAGTTCGATTCTTCCTACGACCGCGATGAGCCGCTCGCGTTCACGTGCATGGCCGGTCAGATGATCAAGGGCTTCGATGCTGCCGTGAAGGATATGGAAGTCGGTGAAACCGTGACGGTGCACTTGGCGCCCGCTGACGCGTATGGCGAGATCGATCCGGAAGCCATCCTCACGCTTCCCATTGCCCAGCTGCCCGGTTCCGAAAACCTTACCGCGGGCGAAACGGTCATGCTTTCCGGCCCCATGGGCCAGCCGTTTAAGGCGCTCGTTGCGGAAAAGGACGATGAGAACATCACGTTCGACATGAATCACGAGCTGGCCGGTAAGGCGCTGAACTTCGAAATCACGCTGCTCGAGGCCGAATAGCTGCAATTTGCGGAAGGCTCGCGATTAACGCGGGTCGGTTTTGCGTAAGAAGAAAGGGCGCGTCTCTTATGAGGCGCGCCCTTTGCGTTGCTAGCGTGTGGCCGATGATGCTGCCAGCGGGGGAGGCGGCCGTTATTGAGCCGCGGCTTCCAGGTAGCGGGCCATCGAATACTGCGTGATGTCGCTGCGGTTGATTACGCCGGCGATGCGGCCGTTCTTCATAACCGGCACCTTCTTCAGATGGTGGTCGGCCATAACGCGGCAAATGTCGCCCAAGTCGTCGTTGATGTCGACGCTGATCACGTTTTTCACGCACACGTCGGACACGGGCAGATTCACGAGCTCGTTGATCTTGTGGCCGAAGTCGGCGTTGCCCTGCTCGAGCACGAACGAATAGGGGCTCGTGAACAGCGGGTTCTGGTCGCCCAGGTAATTCATGATGTCGCCGTCGGAAATGAAGCCGAACAGCTTGGAGCCATCGGTTACCGGTGCGCCGGAAACGTGCTTGTCGGAAAACAGGCGCATGGCATCGATCACCTTGGCGTTCTTGTCTACCGAGAACACATCCGTGCGGATGATTTCCGCCGGAATCTTGTTCATGTTTGCAACGGCTGCGTTCGTAGCGACCTGCTTGGCGGCAGCGCGCTTGTCGGCGGTTTCGTATGCACGCACGCGCAGGGCGAGGATGAAGCCGATGACGGAGAAGATGGCCACGAGCACGCCCGCGGCGAAGAAGCCCGCATTTGAAGCATCGAAGATGGCCGCGCCTTCTGCCGTTTGACCCGCAATCACCATGGCGTACACACCGGTGAACACGCTCGAGCCGACGCAGCCGGCGATCTGGAAGCCGGTGGACATGACGGTGACGCCGTGCGGGTTCAGCTCGTAAGTAAGCTTGGAAAGCGCGAACGACTGCACCGGGCCGATGATGAGGGCGGAACCGCAGATGATGGGGATGTAGAGCACCGCGAGCAGCACGATGTTGCCGGTGCCGATGATAAGGGCCACGAGCACGGCGAACACGGCGATGCACGCGAAGCCGAGCGGCAGGATGGTGCCCGCGCCGTTCTTGTCGTACAAGCGCCCGGCAATCGGGGACAGCACGCAGGACAGCGCGATGGCGGGGAACAGCGCGAGCGAGGCGAAGATGGATTCGATGCCGAGCACGCTCTGCAAGAACGTCGGCACGATGATGTTCATCGCGAAGATGGCGATGAGCGCGAGCATGTTGCACAGAACGCCGATGGTGTATGGCGCGATGGTGAGCGGCTTGAGGTTGATCAGCGGGTTTTCAATCGTGTTCTGGCGCTTGACGAACAGCGCGAGCAGAACCGCGCCCACAACGATGGTGACGCAGGCAACGGGGATGCTGCCCGTGAAGATGGTGGACACGCCGTACAGGATGCCGATGAGTGCCAGGCCGATGAAGATGATGGACAAAACGTCGAGTTTGGGCTTGGTGAGCGTGGCGACGTTTGGCAGCAGCACGAGCGCGGCCAAGAAGCAGATGGCCGTGAGGATTGCGAACACCCACAGCAGCATGTTCCACGGGGCGAACGATAGGATGACGCCCGCGACGATGACGGAAAGCGAGGGGCCGAGCGTGGTCATGGCGCCCATGATGCCCATGAAGGTGCCGAGCTTTTCGCGCGGCGCGACTTCAAGGGTGATCGACATGCCGGTGGGAATGAGCATGCCGGTGCCGAGCGCCTGCACGATACGGCCGACAAGCAGCACCGCAAACGTGGGCGCGAGTGCGCCGATGATGCTGCCGATGATGAGCAGCGCGGTGCACGCCAGAAAGAGCGGCTTGGTGGGGATGGATCGATACGCGAAAGCGGAGATCGGCACCATCACGGCTGCGCCGAGCATGTAGGCGGTGGCGAGCCACTGCACGGTGGACACGTCGACGGAAAGCGCGCTCATGATGGGCGCAAAGCCGACGTTGAGGTAGGTTTCGTTGAATGTCGCGAGGAATGCGGCGAATGCGGCGATCGCGATGATCGGTGCCGGATTCTTGATTTCAGTGCGTTCCAACTTCGGTTCCCTTCTTTCTTCTCTTCACTTCGAATCGGCGCAAAAAAAGACACATGCCGTGCACGGGCAGTAAATCGATGCGTGTACCGTGATCAGATTTACGTGCTTTGTGCACTACATGTGTCGTTCGCGATTGCGTCTTTTTATTGACGTGGATAGTTTAGCGCAATACTTCGTTGCGGTGTGTGATGCCGAAGGTTGAATTCACAAATTGTGCAGGTGGATGGCGAGAGGGCGCGGGCGCGGTGGGGAGGCGCAAGCGAAGCCGCAGTCGACCCGCGGCCGTAGCCGCAGTCGCCGCCGCAGTCGGAACCGATCTAGAAGGCGGCCATCACCGCGCGCGCGTCGGCCTTCGTGGGGTACACGAGCGCCGCGCCACCCCAGGCTTCTGCGCAGTCGAGCTTCTCGAGCGCGAGTTCCACGAGCATTTCGCGCACCACGATGAGCGCGTGCTTGGCGTAGGGGCTAGGCCCTGCCGACACCGCTTCCATCGCGCGTGTGAGGCCCGCGTCGCCCACCAATTCGAGGCGTCCCAGCTCGTCGACGATGAGCATGCCGGGCGCATCGGGCACGGGCGCCGTGCCGTCCAGATAGCGCGCGAAGTGGTCGTTCACCTGCGCCATTGCTTCATCGGAGAAGGCCCACATCATCTTCATGCCGTGATGATGGTTGTCGGGGCGGCTCGACTGGTGCGCTTCGGCAAGGTCGTCGCGCACAGCTAGCTGGATCACCTCATGCTGGGGCAAAAGCTCGTTGGTGATGCCGAGCTTCTCGAATTCCACGCGCCCGAAATCGTCTTTGTGCTCGCACCAGATTCCAGGGGCGACCACGCCCGATACGGCTACGTCGTGCGCTTCCAAGTCGCGGATGAGCGCCTGCAGCCAGCGGGTTTTGCCGGTTTGGATGTGGCCGGTGAGGATGAACAGCATGGGAGCCTCGTTTCTTAAATGGAAAGGGCGCCACGTGCACGCAGCGCCCCAGTCGATTTGCGTTAGCGCAGCTTAGAGCATGTGGGCGCGCAGGTAGGCGCCGTCGGCGGCGGCCAAGTACGCGGGCGCGATGTCGAATACCGTCTTGCAGCCGGTTGCGCCTTCTGCTGCCAGGCGCGCGATGGCTCGGGCGAAGCAGGCGAGCACGCTGCCGGTGAATTCCGGGTTGCTGTCGAGCTTCAAGCTGTATTCGATCACGTGCTTGCTGCCAGTGGACGATTCGCCTGCGCGCAGCACGAAGCCGCCGTGGGGAAGCCCCGCGTGCTTTTCCGCGAGTTCGTCGGCGGAGATGAAGTTCACCGTGGTGTCGTAGTCGCTGAAGTAGTTGGGCATTTCCTTGATCTCGCGCTCGATGCGGGCCAAGTCGGCGCCTTCCTCGGCGACGACCCAGCATTCGCGCGTGTGCATTTCGCGGGTGGTGAACTCGGGGTTTTCACCGGAGCGCGCGCCGTCGAGCGCGGCCGGCACGGGGTTCGTGTACTGGCGGGCATCCACGACGCCTTCGATGCGGCGGATGGCGTCCGAATGGCCCTGGCTCACGCCGCGGCCCCAGAAGGTGTAATCCTTGCCTTCGGGCAGGATGCAGTTGCCGTACAGGCGCATGAGCGAGAACATGCCGGGATCCCAGCCGCAGCTGATAAGCGCGACATGGCCGCTTTCCTGCGCGGCTGCATCGACGGCGGCGAAGTGGTCGGGAATGTTGTGGTGCGTGTCGAAGCTGTCCATCACGTTGTACCACTGGGCGTAATGCGGGGTCTGCTTGGGCAGATCGGTGGCGCTGCCGCCGCAGATCACCAAAACGTCGATGTCGGTGTCGGCGCCGCCTTCGAGGCGGTCGGCGGAACGCACTTCCGCGCCCGATGCGCACGTGACGCTCGCCGGGTCGCGGCGGGTGTACACAGCCACCAGCTCGAGGTCGTCGTTCTGCGCGATGGCGGCTTCGACGCCGCGCCCGAGGTTTCCGTATCCGAGAATTGCGATGCGATAGGTCATGGGATGTCTCCTTATCGGTATTTTTTCAAACGTATGCATGATAAACGCAAGTTGCGCGTTGCGTGCGCGCGTCTTGCCCGAATGCGCAAAAAACGCCCGCCTGATGTTCGGCGGGCGTTCGTGCGTGCGTGCGGCGCAGTAAGCGCGGGTGTGCAGTGCGCGGCGCGTTAATCCTTAGCAACTGGGTCGGCGATTTCCTCGAACTTGTCGGGCGCGCCTTCTTCGCCGATCTCGACAGGGTCGCCTTCGGCCACGAAGTCATCGAAGTCCTCGGGTTCGCCGGAATCTTCCAGGTCGCTTGTGTCGACGGCGGGGATGCTGTCGTTGTTGAACACGTCCTTGTCGAGCATGCCGACCATGTTGGCGATGCTCGTGGTCACAACGGCGTCGCCCGTCACGTTGATGGCGGTGCGGCCCATGTCGAGGATGCGGTCGATGCCCATGATCATGGCCACGCCTTCAGCCGGCAATCCGACGGTGTTGAACACCATGGTGAGCATGATGGTGCCAACGCCCGGCACGCCTGCGGTGCCGATGGAGGCCGCCGTAGCTGTGACGATTACCGACAGCAGCGCCGACGTGGGCAGGTCGATGCCGAATGCCTGAGCGGCGAAGATCACGGCTGCGCCCTGCATGATGGCGGTGCCGTCCATGTTGATGGTGGCGCCGAGTGGAATGGTGAACGACGAAACCTTCGGGTTCACGCCGATGCGCTTCTCAAGCGTTTCCATGTTCAGCGGGATGGTGGCGTTAGACGAGCTGGTGGAGAAGCCGAACACCATCACCGGCCAGAACTTGCGCAGGAAGTGGATGGGGTTCAGGCGCGTGAAGATGAACAGGATGAGCATGTACACCACGAGCAGCTGGATGATCAGGCCGAGGTATACGGTGCCGATGAACTTGATCATCGGCAGGATGCCCGAGATGCCCAGGTTGGTGAACGTGCGGCAGATCAGGCAGAAGATGCCGATGGGGGCAACCTTCAAAATCCAGGAGATCATCTTCATCATGATGGCGTTGAACTGCGTGAAGAAGCGGTTGACCGTGGCGACCTTCTTGCCCAGGTGGCCCAGCAAAAAGCCGAGCAGCAAAGCGAAGAAGATGATCTGCAGCATGGTGCCGTTCGAAAGGGCGCTGAAGATGTTGGTCGGGATGATGTTCAGCAGCACTTGTGCGAAGGTCTGGTTTTCGGTGGAGGAGGGCTCAACCTGCGTGATGGAGGCCATGTCCAGGCCGATACCCGGCTGGGTGAACTGCGCGAGCAGGATGGCGATGAGGATGGCGAGCGCGGTGGTGCACAGGTACATGACGATGGTGCCGCCGCCGACCTTGCCGAGCATCTTGGGGTCGGACATGCTCGCGGCGCCGCAGACAATCGAGCAGAACACGAGCGGGGCCACGATCATCTGCATTAAGCGGATGAAGCCTTGGCCGAGCACGTAGCACACGCCCTCGATGAGGTACGTGTCTGCCCACGAGTCCTCGGCGATGACGTTGTTGCAGATCAGACCAACGATGATGCCGCCCACAAGCGAAATCAGGATCCACGTGGTCATGGAGAGCTTTTTCTTCTTTTCCGGCGTCTCCGTCTCCGGCTTCTCTTCCGCGGTTTTCTGTTCCGCCGCTTCTTCTGTCATGGTTGATTGCTCCTAACAAAAGCCAATAGTGCGGGGCAAATTGTACACGCATTCTTACGGGATTGGCCCATCGATTTCGAGGGGTAATTAACGAAATCGGCCGACAGCTGCTTTTTGCGGCCTGATGTGGGGAATTGCATCGGGGCTGGTGATATTGTGGGAATCGGGCCTTGCGGGCGAGAGCGGCCCTATAATTAAGGATTGGAACATACGGCAATCACGATTACGAGGCGCAACGCGTGTATTCACAGCATCCGGCAGACTTATCGCTTTCCGAAAAGAAGCGCGCCCACCTGGAAGATCAGGTGGTGGCTGAAGACGGCTTCGCTCCTGCGGGCGATACCGTCGACTTTTCCGGCGTTGACACTTCGCTGAAGGCGCATCGCAAGTTCAAGCGCGCCAACAAGAAGAAGGTAAAGCAGGTTAAGAAGGCGCAGAAGAAGGCCGCGCGCAAACGTCGTGGGCCGGGCCCGATTCGCCGCCTTCTCAACAGCTGGTGGGATCGCCTGTTGGGCGCGGCAACGTCGGGCGGCTTTGCCGAGCAGGAGGAAGAATACGCGTCGCACCGCACGGGTCGCGACTACATTTGGAACACGGTCGGCTACACCGTGTGGGGCTTCGTGTTTCCGCTGCTCACCATCGTGGTCACGCAGCTCACGGGTGTCGACCGCGCCGGTATGTTCTCGCTCGCGTTCGTGACGGCGAACCTGCTCTTCATCGTGGGCAACTACGGCGTGCGCACGTATCAGGTGTCGGATGTGAACGGCCTGCATTCGTTCAAGGATTACCAGCTCAACCGCATACTTACCGTGATAGTGATGCTGATTGCCGGCGGCATTTACACCACCATCCGCGGCTACGACGGCGAGATGATGGGCATGTGCGCGGGCATCTTCGCGTTCAAGGCCGTCGATGCGCTCGCCGATGTGTACGAAGGTCGCCTGCAGCAGGTTGACAAGCTGTATTTGGGCGGCATCTCGCAGACCATCCGGTCGGGCGCCGCGTTCGTCATCTTCTCGATCGTGCTCTTGATAACGGGCAGCCTCACGGCGGCAAGCTACGGCATGGCCATCGTGGCGCTGATCACGTTCATCCTGGTCACCTTCCCGCTCGCGCTCCTTGAGACGCCCAAGTCGGGCCCGCTTTCCATGGCGAGCGTGGGCCGGTTGTTCAAGCATTGCCTGCCGCTGTTCATCGCGCTGTTCATGTACGCGCTTGTGGACAACATGCCGAAGTTCTTGATGGACGGCGTGCTTTCCTACGACAACCAGCTGTACTTCAACGCGCTGTACTTCCCGGCGCAGGCGATTTTGCTCACGGCCGGCTTCGTATACAAGCCGCTGCTTGTGCGCATGGCGAACGCCTGGGCCGACGTCGAGCATCGCAACCGCTTCGACTTGTTCATCATTGCGATGGCGCTTATCATCGTGGCGATCACGGTGGTGATGGTCGTGATCATGGGCATCATCGGCATTCCCGTGATGGGCGTTCTGTACGGCATCGATTTCTCGCAGTACAGCACGCTCTGCTACATCATGCTGGCCGCGGGCGGCGTCACGGCGGGTATCGACTTCTTGTACCAGGTCATCACCATTTTGCGCCGCCAGAAGATCGTCACCGAGCTGTACGTGATCACGTTCGTGTTCTCGCTGATCATCCTGTCGCTGATGATCCGCGTGACCGGCCTCGAAGGCGCGGTCGTGGGTTACCTCGTGATCATGTTGATCCTGTTCGTGCTGCTCGCGCGCGAATACATTTCCGTGCGCATCGACCTTCACCGTCATCCGGAACACGACGTGGTCGTTCCCGTTGAAGCGGTTGGCGCAGAAGAGGGCGCCGCCGATGCGGATGACGCGCCTGAAAGCGTTGTGGAAGGCGTGCCGGTGAACGAGGAAGGCGAACCTGCGCCTGCGCCCGCGCCGCGCGCGTTGTCGCCGGAAGAGGTGCGCGCCGCGCGTCGCCGCCGTCCGCAGAAGAGCGTCGACGACTTGGTGCGCCCGCAGGCGGCCGTGGATGAGGAAAGCGATCCGCAAGCGGTGGAGCGCGGTGCGGATGATGCCCGCAAGCGCTTGGCTGCGCGCAGGGAAGGCGCCGACTATTCCGAATCGCGCGAGGATGCCCGCAATCGCCTGCGCAAGCGCCTGGGCGGCGATCACGCGCGCAAGTAGCGCGCTGGGTTGCGGCTGCGAACTGCCGAGTGGCTGGTTGCGTTGCGGTTGCGAAATCGTCTCGGGCGTGGCACGCGTGGCACGAATGTCGCGAAATCGTCATTCGTCGGCGACAGGGATGGCAGAAAAGTCGCGAAATCGTCAGGCGTGCAGGGATTTTCCGCCCAATCTGGCACGAATGTCGCGAAACCGTCATCGAGTGTGGCTCAAAAGTCGCGATATCGTCATCTGATGGCACGAATGTCGCGAAATCGTCGCGAATTATCGCGCGCGAACGACGGTTTCGCGACTTTTCTGCCATCCGCATCGAAAAGAGCCTCTTTTCAGCGTTTGCCGCGTGTTTGCCAAGTTTGTCGTGGTTGCCGCCTTCGCCCCGTGTAGGGGTTGTGTGATGCAAAGTTGCGAATTCGTGACAATCGCGCGGCCTTTTGGGCGCGTTTAAGTTTTTCTCGCTATCGTGGTAACCCGTGAATCGAAGAGCGAATCAGATAAGGATCTTTGCGCGCATGAATAACTTCTTCAATCGACTGAACGGCAGCCTGGCGGGCTTCATGCAAGGCCGCTACGGTTTTGACGACCTTGGGAAATTCACCTTCATCGTGGCGATCGTGTTCATCGTTTTGGGCATCTTCGTCGCAAACCTGTTCAACTACCTGGCGGTGATCGTGCTCGCGCTGGGCATCTTCCGCAGCTATTCGCGCAACATCAGCGCCCGTGCGGCGGAAAACCAGAAGTTTCTGGAGATCAGCAAAAAGCCGCGTGCGTTTCTCAAGCTGAACAAGGGCCGTGTGGAAAACCGCAAGACCACGGCCTACATCAAGTGCCCCACCTGCGGCCAAACGTTTACCGTCCCGAAGGGGAAGGGCAAAATCCGCGCGGTGTGCCCGCACTGCCACGAATCGTCGCTGCACAACGTTTAGGCTGCCATGTTCGGTTTCATCACCATAAACGACGCTGATATCGAAGACGCCGAGCGCGTGCGTTACCGCCAAGCGTACTGCGGCGTGTGCCGTGCGCTGCATGCGCGCTTCGGGCAGCTGTCCCGCATCACGCTCAACCACGACCTCACCTTCATGGCGCTCGTGCTCATGTCGCTGTATGAGCCGGTGGAAACAACGGGCGAGGCCACGTGCCCCGTGCATCCGCTGCAGAAGCAGCCCTACACCGAAAACAGCTACATCGATTACGCGGCCGACATGACCGTGGCGCTGATGTACTTCAAGTGCCTGGACGATGCAGCCGACGACGACAGCCTTCCCGCGAAGGCCATGGCGCGTGCGCTGAAGAAAGGCTATGCGCGTGCGCGCGAGCAGTATCCGCGCCAGTGCGAAACGCTTGAGCGGGGCTTGGAGGAAATCGCGCGCATCGAAGCGGCCGCGCGCGCTGCGGGCGAGGAAAACCCCGATGCCGCGGCGAACTGCTTCGGCGTGGTGTTCGGCGAGCTGTTCGTGTACGAGGAAGATTTTTGGGCGGCGGAACTGCGCGCGCTCGGCTGCGAGCTCGGGCGTTTCGTGTATATGATGGACGCCGCGGTCGACTTGCGGGAAGATGAGGAATCCGGGTCGTATAATCCGTTGGCGGGCCGCGGTTTTGCCCCGCAGGACTTGAAAGAGCTTTTGTGCGTGTATGCCGCGCGTGTGGCGCAGGTGTTCGAGCGGTTGCCGCTTGAACAGGACGTTCACCTGCTGCGCAGCGTAATTTACGCGGGCGTGTGGGGGCAGTTCAACCGCACGTATGAGAACGAACGCGAAGAAGACGACGATTCCGGCGAAGCGTGCGCGAGCGCGACGGCCGATGATTCGTGTATGCAAGAACATTCGAAGGCGGTGAGCGCATGAGTCGCGACCCCTATGAGGTGCTGGGCGTTTCCAAGGGCGCCACGCAGGATGAAATCAAGAAGGCCTACCGCAAGAAGGCCCGCGAGAATCATCCCGACCTGAACCCGAACGACCCGAAGGCTGCCGAGCGCATGAACGAGGTGAACGAGGCGTACGATCGCCTCACCAGCCCCGAGAAGTACGCTCAGGCCGACGCGCGCGAGGCGGCTCGCAACGCCTACAACCAAGGCGGCGCGGGCGGTGCCGGCCAAGCGGGCCCCTATGGTTACGGCGGCTACGGCTACGGTCAAGGCCAAGGTCAGGGGCAGAATCGCTCCGGTCAAGGCTACCAAGGCTACCAAGGCTATCAGGAACGCGGCGCGGGCGGCAACGGCTACGGCTGGGCGTCGTCCGACTTCAACTGGGACGACATCTTCGGCTTCGGGTACGCGGGCGCCGCGGGCACCGATCCGAAGAACATCCACCCGGAAGCGAGCGCGACCGACCCGACCGAGGTGCGCCAGGCCATCAACCTTATAAACGCCGGCCGTTACAAGGACGCCGCGGCCTTGCTCGCCACCATCACGAGCGCCGGGCGCAATGCGCGCTGGTATTACCTGAGCGCCATCGCCAACTACAACGCCGGCAACCAAACGCTCGCCTATGAGCAGATCCGCCGCGCGTGCCAGATGGAGCCGAACAACGCCGACTACCTGCGCGCGCAACGCTCGTTCACGCAGCCGGGCCGCACGTACACGCAGCAGACCCAGTCGCGCGGCTTCTCCATGAGCACCGCCGGTTGTTTGCCGTGGTGCTGCACGTGCTTCGCGCTCAATCTGTGCCTGAACTTCTGCATGCGCAGCGCGCAATACGGCAGCATGGGCATGCACATGGGATATTGCTAACGACGAAGAAAACGACGAAGAAAACGACCGAGAAAGCAACAACGCGAACGACACCGTAAACAGCATCGTAAACGCCGAACGAAAACCGCGCACGCAAAGCGCTCAACCGAAAGGACTTGACCATGACCGCAATCGGAATCGACTTGGGAACCACCAACAGCTGCGTCGCCGTGGTGGAAGGCGATCGCCCCACCGTTATCGTGAACGCGGAAGGGGAGCGCACCACGCCTTCGGTCATCGCGTTTTCCAAGCAAGGGGAACGCCTGGTGGGCAACGTCGCCATTCGCCAGCAGGCCATGAACCCCGACCGCACTATTTCGAGCGTGAAGCGCCACATGGGCACCGATTGGCGCGCGAACATCGACGGCAAGGCGTATTCGCCGCAGGAGCTGTCCGCCATGATCGTGCGCAAGCTGCGCCAGGATGCGGAAAACTTCCTGGGCGACGACGTGACCGACGCCGTGATCACTGTGCCGGCCTACTTCAACGACACGCAGCGCCAGGCCACCAAGGACGCCGGCCGCATCGCCGGCTTGAACGTGCTGCGCATCATCAACGAGCCCACGTCGGCCGCGCTCGCGTACGGCCTCGACCACGGCCAAGCGCAGAAGGTGATGGTGTACGACTTAGGCGGCGGCACGTTCGATGTTTCGATCATCGAAATCGGCGAGGATGTTATCGAGGTGCTCGCGACTGCGGGCGATAACCACTTAGGCGGCGACGACTTCGACGAGCGCCTGGCCAACCACATCGCGGAAGCGTTCAAGGCGCAGACCAAGTTCGACGCCAAGCGCGAGCCGATGGCCTGGCAGCGCGTGCGCGAGGCGGCCCGCACGGCCAAAGAGGAGCTCTCCGCAATGACGTCTGCCCACATCAACCTGCCGTTCTTGGCGCAGAATGCGAGCGGCCCGCTGCACTTGGAGATGGATGTCACGCGCGCGGAATTCGACCGCATGACGGCCGATTTGGTCGAGCGCACGGAAGGCCCCGTTATGCAGGCGCTCAACGACGCCGGCATCGCGGCAAGCGAGCTTGGCCAGGTGCTGCTCGTGGGCGGGTCTACCCGCATCCCGGCCGTTCAGGAACACGTGAAGCGCCTCACCGGCAAAACGCCTTCGAGCTCGATCAACCCCGACGAATGCGTGGCACAGGGCGCGGCCATCCAGGCGGCAACGCTTTCGCAGGCGCAGCGCGGCGGCGTGCTTGCCACGCGCGGGCAGGAAATCCTGCTGCTCGACGTCACGCCCTTGAGCCTTTCGATCGAAACCATGGGCGGCGTCGCGACGCGCATCGTGGAGCGCAACACCACGCTTCCCGCGCATTACTCGCAAACGTTCACCACGGCCGCGGCGTTCCAAACGCGCGTGGAAATTCACGTGCTGCAGGGCGAGCGCCCCATGGCGGCCGACAACAAGACCATCGGCAAGTTTGTGCTGAAGGGCATCAAGCGCGCCATGGCGGGCGTTCCGCGCATCGAGGTGACCTTCGACATCGACGCGAACGGCATCCTCACCGTGTCGGCGAAGGATTTGGACACCGGCAAGGAGCAGTCCATCACCATCACCGACGACGGGCGCATGTCCGATGCGGAAATCGAGGCCGCCATCCGCGATGCGGAGCTGTATGCCGCGCAGGACAACACTCGCCGCGACCAGATGAATTCCGTGAACGACGCCCAAAGCCTGCTCGCGCGCGTGAACAACGCGTTCGGCAAGCATCATAAGGATCTCGAGAAGGAAGAAAAGAAGCAGATCCGCGCCGATATCGCCGCGCTCACGAAGATCGCCAACAAGAATCAGAAGAAGATGACGGACGCCGATTACACGGAGCTGAAGGCCGCCTATGAGCGCTTGGAAGCGTCGTCGGCCCGCCTGATGAGCATCGGCGAATAACCCCCGCGCGAACGGCACGCGCGCAACCGCACGCGGACAGCGTCCGCCCGAGCTCGTTTGCGCGCGCGGGCCGCATGCGAGCACGCCCGTGCTCGCCAGCAAGCCCAAGCCCGCCGCGTCCGCCCGCGCTCGTTTGCGCGCGCGGGCCGCTTGCGCTAGAGTTTCCACGCAGCAACGGATACACCCTCTTAAGATCGGTTCGCCCTTGTTCGAGCGCTTCAAACAGCATATCTCGTTCGGCTACATCGCAAGCGCGTTCATAAGCGCGCTCGTGCTCGCCGTCACGTTTTCGTTCGGCGAAACCATGCGCAACGACGGCTACATCGACGACCCGATCGCCACGGCGTGGTTTTTCCTGCTCTTCCTCGTCGGCTTCTTCGTTGTGATCATCGCGCTGTGCGAGCTGATCGCGCGCTTCAACGACGGCCGCAAGGATCATCGCCGCCGCAAGCTGCGCCGCGAGCGCGATGCCGCCCGCCGCGCGCAGGAAAAGCTCGAGCGCACGGGCAAGATCGAACCGGTGGGCGCGCACACCGATCAGGCCGTGCGGGCAGCGTCCGAGGCGCGCGACCGCGACGCGATGGGCGCCGGTGCCTCCGCATCCGCGAAGGCGATCGCCCACCGCCACTGGACCGACAAGGTCACGCCGTATCTGTCCGTGAAATCCATCGCGCTTTTCGCCGCAATTATCTGCGTGCTCTGGATCCCCTATATGGTGGCGATGTTTCCCGGCTCGATGAACTGGGACACCTTCTACCAAATCTCGATGTTCCAGGAAACGTTTCCGGTGTATCAGATTCCGTGGATCGACACCAACAGCATCGTGGACGCGTGGCTTTCCGACCATCACCCCGTGTTCGACACGCTGCTGTACGGCGTGTTCGCCAAAGCGAGCCTCGAGCTCACCGGCACGTGGCACATCGGCGTGTTCATCTTCTGCCTGATCCAGTGCTACTTAACGGCGGCTGCCTTCGCCGGCGCTGTCGGGTATCTGCGCCGTGTGGGCGCGCCCGCGCCGCTGCGCTTCGGCATCCTGGTGTTCTTCGCGATTGCCCCGTTCTTCCCGATGTACGGCATGACCATGCTCAAGGATTCCACGCAGGCGCTCGTGTTTGTGCCCTACCTGGTTGTGTTTGCGGAAATCGTGCGCACGAAGGGGAGCGTGCTCAAAGAGCATCGCAAGGTGGCTGTCTGGTTTTTCGTGCTGGCGCTGTTGGTGGTGCTCACGAAGAAGACGGGCCTGTATGTGATTTTCCCCACGTGCATCGTGTGCGCCATCGTGTTTCGGGCGCAGTGGAAGCACTTCGTCGCGCAGGCGGCAACCGTGGGCCTGCTCATGTGGGTGGTGCTGCCGTGCGTGGTGTTCCCGCTCGCGAACATCGTGAACGGCGGCGTGCAGGAGCCGTTGAACTGGATGTTCCAGCAAACGGCGCGCTACGTGGTGATTGAGGGCAACGAAGTGACCGACGAAGAGCGCGCGGCGATCGACGCCGTTATCGACTACGACAAGCTCGCGAGCGAATACGTGTTCAACGATTCCGATACCGTGAAGGCGTGGTACCGCTACGACACGGCCACCACGCAGGATCTGCTGGCCTACATCGCCACCTGGGCCGAGATGGGGCTTAAGCACCCCGACATCTACATCCAGTCGATCATCTGCACCGCCACGCCGTTCTTCAACGCGCACGGCATCATGGGCGTGCACGGGCAAACGGGCGATGGGGTAGCGGAAGAGGCCGCGCAATATATTTGGCAGCCGAGCTCGCCCGGGCTGAACACCTATCGCACGATGGTGTTCGCCGTCTATCAGATGCTCGTGGACGCGCCGCTCATCGGGCTCTTGTTCCGCGTGGGCCCGTACGCCTGCTGGATTCCGCTTTTGGCTTGGTGCTATTTCGCGCGCCGCGGCGACCAGCGGGCCTTGTTCATGTTGCCGATTCTGTTGGCGCTCGCATCGTGCTTGTTCACGCCCATTTTCCACGCGCGTTACGCGCTGCCGATCATCTACGCTGCGCCGTTCGTGCTCGGGCTCATGTTCACGCGCGGGTTCGCCTCGCTTAAGAAGGGGAATCGCTAGCGCGCCGCGCTCGTGGCCAGCGCCCCTGTCGTGTGGGCGTTCCCGCGACTTCTTCCAACTTCGCGAGCCCCTTGTTTTCAGATGGGTAACTCTAGCGGGGAAGCGCGCCTTCGTGTTGTATACTTGCGCGTAGGAAACGAATCGGCGCCCGCCGATTTGAGGGCCGCGCACGGGGCTCGGCCCGCTTAGAACCGAAAGGGGCTCTACCATGGCAAAGATTTTCGAGCGTATTTCCGACATCATCAAGGCGAACATCAACGACATGATCGACAAGGCCGAAGATCCGGTCAAAATGGTCAAGCAGATGATCATCGAGATGGAAGAGCAGGTAGACGATGCTACCCAGGCTCTCGGTCAGGCAATGGGCTCTCAGAAGATGGCCGCCAAGCAGCTCGCTGACGCCAAGGCGAAGTCGGCCGACTGGAACGACAAGGCCAAGCTCGCGCTGAAGAACGGCGACGAAGAACTCGCCCGCAAGGCTCTGAACGCCAAGGTGAGCGTCGACGAGCAGATCACCAACCTGCAGGCTTCTTACGACAACATCGCCACGCAGGTGAATAAGCTGAAGGATCAGGTGCAGAGCCTCAAGATCAAGCTCGACGAGGCCCGCAGCCGCCAGAACGTGCTGATCGCCCGTGCCAAGATGGCCGATGCCGCCACCGGCGTTGCAACCGCCATCTCCTCCACGAACACCGATTCCGCCTTCGCCAAGCTCGACCGCATGGAGGCCAAGATCACCGAGAAGGAAGCCATCGCCGAGGCCTTCACCGAGATGAACGGCACCGATACCGTTGCCGCCAACGACTTCGCCGAGATGGAGAAGACGGCTGCCGTCGACGCCGAACTCGAGCGCATCAAGGGCGAGCTCGGTCTGTAAGTTTTTATCGATTGAAAGGCGTTTTACGCTATGGATTTGTTAATTGGCGTACTCGTTGTGGTCATCATCGTGTTGGTGGTGGTGCTGGCCGTCAAAAGCTCGCAGAAGTCGGGCGGCAGCTCTTCATCGGGCACAGCGTCGACTGCCCGCGTGAACAAGGCCAAGCTTGCGGAAGACATCCGCATGACGAAAACCTCGCGCGTGGTCGATGAGGTTGCGATTTTGGACGAGTTGGGCGAAACGAGCCCCAACTTCCGTCAGTACTGCGAGCTGGTGGGCACGTCGCAAACGACGAGCGACCTTACCGCTCCCTATTCGCAGCGCCAGGTTGCCTATTACGACGTGCGTTGCTACCGCATCGAGATGATCGACGGCCGCGAGGCCGAAACGCTGGTCGCGCACGAGAATTCGATCGAGTCGTTCTACTTTACGGACGATTCGTGCGACACGCCCGTTTACGTGGACCTTTCCTCGTTCGGCGGCAACGTGATCCTCGTGAATTCCAGCAACCATGTGGAAGGCCCCACGTCCGATTTCTCGAAGGCGTTCCAGCAGAATTCTTCGAGCTCGGTGACGGCGTTTGCCGCACGGGCTTTGGAGCGCGCTTCCAACTGGGCTGCTAACCTGCGCGAACGTTCCGCCGTTCCCGCGGCCGCCCCTGCGTTGGCATATGCCGGCGCCGGTGTTGCCGGTTCTGCGGGCGTGGTGATGGAGCGCCGCGAGTGGAAGTTCATGGCGCCTCCGGGCGGCGGCCCGGGTGGCCCGGGCGGCTTCGGCGGCCCGCATGGTGGCCCCGGCTTCGGCGGCCCGCGCGGCGGCATGGGCGGCTTCGGCGCACCCGGTCTGGGCAGCTTTCTCGGCGGCGGTGCTCCGCGCGGCGGTCGCGGTGGCGGCAGCGGCGCGGCCGAAACGCTCGTGGGCATCGGCCTGGGCGCGCTGATCGGCTCGATCGCGTCTGCATCGGCGTCGTCTTCGACCACCACGACGGGCGGCTCTTCCAACCGCTTCCGCGGATATCGCTTGGTGGAGGACGTTGTGCCGCTGGCGAGCCCGGTGTATTGCATCGGCGAAATCTACAAGAACGGCACTCAGGTGCATATGGGCAGGTCGACGGCTAAGGATTACCCCACGTCGTTCTTCGCCTGCAAGCACGAGTCCGAATTGCTCGGAGCGCTTGAGAAGTAAGCTCTGTGGGCATTGTGGTGATACGCGCCGGCCGAGGTTTCTCGGTCGGCGTTTTTCGTTGCGCTTGTGGTAGCATTTCGGCCTGTGACCTGTAACTTTTCGTCGAGGCATATCCGTGGACAAAGCCAAGCTTGAAACCATAACCATACGGACGGCGCTGCTCGCGTTGGCCATCGGGCTTTTCGCGCTCGCGATGCAGGCGTACGTTATGGGCGCGCTCGTGTGTTTGCTCGGCGTTGTGGCCTTCGTGTTCGGCTTGTTCGCCACGCCGAGCCCGCTGTTCAATCTGCCCGCTGTGAACGCCCCGAAAAGCAACGTGGTCCCTGCGCTTATCGTGATCGCGGTGGTGATTATCGCCCTGATTATCCCGATGTGCCTGAACCCCATTTGGAACGGCGACGTGCACACGCATCGTAATCAATACGAGCTGCTCGCGCGGGCCTTTGCGCAGGGAAGGCTCGACTTGGGGTACGCGGTCGACCCCGATCTTGTGGCGCTCGACAACCCCTACGACCCGGACGCGCGCGTGGAAGCGGGCGCGTATTTCCACTGGGATAGCGCCTTTTACGACGGCAAGTACTACATGTATTTCGGCGTGGTGCCGGTGGTCATCCTGTACCTGCCGTTCTACCTGATCACGGGCACCGATCTGGTGAGCTACCACGGCACGCAGGTGTTCACGGCGGCCTACGTGATCGGCCTGTATCTGCTGCTGCGGCTCATCCGCAACCGGTTTTTCCCGCGCGTGCGCAACACCGAGCTGCTGTTTCTGTTCGCGGGGCTGGCGATCATCAGCAGCTGGTATTTCGCCGAGGCTCCGGCGCTGTACTGCACGGCGATATCATCGGGCGTGTGCATGGAAGTGTTCAGCCTCTACTTCTTCCTGCGCGCCGTGTTCGTGGACAAGGGGCAGAATCGCCAGCTCGCTCTTGCGGCGTTGGGGTCGCTGTTCGGCGCGCTGGCCATCGGCTGTCGCCCGACGGTGGCCATCGCCAACATCATGGTGGCGCCGCTGCTCGTGCATTATCTGCGTCAGAACAAGATAACCCCGGCGTTCGTGGCAAAGATCGTGCTCGCGGCGCTGCCGTATGTGATTATCGGCGCGGCGCTTCTGTGGTACAACCAGGTGCGTTTCGGTTCGCTGCTCGAATTCGGGCAGTCGTACCAGCTCACGGTTGCCGACCAGCACCAATACGGCGACTTCTTCCAGCGGCTCATCGAATCGAACATGCTGTTCCAGCTGATCAAGAACTTCGTGTGGATTCGCAACGAATACAGCTTCCCGGGCATCTTCCTGGAATACTTCCTGCTGCTGCCGGCGCTTGCCATCTTCGTGAAACCGGTGCGTGCTGAACTCAAACGTCAGCACTTCTTCTGGCCCGCGGTCGGCATGCTGGTGACGGTGCTCGTGATCGCCGCCTCGCAGACCATCGCCTCGCCGTATCTGCTCGAGCGCTACAAGTCCGACCTGCTCTGGCTGCTCTGCATCGTGTCGTTCATCGGTTGCTGCGGGTGGCTTTCGGTGTGCTCGCCCAAGCAACGCCAGGTGAGCGTGCACGCGCTGCGCATCCTGAGCGTCTATTCCGCGCTTTCCTGCATCATTTTGTTCCTGGTGCCGAACGACCTCAACCTCACGTCGTACTTCCTGGGCTTGTAGAAGGCCGCGGCCGGCGCTTGCGGCAGTCCAATGTGCCCGCGCCGTGGCTCGCGCGTCCGGCGCATGCGGCAGTCCGGTGTGCTCGCGTCGCGGCCCCGTGCATCCCGCGCCGCCGCTCCCTGTCCCTATTCTTTTCATCAGCGCACGCAATTGCTGCCCCTACAGATTGTTTAACCTTATATAATGTTGAAGGTTGGATAAGAAGGGGATTATGAAAAAAGGGCTGCTGCTGGTTCTCTGCATTGTCGCCGTTGCGTTTTTGCTCGGCAACGCAGACTACATCAACAACTTCATAGCCACGCTGCAAACCGGCGCGCTTATCCCGCTGGTCGTGGCCATCATCCTCATGCTCGCGCGCCACATCATCCAGGCGCAAAGCTATGTGGCCGCGTTCGAGGCGGTCGATCATCATCCCACGCTGGGGCATGAAATCATCCTCATCTTCTCGCTGGTGTTTATCAACACGTTTTGCCTGTTCAGCGGTGCAACAGGCGTGGCATTCATCATCGACGACGCCCATCGCGACGGCGCCGACATGGGCAAGGCCACGAGTGGCGCCATCTTGTCGCAGATCGGCTACTTCGCCGCCGTGTTCGTGATCAGCGTAATCGGCTTTATCACCATGCTGGTCACGGGCGACATCAACACCGTGTTCCTGATCGGCGGCCTGTTGCTCGCGCTCGTGCTTGTGGGCCTGTCCAGCCTGTTCGTTATCGGCTACTTCAAGCCCGCGTGGCTGCAGAAGCTGTTCGCCGTGCTGGAAAAGATAATCAACAAGGTGATCGGCGTTGCGAAGAAGAGCCTCAAAGAGGGGTGGGGCGCATCCACCGCCGAATCGTTCATCGGCAACGCGAACATGCTCGCGGCAAACCCCATGGGAACGTTCCTCACCGTCGCTTTCGCCTCGCTTTCCGCCATCACCAACATGGCGTGTTTGGTGGCTATCGGCTACGCGTTCGGCTTCGACAGCTTGGGCCCGCTTATCGCCGCATTCGCGCTCGCGGCCGTGTCGGTTATCGTGAGCCCCACGCCTCAGGGCGTGGGCGTCGTGGAAGCGGCCATCATCATGATCCTCACCGCGAGCGGCTGCTCGGTGAACACGGCAACGGCCATCGCGCTCGTCTACCGCGGCATCATGTTCTGGATCCCATTCTGCATCGGCGCGTTCATGCTCACGCAGTCGGGTTTTTTCAAGAGCAAGAAGGATGCCTCCGAAGTGCAGAAGGCCAAGGAAGTCGCCTGGATGTGCGGCGTGCTGGTCGCCATCGTCGGCATTGTGAACATCGTCATTTCCGTGGCCGGGTCTATCCTGCAGCCCTACGTGATGATGACCCAGTTCGTCGACTTGTCCACGCTGTTCCCGGGCTGGCTTGCCATTGTGCTGGGGCTTATCCTGCTGTTCCTGGCGTTCGGCCTGATCAACCGCTTCCGCACGGTGTGGGCGATATCGGTGATGCTGCTGTTCTTGCTCGCCGGCGTCGACTTCGTGTATGCCGGCACCATTCTGCCCGCCATCTTCATGGTGGGCCTGGCTATCTGGCTCTTTGTGAAGCGCGATGCGTTCGACCAGCCGCTTTCCATTCCGCATGTGCGCAAGCGCGTGGAAACCGACGAGCGTGTGAGCACCGAAGCGAAGCGCGTGTCGGAGCTTGCGCGCGATGCGGAAGCCAAGCGTGTGCAGCCCGAACAGTCGGGGCAAGCGTAAGAGAGGGGAAGGGTCATGGCCGATATCACGCGTTTGAACGTGTACCTCGCGCAGATCGAAGTAGTAGCCGGCCAGCCTTCCAAAAATCTCGCAACTATCGAGCGCCATATTCAAGCGGCGAAGGACGCCGGCGCGCACTTGGTCGTGTTTCCCGAGATGTGCGTGGGCGGCTATTTCCTGGCGGACAAGTGGACCGACGACGCGTGGGTCGCTTATCTGGACAGCTTCAACGACCGCATTCGCGCGTTGTCCGACGGCATTGGCGTCATCTGGGGAAACGTCGGTTTGGCGTATCGGTCGCCCGCGCATCCCGGAACCGATGGGCGCCCGGTGCGATACAACATGGCGTACTTCGCAAGCAACGGCGCATGGGTGCCGCGTGCGGGCGAGGGCCAAGCCGTGCCCGGCCACTACATCAAAACGCTGCAACCGAACTACCGCGCGTTCGACGATGATCGCTATTTCTGCTCGGCGCTGATGGACGCCGCGTATTACGACGGGGTCGATTTCGAAAAAACCTACCTTGCGCCGTTCGAATTCGAAGCGGCGGGCGAAACGTACACAATAGGCCTGCAGGTGTGCGAGGACTTGTGGTCGGGCGATTATCCCGTTGACCCGACGGCGCATTACACCCAGGCGGGTTGCGACCTGATCGTGAACATCAGCGCATCACCCTGGACGTATGGCAAGGATGTCGGGCGCGACAAGCGCGTTGCCGAGCATGTGCGCGCGTTGGGTTCGATCGCGCCGCTTGTGTACGTGAATGCGGTCGGCATGCAGAATACGGGCAAGACCGTGCTTTCCTTCGACGGCGGCTCGAGCGCGTACAATGCGCAGGGAACGTGCGTGTTCGCGTTGCCTGACTTGTTCCACGAAGAGGGCGGTCTTATCGACACGACGTCGCCACGGGGAAAGGCGTCGGTGCACAGGCGCAAGATTCGCGATATCGACCAAACAACCAAGCTTTACTTTTCGCTGACATCTACGCTGCACCGCTTCGACGAGCAAGTGTTTCCCTGGAAGCCGAAGTGGATTATCGGGCTTTCGGGCGGCATCGATTCGAGTGTGACGGCGGCGCTGTTGTTGAATTCGATATACGATCGCGATCGCATAGTCGGCTACAACCTGGCCACGCGTTACAATTCCGATGTGACGAAGGCTAATGCGTATCAAGTGGCTGAGAAGCTGGGGATTCGCCTGGTCAACGGATCGATCGAGGCGCTGGTACAGGCAACCGACGATGTGCTTGCGCAGTACGGATATGACCCGGGCGCGCAGCCGAGTTTGGTGCACGAGAATGCTCAGGCGCGCATCCGCGGGCATATGCTGTCGACGTTCGCCCAAGTCGAGGGCGGCGTTATCATGAACAATGGCAACAAGGTGGAAACGCTGCTCGGCTATGCCACGCTGTACGGCGATGCCATCGGTGCCATTTCTCCACTCGGCGATGTGACCAAGGCGCAGCTGTTCGACCTCGCGCGCTTCATCAACGAAGTTGATGGTGACGACATCATTCCCGAGCGCCTTATCCCCATTGTTACCGAAGAGGGGATGGACTGGGAATGCCCGCCTTCGGCCGAGCTTGCGAACGGCCAAGTGGACCCGATGAAGTGGTTCTACCACGATTGGCTGGTGCAGAAGTTGGTTGATTACCCCGGCTTCGGCGCCGAGCGCGTGATGCGCGCGTATGCGGAAAACCGGCTGCAGGAAACCCCCGTGGCTAAGTGGGTCCGTTTTTACGGACTCGACGCAGACCCGCAAGCCTTTATCGACGATTTGGAATGGGTGCTGCGCCAGATGCGCAACAACGTGTTCAAGCGCTTGCAAGCTCCGCCGATCATCGCGGTGAGTCGCGGTGCTTTCGGCAACGATTTCCGCGAAAATCAGTGCGCCTTCGAGGAAACGGCCACGTACGCTGCGCTTAAAGCGCAGATCCTAAACGGGTAGGGCGGCGGTTGTCGCGTGGACGCAATTTGTTTGGTTCAAATGCTTGACTAATGTCCAAATCGGAACAATGATTTTTGCCGCATTAGACAAACGTAAAGCCTTCGATTAACAGCATTTCAAAACGAAAAAATAGTTGACTATATCGGGCGTTCCCCCCCCTATATCCTGCGTGTTTCCCCTATAACGACAAGTTGAGTTATCAGGCGAGCCGCTGCATGCCTAAAAGCGGTTCGGCTGCGGAACGAGGAAAAGGGGAAGATATGGGAATCGATGTGCGAGGCTCGTTAGCCAATCGAGTCGTGTCGATCATCCTGGTTTTCGCATTGTGCTTGATGGGCTTCCAAAGCGCAGCCTTGCAGTATGCGTTTGCGAGCGATGACACCGCAGAATCCACGGCGCAATCCGGCGAGGCAACGCTTCTTGCCGCCGACGACGTTGTGGAAAACACTTTGTACACCAGCCTTTCAGCCGAGGTGGATTCCTCCGGCAAGGCGATAACGGAAGCGAAGACGGGCGAGCCTTTGACCGCCGTTGCATACGCGTTCAACGACAACCCGAACGCGACGGCGACGGCGCAAATGCGCTTGTTCGTGGACCAGACCACGACCGACGGCAATGTGACCGAGATCACGCCCACGGGCTTCGACCCCGATGATCCCGAATCCGGCTCGATCGAGCTGGGCGCGACCGTGCAGGGCGGTGCCGCCACCACCATCGTGGCGCACTGGCACGTTCTTAAGGCGGGCGCCGAAGGCAACACCACGGGCCGCGATCTTCCGTATCTGCAGTACGAGCTTCCCGCGGGCGCTTCGGTGTCGTTCGAGCTGGACCTTGGAACCATTACCGGTTACGACTCGCTGATCGAGTCGCAGCTGTACACCGAATACCGCGTTGCCGACAACAAGGGCAACTTCCCTGAGGAGTGGACGAAGGGCGAAACGGTCACCAACGACAACGGCGATGACGCTGAAGACGGCGTTCTCAATCTGCAATGGACGGGCACGTGGGGTTGGGAAAACTTCGCGAAGACCGCTTCGAGCACCACGCTCGGTTATGTTGACGGCGGCTGGGATTCGAAGAGCAAGCAGGTAACCTACACGTTCAGCGCCGACAACTTGATGGCGACTTCTGAGGGCGTAGGCGTTATCTACATGGACACGCTTACGGTGTCCGACACGCTTGACCTGCCGAGCGGCATCACCCTTCCTGCTGACGCCGTTGTTTCCGGCAACAAAGTGGTCAATTCCGCAGGCGAAACCGTTTACCAGGTGAACGTTCCCGAAGGCGCGACGGTTTCCGTTACGGTAGGCGACGATTATTCCTCCCTTTCCTATACCGCAACCTTTACTAATGACAATGTTAAGAACTACGCGTGGAATCCGCTGAGCGATCTTTCTGCGACGCTGTACACCGAGCAGCTCAAGCTTACCGCGATTCCCGATGACCAGATCATGAACGAAGCCACGTTGACGGTTTCGACCGTGAAATCGGGCGACGGCACCGAAATCAAGGCCCGCACCACGGGCGACACCAAGCAAAAAGGCGTGAGCGTGAGCGCGGCGGGCGATGTTTCCATCACCAAAGAGCGCGACGTTATCCTGCGCCAAAGCGCGGTGGACGCCACCTCGAGCCAGATTCCTTCCGGTGCGACTTCGTGGAGCACGGTTAACCCGAGCGACGGCGTTAAGGGCAAGGACGTCATCCGATTCAGCGTGACCGTTACCAACGAGGGCGACATTTCGCGTGAAACCGGCGAGATCAAGGACGCCATCCCCGCGGCCTTCCAGCCCCTTATCACGCAGCAGGACTTCGATAATCACCTAAACAATAACAACAACCAGCCGTCGTCTTTTTACGGCTTCTCGGTTACCGTGTACGACGGCAGCGGCGCGAAGGTGTCCAGCAACACGTTCTACAGCTGGAATGTAAGCACCACGAGCATGAGCGTCGCGTTTGCCACGCAGGATGATCACAGCACCAATCTCACGGCGAACGTGTACGATGTGCCTGCGAAGGGCAAGGTTGTCATTTCGTACTGGGTGTACGTGGAAGGCAGCTACCTTTCGCAGTCGACGCTGAACAGCGATGGCAGCTACGACATCACCAACACGGCGACGGTGGCCGACAAGAAGGCGTCCACCACGACGCGCACCGTCACGCAAGGCGAGGTGACGTTCACCAAGGAAGTCGTGAGCCGCTACACCACCACCATCACGGGCAGCCCGCTCTACATTTACAAGAACGTGAGCGAGGGGAAGTATTACTGGCAAGGCTCATCGAGCGCGCTCCACACGGTGATTCCGAGTTGCACGGGATCGGATCCGACTCAGGAAGAGCTGCAGGTTGCGATCAACGGCTTCCAGGCAGGCGACCGCATCGAATACCTGATCACGTATGACAACCAAACGCCCACGTCCTATGCCGGCACGCTCACCGATGCTCAGGCGCTTAACAATGGCACATCTGCGCCCGTTTCGATGTATTTTGGCGATTGGATGCTGTTCGCCTGCGGCACCGACTACTACATGAAGGGCAACGCTGCAACGGGAACGACGGACGGCAATTGCGGGGCAACGCGCTATTCCTACGACAACGCCGCCAACCTTGTATGTAATCTGGATAAAACGTTCATCCAGAATCCACAAGGCAGTTTCTATACGGCCTATCGCTATAGCGACCTTACGCGCGATGCCTCGAACGGCACCGGCTACGGCGCCGGTGAGGGCATTGTGAACACCGATTCCAAGCAGCTCAAGTGGGAATTCCTCGGCAACAGCTCCGGCACGGGCAAGCTTTCCGCCTACACCACGTATCACCAGACCGTGGTGCTCGTGATCCCGGGCGACAATTCCAAGGCGTCCGAAACGGAAATCAACAACCAGTTCAACCGCCTGCTTGCCGCGAATTCGTGCTACTGCAACAGCAACCTTACCAATGGTGGCATCGTTTCGGACAATCTGGAGAAGAGTAACGCGAGCGATCAGAGCCTCGGCACCTGGGCGACGATGAGCTACAACGGGTCTGCGGGCCCCACCGACACGCGTTCGAGCGCCGATAAGGTGAACGGGCAGATTTGGCACCATGTGGACGGCCAGACCTACATCAACACCGGCACGCTCGCCACGGGCACGGCCGCATCGACGAATGTCCAAAACGGCGAGATCTACGTGCACTATGACGCGCAGCACCTTAAGACGTCGGACAACGACGCGACCGAGGACAACCACGTGTTCGAGTCGGACGACACCGGCGTGGTCGTGAACTACGTGTACATCTACAACGATTCATCGCAGAAGATGGACCTTTCCAACTATGCGGTGAACATCAACATCCCCAGCGGGTTTACCTGGCTGGGCTATGTGGTTCCCATGGGCACCAGCGGGCAATATACCTCTGGGAATACGGTGTCGTACACCGCGCCGAGAAGCAGCATCAGTCAGAGCGACTATTACAGCACCTCTTATCCGAACGCGCTGTGGGTAACGAACACGCGACAAGGTAGTCCGTGGTTGAATTACGGCACTAATGCGGATCAGATTAGCAGCGTTAACAGGTCAGACAAGAGCTATTCCAACAAGTCCCTCAAGTTTGGCACACCGAGCTCTAAATCCGGCGAAGTGACGCTTCCGATTACGAGCAGCTCGAGCGATAACTACATCGCGCCCTTCACCGGCGTCACCATCATGTACGCTGTGGCGGCAACCTCGTCTGCGTTTGGCGGCAGCAACTACAACAACCAGAAGGTGACCTTCGGTGCCGAGCTTGTGCGCACCAACGACGCTTATGCGCGCAACAACAGCGTGGCTATCAGCGCCGGCGGCTATTATTCCACTTATCCGGGTAAGCAATCGACGCCGGGTAATGGATCGCGCACGACCCTTGACAACGACGGCACCGTCAACGGCATTTTGGCTTGTAACTCGGGTGTTACGAATTACTATCAGAACCTTTCCGCGAAAGCCAAGGACGGCTATTACGGCAAGACGTCTCCGTCAGGCGGGCCGACTTACGGCAACTTCTTCAGTAACGGATCGGAAAAGGCGCAATGGAGCTATGTGTCGCTCGGCATTGTGAAGCACCAGGAATCGCTTTCCGTTAAGAAGGAAGTGGTAAAGAACTCCGGCGACGATAACGGGTCGGACGGCTACACGACTGCTTCCCAATATTGGGATGATCAAGACGAGCGTGAATGGAACACGGATTACGACAACTACCAGTGGTATTACCCGCTGCCCGACGGCATCCACCGCACGGTCGACGGCACGGTCACGTGGAAGATGACCGTGCAGAACACGGGCGGCATGAGCGATACTGGCACGTTTGCGGACGGCTACACCACGCTTGCCGACAGCGTGAATTACGGCTGCCTGGTCGACACGATCGACTCGCCCTACACCATGCAGGAAATCTATATTCCGAAGCTGGTGTACAAGGTGGTGAAGCAGGACCCCGATTCGTCTTCGGGCCAAAGCATCACGACCTGGACCAGCTTGAACAACGTGCGCATCGAGCTTCCGCAGGCGAGCAGCAACGGCAAGATCGATTTCTCTAATCCGGCCGATATGATAGCCGCCGGCTGGACGTACATGGACGGCTCTTACGTGTATGTGGAAGACCTCGGTTACATCGAGGGCTACCCCGTTCAGGCGCGCGTTACGCTTAACAAGATCGCCAACGGCAGCGTCGCCACGGGTTACGATGCCGAGAGCACGGATGAATCGGCCGACCATAACACCGATGCGTATCAGTACGTGATCGAGTTCGGTTCGTACGACTATATGTATTACTGGCAGTATTCGGAAGACCCGACCCAGTACGTGGAGCAACATACTTCTGCGGGCCCGTACGCATCCGCCGTTGTGACGCCCGAGCTGAGCTGGAACTCGTCCCGCTATGGCGGCGACCCCAACTATTCGTCGGTCGACATCTACTGCACGTTCCACACCACCGACTCGATCGAGACCAACTACAACTCGTTCGGTCTGATGCTCTTCGAGGCGGGCGACAATGTGAGCGTAAACGGCAGCGCGAAGCAAACGAATGGGTCGTACATTCACAAGGCAACGGGTTCGAACATTTCGCACCTCTTCGATGAAGCCGCGGCAACGGCGCTTTCCACCGATGCAACCGCGAGCCTGATGAGCACGTATCTGCCCGATTGGGGCACTAATTCGTCGTCGAGCCCCAACTTCACGTGGCCCACGGCGAACCACCAGTACTACGACAACAATGGTCTGACGAATCCGAAGAAGGCTCTGCTGACTAACGTCAGCTCCACCACCTATGTCGAATACAGCGACTGGACCGACACGTCGTACACCGACGGCCGCAAGACCATCAGCCTGCTTGATGCGGACGGCAACGTAGCGTCCACCATTAATTCGCGCAGCGACGGCAACATGGTGTTGCCTAAGAACGTCGTTGCGGGCGACACCATCCGCTCGGAACTGCTGGTGGAAAGCATTCTGCGTGAATCCGAGAACTACTCGTATTACGACAACCTAACCATCTACGACGTGTACGGCATGGAAACGGACGGCACGAACGGCTATGTGGTCGACCTGAGCACCATCAAGGTGACAAGCCGCGACGACAGCAACGAGGCGTATAAGGATGGCGCCGCCAACACCGCTCCGGTGGGTGAGGGCGAGACGTCGACCTACGATTACGAGATCGACGAAGATTATGACATCTATTACACCGTCACCAACCTGGTGACCACCGAACACCAGAACATCACCCCGGTGAACACGCTCACCTATGCGGCCGACCTTGCCAAGCTGGAAGCAAGCGAGACGGTTTGGATCAAGTATGACCCGGACTACAAGGCGGCCGATCATGGCGGCAAGTACTACGACACCGTTGACGGCGTGCTGGTGGGCAACGGCTTGAACACGCCCGAAGGCTACGAGGGCGACGAAGTTCTGATCGCCGGCTTCAAGGTAGTGCTTAAGGGTGAGGCTGCGAAGGTTCTTAACCAGCGCATCTATTCTGCCGCCTCGTCGGCATACAACATCTACGTGACCTACGACGCCACGGTTGCCGACACGGTCGAATCGGGCAAGACGTATCCCAACGTCGAAGCTTACACGGCCGACTTGTACGACAAGACCATCAACAAGACCAAGTCGATCAAGGAAGACACCACCGCCATGCAGGTGAAGGCGGGCAACCCGAGCGGCTTCCGCTTGGCCAAGGAGCTCGTTGACGCCGACGGCAACGACATCAGCGCTCGATACGCCGACCAGGAATACAAGTTCCTCGCGCTGTATACCGGAAACTACGGTGATTCGAACCTCCCCGCTACAAACGTGGAAGGCATCGCGGAAATCACCGTGACGCCGGGTAAGACCACGAGCGATGTCAACGTTATCTACGGTGACGTTTCGGCCGAGGAATTCTTTGCGCAGTCGTCGAATATGTATAAGTACTATCGCATTATCGAGATGCCTGCGAGTGGTTCTACGATCAGCATGACGTCCGACCTCACGCTTTCGGAGGCAACGAGCTGCTATAAGTACAGCTCGGCGGCGACCATCACCGGTATCAACACGATTACGACCACCGATAATACTGTTAACAAATACTTCAGCTCGCTTGAGAATCTGTCTGGATGCGTCGAGTTCTGCATCTATGCAGGGTCCGATTTTGCTGCCAAGTTCACGGCGACCAACCATTACACGGGATCGACGCTTACTATCAGCAAGACGGACGAACAGGGCAACACCATCTTCGGCGACGTGGAATTCACGATCACCGATTCGAATGGCAAGGCCCTCAAGTTCACGAAGACCGATTCCGGATATAAATACACCGGCACGGAAACCGACACCGAGACAACCATTGCGTTCTCCGAAGGCATGACGACGATCGAGGGAATGCCGTATGGCACCTTCACGTTGACGGAGACGAAGGCGCCGACCGGTTATCTCACCGCGGAAGCCAAGACGTTTACGATTTCTACCGATACGACCTCCGACGACTTGTCGATGAAGGTAAAGGATCCGGAAGACGCTAACGCTGTTGCCGGTACCGCTGTGATCAACAAGATCGATTCCGAATCGAAGGCCGTCATCGACAACGGCACGGCCACCTTCGAGCTGTATAACAGCAAGGATGAGGGCGCTCAGCCGCTCGAGTTCATCGCCGTGACCGACGACGAGGGTCAGGTAGTTGCCGGGTCGTATGCGTACGACCGCGATTCGACCGGCATTGAAATTTACACGCAGCTCGACAACAGCAAGGGCGTTTTGAACTTGAGCAACCTGCCTGCGGGCACGTATTACCTGGTTGAGACCAGCGCGCCCGACGGGTACGCGCTTGCGGGCAACACGCTTGAAACCGCGACCACGTTCGAAATCTCGCGTGCGAAGTCCGCGGTTAAGCTGGAAGTTGAAAACGAGTTCGTGAACGCGACGCTCGTGATCAACAAGGTCGACGAAGACGGTAACGCCATCAAGGGCGACAAGATCACCACGACCTTCCAGCTTAAGGTGAAGGACACCGAGGGCAACCCGATGAGCTTCACCAAGGAAAGCGCCGGCGTGTACACGGTTGACGCGAGCGGCGCGGTGACCGACCTTGAAACGTCGGAGGCCGACGGCACGCTCACCATTAAGGGGCTCCCGAAGGGCGGCTACACGCTTTCCGAGATCAAGCCTCCGTCGGGTTACGCGGTCACCGAGGACACGATCGATGTCGATATCGTTGACAATAACCCCGAGGCCGTGAACGTGGTCGACGACGTGACCCCGATCACGCTGCGCGTGGAAAAGGAATGGAAGCTCGAGGGCGGCCAGGCAACGTATCCGCTGAAGAACGTTGCGTTCACGGCATACCAGATCGACGCTGACACCAACACGGCTTCCGTGGTTGCCAACGGCACCACCGACAAGCGCGGCGTTATGGAGCTTGCAGATATCGACTGGCAGAAGAACTACCTGCTGGTAGAGGAGCTGCCCGAGGGCTACAGCTCGAATGCTCCTTACTATTACATGAACGACGCAACGGGCGTTATCGACCTGAACGTGACCGAGCCCACCGAGGGTTACACGAAGATTCAGGCCTTCGAGGTCGATCTGGCCAACAACCAGAGCAGCCTTACCTATTCGCCCGATGGCGCTAACGTGTGGACGTACACGTCCGACATCGTGAACACCAAGAACGTCACGTATGGCGGCTTGTATGCGTCCGTGTCGTACAAGACCATCGACAACCAGATCACGGCCGACAAGTACGGCATTAAGCACGAGGTTGGCTACAGCTATTACTACACCGAGGACGATTACGCGGCCGGCAACTACAATTACGTGCATGCCGTGAACAACGGCGATATCGTGACGTATGGCCTGAACGTGGTGAACGTGAGCGATTACGCCTTCAGGAACGTCGTGTTCATCGACCGTCTTCCCATCGTGGAGGATTCCGGTGTTGTGAACTTGGGCGAGCAGCGCTCGTCTGAGTTCAAGGTTGTTGACCCTGACAGCTTCGTTGTGACGGTTGACGGCGATGTGATCGATAGCTCGCTGTACACCATCACGTACAACACCGTGGCTGCCAACGCCGGCTTCACGAACGCCGACTTCGACGGCGACAGCACGTGGGCGACGTCGCCTTCCGGCTGCAATGCGTTCCGCGTCGAATTCTCCGATGAATTCACGCTGCTGCCGGGCGAGCAGATCTGCATCAATTACAACGGCGCTATCGGCGACGATGCTCAGGTTTCCGATATCGCATGGAACAACTTCGCGTATCGTTACACCGCGGGCGGCACGTCCGGCGTTGAGGAGCCTTCCGCGTCGGCCCTGAGCACGTACGACCCGCTGGCTTTGGCCGAGGCCACGCCCGCCGACACGGCGATGGCAACGCTTATGGCCTCCACGGTTGTGAGCGCCCCCGAGGCAACGCTCACGCCCGAACCGCCTAAGGTCGGCGTTATGATCATCGACAGCTTCACGCAGATCGAGGGCTCGAAGACCTTCGAAACGCTTGGCGGCTTCGATGACTACGAGGCTGTGACCGACTTCAGCTTCAACCTGAAGCTCACAGGCGCAAGCGACGAGGGCTCGGTTGACAATGTGTACATCCTTGACGAGGATGGCAACAAGACCGCCTTCCCCGAGGCGGGGCTCACCGTCACGCTTGAAAACGTCAAGTCCAACGGCGAGGCCGTCGACTTCAGCTTCGACAAGGTGTACTTCAACCACACGGGCAAATACACCTTCGAGGTGACGGAAATCGTGCCTGAGGGTGCGGTGAACAACGGCGACGGCACCTATTCGGTGGGCGACGTGATCTACCAGCCGAAGACGTACAGCGTGACCGTTGACGGCACCGATCTGACGGCTTACGACAATTCCAAGGGCATCACGCCCACCTATGAGGCCGACGGTGCATCCGCCGACAAGGCCGCATACACGAACAAGTACGACGATGTGACGTCGATGTCCGGCGAGAAGACCTGGGTTGACTGGGACAACGCCCTGACCTCGAGGCCCACGCAGATCACCGTTGCGCTGTACCAGAACGGCGTTGCATACAAGGATGTGAAGGCCGACGTCACGCCTGGTGCGGACGGCACGTGGAAGTACACCTTCGACAACCTGCCGAAGTACGACCAGCGCGGCGACGAATACACCTACACGGTTAAGGAAACCACGCCGGTTAAGAATTACACGACCACGTACAGCCAAGATGGCAAGAACGTTATCAACACCTATGACGAGCGCATAAGCGTCGACGTCACCAAGGCGTGGGTGGACGGCGACGACATCGACCAGGTGCGCCCCGAATCCATCACCGTCCAGCTGATGCAGGACGGCGCGGAATACGGCGATGCCGTGACGCTCTCCGTATCTAACGACTGGTCCTACACGTTCGAGGACCTGCCCAAGTACGACGCGGACATGAACGAGCACGCCTACACGGTGGACGAGGTCGAGGTCGAGGGCTACACCACGGCCGTGACCGGGTCCGCCGAAGAGGGCTTCACCATCACGAACACGCTCGACGCCAAGGAGACCGTCGAGGTCCAGAAGACGTGGGTGGACGGCAACGACAAGCTGGGCAAGCGCCCGGACTCCATCACCGTCCAGCTGCTGCAGAACGGCGCGGCCTACGGCGAGCCGGTGAAGATCCTCGCGGCTGACGACTGGGCCTACACCTTCAAGGACCTGCCCAAGTACGACGCCGACTTCAACGCCTACGAGTACACGCTCGACGAGGTGTCCGTGAGCGGCTACGAGACCGAGGTGTCGGGAACGGCCGCCGACGGCTACACCCTCACCAACACCTACGTCGAGAAGACCACCGCCACGGTGGAGAAGAAGTGGGTGGACGGCAACGACAAGCTGGGCAAGCGCCCGGCGCGCGTGACCGTGCAGCTCTACCAGAACGGCGCAGAATACGGCGATCCGGTCGAGCTTTCCGCGACGGGCGATTGGTCCTACACCTTCGAGGGCCTGGACAAGTACGACGCCAACTACGACGAGTACGCCTACACCGCCAAGGAGCTGACTTCTCTCGAGAACTACACCACGAGCGAGGACGGCCTCACGATCACCAACACCTACGACGAGAAGACCTCCGCCACCGTGGAGAAGAAGTGGGTGGACGGCGACGACAAGCTGGGCAAGCGCCCGGCGCGCGTGACCGTGCAGCTCTACCAGAACGGCGCAGAATACGGCGATCCGGTCGAGCTTTCCGCGACGGTCGATTGGTCCTACACCTTCGAGGGCCTGGACAAGTACGACTCGAATTACGACGAGTACGAGTACACCGCCAAGGAGCTGACTTCTCTCGAGAATTACACGACGAGCGAGGACGGCCTCACGATCACCAACACCTACGACGAGCGCATCACGGTGTCCGGCGAGAAGGTGTGGATGGACAACGACAACGCCGACAGCCTGCGCCCCGGCTTCATCACCGTGGCACTGCTGCAGAACGGCGTGCAGTACAAGAAGATCGATTACGTGACGCCGAACGCGGACGGGTCGTGGACCTATGAGTTCACCGACCTTCCGAAGTACGACTCGAACTACGATGAGTACGAGTACACGGTCGTCGAGACCGCGGTTCCCGCGAGCTACGCGGTGACCTACGACGGCACGACCATCATCAATTCCGAGCTCACGACCGTGAGCGGCCACAAGACGTGGAAGGCGCCCGAGGGCACGATGCTGCCCGAGAGCATCCAGGTGCAGCTGTACCAGGACGGCGCGGCCTACGGCGACCCGATCACGGTGACCGCTGGCGACGACGACAGCTGGTCGTACAGCTTCGAGAGCCTGCCCAAGTACAAGGCCGACGGCAAGACGGCTTACACGTACACGGTGGGCGAGGTCGACCTTGACGGCTGGACGTCGGTTGCCACCGGCATGAACCTGGTGAACACGATCACCGGCACCACGACCGTGTCCGGCGAGAAGACCTGGGTCGTGCCCGATGGCACGGACCTGCCCGAGAGCATCACCGTTCAGCTGTATCAGAACGGCGCTGCCTACGGCGACCCGATCACGGTGACCGCCGATGACGACTGGGCCTATTCTTGGGCTGACCTGCCCGCATACGACGCGGACGGCGCGGCTTACACCTACACCGTCGACGAGACCGATGTGGCGGGCTATGCCAAGTCGATCGACGGCATGAACATCACCAACAAGGCTTCCGACGTGACGACCGTCTCCGGCAAGAAGACGTGGAACGTGCCCGATGCCGAGGTGGCGAGCATTCCTTCGAGCATCACGGTTTACCTGCTCCGCTCCGACAACGGCGGCGATTATGCGCAGGTTGACCAGAAGACGGTGACCGCGGGCTACGACAAGTCCTGGAGCTACGAGTGGGCAGACCTGCCGCTTTACAGCGAGGACGGCTTGACGGCTTACAGCTACAAGGTCGACGAGGCCGACGTGGCCGGTTACGCCAAGGCGATCACCGGTTACGACATCGCGAACACGCGCACCGAAACCACCACGGTTTCCGGCGAGAAGACGTGGAACGTGCCCGAGGGCACGACGCTTCCCGAGTCCATCACCGTGAACCTGATGCGCTCCGACAACGGGGCCGACCCGGTTCAGGTGGACAGCGCAACCGTTAAGGCCGCGGCGGACGGCACGTGGACCTATGCGTTCACCGACCTGCCCGTGTATTCCGAGAACGGCAAGGTGAAGTACACCTACACCGTCGAGGAGGCCGAGGTGCCCGGTTATAAGACCACGGTTGATGGCACGAACTTCATCAACACGATCACCGGTACGACCGACGTGACCGTGACCAAGACGTGGAACCTGCCGGAAGGCTCGCAGCTGCCCGAGAGCATCACCGTTCAGCTGTATCAGAACGGTGCGGCTTACGGCGACGCGGTTGAGATCACCGCCGACACGGATTGGGCCTACACTTGGTCCGAGCTGCCCAAGTACAGCACCGACGGCCTGACGGCTTACACCTACACGGTTCAGGAGACCGGTGTGGTCGACAGCCTCGGCCGCGTGTGGGCCGACGCCACGATCGACGGCTTCAACATCACCAACAACACGGATAGCGAACTCGTTGAGGTGTCGGGTGAGAAGACCTGGTACGACAACGACAACGAATCCGAATACCGGCCCGAGAGCATCACGGTGGGCTTGTACCAGAACGGCGAGCTGGTTTCGCAGGCGGTTGTTTCCGCCGACGATGAGGGCGAGTGGACGTACACGTTCGTCGGCCTGCCCAAGGCCGACGCCGACGGCGTGGATTACACCTACACGGTGGCCGAGATCGATGTTCCCGAGCATTACGTGAGCGTTGTTACCGGCACCGATATGGTGAACTACCGCGACGATCTGATCGAATACATCGACATTGCCGGCCATAAGTACTGGAGCGATGAAAATGACGCGGACGGCTTGCGCCCGGACAGCATCACGGTTGTTCTGTACTGCGATGGCGACCCGATCGACACCGCAATCGTTACGCCTGACAAGAACGGCGACTGGACGTTTACGTTCACGAACCTTGTCCAGCTGAAGGACGCCGACGGCAACGACGTGTACACCTACACGGTGGCCGAGCTCGACGTTCCCGATGGCTATACGTCGACGGTGAAGGGTTACGACATCACCAACACGCATACCGTCACCAAGAAGGACAAGGGCAAGAAGGCAACGCAGACCGGTGACGCAACCGGTGGCGTTGCGGGCGGCATGCTCGTGCTCGCGCTGGGTGCCTTCGGTGCCCTGGTGGCGGCGCGCCGCCGCAACGAGATGCAGTAATTCGCATCTCGCATGCCTGCTAAGCGCGTGAGCGCTGCTGTGGGCGGATAGGATAGGGAAGAGGGGCTCATGCACGATGAGCCCCTCTTTTTTGCCGTTTGGTGAAATGAGCGGGTTTCGGGCGGCGCACGGCAGCGCGATGCACGATAATCAAGGGCAACGAATCGTGCTTTGAGGCGAAAGGATCTTGCAATGAACATCGTATGCACCGATATGGAAGGCGTCATCTATCCCGAGATTTGGATCGGCGTGGCAGAGGCCACGGGCATCGAGGCCCTGCGTCGCACCACGCGCGACGAACCCGATTACAACAAGCTGATGGAATACCGCTTGGCCATCCTGAAGGAAAACGGCATCGGCATTCGCGAGATTCAGGACGTTATTTCCACCATCGACCCGATGCCCGGCGCGAAGGAATTCTTAGACGAGCTGCGCACCCTTACGCAGGTGATCATCCTTTCCGACACGTTTTCGCAGTTCGCACAGCCGCTGATGAAGAAGCTCGATTGGCCGACCATCTTCTGCCACGAGCTGATCGTCGCCGACGACGGCGAAATCACCGGGTACAAGCTGCGCCAGCCGGGCTCGAAGCTCGACGTGGTGGGCGCTCTGCAGTCGGTCGGGTTCGAGACCATCGCCTGGGGCGACAGCTTCAACGATTTGGGCATGATCCGCGCGAGCAAGGCGGGCTTCTTGTTCCGCACCACCGACGCCATCGCGGCGGACAATCCGGATATTCCCGCGTTCACGGAATATTCCGACCTGATGGCCGCCTTCAAGGAGGCCGCGGGCCTGTAAGCGTTGCGCGCGGCATATACGGATCTAAAGGGGCGGCCGGTTGGTCGCCCTTTGTTTTGTGTGCGGCTGGGTGTGCTTGCGGGTTGTTGCGAGCGTTTGCGGGTTGCTGCGTGCGCGAGTTTCTTAGCGCGCACGCGTTCGCGCTTAATGGGTGAGCAGGCCGATGATGGGGCCGATGATCACCGCCGCGCCCACGCAGACGGAAAGAACGGCGCCCGCGAAGTACTTGAAGCGGTTGATGCGGAAATACTGCGGCTTGTTCGCGTGCACCCAGATGGTGTATTCCAAACCGGGTTTGAACTCGTCGGCGCGCCCAGGCAGCATGTCGTCCTGAGACGCCGTCTCGAAGCTTTTTCCGTTTGCAGTATACCGAAACACCAGTCGCGAGATTTTGTCCTTCTCGCGCGGTTGTGGGTCGTCCTGCGCTTCCACGAATACGGCATCGTCTACGCGCACGTGGAAGAGCGCGGGCGACACGAGGAAGTACAGGCCGAAGGCGACCATGCCGATGCCGAGCGGGATGATAACGAGCAGAATGAGCGCCACGATCGAATCCGCCAGCACGGCGATTGCGAGCAGCAAAAACCAGACGCCGACCGCGACGAGCGCGATCCAGCGGATGCGGCTTGCCTGCGCGGCTTGCGAGAGCTGGTCGCGCTCGCGTTCGGTCTTCGCCTCTTCGAGGTCGAAGGGTCCGCGCGCCTTCACATGCTTGTAGCGGCGCAGGCCGAGCACGATGAACACGATGCCACATACCAAAAACACCGCAAGCATTGCCCAGTAAATCGCCATCACAGCTCCTTGCTCATATACAGGTCGCGCAGCGTGAACCCGAGGTTGCGATAGTATTCGCGGGTTCCCACCGATGAAATCACGTTGATGCTATTGTACCCGTGCGCGCGGGCGATGTCGCTTGCGGCTTCCACAAGCGCGCGCCCCAATCCGTGGTGCTGAGCGCCGGTGGCGGCTCCCTGTTCGCCCACGCGGGCGACCGCTCCGTACACGTGCACCTCGCGGATCATCGCGGCTGTGTCGTTGAGCTGCGGCGGCAGGGTGATAGATTCGCTCGCGTTGCGGTCGCCTTCGGTGCTGCCGGCGTCGACGCTGATCTCGTCGAACGCGTGCGGGTGGGGAAGCGACAAGCGCAAAAAGCCAGCGATGCGGTTGTCGGGCGCAACCCATTCCAAGAAGTATTCGCTGGTTGAATCGGTCTCGTACGGCGTTGTGCGCAGGGTGAGGCTTTCCAGGGTGGGCGGGTTGGTGCTGATCTCGCGGAAGCGGATCTCGCGCACCTGCGGCGCCAATCCTCGATCATTGATGGCGCCTTCCACCATCTGGCGCAGGTTGGTTTTCTTGTTGCCGCACAGGATGTCGCCCGCGGAAATGTCGCGAATCATGCGGCTCACGCGCATCCAGCAGGGGGTGGCCATCACGTCTTCCGCCAGCGTGTTCACCAGGTCGTCTTCGGAATACGGCTGCCAAGTGCCCGCGCGATAGCACGCCTCGAGGCCCGTGCCCGCCACGAGCGCGCAGGGGTAAAGCTTCACCTCGTCGGGCTGCAGCGGCTGCTCGGTGACGAAGCGGCGGTAGTCGGCTATGTCGTCGGCAGGCGTTGAGCCCAGCAGGTTGAGCATGAAGTGCGTGTGGATCTTGAAACCGAACAGGCGCAGCAAGCTGAACGCGCGATCGATGGTGGCACGGTCGAGTTTGCGGTTGTTCGCCGCGAGCACGCGCTCGTTCAAGCTTTGGATGCCGATCTGCACCTTGGTGCAGCCAAGGCGGCGGATTTCGGTGAGGGTTTGCGGGTTGATGAGGTCGGGCCGCGTTTCAACGACGAAGCCGACCACGCGATGGGCTGCTTGCTCGTTGGCGCGCTGTTCGCGCTCGACATCGGCCCAGGTTGCCGTTTGCCACGCGCGCGCCGCTTGCCAGTTTTCAGACTGCTCGTAGAGCGCGTTAATCGCTTCGTTGTAGGTGATTTCACCTGCGGTAACGGCCGCTTGCGCATCGTGTGTTTGGCGTTCGAGGGCGTCGTTTTCGTTCGCGACCCCTGCTTGGCGGTAAGCCGCCTTGCGCGCTTCGACGTTGCTCCACACATCGGGCCATTCGTTGAGCGCGCGAAAGAGCTCGCGCGCGAACCAGAGGCGATAGCTTTCGGGGTAGTCGCTCCACGTGCCGCCGAGCACGATCAGTTCCACCTTATCGGTTGCGTGGCCCATTTCCGTGAGGGCCTTCATACGGCTTGCGACCTGCAGATACGGGTCGAACCAGTTGCGTTCGGCGCGCTGGCAGGCAGGCTCGTTGGCAAGGTAGCTTTTCGGCATGCGCACGTCGTTGGGGCAATACAGACACGCGCTCGAGCAGGCGTGCGGGCGCGTGATAACGGTGATGGTCGCCACGCCGGATGCCGTGCGGCGCGGCTTCATGCGCAAAACGGCGATCAAGCGGTTTTCCAGCTCCGGATCGTTTTCCAAGCCCAGCGCCTGCCATGCGGCGCGATCGTTCTGTTTCATCTGCAGGTAGAAGGGGTACAGGCGCTTCTTCGCGATATGGTCGCGCACGTCATGCACGCCGTTGTTGTGCGCGCGCACGAGCGCCGCCAGCCGATTGGCGTCGACGGTTTCTCCCGCACGAAGCGCATTCAATATGTCCTGCAGAAGGCTCTCCATAGCGTTGACTATTGTAGCCGAACGCGGGTTAGGGGCGGGGTGCATGAGATGCCCTTTTAACGCGAGAGCTCTTTTCGTATCTCCTATATTTTGCTTACGCTGTGCTATCGCTGATTGCAACGACGTTTATATGCGGAAAAAAATGTCGCAAAGAAGCATGTATTGCGATCATTCGAATTGCGCCACAGAGCTTTAATCGCAATTTAGTTTCGACGGCTTTGGCCCGCAAATCCCTTTTCAGGGATTATTTAAAATTTTTGAGCAAATCCCCGACAATCCGATCTTAGTAAAATGCGTTTTCGGGGATTTTGGCTAAAAATTGAAGATATCCCCGACAGAGAAAAGTCGAAGAGGCGTCATTTCAGGGATAGGGAAGCAGTCTACAGGCAAAGACGCTCGTTCGCGGCGCTTGATTGTCGGGGATTTGGATTATTTTTTCGCCAAATCCCCGAAACGGGTTGCTGCAAAAAACACATTGTCAGGGATTATTCATTATTTTTCGCAAAATCCCTGAATTGGCTTTTTAGGTCCGCTTTGCGGGGTAATCGATTTTGCGTGACCAAGCTCTTTAGAGCCGGCCTGTAATTAATCGCGTATCATAAGGGCATGGATGTTTCGACCGCACATAGGATGAACGCGCTGAACATGCGCTTTTATGCGGAAAACGCCGCATCGTTTTCGGAAACGCGCGCGGGCGGCTGGCCCGGCTGGGGCCGCATGCTCGAGGAGCTGCGCGGCGCGGGCTGCGCGTGGGCGGACACGCTGCGTGCGGGCACGTGTTCGGCCGAGCGGACGTTTGACGTGCGCATTGTTGATGCTGCGTGCGGAAACCTGCGTTTCGAGCGCTGGCTTGCGGAAACGCTTCCTGATGTGGCTTTTCAGGTGAGCGCGCTTGATAACTGCGCGGATCTTGCGGGCGCTGTTCCTGCGTTTGTCGACTTTCGCTCGTGCGATATCTTGGGCGCCCTGATCGAGGGCGACGGCGATTGGCGCGCCGCCCTCGAGAATGCTGCTGATCTGGCCGTGAGCTTCGGATTCCTGCATCATGTGCCGACCGCGCCCGCGCGCGCCCGCTTCGCGTGCCAGCTGCTTGATTGCGTGCGCCCGGGCGGTTTCGGGGTGCTCACACTGTGGCGCTTTGCCTCGAGCGGCGACTTGCTGACGAAAGCGCAGGCGACCACGGCGGCCGGGTTGGACGCGCTTGGCCTGCGGACAAGCGACTTGGATGCAGGGGATTACCTGGTCGGCTGGCAGGACCGCCCGAACGCGTATCGGTATTGCCACAGCTTCGACGAGGCCGATATCGAAGGTTTGATCGCCGCCGTTGCCGATACGGCGCAGCTGGTTGCGCGGTTTCGCGCGGACGGCAGAACCGGCGATCTGAACGAGTATCTGATATTTCAGCGCCGATAAGCCCACCAATGTTCTAATAGTCGCTACGCACGGTGCGTTCCTCTGATATACTTCGATTTAACGCTTTACCGCGGTAAAGCTGGGATGAAGAGAACCTTTGAAGGGGGAGTTTTTCGTGAAGAAAATCGTTGCAATCGTAGCGGCATGCGCTTTGGCCATGTGCGCGCTCGCTTTCGCTGGCTGCTCCAGCTCGTCTTCGAGCTCGAGCTCTGCGTCTTCGGCCAGCACGTCTAAGACCACGCTCGTCGTGGGCTTCGACCAGGATTATCCGCCCTACGGCTTTGTCGGGTCCGACGGCCAGTACACCGGCTTCGACCTGGATCTTGCCAAGCTCGTTGCAGAAGACAACGGCTGGGACATCAAGCTTGAGGCCATCGACTGGGATGCCAAGGACGCTCTGATTTCTCAGGGTTCCATCACCTGCATCTGGAACGGCTTCACCATGGAAGGCCGCGAGGACAACTACA
>R14__coassemble_46_pt1 | contig 101585 bp, 92 predicted proteins | sample R14__metabat2_low_PE_025 | metagenome-assembled genome bin R14
ACCTGGCCGTTGACGATTTACGCGAAGAGATCCACAATGCGGTCCATGAACGAGCGGTCGTGGCTGACGATGATCACCGCGCCCGCATAGCCGCGCAGGAAATCTTCCAGCCACTTCACGCTTTCCAAGTCCAAGTGGTTGGTGGGCTCGTCGAGCAGCAGCACTTCGGGGTTGCGCACCAAAAGCTTCGCGAGCGCGATGCGCATCTGCCATCCGCCCGAAAAGTCGGTGGTATGGCGCGCCATATCGGATTCCTTGAAGCCCAAGCCGAAAAGCACGCTGCGCACCTTCGACTCGATCAGGTATCCGCCCAAAATCTCGTAGTTGTCGCGCGCCCGACCTGCGGCTTCCAGCTGCTTGTCGGTCGGGTTTTCGCCCAACTCCGCTTCCAGCTTGATCAGCTTGCGCTCGGCTTCCAGAATTTCCACCTGCGAAGAAAGGACTTCCTCGAAAACGGGGTTGTCCCCCATCTCGATGGCTTCCTGCTCCAGGTAACCCAAGCGCGCGCCCTTCGCCAAAACGATGTTGCCCTCGTCGGCGTCCTCCTGCCCGGATATGATCCGAAGCATGGTGGTCTTACCCGCGCCGTTCGGACCGACAAGCGCCAGCCGGTCGTATTCTTCCAAGCGGAAACTGACGTTGGCGAACAGCGTGCGCCCGCCAAACGCCTTGGAGATATGTTCCACCTGCAAAATCACAGCAACGTATCCTTAATCGCCGCATACGCGTGCGGGAAATTTTCGATCACTACCCATAAAAACAGCGCGGCGCCCGAATACGCCGCGCTGCATGTAAAAGCTATTCGCCCTCAGACGCCTGTACGTCCTTAGACGCTTCCGCCTGTTCATTGCTGAATTTCTCAGCAATGATCTTTTCCAGAGAATTCGCCTTGGCATCGGGGCCAAGCAAAATCTCTTCGGTGAACAGGCGCAGCTCGCGATTCAAGTCGCGCTCCAACTGACCGCGATCATTTTCCTTGCACGTCGCGACAATCTGAAGCGTAACGTTGTCGCCCGTCTCGGCTACGCCGCGATAATACGGGCCGTCAACGATAGCGGGAAGATCCGCACGCAGCCGCGGAAGCGCTTCGGACAAGCGCGCCTCGATGCGCTCCAAGCTCAAATCACCCGAGAACATGAGTTTGCACGTAACCGAGCTCAAGTCCTTGGTCATGTTCACCACGCCGGAAACGTTGCGGTTGGCAAACACCTTCACGTTGCCGTCGCCGCTCTTGATCTTGGTGGTGCGCACGCCGATTTCCTGCACCGTGCCGCGGAAATCGCCGATGGACACGATGTCGCCGACCTGGAATTCGCCCTCGAACACGATAAACAAGCCGGCGATGATGTCGGTGATGAGCGAATTGGCGCCCAAGCCCACAACCAGCGTGAGAATGCCCGCGCTCGTGAGCAGCACCGTGGTATCCGCGCCCAACGTGGCCATGCAGTAATAGATGAGCCAGATCCAGAAGGCGAACTTCAAGATGTTGTCGAGCAAGCGGCAAATGGTTTCGCCCTTCGCCGTCATGCTCGCGCCGAACCAGGTGAGCAGCCTGCGCACGATGTCGACCACCGCGTACACCACAAGGCAGGTCATAACGCAACGCGTGAGGGCGAACAGGTTGAGCCCGGGCTGCCACGTGCCGTTGAGCAGGTAATGGAACATCGACGATTCGTCGAACAAATTGTCGGCGAAAATCACCAGGATCAAGAAGATGATGGCGATGATGCTGAACAGCGCACGACACACGGCCGAGATCTTCTGCCCCGGCGTGCGGTTGTCCCACGCGATACCCTTCGAGCTCCAGCGGCCGACAACCGTGGTCGTGAGCTTCGTGCGGCCGTCAACGGTAACGTCGGTCACCTGCGCGTCCGCATCAGCCGCAACGCGGTCGAGTTCCGCATGTTCGGCCTCCAGCGCATCGGCGCTCTTGCGCGTGCGCAGCGTGGTGAACAGCAACAGCACGATAAACCACACGAGCGAGAACAGAACCGTAACGGTGGCGGTCGGCATAGCGAGCTTCACGATGGCGTTGCTCGGCGTGGCCACGTAGATGTAGTCGCCGTTGTACAGGCCGGATGCGCACAGGTACGTTTGATCGTTCACCGTGAGGAAGTCGCTGTAGCCGCTCATCAGGTTGTCGTTGGAGATACCGAAGTCGGTGGCCAATTCGCCCACAAGGTCGGCGTCCGGATAATATGTGAACTTGCCCGACTCCTGATTCACCGCGAAAGCGAACCCGTTGCTACCCGGCTGCACCAGGCGCAGCACCGACGATTCGGAAAGCGAGCTCTGCATCTTCTTCTGCAGGCTTTGATCGCTGCCCACTTCCACCATGCCGATGGTCTGCAGGTTATCGTCCTGCACCACGTAGCCGACATAGCGCGTAACCGACCAGTCAGACGTGGTGCCCTCGGAATCGAGCACGACCATCGACTTGCGGCCGAGCAGGATTTCCTTGAGCTGATAGCTGAAGCTGTCCGGGTCATCGCTTAACTGATAGCCCCAATACGAGTTGTCGCTCGCGATGGTGGATCCATCCGTGTCGAAGAACCACACGGTGCTGCAGTTGAGAGCATCGCGCAGCTCGATCATGAAATCGCGCGTGAGCTGGTCTTTATCCAAACGGGCAAGCATGTAGGCGCTCAGCTTGGCCTTGTCCTCGGTGAACACCGTTGATTCGGAATCGATGTTCGCCGACGTCTTATCGGCTGCAGTCAAATCCGCGATGGCCGTTTCGACATGCCCGGTGTTCGACACCATCGAGCCGGAAAGCTCGATGAGCGTGCACAGATACACCATGGCCACCAACACGAAGATCAGGCAGCCCACACCCAAAGGAATCGCCTTCGCGCCGATGTCGGCATTGCGCACGAAGCCGCCGAACTTCTTGTAACGCGCGCTGCCTTCGACCGCCACCGATTTGCGACGGCGATCGGTGCCCATGAAGTACATGAACGCGAGCAGAATCGATGCGGCGATCAGATACACGACCACGCCCAAGCACACATAGGTGGCCGTGAACTCGTTGAATTCGGAATACGGCATCGCCGCGATGAGCGTGTACTGGTCGGCCTGCTTGGTCTGGCACACGTAACGCTCGCCGTTCATGGTGATGTCGCCCGTGAAACCGTCCTGCATCTGGGCATCGGTGATGCCGATGTCCGTGCGCGACTGGCCGATGAGCGCGCTATCCCCGTGATGCGCCACCACACCGTCGGCGTCGATGGCCATCACGAAGCCGGTGCTGCCCACGGCAACGTCGTTGAGCTCGTCGGAAACGCTCGCCAGGCTTTCAACGCTCTTGGCGATTTCCGTCGGCTGCTTGGCAAGCACGATCGCATGCGCGTCGTCCACCTTGGAAGCGTAGAAGCGCATCGACGTGCCCGCCACCTGCGTCGTGTAAGGCTCGAATGCATCCGGCGCGGCAAACACCATCTTGGCCGCGGCAGCGACTTCGGCGTCGAGGCCGGTAACCGACCCGACTTTCTGGACGATGGCGCCCTGCGCGTCGACCACATACAAGCCGTCGACGGAAATCAGATCGAACAGATCCTGGCAATCGGATGCGGAGTAGGAGAATCCGTCTTTGGTCTGGGCATACAGGGCGATGGTATCGGCCTTTGCGGTATACAAGCTGTCGTAGCGCGCCGTCACGGCATCGGCGTTGCTGCCAACTTCATCGACCAGACTCGCCGCAAGATCGAGTTTCGCCGGGAAATTACTCTTGAAATTGGACATGCTCTGCAGCGGCTGCCACCACGCGATAAGAAGCGCCAGCAGCACTGCTCCCACTATCTCGAGAGCAATAGCGCAGGCAAGCTTCTTCTTTGTCGCACCGGCAATCGCACGCGATTCAGACTGCTTCATACCATGTAACCCTTCCCCAAAACCGTATGCCACGCCGCGGTTGAGCGGCGGGCCATGAGCCTTGAAAAACACCAAGGCATAGATTGGATGATTATAGAGCAAAATGCGGGGAATTATAAGGGAAAGAGCGACTCACGCAAAGACCGTATCACCCGTTTTGGCGAGTCGCGTCAACGCGCTGAACGCAATCAAGCCGAAGCGTTCACGCCCGTGTTATCCCAAGCGGGAACGAAGCTTTCCTGCGCCGCCGGGCCTTCCTGCCAAAAGTAATCGTCTATGCCGAGCGAATCGGCGAAATCGAGCAGCTCCTCGTATTCGGCATCGGTAACGCGGCCGCCCAATTCGGGAAAACGATCGAGCAAATCGCCCGTCATCATCGGGGTGTACTGGTTCATGATCGACAGCAGAATGCGATCGCCATAGTGTTCATGCAAAAGCGCGATCACGCGCTTCGAATCGGCAAGCCCGCCAGGCAGGATAAGATGGCGCACCACCACGCCGCGCACAAGCCGCGGCAAGCCGTCCACCTCGTCGAACACGGGGTTACCCGCAACGCGCACCATTTCGTCGAGCGCCGCAAGCGCGACATCCGCGTAATCGGGCGCCTGCGAGTACCGCGCGGCAAGATCGGGGCCTGCGTACTTGAAGTCATCCAAGAACACGTCGACCGTGCCGGCGAGCGCCGCTATCGCTTCGGGCGTTTCGTAGCCCGACGTGTTCCACACGATGGGAAGCGTCATACCCTGCGCCCGCGCCCGGTCGACCGCTTGCGCGATCAACGGCGCGTAATGCGTGGGCGTAACGCAGTTGATGTTGAGCGCCCCCTGCCCTTCCAGCTCGCGCATGATATCCGCCAAGCGATCGATCGACACAGCCTGACCCAACCCCTCGCCAGACGCAATGGGCGCATTCTGACAGAACACGCAATGCATCGGACAATGCACGAAGAAGATGGCGCCCGACCCGCGCTCGCCCGAAAGCGGCGGCTCCTCCCAAAAATGCAAGGCAGCGCGCGCCACCTCGATTTCAGCGTTCGCGCCACACACGCCGCGAGTGCCGGAAAGCCGTTTGGCCCCACATGCGCGCGGACAGAGGTTGCACGGGTCGATAGATAAGCCTGACATGGGCGAATCCCTTGCGCTAGTTCGAAGAAAAGCCGCTCATCGGAGGAAACCCGCCATCGTAATCGGAATAGCCGTTGTAATCGTCGTAGGCGTTTTCCTCGCGATGATGATGGCCGCATGCGCAATCGTCGCCGCAGTCGCCATCGCAATCGCAGTCATCTTCCGCGTGCGAATAATACTGCTCCGCACGCGCCCAATCGAGATCGTGTTCGGCACACACATCCTCGCTCTCGAACACGAGCGACACGCCCGCCGGGGCAAGATCGGCGCCGCCGATGACGGCGAGGATTTCGAACAGATGCATGCTCGCTTCCACCTGGGGCAGAATCAATTCCACATCATCGGCCGCCGCCATAGCGGCAGACACTTCGCCGAGCAGCATCTCCACCGTGTACGTGCCGGCGAAGCGTTCCTCCGCCACCGCGCGCAGAAGCTCGGCAGAGGTTGCCGTGACGCCGCCCGGGGTGCCCTCCATATGGTCGACCGACGTCGAAGCACCCTGTACCGCCTTATACAGCGCCGCAGCTTCGATGGCGCCCACGATCTGCGCCGTCATCTGCAGCGTGAACGCCGCGCGCGCAAGCTGGGCGCATCCGCACGCGCCCATGTCGGTCGCGCTCGCGAACAGAACGTCGAGCACTTCAAGCGCCTCTTCCACATCATGTGCATCGCCCGATGCGAAGCAGGCGAGGTTATCGCGCACGAACGCGTTGTCCAGCGTGGAGTCGACGACCACGAGGGGCGCCTCCACCGGGCGCAGGTCGTTGACCGCGGCGATTGCGGAAAGCTCGCGCGCGAAGGTGGGCGTGGAAGGCGAAAGGTCGATCATCAACGATCCGCTCGGCAAGCCCTTCACCAGGCCTTTGTCGCTGAAATAAGCGTCTTCGAGCGCTGTTTGCGCCGTGCAATACGTGAACGCGACCGAACAGTTTGCCAAGTCGTCGCTCTGTTCCCAATCGAGATCGGCAAGCGCGTCCTTCACGTAGCGCTCGACGTTTTTATGCCCTATGAATGCGTACTGCATGGCTTGCGCCCTTTCTCAAACAAAACGCCCCAGGCAAGATGCTCATCTCACCCGGGGCAATGGTATCACGTGTGCGGATTAATGGTTGCGCGCCTTCTTGGCGATGCGATCGGACACCGTGAGCTTCTCACGCGAATCAGCGCCCCAGAACACAACGGCGATCATACCCGGACCCACATGCGACCCGATCACCGGTCCAATGGAGCATTCCATGAACATGGCGGCCTCGTTTTCGCGCTCGATTTCGCTCTTCAGGCGCTCGAGATCTTTTACGCAATCGGAATTGCCAAGCATCACGCGGTTGTCAACCTTGTCGGATGAATTGAGCTTACGCTGGTTGTAGAACTGCGCAAGCTGGCTGATGCCCTTCTTGCGGCCGCGCGCAACGCCGACGAGCGAAAGCTTGCCATCGGTGTCGATGTCCAAAAGCGGCTTCACGTTGAGCATCGAACCGGCAAACGCCACCGATGCGGGAATGCGGCCACCGCGGCGCAGCGCCTCAAGATCGTCAACCATGAACAGCTCGTTGATGTAGTAGCGGGCCTCTTCCGCCCAAGCAACCAGCTCCTGCGCCGTCAAGCCGTGCCTGCGCTGGCGCAGCGCCTCGTACACGAACAGGCCCTCGGCCACGCTTGCAAGCTTGGTGTCAACCACGTACAGCTCGGCATCGGGGTATTCCGCAATCAGCTGATCGCGCATCATCACGGCGGTGTCGTAGCTGCCGGAAAGGCCGCTCGTGAAGCTCAGATACACCGTGGGGACCTTGCGCATGATGGCCATCATGAACTTCTCGCGGAACACGGCCATGGGCACCTGAGCCGTCGAGGGGCTTTCGCCTTTGCGCATCTTCTCGTAAAAATCGTGCGCGGAAATGCTGCGGAACATGTCGTCATGGTGTTCGCCATCGCTCATCATGTACGGGAACTCGATGATATCGACGCCTTCCTCGTTCACGATCTCAAAGGGAAGGTCGCAGCAAGAATCGATGATCAAGTTGCATTTATATTCGGCCATAAAGCATCCTCTCAGCAGAAAGTTTCGGATTAGCTTAATCCAACCCGCGCATCTTCGCTACCAAATCGCGCCTGCGTTCATGCAATCCACGTTCCAAGCCTACGGGATACGTGTGCGGGTTGATCAAGCGCTTCTGCGTTTCGTCGAGCGTTTCCAAGCCCGCCTGCGCACGATCGCGCGCGGCCATGGCGCTGCGATGATCGGCATCGAGCACCACGCTGCCCGACCGAGCAAGCGGCTCGAGCAGGTCTTCATAGCGCTTGCCGCCCAGATCCTTCTGGCGCAGGCCGTCGAACGGGTCGACGATGCGCTCGCACGCGCCCACGCCGGCGTTCACGTCGTACACCATGTCGCCCGCGAGCTTGCCGTCGTCGAAGTAATAGCGGCGCACATTGAGCACGCCCGGCGTGGTGAGCTTCGCCGACGATCCGGTGATCTTGATGTGATCGACCCATTCGTCAGCGCCTTCCGCACGCGTCGCACCCAGCTTGTACACGCCGCCCAACGTGGGCTGGTCATATGCGCAAGCGAGTTTCGTGCCCACGCCCCAGCTCATCACTTGAGCGCCTTCATCGCGGATGCTCTTGATGGTGTATTCGTCCAGATCGTTCGAAAGCACGATGCCGCAATCGGTGAGCCCCGCTTCGTCGAGCATGCGGCGCGCCATTTTCGCTTCCCAAGCCAAGTCGCCCGAATCGATGCGGATGCCCGTCAGGCGTTCGCCGCGCTCGCGCATTTCCAGCCCGACCGTGATGGCGTTCTTGATGCCCTGCTCCACGTTGTACGTGTCGACGAGCAGCACGCAATTCGTAGGGAACGACTGCGCATACGCGCGGAAAGCGGAAAGCTCGTCGGGAAAGCTCATCACCCAGGAATGCGCGTGCGTGCCCGACACCGGCAGCCCATATGCGCGCCCGGCCAGCACGTTCGACGTGGAAGCGCACCCGCCCACAACGGCCGCGCGCGACGCCCACGTGCCGCCCGCTGCGCCTTGGGCGCGACGCAAGCCGAATTCGGCCACCGGAGTCCCGGCCGCCTGGCAGATGCGCGCAGCTTTCGTCGCAATCAGCGTTTCGAAGTTCACGCAGTTCAGAAGGGGCGTCTCGATAAGCTGGCATTCCGCGATGGGACCGCACACGCGCACGAGCGGCTCGTTCGGAAACACCACCGTGCCCTCGGCAACGGCATCGATGTCCACGCTCAGGCGGAAATCCGCCAGATAATCCAAAAATTCCCGTTTGAACAGCTTGCCGCCACCCGGAGCATCGAGGCTTGCCAGATACGCGATGTCCTCATCGGTGAACTTGTAGCTTTCCACGAGCTCGGCGAGCTGATCTAAGCCGCATGCGATGGCGTAACCGCCCTTGAAGGGGTAATCGCGGAAGTACATATGGAAACAAGCCGTCGTGTTACCCATGCCGTGTTCCCAATAACCCTGGGCCATGGTCATCTGGTACAAGTCGGTCATCATGGCGTAATCGATAGTGGTCATAGCCTGGTCTCCTTACGCTTGCGTGTTCGAATTGTTGCCCGCATTGGCGCCCGCATCGCCGGAGCCGGAATTGCCCGACCGATGCGACCTGCGACGGCGCCTGCGCGTGCCACTCGACTCGCCCGGCGCTTTCGCCTCGGCGCTCGCCCCATCCTGCGCGGCATTCTGCTTGGCGGCACGCAGATTGGACGAATTGCGACCGGGCCCTTGCGCGCGGGTCCGCCCCTGCGTTTGGCGCGGCTGCCGCTGCTGATCGCCGTCAGTTACGCCCGCGTTCGCGCCCGCACCAGCGGCTGCACCGCCTGCGGCGCTCGAACGGCGACGGCGCGGACGGCGAACGCGTTGCGTCTTGTCCTCGCCTTCCAGCTGCGGTGCGGATTCAGCCGCATTCGTCGTGGTAGACCCGTCGGCTTCCACCTTGGTGGAGCGCCTGCGGCGCGTCTTGTGCTCGATGGGAGCGGGCTCGTTTTGGGCGGCAGCGCTTGTGCCCGACTTGCGGCGCGAACGGCGACTCCTGCGCGAGCCTTCTTTGCCATCCTTGCCCTGATCGGCGGCTTTCGAACCTCCCACGCGACGGACGCGCGTCGGATCGGCCAAGTTATCGCCGGCCGTCAACTGGCTGGAAAGCATGCTATCCGAACCGAAGAGCACCGATTCCTTATCCTCATGCGCGCGCTGCCAGGCATCCGCGCCCACCTCGGTCGGGCGCTTGCCATCCTCGGCCGGCTCGAAATCGGAAAGCGGCACCTTCACGGGCTTTTCGCCCTCAACGGCAAGCGAGATGATCTCGCGCGGCACATCTAAGTCGGTAACCTTGGCTTCCCCATCGGGCGTTTGGATTTTGGCGCCCTTCTTGGGGGCACGCGTATGGAAATCCTTATATGCATCGAATTCGTAGCGCAAGCAACACATCAAGCGCCCGCACACACCGCTGATCTTCTGCGGATTGAGCGACAGGTCCTGCTCTTTGGCCATGCGGATGGAAACCGGGTCGAAATCGCCGCCTAAGCGCGCGCAGCACAGCTCCTGCCCGCAGTGGCCGTATCCGCCGACCATTCGCGCTTCATCGCGCACGCCAATCTGCTTCATGTCGACGCGCACATGGAATTCCGCGGCGAGTTTGCGCACCAGCTCGCGAAAATCCACGCGGTCTTCCGCTTCGAAATAAAACACGGCCTTGTCGCCATCGAACAGGTATTCAACCGAAATCGGGTTCATCTCGGGAATAGTTTCCGCGGCGATCTGCTTGTACAGCGGCAGCGCATCACGGCTCATTTGGAACAAGTCGTCTGCGCGGGCAACGTCTTCGTCGGACGCCTGGCGCAGCACCGGCTTCAAGGGCGACTTGAGAGCGCTCAAGTCCTCGCCCGACGCCTCGAACACGCTTTGATACACGTGGCCGAACTCGGTGCCGCGCGCGGTTTGCACGATCACGGCATCTTCGACGCTCAGGGCCAGATCGCCCGCATCGAACCACAGCGTTTTAGGGTTATACGCCAATCTAATAGGCGCTATTCGAACCATACAAAGCCTCTTTCACTTCAAAAAGCAACGCGTCGATGCACGTTTCAGGGGATACATTATAAGAGATTGCCTCGCGGGCGCGCGCCACCTGGTCGATGGCTGCGCACACGCGCGCCTCATCGGTGGAACCGGCGGCCTGCTCGATTTCATCGCGCACGTCCACGTTGATCACCAATTCGGGCGTTTCCGCGCAGACCATCAGAACATCGCGCAAAAACGAAGCCACGATGGAAAACAGCTGGCCGATCGATTCCGACGTTTTCGCCGTGAGCGCGCGCTTGTTGCGGGCCTCGATCTGGCGAATCGCCGATTTGGCCAAGAAGTCGGCGTTTTCTGCAAGCTCGGCTTCCTGTGCCGCGCGCACCTCGTCGAGCGGGGCCTTAACCAGTTCCACCAAATCGCGGGACGCCTGAACGATATCCCATGAATCGCACGTGGCGAGCTCGGCCATAACATCGAGCACGGCGCGGCGGAAGTCGGCGCGCTCGCTCGACTTCAAGAATTCGATGCCGCGCGTGACCGAGCCTCCACACGCCTCGATCGCCATCTTGGCTTGATCGTGCGTGCAACCCGTGTTTTGCGAGATAATCGCCGCAGCCTCTGAGCTGGGAATATGGCGAAACGGCACCACCTGGCAGCGCGACACGATCGTGGGCAGAACGCCATCGCGCGTGCGCGCGAGCAAAATGAGCACGACATCATCGGGCGGTTCTTCGAGCGTTTTCAAAAACGCGTTGGCCGCGGCCGTGCCCAGCTGGTCCACCCGATCGAGGATGTAGATCTTGCGGTTCGCCTGAATGGGAGCAAGCGAGGTTTCCGCGACGATTTCGCGAATCTGGTCGATCAGATAACTCGAGGCGCCTTCCGGCTGGTAATAGCGCACGTCAGGGTGCTTCTTGCGGAGCACGCGCGAGCACATCTCGCAGGTGCCGTCGCCCGCGTTTTCGCACAGAAGCGCCGCCGCAAGGGCGAACGCCGCCTGCGTCTTGTTCGACCCCGCCGGCCCCGTGAACAGGTACGACTGCGTCACGCGCCCGGAATGGACGCTGCGGCGCAGAAATTCGCGAATGCGCGGCTGACCCAATATGTGATCGAACACGTCGGACACGGCTGGTTTACGCCTCCAGTTCCAAATAACGTGCGAGGTCGGCGTCGGTTATACCGCCTTCGGCGCCCTCGGCTCCCTCGCCCACCGTCCAGCCGAACAAGTCGGCCACAGCGGCAAACACGCCGCGCGCCGTTTCAACGCGATCGGTATGCGATGCGACCATGCGCACGCGATCGGCGTCCTCCTCGGCAATGCGCGCGAACCCTTCGAGCACGCGCTGCTGGAATGCGTTGCCGGCAAGTTCCAAGCGGTCTGCTTCGTGGTCTTGCGCCGCGCGCTCCAGGCCCTTATCCTGCGCGCCTTCCAACCGCATGAGCAGCGTGCGATCGGGGGTTACCCCCTGGCAAGCGGCGTTCGAAGCGGCCTTCACGGCATCCAGGTCGATTCCGCGGCCATACCCTTGATACGCCAGCGTCGAATCGGCGAAGCGGTCGCACAAAACCACCGCCCCGCGATCAAGGGCGGGCTTGATGGTTTCCGCAACGATCTGCGCACGGGCCGCTTCGTACACGAAGAGCTCGGTCACATCGGCCATCTCGGCGTTTTCCGGGTCGAGCACGATTGCGCGCAGCGCTTCTCCGATGCGCGTGCCGCCCGGTTCGCGCAAGCGCACAACCTCGAAGCCGCGGCTTTCCAGCGCATGGGCGAGCGCGCGGATATGGGTAGTCTTGCCCACGCCGTCGCCGCCCTCGAACGTGATGAACGTTCCGCGGCGCGGCGCTTGGCTGGTCGATGTCGGCGTTTGATCAGCAGCCATCGTTTAGGCATCCTTTCGGTCGTACACATCGGCTCCGGTCACATCGATGCCCACGAACACGGGGAAATCGCGCACCATCACGCGGCGCAGCGCTTCTGTCCCCAAATCGTCGTAGGCGACCGTTTCCGTGGATTCCGCGCATTTGGCCAGATAAGCCGCAGCGCCGCCCACAGTGACGAAGTAAACGCAGCCGTGATCGACACAGGCATCGTGCACTGCGGCCGACCGCTTGCCCTTGCCGACCGTGGCAACAACGCCCGCGGCATGCAGACGCGGCGCGGCAAAGTCCATGCGGCTCGACGTGGTTGGGCCGATTGCGCCGAACGGACGCCCCGCGCTTGCAGGCGAAGGGCCCGCATAGAAGATGGTCTGCCCGGCCAACCCATAAGGAAGGTCATCGGTCCCCTGCGCATCCAATTCTTCGAGCAGGCGGATATGCCCCGCGTCGCGCAGCGTGTACAGCGGGCCCGTGAGCGTGCAGGCATCGCCCGCGCGCAGGCCTTTCAGCGCCTCGAGGTCGAGCGGAAGCGTGAGCGCGCGCACATCGGCGCTAGAAGACGAGTTCATAGGTGCCCCTCCTCATCGCCGAGCAGCCAAGGTTGATGGCAAGCGGAAGCGCCGCGATATGGCACGGCGCCGTTTCCACGCGCACGCCAAGCGCGGTGGTATCGCCACCGAGCGCGGCGGCACCGATGCCCGTGGCGTTCACGATTTCCAGCAACTCCTGTTCCAACGCCGCCACGCGATCATCGGGCGCGGGAACGTCGAGCGGTCGCATGAGCGCATGCTTGGCCAAACCCGCGACCTTGTCGAACGTCGAACCGATGCCGATGCCGATCACAAGCGGCGGGCACGCGTTTGCGGCCTTCTCGTTCACGCAGGCAACGAGCGCGTCGATGATGCCCTGCTTCTGCGCGCCGGGAACAAGCATCACCACGCGGCTGGCATTGTCCGACCCGCCGCCCTTCAGCATGATGTGAAGCCGCGCGCCGGGACGATCGACCAGCTTCACCTCGCAAAATGCGGGGGTGTTGTCGCCTGTGTTGGTGCGGTCGAACAGCGCATCGCGCACGATGGATTTGCGCAGCAGGCTGTCCACATACGCAGCACCCACGGCCTCGTTCACGCGAGCGAGGGCATCGCCTGCAACCAGCACATCGGGGCCCGCTTCCAGGCACACCCACACCGACCCGGTGTCCTGGCAGATGGGCACGCGGTCGGTTGAGGCGACCTGCGCGTTCTCGCACAGCAGCGCAAGCGCCTGAGCGGCGCGCGGGCTGGTTTCGCGATCGCGCGCGGCAACAAGGGCGGCATGGATGTCCGCCGGCAAGTCGAACGCGAGGCCGGGGATGGCCTCACGCACGATTTCCGCAATCTGATCTGCTGAAACGATGTTCATACCAGCTTCTTTCCCCTGCATCGGCAGCCGTTTTACGGGCAGCTGTTACAGGCAGCTCTTCACGGCTTCGGCGCACACTTCGGCGCAGCGCGGGTCGAACGCCTCGGGCATGATGAAATCCTCACACAGCTCATCGTCGGACACGAGCGCCGCAAGCGCCTTCGCGCAGGCGAGCTTCATGTCCTCGGTGATCGCGGGAGCGCGGCCTTCGAGCGCACCCTTGAAGATGCCCGGGAACGCGATAACGTTGTTGATCTGGTTCGGGAAGTCGGATCGGCCCGTCGCGACGATGCGCGCGCCCGCTTCCTTGGCCACGTCCGGATAGATTTCCGGCACCGGATTGGCAAGCGCGAAGATGCACGGATCGGCGGCCATCGCGCGCACCATGTCGGCGGTGACCACGTTCGGCGCGGACACGCCCACGAAGATGTCGGCGTCAACGAGGGCGTCGGCCAGCGTGCCCTGCTTGTCATCGAGGTTGGTCCACTGCAGCATTTCGCGTTTGGCGTCGTTTAGGCGCTCCGACTTCGAGCTCACGATGCCCTTCGAGTCGCAAATGACGATGTTCTTGAAGCCGTAGCGCAAAAGCAGCTTGGAAATGGCGATGCCCGCAGAACCGGAGCCGTTCACCACGATGCGCACATCCTCGACGGCCTTGCCGGTGATGCGCAGGGCGTTGATGATGCCGCACAGAACCACGATGGCCGTGCCGTGCTGATCGTCGTGGAACACGGGGATGTTGAGCGTTTCCTTCAAGCGGCGCTCGATTTCGAAGCAGCGCGGGGCGCTGATATCTTCCAGGTTGATGCCGCCGAATGTGGGGGCAAGCTGGGTTACCGCGCGCACGATCTCGTCGGTATCCTGCGTGTCGAGGCAGATGGGGAACGCGTTCACGCCGCCGAATTCCTTGAACAGCACGCATTTGCCCTCCATGACGGGCATGGCGGCCAAAGGCCCGATGTTGCCCAAGCCGAGCACGGCGCTGCCGTCGGACACGACCGCGATGGTGTTCTGCTTGATGGTGTACTCGTATGCGAGCTCAGGATCTGCGGCGATTTCCTTGCACGGCTCCGCAACGCCCGGCGTGTACGCGATGGCGAGCGCCTCGCGCGAATCCACGCGCATCTTCGGCGCGGTGTCGATCTTTCCCTGCCATTCGCTGTGCTTGCTCAATGCAATCTCGCGCGTATCCATGTTCAACCCATCTCCTTATTCGTATCGGCGGGCCCTTTTCCCGCCGGATTTCCCTGTGTTGCCCAGCTATTGCCCAGCTGCTATTGCCCAGCGCGCTACTTCGCACTCCTACGCGTTGTCGTTTTGCGCGTGCCCGTCGTTTTCTTCGCCGACGACTTACGCGCGCCCGTTTTGCCCGCCGCCTTCCCCGCGGTTTTGCCCGCCGCGGCCTTCTTTGCGGCCTTCTCCTGCTCAGCGCGCTCCTTAGACGGGCAGCTGAAATTCGGGCAGAGCTTCCACGGCCCGCGGTTGGTGGTAACGATCACCATCGGCGCGCCGCAGTCGGCACACGTTTCCTCCGTCGCCGTGAGCGTGCCGTATTGCGGCAGCGGATAACTCGTGTCGCACTGCTCGTAGTTCTCGCAACGGATGAAGCGCTTCAACGTGCGCGGGTTGCGCTGGGCGATCAGCTTGCCCTCGCGCCCGGCCGCCTTGCACGCGGGGCATTCGCCGACCACGACATCCGGCTCCTGGTTGGAGGGACAGTTCGGGTCGATGCACGCCGTGCGCGGCTTCTGACGAAACGCCGTCACCTTGATCTGCGCCATGCCGCACGTGGGGCACGGCTCCTCGAGCGCCTCGATCTTGCCGCTCGGCAGCGGATACGTGACGTCGCAATCCGGCCATCCTGCGCACCCGATGAACATCGAGCGCGTTTTCTGCGAGGCGCGAATCTGCAAGTCCTTGCCGCACTTGGGGCATTTGCCCACATAGGCGTCGGCAGCGACGGCATCGGAGAGCGCTTCCTTCATCTCTTCCTGACGCGGCATAAGCGCAGCAAGTTCCGCCGTCAAGCGATTGCGCGAATCCGCGACCACGGCATCCTTGGTGGTCTGGCCTTCGGCGATGTTGGTCATCGCCTGCTCCAGCTCCGCCGTCATTTCCGGGTGCGTGATGTGCGGCGCGTACTTGTCGAGCGCATCGATTACCGCGATGCCCAGCTGGCTCGGCTCGATCGGGTCGTTCTTCACGTACTTCACGTCGTACAGGCGCTGGATGATCGAGTGGCGCGTGCTCTTCGTGCCCAGGCCGAGCTTTTCCATTTCCTGGATCAAGCGACCCTGCGAATAGCGCGCGGGCGGCTCGGTCTGCTTCTTCACGCACGTGGCGCCGTTGAACGCAACGGTCTGGCCTTGCGCAAGCGCGGGCAGCTGCTCATCTTTCTTCAGGCCGTATGGATAGATTTCCCTGAAGCCCGGCGTAGCGAGCACGTCACCGCGGGCAACGAATTCCTCGCCCGCAACGTCGAGGCTCACCTTCGTGCCCTCGACCACGGCGTTGCCCGAAAGCGTCGCCAAAAAACGGCGCGCGATCAAGTTGTACAGCTTGTAGTTCTGCGCCGGCATGTCGTCGGGCGTGGCCTTCGCCGTGGGGTAAATGGGCGGGTGGTCGGTCGTTTCCTGCTTGCCGCGCGTTGCCGTGAGCTTGCCCTGCTTCAACAGCTTGGCGCAGTAGTCGGCGTACGCGGGGTTGCCGGAGATGGCCTTCACCGTTTCCGCGAGATTGAGCGACGACGGATACACGGTGTTATCCACGCGCGGGTAGCTGATGTAGCCGTCCATGTACAGGCTTTCGGCGATGCGCATAGTCTGAGCAGGGCGGATGCCTTCCGCCGCAGCCGCCGCCATAAGGCTGGTGGTGTTGAACGGCGCAGGCGGCTTCACCGTGCGGCTCTTCTTTTCCACACCGGCCACACGGGCCGTGGTCGCGCCTTCGATCGCGCTCATCACGCGCTTGGCTTCCGCCTCGCTCTTGAAGCGCGCTGTTGCATGCGGGGCCTCGAAGGCATCGGCTCCTTCGCCGAACGAGCCGCGAATCACCCAGTAATCCTCGGGCACAAAGGCCATGCGCTCGCGCTCCTTGGCGACGATGAGCGCCAGCGTGGGCGTTTGCACGCGACCGGACGAGCGCACGTTGCCGTAACCGGCGAACTTCACGAGCGTGAGGTAGCGCGTGAGCACCGCGCCCCAGATGAGGTCGATGTCCTGACGCGATCCGCCCGCTGCGGCCAAGTTGGTATCGAGCTGCACCAGATTGTTGAACGCGTGGGTGATTTCTTCCTTGGTAAACGCCGAATAACGGGCGCGCGACACCGGCGCCGTGGGGTTGACTTCCTGGATGCACGCAAGGGCGTCCGACCCGATGAGCTCGCCTTCGCGGTCGAAGTCGGTCGCGATAACGACCGAATCCGCCTTCTTGGCGAGGTTCTTAAGCGACCGGATGATCTCCTTTTCCTTCGGCAGCTTTTCGATGGGCGCATACACCAAATACGGCAGCGCATCCATCTTCCACGCCTTCAGATCGATGCCGTCGGCCAAATACGGCTTGCGCTTCGTTTTGTAAGGCGGGCGCGGAAGGCTTTTGGGGACATCGGCCGAAATAGCTTCACCATCAGCCGTAACGCCCGACCAACCGCCGCGCTTCTTGTAAACCAGCTGCGGGGTGAAATCCGGTTCGAGGATGTGGCCGCGCAAGCCGATGGTCACCCATTCTTCGCCGTTATACATGAAGCGATAGATGGGCGTGGAGAATACTTTGTCTTTGGTGGGTTTTCCGGCGCCGAGCAACTGAGCGATCTTGGTTGCGGCGTCGTTTTTCTCGGTGACTACAAGTTTCATGCAGTACGGCCTTTCTTCGGCTGAATTCCACAGCCGATATCGTTCGCACGAAATGCCCCTTTTGAATATTTACGTGCGTGGGCTTGATAACCCGGCACCTGCCGGACACGCATCGGTTACCCGACGCGGTACAAGCAAGGATACACGATTTTGGGCGCGCGGCGTTCGGCGCGTGGCAACCCACAAAAAGCCGCCGCACGTTTAACGAGAAGTTCACATAAAGCCTGCTGGCAAGGTGGCTTTTACGCACATGGCTGGTAAACGCTCCCGCGCGAGCACGCAAGCAAGCATTCCGGTCAATGCCTACCCGGCAAGTCGAGAATTAATGTCCCAAATCAACCGATTTCGTATTTGCTTGGGGGTTGAGGGCCAGATTTTGACTGAGATTGGCCGATTTCGTATTTTCAAAACCGCGATTTAGAGCGAACGAGGAGGGCGTCGCACCGGTCGGAAACCCGTTTCCGCAGGTCACGCGCTTTCGACCAAACTTGACCGCGGCAAAACTAGACTTGCAAAACACGAAATCGGCCAATCTCAGCCAGAATCTGGGCCGTAACCCCCGAGCAAACATGAAATCGGCCATTCTCAGCCAGACAACGAGCCAAACAAATCAAACGACTACAAAAAACAACGACACCACCACCGTGGCCGCTCCCCGCAGACACGCAAGCAGCGTTAGCACTTCGCCTTGCTGAAAAGCCCCTTCACCAGCGCGCCGATGGCGCCCTGGTTGTGGTTACGGTACGGCTCGCCGGCAAGCAGCAGCTGCTCCACCTTGATGTCGATAATCGCATCATGCGCAACATCGTAAGGACTCGCGGACAGGATGACCATATCGGCCACCTTGCCAACCTCGAGCGACCCGCGCTCGCCTTCATCGAAAGTCGTCCAAGCGCCGTTATACGTGCACATGCGCAGAGCCTCCTGAGGCGTGAGCGACTGCTCCGGCGCCGAATGGTTCACCGCCTTGTGCATCCACAGAATCGGGTCGGGGTCGGTGCACGGCGCATCCGACCCAGCTGAAATCACGATGCCCGCATCCCAGAACGTGCGCAGCGGGTTCAATCGGGCCGCGCGTTCGGGGCCCAAGATGCTCTCCAAATACGCGTCGGGCTCCTGCGGCCAATCGATAAACGACGTCTGCATCGGCATCTGAATGCCGTACTCGGCGCAAATGCGGATGCCCTCCTCGGTAGGCAAGCAGCAATGGATGACGCCGTGGCGATGATCCTTGCGCGGAAAGTCGTCCAGCGCCGCCGCAATCGCGCGCGTAGCCTGGTCGAAAGCGCGGTCGCCTATCGCGTGCATCTCGATCTGCAACCCAGCGCGGTTGGCGGCCTTGCAAAATTCGGTCACCTGATCGTCGGTGTAATACAGAACGCCCGTGTCATCCGTACCCTCATAGGGCTCGTTCAGCGACGCATCCGCCGACCCGAAACAGCCGTCGAGCGCGCACGCGAAACACCCGCCAATGCGCGGCAATTTGCGCGACGTCGCCACCTTGATATCCATGCTTTGCGGAAAAACGCGCAGCTGAAAGCCGTTTTTGGCAGAACGGGCCACGCACTGCTCCATCGTGATGTCCAAGTCGCCGGTAAAGCCCACGCCGCTTACCGTGTGCACCATGCCGATACCGCGCGTGGCCTCGTAGTCCATCGCGCGATGCATGTTGCCCACGAGCTCAGGGATAGAAAGCGACCCGGTGATGTAATCGGAAACGACGAAGAAGGCCTCCTGGTTCATCTCGCCGGTATCGGGGTGGTAACCGCGCAGCGGGGCAACCTTTTCGTCGATCAGCGCGAGCAACTTCGAATTCACGATGCATGCATGCCCGTCGTATTTCACAAGCATGAGCGGGCGATCGGCACACACCGAGTCAAGCTCCTCGCGCGAAACGAGCCTGCCCTCCTCCACCGAGTGGGGCGAAGCGCCGAACGCGATGAGCGTCTTCGCGCTCGAGCGCGCAGCGAAATCGGCCACCATCTGGATGATTTCCTTGTTCGAGCGCGCGTTCATCACGTTCAAGCCCGCGTGGAACGTCGCAAACGAAGCCAAATGCTCGTGCGTGTCCACAAAAGCGGGCACGAGCGCGCGATCGCCTAAGTCAACGCATTGCGCCGCCGCGTAAGCTTCGGGCAAATCATCGCCGACATACACGATGCGCCCGGCATCTTCCACCAAGTACCGCGCAACCGTGTCGTGAGCATCGACGGTCAGAATGGCACCCTTGTATACCCGCATATCGTTCTCGCTTTCCCGAAATCGTTACCAACGCCGCGCGGCCGAAAAGTCAAGCCGGCCGTTAACGCAGCTCGGCCTCGGCGGCTTCGAGCTGCGCGAACTCCTCCTCCGGCGCATTGGCGACCAAATGCTTGCTCGCATAAGCGAAGAAGTACACCGCACCCACCACGAACACGATCAGCACCACGCACGCGGCGAGCGTGTCCACGAAAAACGTCGACACGATGGCGATGCACGAAAGCACGAGCGCGATACCCGTGGTGACCACGCCGCCCGGCGTGCGGTAACCGCGCGGCATATCGGGCTCTTTACGGCGCAGCAGAATATGCGACAAATTCATCATCGCATAGCTCACGCACGCGCCGAACACGGCGATGTTTAGAATCACGTCGCCGTTCTGAATGATGGCGGCGAGCAAAAACCCGACAACGCCCTGCACGATAAGTGCCAAATAGGGTGTCTTGCGCTTGCCGGTGAGCGCGAGCACGCGCGGCAGATAACCCGCGCGCGACAGCGCGAAAATCTCGCGCGAGCCGGCGTAAATCAGCGAGAAGAACGACGCGATCAAGCCGAACAGGCCGGCCACGTTCACGAAGAACGCGAGCTGCGAATTGCCGGCCGCGTTAAGAGCGTCCACCAACGGAGCGGTCGATTCGCCCATGAAGCCCGCGCCCGTCACGCCCGCGGCGAAAATAAGCACGCACGCGCCGGTCAGCACCAAAATGAACATGGCGCCGATAATGCCGCGCGGAACATCGCGCTTCGGATCGCGCGCTTCTTCGGCGGCCAGCGGCACGCCCTCGATCCCTAAGAAGAACCAGATGCCGAACGGCAGCGCCGCGAGCAAACCGGAAAAGCCGAACGGCAGCGCGGTTGATCCGCCCTCCACCGGCGCGATATCGAACAAGTTGGCGGGGTCGAACGACGGCGCCACACCCACCACGAAGCACACGAGCGCGATAGCGCCGATCACCGTGATCACGAGCATCAGCTTCAGCGCCTCACCCACGCCCACGATATGGATGGCCAAAAAGATGATGAACGCGATGGCGATGATGATGACATGCGGGAAATCCTCCGGCAAAAGCCCCAGCTCGCAGAAGTAATTCGCAATGAAGGTGGAAATGGCCGCGGGTGCGCACACGTATTCGATGGTGATGGCCAAGCCCGTGATGAAGCCGCCGAACTTGCCCATCGCGCGGCGCGCGAAGCCGTACCCGGCGCCGGCAGTCGGCAGCGCCGACGACATCTCCGCCTCGCCGAAGACCGTGCACACATACATCAGGCCCATCGCCACGAACGCGATGGCCAAACCCAGCCAGCCACCATAGGCGATGCCGTAATTCCAACCGCTGAAGTCGCCCGAGATAACGTAGGCGACACCGAGGCCCATCAGCAGAAACGCGCCGACCGCGCCGCCCTTCAGCGAACGCGCCTCGAAGTATTCCTCGCTCTCGTTTCCTTTGTTCGCACTTGCCACTTGAATATCCTCCCTATTCGGCAGCGCCGGCAACCCAGCGCTTTTCCGCATGATCTTTCGGGCGATACGCAGGGTCTATTTCCTGCAGCTCGGCGAAAGAATCGATTTCCACAACGTCAGCTTCCGCACACGGGCGCACAGCCACCCGATAATTGTCGGGCCTGCGATCAAGCGCCACGTCGTCCCAGAAGATCTGCTTGGCATCTTCGCGCTCGAATTCCGCGGGAATATCCTCGGCCAACCGGGCGCCGTCCTCAGCCGTCCAATACGACAGGCCGACCATCTTCCAACACGGGGCATCCTTGCCCTTCGCGATATGGCAAATCGTGCCGTCGTCGGTGGCATCGAAATACCAGTCCTCGGTCGAATCCACGGGAATGCCCAAGTAGTTCGACTGGTATTGGTACTTGGTGATGTAGCTCGTGTCGGTGAGATACAGATCGCTTTCGAACACGTAGGCGCACTCGAAATGCTTTGCCGCCGCCACCGCCGACGAGATGTTGTTCGTTTCCGCGAACAGCGGATTCTCGATGAAGCGGATCTCGGGATACTTGTCCAGCAGCTGGTTGAACGATTCGGCCAGATAGCCGCGCACCACGTAGATTTCCGCGACGCCCACCGCGCGCACGGCATCGATCAGGCGATCGATGATGCGCGTTCCATGCACGCGCACGAGCGGCTTGGGCGTGTTGATCGTGATGGGCAGCATGCGCGACCCGAAGCCCGCCGCCATGAAGACCGCGCGCTTGGCGCGATACGGCTCGAGGCGCGCAAGCTCGCCCGCGGTCGCAGTGCCGGCGGCTTCCTTGGCAACGAGCTCGTCGAATTCCGCGCGCGTAAGCGGCTCGGGCGCATTGGCGCGCTGGGCGGCAGGGTCTTCGCGATACAGCGGCAGCGCATAGGCGCTAAACTGGCGCGCGCTCTGATACCACAGGTACAGCCACTCGCCCACCGGGTTGCCCTGCATGCCTTTGAAAATCGCCCACACGTACCAGTAATACCCCACGAGCGCGGTCATGGCCATGCAGTGGCGCACCTCCGCGGCCGTCGGGGTGCGGCCGAAATATTTGTCCAGGCAAGCGATCGATTCCTCAACCGTGTAGCCCGAGCCCTGTGCGATGAAGTTGCCGATGTCGCTCGCGTAATCGCCCATCGCGGAATATTCCCAGTCGATCAGCTGCATCTCGTCGCCACGCACCAGGAAATTGGGGCCGTAGAAGTCGTTGTGGCAGAGCACCGGGCGGCCCGATTCGGCCTTCACGTACTGCGCAAGCTCCTCGATTGTGGCGAACAGCTCCTCGAAGTCGGACGGCAGCGGATATTCCGCGTCCTTCAGAATGCCGATGATGTTGACCGCTTCATCCCAGTTGTCGAACGACCAGGGAGACACCTCCCCGCTTTCATGCAGCGTGCGGCCGATCTGCAGCGCACGGGCAACATGAGCGTCGTTGCGATAATCGAAGGGAATACAGCCCTCGATGAAGCGCGAAATCTTCCAGCCTTCCTGCGGGTCCTCGAACACGAACGTCTCGTCGAGGCCCAAGCGCTTGGCCACGTTGAGCGAAAACGTTTCCGCCTCGCGATTGATGATGGCGTTGGTGCCCGGCCCGGGATGACGGTACACGTACTTCACGCCGCGCACGCTGAAAAGCACCGACAGGTTGGTAAGGCCCGCCTTGGCCGTTTCAACGTCGGTGATTTCGTCTCGCGTGCAATCGAGCGTGGCGCAGATGTTGTCGAGAATATCGGAATCAACGTTGCGCATGAAGTCCGCATCGAACTGGCACAAGTCGTTGACGTCGTTGAATTCGAAGAGCGCGCCTTCCGCGTTTTCCTTGGCATCGAGCGCCAAGTCGGACAGATGAGCAGTCACGATGTTTTCCCAGTGACGGTCGCGCGTTTCGGGCACGCTGACCTCGCGTTCGAGAATGCCCGCGAGCGTGGTCGCCGCCTGTGCATCGAAGTAAGCCGGGCCTTGCGGGAACAGGCCGCCCCGCGCACTGTCGGCAATCTTGGTCAAGCGACCTTTGGCGCTCGCGGCCAGCACCTGCTCGGTCGTGGGACCGGCAAGCGGAGTTACGCTCAGATACGGCGCGAATTCGAACGACGCGAACGGGTTTTCCGGGAAGTACTGGTCGGAAGCGCACACATACGCGTTGACAAGCGCCTCGCGCGCCAAGTACAGCGAATGCGTGCTGTTCGTTTCCGCGTATTCGGCGTTCACCACGAGCTTGACGCCGAACTTCTGCCCCAGATAGAAGAATTCGTCTTTGCGATAACCGACAACCACCGTGATGTCGTCGATGCCGGCCTCGTTGAGCTGGCGGATAAGACGCTCGATCAGGATTTCGCCGTTGACCTCGAACATCGCTTTCGGGCGCTCATAGGAAAGCGGGGCCAAGCGCCCGCCGGCGCCTGCGGCAAGAATGACCGCGCGGTGCACGCGATACGCTTCCAATTCCTTTTTCCCGGCGGCCGTGAGGGCCGCGTTTTTGACGAGTTTGGCCTGCTCGAGCGATTTGAGCGCCTTGTTAGCAGTGCCCAGCGACACGCCCGCCGCTTGGGCAAGTTGGCGTTGCGAGGTGTATTTCCCCCGCTCAAGCGCACGAAGCACTTTGAATTCGTAAACGTTTAGCATGTGTTGTCCGTTCGTGATTGAATTGATAATGCATGTTCACGAACACATGATACATGAAAACATACGAACAAACAATGCGATGACCAGCGTTTTTTAGAACTTCACGCGAAGCTGACAAAAGCTCGAACGACGTTTGCCAGCAAGCTATCGCGTAGCGCCATCCGACCTCATGTCGCCCACCGTGCCGCCGGCCTTGGCCGCTTCGGCTTCCTCGCGCTCGAGCACGAGCTGCATAGCGGCGATGGCGCATTCGATCTGCCCGTCATCGGGCTCGTTGGTGGTCAGTCGCTGCATCTGCAGGCCGGGCCACAGGATAACCTTCACCAGCGGGTTCGACGGATGCGTGCCCGCCCACTTCACCGTGATCTCGTACGACACGCCCGCGATGATCGGCATCAAAATGATGCGCGTCAAAATCACGAACAGAAGCTTGACCGGCCCTTCGGGAACGCCGATCGCCTGAATGAGCGCCGCCACGGGCACAATGGTGTACACGAAGATGGCGATGATCATCACCATGATCAGAAACGCGGTGCCGCAGCGCACGTGCAGGCGCGGGAAGCTGCGGGCGTTTTCCGGCGTGAGCGGCAAACCGTGCTCGTAACAGTGGATGGTCTTGTGCTCGGCGCCGTGATACCCGAACATGCGCTTGATGTCCTGCATGCGGCCGATCAACCAAATATAGAACACGAAAATCGCAATGCGCAGAATGCCGTCGACGATGTTCCACAGAAGCGTTTTGTCGTCGTATTCGCCCACGAAGAAGTTGGTGATGGCGGCTGGGACGACGATAAAGAGCGCGATGCCCATCACCACGCCGATGATCATCGAAACGGTCATGGCGGCGCCGGAAAGCACCGGCTCCTTTTCGGGAGCGGGCTTGTCGGCCGCGGGCGCCTCGGGCGCGGGCTCGGTTACAACCTCGAGCGTGCGCTGGGCACCCAGCGCATCGATCATCTCGTCGGGATTGCCGAAATCGTTTTTCCAGGAGAAAGGCTGCTCCTGCGCATCTTCTTCGAACGTAGAGTCTTCTGCGAGGCTTTCCGCCTGGTCCGCCTCGAGCGATGGGCGAAGACCTCCCTGCTCAGCTGCCGCTTGAGGCTGCTCTTCCTCGGTGGATCGAGGCCGCCCTTCCGCACGAGCTTCGGCCGCTTCGAACTCTTCAGAATCTTCAACCTCTTCGGCATACGCGTGCTCTGCCGCGATGGTGAGCGCCTTGTATCCAAGCGCCAGCGATTCCACGAACGCACGGCAACCGCGCACGATCGGCCAATACAGCCAGCCGTTCTTCTTCTTGCCGGACGCCAGGTCGTGCTCTTCCAAATAGATGTTGTTATCGGGCTCGCGCACGGCAACCGACCAGTTGTAGCGGCCGCGCATCATAATGCCCTCGATGAGAGCCTGCCCGCCTACATGCGTTTTCAACTCGCCGTCTTCGACGAATGCACGCTGGGCATCGCTTTTCTTCTTGTTCTCAGTCATGGATAGGACAATACCCCAACGCAACCGCGTTAGCGCGCGTTATTGTAAGCCTCCACAAACTCCTCTTTAGTGGGTGCGGAAACCTTCGGATACGGTTCACCGCAGCACATCTTGCCCTCGGGACAGCCGCCCTTCACGCAGCCGGGGCCCGCCTCCGCGAACACGAACGGCGCCGTCGGGCGCACAAGCTCGAGCATCTTCCACGCCATGTCGCGAATCTCCCACTGAGCGCGATTGCAGCAGCGGATGCTGAAGAAATGGCGCAGCTCGCGCGCGTTCATGGTCATCACGAGCTTGGTTTCCGTGGCGTTCGGCAGCACGTACCGAGCATCCTCGGCGGGAATCCCCGCATCCAAAAAGTCCTGGTAGGCATCCTGAATAGCGACCATCAATTCATCGAAACGGGCGGAAGCGGCCTCGTTTTGGGCGATCGAGTCGGGCTTGATAACCTCGATGCCGTCCTTGTACTTCACATATCGCTGGCTCTGCTGCTCGTAACTCGCGATGCGATGGCGCACCAGCTGATGGGTGAGCGTGCGCGAAACGCCCTCGAGCGCGAAGGTGTAGCTCGCATGCTCGAGCGTGGAGAAATGACCGCCCGCGAGCACCGTGGAAAGCACGCTGTACATGCGGTCGGCCGACATGGTTTCCATCAGCTCGGTCGCCCCCACCGGCGCATAGCACAGGCGGGCCGCCGTGGCGATGGCGCGCTCGGGTTCCGGGGTGTGATACAAAAGCTCAACGCGAAGGGCCATATCGTCTCTCTCCTTCTTGACCAGCGCTAATGCGAACGCGCGCTTCACGCATCGCGCAAGCGCGGATGTAACCTGGGTGCAAGCATACCGCACGCGCGCATCTTCCCGCACGGCCAACCCGCAATCAGCACCAAACAAACGGGTAAACGAGCGCGCGTTATTCGCAACCGAACATGATAAGATTTCCCGTGGAACTTCCCGTGTGCAAGCGCATGCGCACATCGACCAAGGAGACGCCATGCCCGATACGTTCACCCCCACGCTCACCACTACAGACTGGAACGAGGAATGGAAGGCCCTGCAAACGGCGCGCGCCCACCCCGACAACGCCGCCGAATGGGACGAGCGCTCTAAGACCTTCCACACCGCGCATGGCACGCATAGCACCTATTCCAATGCGTTTATGCAGCTCGCAGGCGTGCAGCCGGGCGAAATCGTGTTCGACATGGGTTGCGGCACGGGCGCTTTGGCCATTCCCTACGCCGCAGCGGGAAACCCGGTGCTCGCCTGCGATTTCTCGCGCGGCATGTTAGACGTGCTCGAGCAGACCGCAAGCGAGGACGGGCTCGATAACATCCAAACCATTCAGATGAGCTGGGCCGATGACTGGGCCGCCCACGGCGTGCGCGAAAACTGCGCCGACGTCGCCATCGCATCGCGTTCGATCGCCACCTGCGACTTGAAGGATTCGCTGCTCAAGCTCACCGCGGTTGCCCGCCGCCGCGCCTGCATCACGCTTCCCTGCGGGGCATCCCCGCGCACCGATGAGAAGCTGATGGGCGCGCTCGGGCTGAAAAACCAGGTGGGGCGCGATTTCGCCTATGCGGTGAACATCCTCATCCACGAGGGGTTCTATCCCGAGGTGAACTACATTCCCAGCCGTCGCAAGGAAACATTCGAGACCTTCGAGGACGCGCGGGTGTACTTCGAAAAGGTGGTGCGCCAAGCCACGAAAACGCTCGATTCCACCGACGTTGAACCGGCGATCGAGCGCATTACGCCGTGGCTGGAAAGCAATCTGGTCGAAAGCGACGAAGGCCTGCGACTTGCAGAGGAGCGCGTGGTCACCTGGGCCTTCATTGCCTGGAACAAATAACGCAAGGCAAAGCCGCAGCGCAATCAAACCGCGCTAATCTTCAGCTTGAGCGGCTTTCAGCTTCCGCAGCTTCATCACTTCGAGCACCACGAAAATGGTGGTGGTAACGAACGCGAGCACGTCGGAAATGGGCACGCACAAAAGCACGCCCGTCAAGCCCGACACGCCGAGCAGGCTCATCGCCACAGGCGGGAACAGCAAGTACAGCGGGATAAGGAAGATGATCTGGCGCGTGAGCTCTAAGATGGTCGACTTGATCGGCTGGCCGCTCGACTGGAAGTAGCTCGAACCCATCATCTGATAGCCCACGAACGGCAGCCAGATGGCGAAGATGCGCATGGTCAGACACGCGAAATCGGTGAGATCGGACGACACGCTGAACGGGATGAGCACGATCTGCGGAATGAATTCGAACGCGCACCAGCACACGAGCCCGATGCCGGCAGATGCGATGCACGCCCATTTCAGCGTATCGAGCACGCGGCCCCACTTCTGCGCGCCCACGTTGTAGCCCAGAATAGGCTGCGCACCTGCGGTAACGCCGATGATCATGGTGTAACTTAAGCCCAGCACCTTCCACACGATGCTGATGGTGGCAAGCGCGGCAGTCGGGCCGATCGGATCGGTTGCCGCGTACAAATTGATAACGTGATTGAGCACGATAGTCACGATGGAGCTGCCCACCTGCATCACGAACGACGCAAGGCCGAGCGCCATGATACTGCCGGCCAGCTTCGCCTGCAGCGGCAGGTTGCGCAGCCGCAGCTTGAACGGGGCGCTCTTCACCACCATGAAGTAGCCGATCGTAGGAATCATGCCCACAGCTTGTCCCAGAATGGTCGCGAACGCACTGCCGGCGATGCCGAAGCCGAGCCCAAGCACGAACAAGGCATTCAGAATGGCGCAGGCCACAGTGCCCAAAAAGCTCGTGCCCAGCGCGAGGTTGGGCTTGCCCGCCGTGCGCAGGAAGTTGTTCATGCCGTTGCCGAGCGACTGCAGCACAAAGCCCACGCACACGATTTGCACGAAGGTTTTGGTGGGCTCCCACAGCTCCTCCGTCGTGCCCAAAAGCGTGAGCAGCGGATCGATCAGGATAGTGCCGACGATCGCCGAAAGCACGCCCAGCAGCACGAGCAGCGTCGCCGTGTTCGCGAGAATGTGTTCCACCTTGTCTTTATTCCCGCGCCCGAGCTCGATTGCCGCGAGCGCGTTGCCGCCGATGCCCGCGAGCATCGACAGTCCCAGCAGGATGGTTTGCACGGGAAACGCCAGCTGGGTAACGGCCGCGCCCACGTTGGGAAGCGCGATCTGCAAGAAGATGGTGTCGATGATGTTGTACAGCGAATTGCACAGCATCGCCACGATGGAGGGAATGGAAAATTCCACTAACAGGCGGCCGATGCTTGCGTGGCCCAAGCGATCGGGACTCGATTTTTCAGGTGCTTGTTCGCTCATGGTAGTGCTCAACGCTCTTTCTCTTTGAATGTCCGCGCTCGATTCTAGCAGAGGCCGCGCCGGGTTTCACACAAGCCCGCATCTTGGCGTAAAATAACCCGAGACGAAATCACGCGCACATGCGCACTAAGGAAATGAGGGGTTTGAAATGGCGGAAGAGCTGGATAGCAACGAATACGAGGCGCCCGAGCAGCCGGCTCCCTTCGAGCCCGCGATGTACGAAGTGTTCGAGATGCCCATGATGGGCTTTGCCGATATGCAAGCATTCGAAAGCGGTGCGACGACGATGTGGCAATGCCCCGGATGTGCATACCCCACCTATGCCGAGGAACTGCCGGCCGATTACGAGTGCCCCATCTGCGGCGAGTCCGGCAAGAAATTCATCCGCGTAGGTTTGTAGGCTCGTCGAATACGACAGAAGCCGGCAAAGGACCCGAGCGTTCATCGCGAAACGTTCACCGACCAAAGAAAAGCGCCCCGCATGTGCGGAGCGCTTTTTTCTTGCGTATGCGAGCGTGTGCTATTCAGCGGCTTCCTCGGTTGCGGGAGCTTCCTCAACGGCGGCTTCCTCAGCGGGAGCAGCGGCTTCGGCCTCAGCCTCGGCAGCAGCGGCCTTCTCGGCTTCAGCGGCGGCCTTCTTGGCGTATTCCTCAGCGCGCTTGGCCTTAGCAGCGGCCTTTGCCTCGCGCTCGGCCTTCTTAGCGGCCTCGGCCTCGGCAGCAGCGGCAGCCTTGGCGGCCTTCTTAGCGGCCTCAGCAGCGGCAACCTTTTCGCGAGCGGCACCGAACTTGTCGGTGAAGCGCTGGACGCGACCACCGGTGTCGATCAGCTTCTGCTGACCGGTGAAGAACGGATGGCAGGCGTTGCAGATTTCAACGCGGATTTCCGGCTTGGTGGAGCGGGTCTTGAAGGTGTTGCCGCAGCTGCAGGTAACGGTGCACTCCACGTAATCGGGATGGATATCAGGCTTCATAATGGTTCTCCTTTTTTCTGCCTTGGTTTCCGACCAAGGCGAAGACAGCCTTTGCATGATAGCACGCGCGAAGCAGGCCCGCCACCAGCGCATCGGGCATCGATAAGTTCTTCACAAGCGCGCAACCGCGCCGCATCGCCGCACGGCGAAGGCGTATCATAGGCGCATGTATTCCGAATGGTACGAACACATATCCGCTCCCCTGCGCAATCGCCCCGCTGCGGTGCGCACGTTAAACGCGCTCGACAAAGGGTTGGTCGCGATCATCGCCGTGGGCTACATCGCAGCTATCATCTGGATGCTCGTCTGCGCCGATGCGCGTGTGGGGCGCTTCATCGCCGTGCCGGCAGCGGGTTTCGTGGCGCTTTCGGCGGTGCGCGCAGTACTCAATCTTCCGCGGCCCTACGAAGCGGCGGGCATCGATCCGCTCATCAAGAAGGATACACAGGGGAAATCATGCCCGAGCAGGCACATCTTCAGCGCGTTCGTCATCGCGTTCGCGCTTCTGTGGATCTGCGTGCCTGCGGGAATCGCGGCGATCGTCCTTGGCTGTATCGTGTGCTACTGCCGCATCGTAGGCGGCGTGCACTTCCCGCGCGACGTGGTTGCCGCCGTGCTCTTCGCCGCCGCGTGCGCGGCTATCGGGTTCTTGCTTATCCCCTAGCGCTCGGAATCAGCCGCATTATCCGCCTCGCCGGCATCTTCGCCGACGGCAGCGCCGACCACGCTACTTTCATCAATCGGCAAACCGCGCTGCGGCAGCTTATGCGTGATGGCAAACGCGAGCACGCATATGCCCGCGATCACCAAAGGAACGCTCAACACCTGCCCCATCGTGAGCCAATCGGTGCCGAGCAAGTATCCCAGCTGGGCGTCGGGCTGGCGCACGAATTCGATGGCGAAGCGGAACACGCCGTACAGAATCAGGAACACGCCCAGATGCGTGCCGCGCGAACGCGGAGGCATCTTGCGCGACAACACGAACAGCACGATGAACAGCACGACGCCTTCGAGCAGCGCCTCGTATAGCTGGCTCGGATGACGCGCCATCGTGCCCGCCGCGCCGCCGAACACAACACCCCAGGGCAGATCGGTGGGCGCACCCCACAGCTCCCCGTTGATGAAGTTGGCACAGCGGCCGAAAAAGAGCCCGACGGGAGCGGCGATCGCACCCATGTCCGCCAACGTAAGGTACGGAATGCCCGTCAGCTTCGCCGCCACAATGCCCGCAATCAGCGCGCCGATCAAGCCCCCGTGGAAACTCATGCCGCCCTGATTGAGCGCCAAAATGGATAACGGGTCGGCGAAGTATTTCCCATCGCCGTACACCAGGCAATAACCCAAGCGCGCACCGACGATGATGCCGACGATCACGCACAAGAAGATGGTGAGCAGCGCGTCCGAATCGAAACGCAGCTTCCAGCGCTTGGCAAGCCGCCACATGATGAAGGCGCACACGATGAAACCGAGGATATACGCAAGGCCGTACCACCGCACAGAAAACGGCCCAATCGAGAAGATGACCGGATCGAGCGCCTGATACAAATCGTTGAGCATAATCGCCTTTCCCTGCGCGCCGCAGCTGCGCTGCCGCTATTGTTGAGAGCGCCCCATACCCGCGCCGACCTCGATGGCGGCGAAGCGCACTTCTTCACGCAACGCCTCGGGAATCGGCTGAATGGTGGAAACTTTCGCCGAGCAATGCTTGCACGAAAGCGTGAACAACGCGAGGTCGGGCCGCACCACGATCATCGAATCATACTGGCAGAGATCCAAATCCCCTGCGCCGCATTTCGGGCATTGAATGATCGGCTTCATATGCGCACCTTAAATCAGAAACCGCGCGCCGCCGTACGTTTTCTGATCAGGCAAGCGATCTTTGCGGCTTGGACCGTGCTCGACGAAGAACAAGCACGAATGGCAGATTTCCTTGGGGGCGATATCGTAGTCGCGATCGGGGTTGAGCAGCAGCAGAACATCCTCGACCACCTGGTGCGTGGGCCGATCGCAATAGGTGTTGAAGCAATCCGAGGGACACATGTCGTCACCGGTGCAATGCGGACAGCGACTCTGCATTTCTTCATCGCACCCGCGAATTTCCCAACAGGCCATGCGCACCTCCTTCAGATTCTCCGCGTCATGGCGGATACAAGCGCAGCGCTTTTCCCGATTGTATCAGGAAACGCCAAGCGCCCTAACGCAAAAAGAGAGCGGCCCCGTCTGCGGCCGCTCTCGGTCGATTTACAGCAGACCAGATCCTACCAGTCGTCGTCATCGTCGTCATCGTCGTCGCCGCCGAACGGAGACGTGCCGCCCATGCCGCCGCTCGCGCCGCCCACCATGGAATCTTCGGTGGGAACGACCTTCGTCACGCCCTCGACGCGCTCCTTCAAAATGCGCTCGATGCCGTTTGCGAGAGTGAGCTCGGAAAGCGGGCACCCCTGGCATGCGCCCGTGAGGCGCACGGTCACAACGCCTTCGTCATCGATGCTGATAAGTTCGACATCGCCGCCGTCGGCCGCCAAGCTGGGACGGATCAAATCCAGCACAGCCACAACGTCGTATTTATTGATTGCCATAACATGCTCCTTCATTCGATAAGTCGCAAGCGATTGTATCACAGACGGCCAACGCGCAACCCCCGATAATCGCATATGCACGAATTCGGTAAGTTGGAAGAAGCGCACGCGATCAAGCCGCCAATGCACGGCCGCGCCGATTATGCGCGCTGAGACACAGGGCGCGCTAGCTCGTCGGCTTGTAATCCGACCCGATCACCACGAGAACGTCGGTTTCGTATTCGTAGTAGCCCTGGCCGTATACCACACGCCCGAATCCGAGCGCATCCGCAACGGCCTGCGCCTTAGCTTCGTCCTTGTCGTACACCACGAGCGTTTCCGTGTAAACTTGCTGGTCGGCGTTGCCCTGCTCCTCGATCACAAAACCCTGCGATGCGAGAAGGTTCGCCGTGTACGAAGCCGCGCCGCTGATGCCTGCGCCGTTTTGCACCTCCACCTTAACGTCGGCGGGATTCACAGTCACCTGCGTCGTCTGAGTAGCGGGCACGGTGCCGTCCTTGTCGATCTGCGCCATCAACGAACTCGTGCTGCTCGACGACGCTACGTAATAGGTGGTCCCTTCCAGCAGCGAATCGGGCGTATCGGTGTAGCCGGAAAGCGTCGCGCACACCATGTCGGCCGCAGACACCGAGCCCACCCGACTCTGAATGCCCAAAATGTCGTCGGTGGACATGTCGGTCTGGATATACCCGTTTACGGAGTCGAGCTTCGAGGCGAACGAGATGCTGTTCGACGAGAACAGTTTCTCCAACAGCGCCGCCGTGAAATTATTCTGATTCACCATGCGCTGGTCGGCCCCGTCGGCGAAGTTGGTCGCCCGCAGAAACACGAGCGCGTCTTCACCGGAAAGCGTGGTTTCACCCGCGGGGAGATACCTGTTGCCCGCACGCGGGTCGTCCACTTCCTCGGACAGGGTAAGATCAACGCCGTTGAGCGTGTCAACCAGGCTCACGAAATCCTGCTGGGTCAGCTTCACGTAATGGGCGATGCTTTCGCCGAAATACGAGGACACCGCCGAGATAAAGGCCGCGTCGCCGTTCTTGGCAACGTCCGCAATGCGGGCCGATTCAGTGCTCGACACCGACACTTTCAAGTTAGCGGGCACGTTGATAAGCGTCACCTTGCCCGCCGATTCGTCGACGCGGATAAGCTCGATGTAGTCGGGCCCTTCATTGGACAGCGGCGTGGAAACAGCGCCCAGCTCCACCGCCACCAGCACGTAATAGGGCGTGCTCTGCGGCGTTGAAACCTTGGTGAGAGCCGTGCTCGCATCGGAATCGCGCAAGGCGTGGCCTGAATTCACCGACGCCGAATAAGCCGCCATGCCCGCCGCGATGGCGAGCGCCAGCACCACGGCGACGATGATCACAACGATAACGACGCCGCGCGCAAACCGGCGTTTGGGCAGGTCTTCCACCTGACGGCCGCTGCTCATGCGGCGCGAATAGGCCGCGTTCGTTTCGCGCGTGCGCGTGCGCGGCGTGATGGTGTTCACTTCTCCGCTGCGAGCGCGCGTGCGCTGGCGCTGGTTGGAAAAATTGACGTTCGCCGTGTTCTGGCGACGTTGCGTGGCCGCACGCGAATGGGCATGCGTGCCGACCATGCTGCTTTCCACGCGCTGCGAAGTGCGGCGCATCTGCTTCGCCGAAACGGTTCTTCTTCTGCCGTGCTGTGCCATAACGCGCTACCGGGCCGATCTAGTCCTCGAACACGCGCGCGACATCGGCGCCGAGAGCCGTGAGCTTGCCCACGTAGTCTTCGTAGCCGCGGTCGATGTGTTTGATCTTGTACACGCTCGTTTCACCATCCGCCACGATGCCCGCAAGCACGAGCGCCGCGCCCGCGCGCAAATCGGTCGAGGAAACAGGCGCGCCCTGCAGCGATTCGACGCCGTACACGAACGCATGATGATCCTCGATGGCGATATCCGCGCCCATGCGCATGAGCTCGGCCGCGAACATGAAGCGGTTTTCGAACACGTTTTCCGAAATGACCGAGGTGCCCTTAGCGAGCGCGCACAGAAGCATGAACTGGGCCTGCAGGTCGGTCGGGAATCCGGGATGCGGAAGCGTTTGGATGTCGACAGGCGTAAGCGAGGCCGTGCGCGACACGGTTATCCAATCCTCGCCCGTTTCCACTGTGCAGCCCATCTCGCGCAATTTCATGATCGCCATGTTCAAAAACGTTGGATCGATGCCGCGCACCGTAAGCGGCCCGCCCGTCAACGCGCCGCCGACCAAAAACGTGCCGGCCTCGATGCGATCGCCCACTGTGGTGTGATCGCACGGATGCATGCTGGACAAAGGCACGCCTTCCACCGTGATGATGGAGCTGCCCGCGCCCTTCACGTTCGCTCCCATTTCGTTGAGCATGTTGGCAAGATCGGCGATTTCAGGCTCGCGCGCGGCGTTTTCGATAATCGTTTCGCCTTCTGCGACAACGGCGGCCATGAGCAAGTTTTCCGTAGCACCTACGCTCGGGAACTCGAGTTCGACCGTAGCGCCGTGCAAGCCGTTGGGAGACTGCGCCACCAGCACGCCGTGTTCTACGGAAAATTCCACACCGATGGCCTGAAGGCCCGCGAGATGCATGTCGATCTTGCGCGCGCCGATCTGGCAGCCGCCGGGCATTGCGACGCGCGCCTGACCGAAGCGGCCAACCAGCGGACCGAGCACGGCGATGCTTGCGCGCATCTTGGAAACCAGGTTGTACGGGGTGTCGAAGCGATCAACAGAAGATGTGTCGACCGTGAGCACATGATCATCGCGCTTCACGCGCGCGCCCAAGCACTCGAGCACCTGCGACATGATGGCGATATCGGAAATGTCGGGCACGTTGCGGATAACGGATTCGCCCTGCCCCAAAATGGAGGCGGCGATCAGTTTGAGCGCAGAATTTTTGGCGCCCGACACGCGCACCTCGCCCGTAAGCGTGTTGTTGCCGGTCACGCGAATGATTTCCTCTGACATAGGATCACCCCACCATGGTTCGTTTAAGCTGCATATCCCACGCGGCAAACCCCGAGCCGCACCTGTTTTCACCAATTATAGGACAGATATCAGGCGCGCGCGGCTAGAGCGAAAAAGCGTTCACAGGGAAAGCAGCAATAATCAAATGCCCGACAGAAAAGCCTTGGGCATGCACCATCAAGTGCCACGCAAAAAAAACGGCGCCCGCCGGTGATGGCGAGCGCCGCTTGTGTCCCGATTAACGCTTCAGGCCGTATTACTCGCCCAGAGCGAAACGGACGAAGTCGACAACCTTGATGGAGCCGCCGAGTTCCTTGGCGGTTGCATCGGTGTAAGTCTGGATGGTCTGATCGTTGTCCTTAACGTACACCATCTCGGTGAGGCAGTTCTCCTTGTAGAACTTCTCCATGCGGCCCTCGGCGATCTTGACCTGGATGTTCTCGGGCTTGCCGGATTCAGCAGCCTGAGCCTTGTAGATCTCCATCTCGTGATCGATGACGTCGGCCGGAACAGCGTCGCGGTTAGCGGCAACGGGCGGCATAGCGGCAACCTGCATGGCAACGTTTTTGCCATACGCCTGGAACGCGTCAGCGGCGGTGTCGATGCCCTCGACCTCGAACGCGACGATAACGCCGATCTTGTTGTTCATGTGGTTGTAAGCAACCAGCGCGCCGTTCTCGCCGGGGTCGACGAACTTGAAGCGGCGAACCTGCATGTTCTCGCCGATAACATGGATAGCATCGGTGAGAACGGCGTCGACGGTTTCGCCGTCGATTTCGGATGCCTTCAGAGCATCAACGTCAGCCGGGTTGTTCAGGATAACGGCGGTAGCGATCTTGTCGCAGTAAGCGCCGAACTTTTCGTTGATGGCAACGAAGTCGGTCTCGCAGTTAACCTCGACGACGGCGCCCTTGCCGCAGGTCGAGCAAACCTTAGCCAGAATGCGGCCCTCGTTGGTGGCGCGGCCGGCCTTCTTAGCGGCGGCAGCCAAACCACGGGTGCGCAGAATGTCGACGGCCTTTTCCATATCGCCTTCGGCCTCGGTAAGGGCCTTCTTGCACTCCATCATGCCGGCGTCGGTCATCTCGCGGAGCTCTTTAACCATTGCAGCGGTAATAGCCATGGTGCTTCCTTTCTATCGATAACGTGCGCAATCGCACAAGCGTGTGAAACGGATCTTGCTGATTACTCAGCGGCAGCTTCAGCGGCAGGAGCAGCTTCGGCCTCTGCAGGAGCGGCCATTTCCTCGGCGGAAACAGGGGCGCCCATGCCGGCGATGTAAGCGTCGGCGATGAAGTCGGCCAGCAGCTTGACGGAGCGGATGGCGTCGTCGTTCGCGGGAATGCCGTAATCGACGTCGTCGGGATCGCAGTTGGTGTCAAGCGTGCCCACTACGGGGATGCCCAGGCGCTTGGCCTCGTTGATGGCGATGTCCTCGCGGTTGGTGTCGATCACGAAGATCGCGTCGGGCGTGCGGCCCATGTTGCGGATGCCATTGAGGTTGGTCTGCAGCTTGCCGAGTTCCTTATGAAGCAGGATCTGCTCCTTCTTCGGCAGAACAGCCATGCGACCGTCGGCGTCCATAGCCTCGAGCTCTTCCATGCGGCGAACGCGCGAGCGGATGGTAACGAAGTTGGTGAGCATGCCGCCCAGCCAACGAGCGTTCACGTAAGGCTGACCGCAGCGGTTAGCGGCATCGGCGACGGCTTCCTGAGCCTGCTTCTTGGTGCCCACGAACAGGATGGAACCGCCATCCTTGGCGAGCTGGGAAACAAAGGTGTAGGCCGCGTCGAGGCCGAGAAGCGTCTGCTTCAGGTCGAGAATGTAGATGTCGCCGCGATTGCCGAAAATGTACGGCTTCATCTTGGGGTTCCAGCGACGGGTCTGATGACCGAAGTGCGCACCTGCGTCAAGCAGGGTTTGAATACTGACTTTCGCCATATTCTTTCTCCATTCGTTAGTCCTCTGCCCTGGGTCAACCTTGGGATCCGCAGCCTTTTTCGGGTGGCCACTAGCGGACCAAGTCGCCAGAGCATGTGTGATTAGAAACTCCGATATTCTAGCACATGCGCAGCCAATCCATCTGAACTGCACAAATGCCGCGAATTCGGTGGTTTATGCGGGCGCGTATCGAACGCGTGATGCGCCGATGTCGACGTGCGCGCGCCCTAAGTTAGATTTTATACGTGCGCGCGGCCGCGCTCGACATGACGATGGTCGATGCGTTATGCAGCAAACTCGATGTCTGCGGCGTGATAAGACCGGTGATTCCCAGCGCCAGAAACGCGCTGTTCGCAACCATCACGTCGCGGAAGCTATTATCGAGCCTGCGGGAAAGCTCCACCGACAAACGGCGCAGCGTCACCAGCGACGACAAACTGCCGTCGGTGAGCGTGATATCGGCGACCTCCTTGGCAACGGCCGTGCCCTGCCCCATCGCGATGCCCACATCGGCAAGCGCAAGCGCGGGCGCATCGTTTACGCCGTCGCCCACCATGATCACGTTCGCGCCCTCATCTTTGAGCTTCTGCACGAACGCGTGCTTATCTTCCGGAAGCATTTCCGCATGGAACTCGTCGATGCCCGATGCAAGCGCGATGCGCTCGGCCGTGCGATAGTGATCGCCTGTGAGCATGATCAAGCGCTTAAAGCCCAAATCGCGCAGGTCGCACACCGCTTCGGGAACGCCTTCCTTGATCGGGTCTTCCACCAGAATAACGCCCACGAGCGTGTTGTCGACGGCCAGATACAACGGCGACAGACCGTCGGCTTCATGTGCGATGCGATCAAGCTGGCGATCGGAAATCACAACGCCTTCGTCCTCGCGAATAAAGTGTTCCGATCCGATAACGCAACGTTTGCCATCGATCGAGCTCGCGATGCCGTGCGCAACGATGTATTCCACTTCCGCATGACGTTCGCGATGCTCCAAGTTGCGCTCAATGGCGGCGTTCACCACCGCGCGCGCAACCGGATGCGGGAAGTGTTCCTCCAAGCACGCCGCCAAGCGCAGCACGCGATCGCGGGTCCACTTGTTGAATCCGAGCACGCCCGCAACGCGCGGGGTGGCCTCGGTAAGCGTGCCCGTTTTGTCGAAGACGATGGTGTCGGCCGCCTCTACCGCGTCGAAGTACTTCGAACCCTTCACGGTGAAGCCCGCCTTGGCCGACTGTTGCATGGCGGAAAGCACCGCAATCGAACCGGTGAGCTTCAGGCCGCACGAATAATCGACCATCAAGGCCGCAGACGTGCGCACGATATCGCGCGTGAACAGCGCGACCGCAGCTGCAAGCAAAAAGTTGTAGGGGACGATGCTGTTGGCCAGCTGCTCGCGGCGCAACTGACGCGGGCTGCGGTATTGATCGGCGTTTTTGACCAGGTCGACTATGGAGCGCAGGCGCGTTTCACCGGGCTCGGAGGCCACGCGCACGAGCACATCGCCGTCCTCCACCGTGGTTCCCGCGAACAAGGTATCTCCCACCGTGCGTTCAACGGCGAGCGGCTCGCCGGTAAGCGACGACTGGTTCACCATCGCCGTACCACATTCCACGAGGCCATCCACCGGAATGGGCATGCCGGTGCGAATGGCGATAAGGTCGTCTTTGTGCAAGCTGCCCACCGGCACCGCTTGCTCGGTATCGCCCCTTACCAGCTGAGCGGTTTCGGCGACATCGAGCAGCGCATCGATGAGCGCGCTTTCCGATCGCGCCTGGGTGTATTCCTCGAGCGTTTCGCCCAAATTGAGCAGAAACATGGTTTCACCTGCGGTTTTCGCATCGCCCTGAACAAGCGACATGGCGATGGCGGACGCATCGAGCACGGGAACGTCCACCTTCGAGTGCGCGAGCGAATCGAGCGCTGCGATCAGAAAATGCCTGAACGACCAGATGTTAAGAGCCAGCGCGACAGGCTGCGGCAAAAACCAGCGGCGCAGAAAATACGACGTCGCGAGCATCACGATATCCATCGCAAGCGTGTGCGTTTGCGCGTCCACGGAAAGCGAATGGCCCTCGCGCGCCGCATCGATGGCAGCGGCATCGATCCCGCACAGATATGCGAGAACCGTGTGGCGCGCAGCTGCCTTGTCGGCCTTATACGTAAGGGCGACAGATCCCAGGCGCGGGTAAACGCGCACGCTTTTAACCGGCGGGCATTCGAGCAACACCGTTTCTAGAGCGCCCACATCTTCTGCGGGAATGCTGCCTGCGCATTTGATGCGCAAACGACCGGGGAATTCGTTTTCGATGGTGAATTTCATGCGCACACCTATCACCGGCGAAGTTTTGAGCTTCGCCGGAATCTCGACATACGTTCAATCGCGCGTGCTTACAACCCGACCCGAGCGCACTGAGCCCGAGATCGGTTTTGCCAGCAGCGTCAAATTCGGGCTTTACGCCTCTTCAGCAGGCTCTTCGCCCTGCTCGCTGATATACGTCGCCTGAGCGACCATGTCGTCGTATTCAGCCTTGGCCTGCTCGACCATGGTCTGATAGTCGTTTTTCACCTTCATGCCCTGAGCCATGGCATGCACATAGCCGCGCTTGGCGGTCTTGCTGGTTACAGCGGCAACGCCCGCGGTGCCGATCAAAAGACCAAGGCCGGTGAACAGAAGATTGTTGCGCGTTTGCGTTTTCATAGCAAAATCCTTTCCTGCTTTGCGCCCCTTACGCCCCATCTCGGTGAGCGTAAATTCCTATAATCAAGCGCATTCACGTGTACCTAGCGCAGAAATCACCGCGGCTAGTTTTTTCAAGTGTAGCACACATCTAACTTTTAATTAGATAAATCTAACTTTTATTAGATAAATCTAACTTTCTTCGCAAACACGTAACGCAATCGCAATAGAGGCCCAAAAATCGCTTGTAGCGGCAGCTTGCCAGAAGCGATCTGCGCGCATGGTATAATCGACCCGCTAAAGAGCGAAATCGCGAATCATCGGCAAAGGAGAAACCCATGCAGGCTCACAAGTTTTGGGCACTCGGTGCATGCGTATGCATGTTCATGTGCTTGGCCACCGGCTTCGGCTGGTTTAAGGTGGAGGACTAATCCATGGATTTCAACCGCGTGGAATTCGAGCGCTCGTTCGGCATATCCAAGCAGCTCACCGCATCCGATCTGCCCGAAATCTCGTTCGCCGGCAGGTCAAACGTGGGCAAGTCATCGCTTTTGAACAAGCTGTTCAATCGGAAAAACCTCGCGCGTGTGTCTCAGGTGCCGGGGAAAACGTCTACCATCAATTTCTTCCTCACCAAGGAAGCGCGCTTCGTGGACCTGCCCGGATACGGCTACGCCAAGGTGGCGAAAAGCGAAAAGGGCCGCTGGTCAGAACTGATCGAGGGCTATTTCAATCAGGATCGCAACTTCGCGCTCGTGTGCTCGCTCATTGACGTGCGCCATCCCGCAAGCGCGCTCGACGAGCAAATGGTGGGATTTTTGCAGGAAGCGGGCCTCCCCTTCCTTATCGTGCTCACCAAAGGCGATAAGCTGTCCGCGCAGAAGTGCAAGCAGCAGCGCGATGCCATCCGCAAGCAACTCGGGCTTTCAGCGGATGTGCCCATGATCATCACGTCGTCGCTCAAGCGCACCGGCATCGACGAGCTGCGCGACGCCATCTCCGCTGTTCTCTAGCAGACGCAACAACCAGGGCGCCCGCGGGCCCTTCTCGGGTGACTGCTGACACAAAATTAAAAAAAATAAAGAGAAGCAGCGCAGCGCCTGAGCGCAAGGCCTTTAGGCCTGGAGCGAATCAGCGGAGCGTGGAACCCGAGAAGGGCTCGCGGGCGCTCCGGCCCCATCTCACAGGTCGAATTCAAACGCTTAAAGGCCCTGCTCGTACCCTACGTCTTCGATAAGGTTGTCGCCGTCGGCAGCCGCGGTTGCGAGCGCATCGCACCGCTCGTTTTCCGCATGGCCCGCATGCCCGTGCACCCAGGTGAACGTCACCGTATGCGGCGCTTTCGCTTCGAGCAGGCGCTTCCACAAATCGACGTTTTTCACGGGCTTCTTCTGCGCGTTCTTCCATCCGCGCTTGATCCAGCCATCGATCCAATGATCGTTGAACGCCTTCACCACATACTGCGAATCGGAGCAGACCGTCACCGTGCACGGCTGCTTGAGCGCCTCGAGCGCGACGATCACGCCGAGCAGCTCCATGCGGTTGTTCGTGGTGCAGGCATACCCCTGCGACAGCTCCTTCTCATGAACCGTGCCGTTCGGGGCTGTATAGCGCAGGATAGACCCGTAGCCGCCCGGGCCCGGATTACCCCGCGACGATCCATCGGAAAATAATTCAACATTCGCTGTCATATGCTGCGCCTTTCATAGTCTGCAGCCACTCATTGTAGCCTAAGGGCCAACGACCGCCGCACTCGCGGCTTGCACGCACAAGAAAAGCGCCCGGCATGAACCGAGCGCTTACCTGTTTGCCTGTGCGGTTCGCGTTTTAGTACTGAACCACGATGTAGCCGTTATCGAAATAGCCGGCCACGCCCGTTTCCTGAACGCCCTGGCTTTCGTTGATAGCATGGATAACGGAAGTGACGTTGCCGTTGGCATCGACGCCCGACACAATGCCGGTATGGCCGTCGGTCACGATGATGTCACCCGGCTGAGCCGTGGTCACCTGATTGTAGCCCTCGAATGTGTACGAGCTGCCCAAACGCGTGTTGGTGCCGGTAACCGCATAGCTCACCAAGCCGGAGCAGTCGAAGCCGCCGTCCGACCCGCCGACGCCGCCCCACACATAAGCGGAGCCGATCATGGCGCGGGCGCGGTCAACAATGTCATTGCCCGTAGCGGATGCGTATTCCGAAATCGAGGAATACGTGGTGCCAGTGTTCGAGTCGTACACGGTGCCGTCGGAATTGTACGTCGCGCCGTATTCGGCAGCGGCAGCTGCGTAGGCATCAGCCGCAGAGGCGGCCGCTTCCTGCTGATACAGCTCCTGTGCTTCCGCGGAAAGGCTCGCGTAGGTCGCTTCCATTTCCTCGGTGGCTTCCACCGCCTGCTGATAGGCCTCAGATGCCTCGTTGGCCTTCACTTCAGCTTCGGCAGCGGCCTGTTCGTAGATAACTTTCTGCTCGCTGACCTGCTTCTTCAAGATCTTGGAATCTTTGATGTTGTTGGCATCGTTCTGATTGATCTTGTTCAGAAGCTCCCAGTTCTGGCTGAACTCGGCAAACGACGTGGAGCCGAGCAAAACGTCGATGAACGACGTAGACCCGTCGCGATACATTTCACGCGCGCGGCTGCCCAACGTGGTTTGAACGGCGGCAATCTGATCTTGGATTTCGGTGATGCGGGCGGCTGCCTGATCGCGGTTGTTCACCGCTGCAGCATATTCTTCCAAAGCCGCGAAATAGGCGTTGGATTTTTCCGCTTGAACTTCTTGAAGCGAGTACAGTTCATTGAGAGCTGCATCGGCGCTGGCCTGGGCTTCAGCGGCCGTAATGGCATAAGCCGAAGCGCTGGGAACAGCGAGCGATGCTGCAACGAGACTGCAAACTGCACCGGCAACCAGCTTGCGCTTCGTGCTTTCGAGCAATGTGCGTTTCATGCGTAAACCTCCTCGGCGAATCCCAAAATTCGCCCTAACCTCGTCCCTAGGCTATCAAGGAAGCAAAGCGGGTTCAACCGACACGCGCCCAAAATCACGAAATAGGTACCGTTTCGTCATATTCAAAGCGCGCGCGGGCATCATCCGCGCCTGTAAAACAGCGTCGCCCGAGCGCATAGGGCCCGGGCGACGTTTGAATCGATACGCCTATTTGTACTGGCTCGGATGCTTCTTGAAGAAGTCGAAGCGCGGGGGCAGCTCGGGCACAACATGCTCTCCCGCCGCCGCCTCGTCGACATTCACGAGCTCCGCCAAGCTTTCGAACGGATGATTCCAGCTGAAGAACGCGGCAGGATCGAACGCGAAGCATTCGCAGATGGTCGCGCACCCCGAAGGCACTATCGGCTCCATGAGCAGCGTGGCCACCCAACACAGGTAACTCGCATCGGTGAGCACCGCACGACGGGCATCCAGGCTGTCGGCCGCATCGGCGGCTTTGATGCCGTCGGCCCACAGCTTGTTTGCCGCACGAATGAAATCGTCCATAACCGACATCACCGAATGCAGCTCCGCCTTTTTCATCAGCTCATCGTAACGCGCCATCACCTCGCGTGCCATGTCGCGAGCCTCCGCGCTCGGCGCACCGATCGGCAGCCTGCAATCGAAGTTGTTCTTCGCTTCGTACAGGCAACTGCGGGCCAAGCGGTTGAATACGTTGGTGAGCAGGGCGCCTTCCTTCAACACCGGGTCGGCCACGCGCGGATCGTCGCGCTCTTCGGGCTTTGCGGTAAACGGCTTCGGCTTGAAACCGACCGATTTCTGGTCGAGGCCGAGCGCCAAGAAATGCGCGCGCAGCTGCTCGGACGTGTAGTAGTCGAGCAGCTCGTCAGCCGACGGCGGCTTGATCGCGCCCGATGACGATGCCTTCTTGTTGCCCAGCAACACGTGGTGGTTGGCTATGAGCTTCGTCTGGCGCAACGGACGATCAACCGCATCATGGCTGAAGATCGAACCCGGGCGCAGCGCTTCCCACATGGCCGGCTGGGCCACGCCGTAAAAGTACAGGTTATCCTGCCCGATGAACTGGTACACGCAGGAATCTTCCGCGCACCAGAAATCCTCCCACGCATCGCGCGGCAACCCGAGCGCATCGTTCGCCGCGATGGTGAAGCTAATAGGCGCCCAAAGCGATTCGGGCCAGCACCACACCGTCAAGCCCTCTACCCCATCGATGACCGGGGCCTTCACGCCCCAATCGATGTTGCCCGTGATGCGGAACGGCACGAGCGCCTTGCCCGTGCGAAAACGCATGCCCGCACGGCGCATGACGTCACGCGCAGCATCGCGGTCGTCGATGGTCGCGAACTCGATGTCGAAGGACTGCTTGTTGCCCTCTGCCTCGTGCAGCGTATGCGCAGGTAGATCGGACGCGAGCGCTTCGTATTCGTCACGCGCATCGCACTTGATGTAGATAACGGGCGCGCCTAAGAACTCGCGCACAACCTGCGGAACAATAGCGCGCACATCGACATCCGCCTCAAGATCATCCGCATGAGCGAGCAGCGCATCGCGAAACGCGGGAAGATCGAAGTACCAGTTGTCGACCGGGCGCATTTCCGGCACGCAGCCCGTAAGCGAGCTCTTCGGATTGATCAGCTCTTCGGGGGCGAAACTGTGTCCGAGGTCGCATTCGTCGGCATAGGCTTTTTCCGACTTGCACCCCTGAACAGGGCAAAAGCCTTGCACCTGACGGCCGTTGAGGAACGTTTCGGCTTCGGGATCGTAAAACTGCAGCGTGGACCGGCGTTGCAGCCAGCCGTTTTCGTACAAACGCGTGATGAATGCGTTCGATAACTCCTGATGCACGTCGCCCGCATGTCCGATGCCCGATCCGTCGAAGATGGTCAGGTCGACGTCGTACGCCTTCAATGTCGCCACCTGAGCGTTATGGTTGGCCATCACGTAATCTTCGATGGTGCCCTCAAAGCCTTCCTGCTCCACTTTCTTGCGGAAGCCTTCGTTGATGGGGCTGCCGAAGCAATCCGTGCCCGACACGAAGCGGACGTTTTCCGCGCCGATACGGTTCTTCAAAAAGCGCGCATAGGCATCGGCCGGCACAAACACGCCCGCGATGTGGCCGAAGTGCAGGCTCTTGTTGCCATACGGCATGCCCGCCGTCACCACGGCGCGGCGCGGCCACACTTGCCAATCGGCGTGGCCATAGCGAGATTCTTCGTTACTGAACGACATTGGCGTTATCCTTCGAAACCGTGCTTCCATCCGCTAATGAAATGTTGATTGTAGGGCTCTGGCCCAAAATACCGGCAAGCGAGGAGATGGTTGTCTGCTCCAAGCTGAGATAGAACGAGTTCGGGGTGCCCTCGACGTTCGCCAGTTCACCCGCCTTCGCAACGGCGTCTTCGAGCGTGCCGATTTCATCGGCCAAACCGTTCTTGATGGCGGTGGTGCCCGCGTACGGCAGGCCGTTGGCGAGCTCGCGCGCCTGATCGAGCGTCATGTTGCGCCCCGTCGCCACGTTCTGCACGAAAGCGTCGTTGATTTCGTCGACCATGGACTGATAATAAGCACGTTCCTCATCGGTGAGCGCGCGCGTGCCGTAGGTGGAATCCTTGCTCTCCGACGACGCGATGTTGTCAATCTTGATGCCCAGCTTTTCCATCAGCTCCGAATAATCGTAGCTCTGCATGATCGTGCCGATTGCGCCGATCTCGGTGGTCTTGGCCACAAAAATGTAGTCCGCCTGACTCGAGATCTCGTAAGCCGCGCTGCAGTTGATCGATGCGCTCGAAACCACGACGGGCTTGTGCGATGTTTCGCGGAATTGGCGCACGTACGTGGCCATTTCCTCCCCCGCCGTGGCGGTGCCGCCGCCGGAATCGACGCGCAGCACGACGGCCTTCACATTGTCGTCTTCAGCGGCGGAATCGAGTAGCGACTTCAAGCCTTCGGGCGAATTGGCCGACCAGTCGTATTGGATGGTGCTGTCTATTTCGATGATAGCCACCGAATTGGGCGATGATGCCGCACTCGCGGTGGTCACGGAAAGCGAGGTGACCGCTTGCGAGCAGGAATTCACGCAGAACGCGACAAGCGCGCACAGGCACACGACCACCACGATGGCCACGATCCACGCGCGGCTCTTGCGCGGCTTCGGCGCCACCACGGCGTCGGCGCTCACGGGAACATAGCGCACGGCGCCGGGCGAAGGGAACGTGGAATCCGGCTCGAAATACGCTTCCGACGAGGCGGCATACGCTTGCGTGCGCGGCTGCGACTGCGGCTGTGCCGACTGTTGAGCGCCCAGCTGCTGCGCCCCCGCTGTCGCCGGTCGCGGCTGCTGCGTTTGCTGCGGCGCTGCCTGATTCGCGGCGTTTGCGGCGCGCATGCGCGCTACCGAGGCAGGTGCTTCGGGCGCCGGCTGAGCGGGCGCCTGCGGCTGATTGTTCGTGGTGCTGTCGCCTTCGTAATCCATGAATCCTCCGATGCTCGGGTTAGAATTCCAGATTTCCACTCGCGGATTGCTGCTGAGCCTTGCGGGCCATCTTCACCAAGAATTCCTCGTTGTTTTCCGTGTTCTTGATGGACTTGATCAGCATATCCATCGCGCGTTCGGTGTTGTTCATGTTGGCGAGGATGCGGCGCACCGCCCAAATCAGCGGGCACAGCTGCGGATCCATGAGCAATTCTTCCTTGCGCGTCGACGACGAAACCGGGTCGATGGCCGGGAAGATACGGCGGTCGGCCAGCGCGCGGTCGAGGCGCAGCTCCATGTTGCCCGTGCCCTTGAATTCCTCGAAGATAACTTCGTCCATTTTCGAGCCCGTTTCCACGAGGCCCGTAGCCAAAATGGTGAGGCTGCCACCGTTTTCGATGTTGCGCGCAGCGCCGAAGAAGCGCTTCGGCGGATACAGCGCCGTGGAATCGACGCCGCCGGAAAGCACGCGGCCGCTAGCGGGCTGCGCCAGGTTGTAGGCGCGCGCCAGACGCGTGATCGAGTCGAGCAGGATAACGACGTCCTTGCCGCATTCCACCAGGCGCTTCGCGCGCTCGATGCACATTTCCGCCACCACGATGTGGTTGTCAGCAGGCATATCGAACGTAGAGGAGATGACCTCGCCGTGGATGGAGCGCTGCATGTCGGTCACTTCTTCGGGGCGTTCGTCCACGAGCAGGCACATCAGATGCACTTCGGGGTTGTTCGCGCTGATAGCAGCCGCGATGTCCTTCAAGATGGTGGTCTTGCCGGCCTTAGGCGGCGACACGATCAGGCCGCGCTGACCCTTGCCGATTGGCGCGACCAAATCGATCACACGCGCGGTCACGGTGTTCTTGCCGTGTTCCATCCACAAACGCTCTTCAGGATAAATCGGCGTCAGGTCGGCAAAGCGAACGCGACGGCCGAGCTCTTCGACGGGGACATTGTTTACCGTGACGATCTTTTGAAGCGCGGCGTACTTCTCATTGTCGCGCGCGGGACGCGTTTGACCGCAAATCATATCGCCCTTGCGCAGGCCGTTGCGCTTGATCACGTTGGCGGCCACGTAGCAATCGGTTTCGGAAGACAGATAACCTTGCGTGCGCAAGAAGCCGTAACCGTCCGACAGAATATCGAGCACGCCTTCCACCTCGCGGAAACCTTCCGCTTCGCAGATGGCCTTGTAAAGAGCAGGAACGAGATCGGCCTTTTTCATGTCGCCGCAATCGAATTCGATTTCGGCGGCGCGCTCGCGCAGGTCGGCGACTTTAAGTTCGGCCAGCTCCTCAACGGTAACCGAGGGCGCCAGTTCGCGATTGCGCTTGTTGCGGTTGCGACGATTATTGCCGGCATTGTCGCGGTTGCGCCCATTGTTGCGGTTGCGATCGCCGGCGGCCACTTCGGATTCCGCAGGCGTTACTGCGGGCGCTTCGGCAGGCGCGGCGTCGCTAGGCGCGGCAGCAGGCTCCGCGGCGGCTTCAGCAGTTTGAAGCGTGCGCGCAGGGCGGCGGCGCGGAATGCGGCCGTGCGTCTTTTCGGCATCGGCGGGCTTTCCCGCCGGCGCATCGGAATCCACGTTTGCGGCGCCCGCGGGCCCTTGCGCCAACAGCGCTGCCGCCTCGGCTTCGGTTAACGCAGGCATCGGTTCGGCCGCAGGAGCGGCTTCAGGCACATCGGCGGCTTTCGCCTTGCGCGTGCGGCGGCGCGGCTTGGCTTCACCTTCGGCCGTGGCAGCGGCCTCGGGCGCAGCTTCGACTGCCGCGTCAGGTTCGGGCGCGCTTTCGGCCTTCTTGGTCGTGCGACGACGGCGCGGCTTGGGATCTTCAGCTGCCTTCGGCTCTGCGGGCGCAGCGTCTTGCGCGGTCGGAGTATCCGCCGCTTGCTCCACCGTTTTCTTCGTAGCACGACGTCGACGCGGCTTAGGCGCCTCTGCCTGATCTTGAGATACTTCTGTCTGCTCTTCTTTCGCCATGAAATCGTTCTCCTTAGAACGAGGGGGGACGCGCGAAGCGCCCGATAGCGCAACGCGGTGCCGAATGAGCACCGCGCCGCTGCAAAACATGATTACGCCTGCTGGACCTTGGCCCAGTCCTTCATGAAGCTATCCAAACCGCGATCGGTCAACGGATGCTGAACCATCTTCTTGAGAACCGCGAACGGCACGGTTGCGATGTCGGCGCCCATGAGCGCGCACTGCGTAACGTGGTTGGCGCTGCGCACCGAAGCGGCGATGATCTCGATGGTTTCGCCGTTGACGGTGTTGTCGCGGAAGTCGTAGTTGTTGATGGCCGTCACGATATCAGCCACCTGACCGATACCGTCCTCGGAAATATCGTCGAAACGGCCGATGAAGGGGCTGATGTAACGAGCGCCCGCGCGCGCGGCCAAAAGGGCCTGCGGCACGCTGAAGCACAGCGTCATGTTCACCGGCACACCGCGATCGGCAAGCTCGCGCGTTGCGGCGAGACCCTCCACCATGGTGGGGATCTTCACCACGATGTTGTCGGCGATATCGGCGAGCTCCAAGCCGTCGCGCACGATTTCATCGCGCGTCATGGAAACGGATTCCGCGGAAACCGGGCACTCGGGGCCCACGATTTCGCAGATCTTCTTCATATGGTTGTTGAAGTCGTCGAGCTTGCCGCCGATTTTGGCGTACAGCGACGGATTGGTGGTAACGCCCGCGAGCGCGCCCCAGCTTGCGGCCTCCTCGATTTCGGCCAGGTCAGCCGTGTCCAAAAAGAATTTCATCGCTCCTCCTCGTTGAGCATTCTAAAGGATTCAATAAGCGGCGCACGGCCGCCAATTACCAAATGGGGATTGCAAAGGTTGCAATGGGGAAAATTCGAAACACCATCAATATAAGGCATGTGCGCACCCTGCGCAAGAAAAACACGCAAAAGGCGGCGCAAACGGGGCTATATGCCGAACGCGCGCGCCAGATAGTCGTCGCGCTCAGCCGCGCTTGCAAACGACAGCGCCTCCGCCCCGCTCGCGCGATACCGCTTACCCGCAAGGTTCGTAATCGCCAACGCCCCGTCTTCGAGACGCAGATTCACGTACTCGTTTTCGCGAAAGATCGAACGCTCGCTCGATTGCGCCACGTTCAAAAGCTCGAAATCGGTATCACGCGCGCTGGCCGTGCAGAACATGAGCTCGGTGCGCACATCAGGCGTGTTGTTCGCATAGGAATGCCAACCGGCGCACGCGCGATTGAGGTTCCACCAGCAATCATCAACGCGCTCGACCGAAAACGCATGCATGCCGTCGTTTACCCGCACGCCTTCCTCAACCGGAATCGGCAGCGCGCATGCCGGCCCGCCGAACCCCACGTCCGCATACAGCAACGTGCCTTCGACGGTTACCAGTTCACCACGATGATCGACAGGCGCAGGCTCAGGGTCGCCCACCACCGAACGACACAAGCACGGGCGCACATCGAAGCCGAGACCGGCCAACAGCGCATCGAAGAGCGCGTTCAATTCGAAGCAGTATCCGCCGCCGCGATGCGCCACGATCTTGTCGAACAGCCGGTCCAGCGCAAGCGAGGGCACCTGGCCTGTCGCAACGAGCGGACGCGTGTCGAAGGGAACCGCGCGCGCATGCGCCAACGTCAGGCGATCGAGAAGCGCACGCGTTGGAGTTGCATCGCGTGGATAATCGGCGCACCCGATGCGATCGAGATAACGCGTGATTTCATCGGCAGAAAGCCTATTGATGCCGCCCATACCAACCCCCCTGTACGCCTTACGCGGTTAACGAGCATGCTAGCACATGCGGCATGCCTTTTCGCGCGCGAGATGGGGCTGCCTGGCGTTGGATGCGTCATACACGTTTCGGTGCGCTCGAAACCGCTCGAAAGCGTGCGCACTCGTGCGATAATAAACGCACGTTCAAGCGCGTCCCGAGGAGGCAAACCCATGGCGAAATTCTTCACATTGGCCTTCAAAACTCCGGTCAACTTCAGCGAGCTCACCGCGCGGGAGGCACAAGCCATGGGCCTCGCACAAGACAGCAACACGCTCACGCTCTGCGACAAGAAGCGCGGGTCGATGTTGTCGCTTGCCCACAAGAAAAGCGGCTTGCTCGGAGCAATCGCCGATGAGCGCGCCATGCGGATACGCCTCAAGCGCGACTATCAAAAGCTGTACCCCGAAATCGAAGAGCCGGTCGATTTCGACCTGGAAGTCGCCGGCAAAACGCGTTGCGGATTCGGGTTCCGCTACAAGTCGACCAAGGGCAATTTTTATTCGGAAGTGGTGTCGATCGCCGCGAAAAAGCACATCTACACCATCACCTCGTCGAGCTCGTATCGCGACAAGGACGCGACGCATCGCGTGTTGATGAAGCTGCTGAACTCGATCGAGATCGACGAATAGGAAGCAAACCCGACTTGCTCAAGGAATAAATGCTTCTTAAAGCACCATCCGTCCAGCGTTAGGGAAAGCCGTCCATCCAAGCCGCTGCCTTGTTTTCAGTAACGCCCTAGAAGTCCAAGCTCTTCGGGTCCAAGAGGAAGTCGTAAAGCCCCATGGTGAGGATTCCGTCTTCGTCCATATAGGGTTTTCCGGCATCCTTCACAACGACGATTTTCCTGAAGGAGTCGTCGATATTGCGCAGCGACTCGGTCTCTTGCCGCCGCTTCCGCTCATCGGGGATGCTGAGGGCGGATTGCACATAGTAGCGCCGATAGCCGAGGTTGGCGACGAAGTCGCATTCATAGCGAACGCGCTCCTGCCTGCCGGCATCGTCACGCACACGCCTGTCCACCACGCCTACGTCTACGGCAAACCCGCGATAACGCAGCTCGTTGTAGATAACGTTTTCCATAAGGTGGCTCTCCTCGACCTGCCTGAAGCCTAGTCGCGCATTACGCAGACCCACGTCCTCGAAGTAGTACTTCTTAGGGCTGCCGATGTATTTGCGCCCTTTCACGTCAAATCGCTTCGCCTCAGCGACCAGGAAGGCGTCCTCGAGATACCCTATGAACCGGTCAGCCGTCCCGCGCGTGAGCTTTGACTTCAGCACGCTTTCGAACGTGGCCTCTATTTTGGCGGGGTTCGTGAGCGAGCCAACAGCAGAGGCCAAAACGTCGACCAAGTCCTCGAACTCCTCGGTCTTCATAATGTGGTTGCGCTCGATTATGTCCCTCAAATAGACCTCTTCGAAAAGCGAAGAGAGATAGCTCATCTTCTGCTCGTCGGTGCGCATGGTCGCCGCAAGCGGCATCCCGCCGTACATGACGTACTCGTCCCAGCCGTCTCGCCTGTCGCCGTCGTAGACCTGCATGAACTCCGAAAAAACGAGAGGCAGCACGTGCACCTCGTCCCCGCGCCCGCGGAACTCGGTCATAACGTCCTTGGAAAGGAGCTTGGAATTGCTACCGGTGACGTACACGTCTGCGTTCGGGCAGCGAAGCAGCCCGTTCAACACGCCGTAAAGGCGCGGCGGTTTACTTGAGTTGCGCAGCTCCTCGTCGCTTATGGCGTACTGAATCTCGTCGAGCAGAACGTAATGCATCCCATCGTCGGAAGACAGCTTATCTAGGAGGAGAGCGTACAGAGCATCAGGGTCGCGGTATTGTGCGTTTTCCTGAAGGTCGAGCGCAAGCTCAACGATGTGCGACTCGTCGACGCCACTTGCAAGAAGACTTTTCTTGAACAGGTTGAACAGAAGGTAGGTCTTCCCGCACCGACGCACCCCGGTAACAACCTTGACCATGCCGTTCTCTCTGCGCACCTCAAGGTCATTTACATATTTGTCCCGACTGATTTTCATAATCTCCTCCGCATCTGTTTGAGCGAAGTATATCAAGCGAAATTGTCATATGTGACAAAATAATTAAATAACTCGCCGTATCTTTAACGGGGAATCTCGTGTCAACCCGAAGGAAACATCCCAGAGAAGGCCGCCCGAAAGCAGCCTTGCGTTTCAAGTGTGCGTCTTAGCAGCTAGCCGATCGTGCGATAGAAGCACGTCGCGTTGCCCGTGTGGCAGGCCGGGCCCGCCTCGTGCACGATCGCCAGAAGCGTGTCGGCGTCGCAGTCGTAGCGCAGCTCCACCAGCTCCTGCGTATTGCCGCTCGTTTCGCCCTTGTGCCACAACTCCTGGCGGCTGCGGCTCCAAAACCACGTGGTGCGCTGTTCGACCGTCAAACGCACGGTTTCCGCGTTCATCCACGCCATCATCAGCACGTCGCCCGAATCGGCCGACTGCACGATACACGGGATAAGGCCCGCCTCGTTGTACTTCAGCTCGGGGATCTCGATGTCGGTCATGCCACAGCCCTCCTGCTTCGCTTCACGCCCGCTACAAGCGCACGGGAATGCCCTGCGCGCGCATGTATTCCTTCACCTGGCGCACCGTGAGTTCGCCGAAGTGGAACACGCTCGCGGCAAGCACGGCATCCGCTTCGCCCTCGATGATGCCCTCGGCGAAATGCTCGAGCTTGCCCACGCCGCCGCTCGCGATAACCGGGATGTCGACCGCACGCGCAACCGCGCGGGTGAGCGCGCAGTCGAAGCCGTCGCGGCTGCCATCGCAATCCATGCTCGTGAGCAGGATTTCGCCCGCGCCGCGCTTGGCGGCTTCCGCGGCCCATTCGACCGCGTCGATACCCGTGGCCTTGCGCCCGCCCGCCACGTACACCTCCCACTTGTTGGGGTTGTCCGCGCGGCGCTTGGCGTCGATGGCGCAGATGATGGCCTGCGTGCCGAATGCGGCGGCTGCTTGCGTGATCAAGGTCGGGTCCTTCACCGCGGCGCTGTTCACGCTCACCTTGTCGGCGCCCGCGGCGATCATGCGGCGGATATCCGCCACGCTGCGAAAGCCGCCGCCCACGCAATACGGCAAGTGCAGCTGCTCGCTTGCGCGGCTGGCGAGCTCCACCGTGGTGGCGCGGTCATCAGACGTTGCCGTGATGTCCAAAAAGATAACCTCGTCGGCCTTCTGCTCGTCGTAGCGCTGGGCAAGCTCGATCGGATCGCCCGCATCGCGCAGGTTCACGAAGTTCACGCCCTTGACCACCCGGCCGTCTTTCACGTCCATGCACGGTATCACGCGTTTGGTAAGCATGTATCTCCTATCGAATCAACGAGCCGGTTAACAGAAGTCGGCCATTATTCAAGCGTCATAAGCGCGCACGCCGCGGCCACATCGAGCGTGCCTTCGTATACGGCGCGCCCGGTGATCACGCCTTCGATGGAATCCGCGACATCCATCAAGCCGGTGATATCGTCCAAGCACGAAATGCCGCCGCTCGCGATCACCGAATGCCCGAACGCCTGCGCCATGCGCACATACGCCTGCGCATCCACGCCCGTCTGCATGCCGTCGCGCGCGATGTCGGTATACACCAGGTGTTCGAAGCCCAACGCGGCAACCTCGGCGGCAAGCTCGGTCGCGGCAACGCCCGACCCTTCGCGCCAGCCTTCGATGGCGACTTCGCCGCTCTTGGCGTCGATGCCGGCCGTGAACTTGTCCGGGCCGTACTTCTCGATACACGCGCGGGCGAAATCCTTATCGCGAATGAGCGCCGTGCCCAGCACCACGCGGCTCGCACCGGCATCGATCAGGCGATCGACCGCTTCCATCGTGCGCACACCGCCGCCCACTTCGCATTTGAGCGACGTGTTAGCCACGATGCGCGTGATGATGTCGGCGTTTTCGGGCATGCCGCTGCGAGCGCCGTCCAAGTCGACGATATGCACCCAGGTCGCGCCCGCCTCCTCGAACACGCGCGCTTGAGCTGCAGGGTCTTCGTTGTACACGGTCACCTGATTGTAATCGCCCTTGGCCAAGCGCACAGCGCGCCCGCCTAAGATGTCAATTGCAGGAAGAAGGTACATATCGGGTCTCCTTAGAAACGAGCGTTTTTTTTGTTAGGCAAGCGCGCACAAGCGCACGAAATTCTTGAGCACCGCCTGACCGGCATCCGAGCTCTTCTCCGGATGGAACTGCACGCCGAACAAGTTCGAACCCACCTGCACCGCGCAGGGAAATTCGATCGAGTGAACGGTCGTGGCGATGGTGCAATCGCTTGCGGGCGCAACATAGCTGTGCGTGAAGTAGAAGTGCTCGCCGCACGCCACTCCCGCGAACAAGGGCGAATCCTTCACGAAGTCCACGTTGTTCCAGCCCACATGGGGAATCTTGTACTTAGCGCCCGCCGCATCGGTACGCGGGAGAGCGTCCACGATGCCCGGGATGATTCCGAGGCCTTCAACCGGCACAACGTTGCCCGCCTCATCGAGCGGGGCGTCTTCCACACCGCCCGCGAACATGAGGTGCAGCCCCAAGCAAATGCCCAGAAACGGCACACCCGCTGCCGCGCGATCGCGCAGAACGTCCATCTGTCCGAGCTCGCGCATGGTGCCCGCCGCATCGGCGAACGCGCCCACGCCCGGAAGCACGATGGCATCAGATGCCGCTATGCGCGCCGGGTCATCGGTGATAAACGCATCGCCGCCCGCGCAAATAAGCCCGCGCTCGACGCTTTTGAGGTTTCCCTTGTGGTAATCGACAACGGCGATCATGGCTTACAGCGCGCCCTTCGTGGAAGGAAGAGCCCCCGCCGCGCGCTCGTCCATCTCGCAAGCCTCGCGCAACGCGCGCGTGACCGCCTTGAACGTGCACTCGATGATGTGATGGGCGTTTTCACCGGCGAAGCCCTTCACGTGCAGCGTGATGCCCGCATTGGTCGCGAACGCGATGAAGAATTCCTTGGCAAGCGCGCTGTCAAACGCCCCGAGCATCGCGGGCGGCACGTCGATATCCCAGTACAGCGCTCCGCGGCCGGAAATGTCGATCGCGGCCATAACCAGCGCCTCGTCCATGGGAAGCGCAATCGATCCATAGCGGCGGATGCCGCGCTTGTCGCCGAGCGCCTGGGCAAACGCCCGGCCCAACACGATACCGGTATCCTCTACGGTGTGGTGCGCGTCCACTTCCAAGTCGCCCTGCGCCTTCACGTCCAAATCGAACAGGCCATGGCGCGCAAAGGCATCCAGCATGTGGTCGAAGAACCCGATGCCGGTGCTCACATTCGCAGCGCCCGTGCCGTCGAGGTTCACGGAAAGCGCGATATCGGTTTCCTTGGTCGTGCGGCTCAATGTTGCCGTGCGGGAATCGGTCATGATGATCCTTCCTTTTCGAAGCGTCGCCGCGCATGCCTGCGGGCGCTCGCCATCATTCTAACGCGCTTGCAAAATCTTGCGCAGGGTTTCGAGAAAACGCGTGTTTTCCTCGGCGGAACCGATCGACACGCGCAAGCAATTTTCCAACCGCGCGCTGCGGCTGAAGTCGCGAATGAGCACGCCGGCATCCAACAGCTGCTGCCACACCGCCGAAGCGCCTTCCACGCGGAACAGCACGTAATTCGCGCCCGACGGCCACACGGTAACGCCGTCGATGGCGGAAAGCTCGGCCGTCACGCGGGCGCGCTCGTCAATGATGGCGTTGATGCCCGGCGCGAACATGCTGCGGTTTTCGTACACCACCTTTGCGATGGCCTGCGAAACGGCGTCCACCGAATACGGCTGGCGCACCTTCTTGAACTCGTTGATCACGCATTCGTTGGCGAGCAAGTAACCCATGCGCACGCCCGCCAAGCTGAACGCCTTCGAGAACGTGCGCAAAATCACCAGGTTGTCGAATTCCGCCAACAGCGGGCGCACCGTTGCGCGGCTGAATTCGAAATACGCCTCGTCGACCATCACGAGCGCATCCGATGCGTTAAGCGCACGGCGAATGAAGTCGTCGCTTGCCACATCGCCCGTCGGGTTGTTGGGGCTCGTGATAATGGCGTAATCGATATCACCCTGCGCCAAGCGGTCGACAACGGCGTCCTCGTCGATGGAGAAGTCCGCGTTGCGAGGCACCTCCACCACGCGGGTGTTGGTGAGCTGCGCGTTGTTCACATACACGGAAAACGTGGGCGGGATGTTCAGAAACGTGCGCCCGGGCCCGCCAAAGGCGAGCGCCATGTTGAACAGCAGCTCGTCGCCGCCGTTGCCCAAAATCACGTTGTTGCGGTCGAGCCCGTTCGCTTCCGCGATCATATCGCGCAGATCGTTCGCGAGCGGATCGGGATAGCGGTTGAAACGCACCGCGCGCACGGCCGATTCGATCTTGCGACGCAGGTCATCAGGCACGTCGTGCGGGTTTTCGTTCGCCGATATCATCACATCGGCGGGAATGTATTTCGGGTCGTAGGGCTCGATGCTCGCCAGGTTGGGCGCGCTTTGCCTCACGGGGTGTCTCATAAACGGTCTCCTTGTTCAGCCAACAATGAGGTGAGTGCCGATTACAGCTTCGCCTTGCGCAGACGAACGCTTTGCGCATGCGCCCACAGGCCTTCGCGGTCGGCAATGGCGATGATGCTGTCCGCGTCAAACGCAAGCGCTTCGGGCGAATACTCGATGATGCTCGACTTCTTGATGAATTCCTCCACCGAAAGCGGGCTCGAGAAACGCGCCGTGCCGCCAGTGGGAAGCGTGTGGTTGGGGCCGGCAACGTAGTCGCCCACCGCCTCAGGGGTCCACTCGCCCATGAAGATCGCACCGGCATGGCGGATCTTGCCCAGCGAGGCGGCCGGGTTCGCGATGTGCAGCTCCAGGTGTTCGGGCGCGATAACGTTGACCGCCTCGAGCGCCTGGTCAAGGCTCGTGCACACGGTGATCAGGCCTTCGTTGTCAAGCGACGTGCGCGTGATATCGGCGCGCGTGGAATCCTGCAAGTGGCCTTCGATTGCGGCCTCCACGGCATCGGCGTATTCTTCAGAGAACGTGACCAGATAGCACGTTGCCAGCGGGTCGTGTTCCGCCTGGGCCATGATGTCGATAGCAACGAGCGCCGGATCGGCCGTTTCGTCGGCCACCACGCACACCTCGGAGGGGCCGGCGATCATGTCGATGCCGACATCGCCGCTCACGAGCTTCTTTGCTGCGGCGACAAACGCGTTGCCCGGGCCGGTGATCTTGTCCACAGCGGGAATCTGGTCGGTGCCGTACGCGAGCGCGGCAATGGCCTGGGCACCGCCGACGGAATAGATTTCGGTAACACCGGAAAGCTGCGCTGCCTTGAGCACGGCAGGATCGAGCGAGCCGTCCTTGGTAGGCGGGTTGACCACGGCGATGCGGCTCACGCCTGCAACGGAGGCAGGAATGGCGTTCATCAGCAGCGTGGAGGGATACAGCGCGCGGCCGCCCGGAACATAGATGCCCACGGCATCGATCGGGCGCACCTGCGCACCCACGATGGCGCCGTTCTTGCGCGTTGCAAACCAGCTCTGCTCCAGCTGGCGCTCGTGGAATTCGCGAATCTGCGCCGCGGCATGCTCGAGCGCTTCCGCCAATTCCGCCGGGCATTGCTCGATAGCGGCATCGATGGCGTCCTGAGGCACGCGGAAGTTCTCGATTTCCACCCCATCGAACTTGGCGGTATATTCCTTAAGCGCTTCATCGCCGCGGTTGCGCACGTCTTCCACGATAGTGGTCGCCGCAGCGAGCGCCGCCGCGTTAAACGCGCTCTTGCGCTGCAAGTGCTTGTTGGAGAAAACCTCTCCCTCACCCAAAATTACTCGACGCATCATTCCTATCACCTTTCTTCGAAGCGGCTCATGCTTCGCCGCATTGTTACCTACATCGATACGGCCATGTAGCCGCTAATTTTTAACCTCGCCGCCGGCCGTCACTTTCAAATCACGCCCACGCGCCTGATCGGCCAAGGCGCTTGCAAGCTTGCGCACACGGTCGTTGGTGCGGAAGCTGCACACGTTCGCGAAGAAACGCGCCGTCGACGCGAGCACCTCATCAACGATCACCAGGTTGTTTTCCTGCAGCGTGCGACCGGTGGCCGTGATGTCCACGATGCAATCGGACATGCCCGTGAGCGGCCCCAATTCGATATTGCCCGCCAGCTTGATGATTTCCACCTGCGTGCCGCGGCGCGCGAAATGCGCCTGAGCGATGCGGGGATACTTCGTGGTGACGCGCAAGCTGCCTAATTTGCGATAGCGCTCGTCGACCGTTTCGCGCGCACCTTCCTGCTCGGCCACTATGAAGCGGCAACCACCGAAGCGCAGATCGGCCAGCTCAACCACATCGGCGGCAGTTTCTATCAGGCTGTCCTCGCCGCAGATGCCGCAATCGGCCGCGCCCATTTCCACGAAAATGGGAGCGTCGGAGGGGCGCACGATGATGTATTCCACGCCCGGGTTCTTGATGATGAGCTGCCGGCCGGGGTTTTCGAGCCCCGACACATCCAGCCCGGCTTGCGCCAACACCGCAATGGCATCCGGGCCAAGCGAGCCCTTAGGCACCGCAATGCGCAAGGGGCGATCCTGGGCAGCTTGCGTGCTTTCCGCGGCCGCCGCGGTCATGGCCTCCTCCAGGTAAAACGCAAAGCCCGCCGCAGGGCGGTCGACCCCGTAAAGGCCGAGCATCTTGTCGTAGCGCCCGCCTGAACCAAGCGGCGTGCCCAGCCCCGACGCGAACGCCTCGAACACGATGCCCGTGTAATAATCAAACGAGCTCATGATGGCGAAATCGACGAGCAAGTTGCTTTCAAGCCCCGCCTCGATAAGCGCGTCGAACGTTTCCTCGAACGCATCGAGCCCGTCCTCGCAACCCAAAGGCGCCGCCAAAGCACGAGCGGCATCGATCGCCTCGCGACCACCGCGCACGCGCGCCAAATCGCGGATAGCCCGCGCAAAGCGCACGTCAGCGTTGGCGCAAGCGGCCTGATCATCATCGGTCAAGCGATCGATTTCCACGAAGTTGGAGCTGTGGAACGCATCGAGCACGGCATCTACCCAGGATGTCTGCGCGCCGCTCTTGGCAAGAAGCGCCCGCAGCACGCCCACGCTTGCAATGGAGATGGTGAAATCGGTCACGCCCGCAATGCGCAAAGCGGATGCGAACAGGCCGATCACCTCGGCATCCGCAGCGGCGCCCGAGCACCCGATGCATTCGATGCCGACCTGCGTTTTCTCGCGCACATCCGCACGCTGCTGGCGCTGGGCCTCGCGGAACACGCGCTGCGTGTAGCGGAATCGAAACGGCCCCGGCGCCGAACCCAGGCGCGTTGCGCACATACGCGCGACCTGCAAGGTAACATCGGGGCGCAACGTAACGAGATCGCCCTTGGCATCGAAAAACTTGAAGGGCGTTTCGGGCAAGCGGCCGCCCGCCTGCATAACGCCCATGTTTTCGAGCGTGGGCGTTTCGATGGGCGCATAACCCGCTTCAGCAAACAGGTCCTGCACCGCGCGGCCGATAGCCTCGCGCTTGATCGCCTCGTCGGTTAACACGTCGCGAAAACCAGACGGTGTGGTGAATTCCATAAACGTAGTCCTTAAAGCAAATTAAACAAACCGTGTAATTATAAAACGCATACGCCCTGCTCGTGCGCACCTGCACGCAACCTGCACGGCTTTCGCGTATAGCCACTTTATCACAGTAGAGTGCTAAAGCGTCATTTACACAAGGTTTTCACGAATGGGGTCGTTAAACAGAAATTGAATCGCAAGCTCCCAGCGCTAATCTTCCCAGGCGTCCTGGACTTCTTGCTCGTGGAGAACAACGCTCAACGACTCGATTTCGATGAACACGCTCGATGCTTCCGGCCAACGCTGGCGAATGCGCGTTTCGATGTCGTCGGTAATGCGATCCACCTGCTGGGGAGACACGCCGTTAGCCAGGCTGATATCCATCGCCACGATGAGCGCGCGCGGCCCCATGTACTGCGTGAGCACCGTGCCGCACTCGCGCACGAGCGGGTCTTGCTCGGCGATTTCGCGCATCAAGTCGACCTCTTCGGCGGACACGCCCTCGCCCACCAGAAGCCCCTTCGTTTCAGAAAGCAGCAGCACCGACACCGAGCACAGCAGAAGGCCGATCAGAATAGACGCCGCGCCGTCGAACACGCAATTGCCCGTGAACTGCGTGACGACCGTTCCCACCAGGGCGAAGAGCAGACCGAGCTCGGCGGCGGAATCCTCAAGAACCACCGTGTAAAGCGACGGGTCTTTCGCCGCCCGGATAAACGCGATAGGGCCAACGTCCCCCCGCGCCTTGTTGAAATTCTTCAACGCCACGCGCAGCGAGGTGCCCTCGATAAGTGCCGCCGCGATAATCACGATATAGCCCACAAGCGGATTGCCCGGGGTAAGCGTGCCCGCAAGCGCCTCGTTTATGGCGTTCACGCCCTCGACCACGGCGACCACGCCGCCGAGCAAGAAGATCGCGAGCGACACGATGAGCGTGTAAAAATAGAGTTCCTTGCCCGACCCGAACGGATGGTTGAAGTCGGGCGCGCGGCGGGCTTTGCGCAATCCCACCAAGATAAGGATGCCGTTGCCGCAGTCCACAAGCGAATGGATCGCTTCCGAGAACAATGCGGACGACCCGGATACTTGGCTTGCGATGAACTTGACGATGGCAACGCCGATATTGCCGCAAATAGCGGCTATAACCGAAGTGGTGCTTTCCACCTTCTCCGGCTGATCATTGTTCGTAATCTCTTCGTCGGCAACCGATTCGCCCACGCTTTCACACACGCCTTTCAAGTTGTTTCGTCTGGTCCCTTACGCATTCAACTTTTCCGTGAGCAGCTGATTGAGCAGCTTCGGATTGCCCTGGCCCTTCGACGCCTTCATGCACTGACCCACCAAAAAGCCGATGACCTTGGTCTTGCCGGCCTTGTATTCCGCAACATCATCGGGGTTGGCGGCAATCACAGCGTCTACGATGGCCTCGAGCGCGCCCGTATCCGACACCTGCTTCATGCCGCGCTCTTCCACGATAACGGCGGGATCCTTGTCCTCCTCGAGAATCGCGGAGAATACTTCCTTGGCCTGCTTGCTGGAAATCGCATCGGTGGCGAGCAGTTCGACCAAGTCGATCGCGCGTGCGGGCGTGAGCGGCGTTTCAGCCAAATCGACGCCGACGTTCGCGTTCAGATACGCAGAAACGTCGTTGATGACCAGGTTCGCGAGCGGCTTGGCCAGCTTGGCGCAATCCTTGCCCGCGGCAGCGGCGTGCTCCATACCCTGCTCGAACAAGTGCGCAGTGGCAGGATCGGTCACCAAGTGGCGCGCGTCATAGGCGGAAAGACCGAAATCGGCCGCAAAGCGCGCAGACTTCTGATCGGGCAGCTCAGGCAGCTTGGCGCGCACCGCCTCGATGAATTCGTCGGACAGATCGTAAGGCGCCAGGTCGGGATCGGGGAACATGCGGTAGTCGTCGGCCGTTTCCTTCACGCGCATAACGATGGTGCGCTTCTGAGACGGATCCCAGTGGCGGGTTTCCTGATAAATCTGACCGCCTTCTTCAAGCACGCTCGCCTGACGGCAGATCTCATATTCCAAGCCGTCATGCAGGCTCTTGAAGCTGTTCAGATTCTTGAGCTCGGTCTTCGTGCCCAGCCCTGTCGCCCCGCGGCGACGCAGGCTCACGTTGCCGTCGCAGCGCATCGAGCCTTCCTCCATCGAGCAATCGGAAATGCCGATGGCCAAGAAGATCTGGCGCAGCTTCTGCATGAACAGGCGCGCTTCCTCGGGCGTGCGCAGATCGGGCTCGGTTACCAGCTCGATCAAAGGCGTGCCCGCGCGGTTGTAGTCCACAAGCGAATGCGTGGCGCCCGCGATGCGGCCTTCCCCACCGCCGAGATGAATCATCTTGCCGGCATCCTCTTCCATGTGGATGCGCGTGATGCCCACGTGCGCCACATAGCCGTCGGCCGTGCGCGTGATGTTTTCAGACTGCTCGCCTTCCGCCAGGCGGTCGAGATGGTAGCGCTCGTTTGCCGCTTTGCCATCGACGTCCAAATCCAGATGGCCGCGCATGCAAAACGCGACGGGGCCCTGCGTGGTTTGGAAGTTCTTGGCCATATCGGGATAGATGTAGCCCTTGCGATAGAACATAGAATGCTTTTCGATGTCGCAGTTGGTGGCCAAACCGGCAAGCACGATCGACTGAATAGCAGCCTTGTTGGGCACGGGCAGCGCGCCAGGAAGGCCCAAGCACACCGGGCACACATGCGTGTTCGGCTCGGCGCCGAACTCCAGCTTGCAGCTGCAGAACATCTTCGTTTCGAGCGTGGTGAGCTCGGTGTGGATCTCAAGGCCGATAACGGCTTCCCAATCTTCGAGCACTTGATCGAGCGTCTTCATTATTCGGCCTCCTTTCCCTCGGCAGCGCAGGGCGCGTCTGCGGCAAAGCGCGGGGCGACCGGAGCCGGGCCCACAACGCTTTCGAGAGCCGCGGCGACGCGCAGCATGTTTTCATCCTTGAATTGCGGCGCGATGAGCTGCACGCCAACGGGCAAGCCGCTCGCATCGCCCAATCCCATGGGCATGTTCATACCGCCGTTGCCCGCGATGTTGATGCTGATGGTGAACATGTCGGACAGATACATCGAGGTGGGGTCGGAAATCTCGCCGAACTTGAATGCGGCGCGCGGGCTTACCGGCGCCAAGATGCAGTCGCACTTTTCGTATGCGCGGTTGTAATCCTGCGTGATCAGCGTGCGCACCTGCTGAGCGGGGTAATAGTACTTGTCGTACACGCCCGCGGAAAGCAGATAGCTGCCCAGCATGATGCGACGGCGCGCCTCAGGGCCGAAGCCGGTGGAGCGGGAATATTCGTATTGGCTGCCAAGATCCTTATGGCCCTCGGCGGCAAAGCCGTAGCGCACGGAATCGAAGCGGCTCAGGTTGGAGAACGCCTCGCACGGGCCAAGCACGTAATAGGCGCTCATCGCCGCTTGGGCATTCGGGAGCGTGACCTCGACGATTTCGGCGCCCAAGCCTTCCAAGATGCTCGCGGCCTGCTCGACCTTCGCGCGCACCTCGGCATCCAAGCCCTGCGCGTTCATGAATTCCGGCACGATGCCGATGCGCATGCCGGAAACGCCCTGATCCAAATTAGCAGTGAAATCGCAGGTGACGCGCTGGCTCGTTGCATCGAGCGGGTCGTGGCCCGCGATGGCGTTCAAGGTTGCCGCCGCATCGCGCACCGAGCGCGCAAAGGGGCCGACCTGGTCGAGCGAGCTGCCGAACGCCACGATGCCGTAACGGCTGACCACGCCATACGTGGGCTTCACCGCGACGATGCCGCAGAAGCTGCCCGGCTGGCGGATGGAGCCGCCGGTGTCGGACCCGAGCGTGACCGTCGCCAAGCCCGCAGCGACCGCCGCAGCCGAACCGCCCGACGAGCCGCCGGGAACGCGTTGCAGATCCCACGGATTGCGCGTGGGGCCGAATGCAGACGTTTCGGTGGACGAGCCGAAAGCGAATTCGTCCATGTTGAGCTTGCCCAAAGGAATGCCGCCCGCTTCGATCGCACGCGCGACGCTTGTGGCGGTGTAAGGCGAAACGTAGCTTTCCAGCATGCGCGAAGAGCATGTGGTGTGCGTGCCCGTAAGGTTCATGTTGTCCTTGAATCCGATGGGCACGCCCGCAAGCGGCCCCATCTCGGAAAAAGTGCCGGCGGCGATGGCAGCGTCGATCTTATCCGCCTGCTCAAGCGCCATGTCATCGGTCACTTCCAAGAACGCATGCACGTCCGCATCAAGCGCGGCGATGCGATCGAGCGCGTTCTGCGCAACTTCTCGCGCAGTGAATTCCTTAGCAGCAAGGCCCGCCTGGATCTCAGCGATGCCCAACGTTGCGAAATCAGCCATTAGCGATCGCCCCCTTCGCCCAAGATAGAGGGGATGAGGAAATACCCATCCTGCTGCTTGGGCGCGTTTTCAAGCGCGACTTCCTGGGTGAAGCTTTCGCCTTCCTCGTCTTCGCGCATAACGTTGGACAGGCTTCCAATCGGGTGAAATGTGGGCTCGACGCCTTCCAAGTCGTACTCGGTGATGGGCTTCAAGCTTTCGATGATGTCGTTGAGGTCGATCGTCATCTGGCCGACTTCGTCATCCTCTAAATGGATGCGCGCGTATTCGGCGATCTTGCGCACATCGTTTTCAGACACATGCTGGGTCATAAAACGTCCTGCTTTCGGGTAGTGTCGCGTGTTTTACAAGGTAACTGCTCAATGATAGCAGACGCGAAAACGTCCGACCGCCCGAGCACCGTTGCACACGTATTCTTTGTTTCAAATTTTAACAATTTTTTCGTACACTTGTTCCCTTTTTCAGCGATTCGGCAACCGATCTTGGCATGCTAATCGCCGATCTTAAAGCGACCAACCCTGATACAATGCATTTTGATACACTTTCAAGCAAGGCAAAGCTTCTTAAGCAAGGTGAAAGAGGTGCTTTGATCATGGGCCAGTTCTGGGAAGACATCTATAACGAGGCCGAGGCCGAAGGCAGAGCCGCAGGTTTGGAACAGGGCTTGAAGGAAGGCCGTGAACAGGGGCTTCAACAGGGTATCGAGCAAGGTCTCGAGCAAGGCATCGAGCAGGGCATCGAGCAGGGCATCGAGCAGGGCAGCATCGAAAGTTACACGCATGCTGCAAAGAGCGTGATGAACAAGCTTGGCATAACGATTCAAGAAGCTTTCGATATAGTTGAAGCGCCGGAAAACCTGCGCTCCAGCATAGCGAATCTGATATCGTAAAACAGCCCAGTAAGAGCGAGGCTCGCGCTATTCCAGCGTGGGCCTCGCGCCGTAATGGCGATTCCAGACAAGCAACTAAAACGCCCGCCATCATGCTCCCTCCCCCGATCCCGCCGTAACGCGCTTGATAGCCGACATGCGCAATCGCGCATAACAACCGAGAACGCGGACACGTATAATGGAAGCGGTCGAAAACGATTCAAGGGGGCTTTCATGAGCAACATCGCGACAACGTGCGTACAAGGCGGCTATGTGCCAGGCGACGGCGAACCGCGCCAGCTGCCGATTTACCAAAACACCACCTGGAAATACGACACGAGCGAGCATATGGGGCGACTCTTCGACCTTGAAGAATCCGGGTATTTTTACACGCGCTTGCAAAATCCCACCAACGACGCCGTTGCCGCGAAGATCGCCCAGCTTGAAGGCGGGTCGGCAGCCATGCTCACATCATCGGGCATGGCGGCGAATTTCCTCGCCATCTTCAACATCGCGTGCGCAGGCGACCACGTTGTCGCGTCGAGCGCCATTTACGGCGGCACATACAACCTGCTCGCCCACACCATGAAGCGCATGGGGCTCACCTGCACGTTCGTCGACCCGCACTGCACCGATGAAGAACTCGATGCGGCGTTTGAGCCCAACACCAAGCTCGTCTTCGGCGAAACCATCGCAAACCCGGCGCTCGCCGTGCTCGACATCGAACGCTTCGCCGCAGCCGCTCATGCCCACGGCGTACCGCTCATGGTGGACAACACCTTCCCCACCCCGGTGCTTTGCCGGCCGTTCGAGTGGGGCGCCGATATCGTCACGCATTCCACCACCAAATACATGGACGGCCACGCAGCGGCGGTCGGCGGGGCCATCGTGGATTCCGGGCATTTCGATTGGAACGCCCACGCCGACAAATTCCCCGGCCTCACCACACCCGACGAAAGCTATCACGGCGTGATATACACTGAACGCTTCGGCCTTGAGGGGGCCTTCATCACAAAAGCGACTTCGCAGCTCATGCGCGATTTGGGCCCCATACAGTCGCCGCAAAACGCATTCATCACGAATCTTGGCTTGGAAAGCCTGCATGCGCGGATGCCCATCCATGCGGCAAACGCGCTGGCAGTGGCTCAGCACTTGACAAACCACCCCAACGTTGCCTGGGTGCGCCATCCCTCGCTGAAAGGCGACGCCGATTACGAGCTCGCCTGCAAATATCTGCCGAACGGCAGCTGCGGTGTTGTGAGCTTCGGCGTTGCGGGCGGGCGCGCCGCAGCGGAAGCTTTCATGAAAAAGCTGAAGGTCGCGCAAATCGCCACCCACGTGGCCGATGCGCACACGTGCGTGTTGCACCCCGCAAGCGCCACGCATCGCCAAATGAACGACGACGAGCTGCGCGCTTGCGGTATCGGGCCCGATCAAGTGCGCCTTTCTTGCGGCATCGAAGATGTTAACGACCTCATCGCCGACCTCGACCAGGCACTTGCGTAAATCGTGCGCAGAACACCCGCAGGACGCACATGGAATACCAGAACGTTTTAACCATTCAAACACGCGAGGATTTCCGTCAGTGGCTAAAAGCAAATCACGCCACCGAGCGGGAATGCTACGTTGAGCTCAAGCGCGGGCGCCCCGTCGATGCCGACCACTTCTGGTATATCGACGCCATCGAAGAAGCGCTCTGTTTCGGCTGGATCGACAGCACCGTACGCGTTATCGACGGCAAGAGGATGCAGCGTTTTTCACCGAGAAACAAAAACGGCAACTGGACCGAGCTCAACAAGGAGCGCGTGCGGCGGCTCGAGAAACTCGGGTTGATGACGGATGCCGGTCGCAAGGTGTTGCCCGCGATGGGGCCGCGCAGCTTTCGAATCGACAAGGAAACCGAGGCCGAGCTCAAGAAAGCGCGCGTTTGGTCGAAATTCAAATCACTCCCGCCGCTGTACCAACGCGTGCGTGCATCGAACCTCGCGTTCTATCGCAATCGTTATCCGGAAGGCTACGAGCGCATGCTCGCGCACACCATCGAAGCGACCAAACGCGGCGAAACGTTCGGCGATTGGAACGATTTCGGCAGGCTGCTCGACTACTAAAGGCCGGCAACCGCGCAACCAGCATTCGACAAGCCAACGCCCAATCGCTGAAAGCATCGCGGTACGTAGTAAGGAATAAACATGATCAGGATATTGTTTGTGTGTCACGGCAACATCTGCCGGTCGCCCATGGCGGAATTCGTGATGAAGCAGCTAGTGGAAGATGCGGGTCGCACAAGCGAGTTCGTTATCGAGTCGGCGGCAACGTCCACCGAGGAATTGGGAAACAGCGTGCACCGCGGAACTGCGCGCATCCTTGACAAGCTCGGAATCGATTATTCTCGCAAACGTGCGCGGCAGATAACGTGCGCCGAATACGCCGATTGGGACTTGATCGTGGTGATGGACCAGGCGAACGTGCGCAATGCGCGGCGCATGTTCGGCGGCGACCCGGCGAGCAAGATTCACAAACTCATGGCGTACACAGGAGCCGATCGCGACGTCGCCGACCCGTGGTATACCGGCGACTTCGAAACCACATATGCCGACGTCGATGCCGGCTGTCGAGCGCTGCTGAGCACGCTATAGCGACAAATCCCCAGCAACAGAAAAACAGTCGGCGCAAAAGAAGGGCCTCGCCATCACGGCAAGACCCTGTTCAATCGAAAATTCGTCAAAAACGACCGTATTAGCGCAAGCCTCTTACGAGTTCTTCAGCAAATCGCCGCCGGCGATAATGCAGCCGACGCCCACGCACAAACCCGCCGTGATGGAAATTATGCCTAGCGCAATACACCAACCGCCCGCGCGACGCATCGATTTATACATAGCCCCTCCTTCGGTAACGCTCGATTGCTCAAGCACCACTTGTTCGCAAATTTCTTCAACCATCTTACACCAACGACCCACACGCGTTGTTACGCGCGCAAGCTTTCCACCCAACCCGGGCGCTCGACGCGCATCTTCTGCACACCCGCCTTGAAAATGTTCGACGTGGATCCCTGCAGCATCGCGGCGCGAGCGCGCTCGGGATCGGCCACGACCGACCCGGCCATGCAATCCACGCCGTATTCGAACATAACGGGAGCAGGCACAACGCTTGGGCCGACCAGAATGGTGCTGCCCGCCGACACACTTGCAAGCGAAAGCAAACGCGGCATGGTCTTGTTGGTGAGCGTGATGCCCGTCATGAACGTGAAGTCCTGATGCGGAATAACGTATTCGCAACCCGGATCGGGCATATCATCGCCTTGAGGATTGCGCTCGAGCACCGTGAGCGCGCATTCGTCCGCCAAGCGCTCGATAAGCGGGAAATGCCCCACGACGGTCACCTTCTTGCCAGCGCAAATGCTGCGATACAGCTCGAAACCGTCGTTCGACGTTTTCGATTCGATCTTCATTCCCGCCGCCTCAGCGTTTTCGGGCGTCGAATACCAAGCGTTCATCGCGGCGACGCCGACACTTGCCTCCAAAAAATTCCAGCTCACCGACTGACACGCCAGATCGCGCAAACTCATAGTGCGCCAGGCATCGCCTATGGCGTACATGCCGCGCCCGCCGCTTACGACCATCGACATGCCGAAGCCCGCTTCCGATTCCACGAGCGCCCAATGATGGCCTATCCACACATTGCGCACGCCCACGTCTTCCGGAATCCCGCCGGCCAGATCCTTGTACAAGCGCCACTCCTGCGGCAGCGCCGAGATTCGATCGAAACTCATCAGATTGGCAGTTTGATCCATGGCTTTAAGCCCCTTCCCTGTTTATTTCGGCCAAAAACGCGTCGCCATACCGCTCCAGTTTCATGGCCCCCACGCCGCTCACGGCGCTGAATTCATCTTTGGTGCTCGGGCGCTTCACGCACATATCGCGCAGCGTCGCATCTGAGAATACCATGTAAGGGGCAATGCCTTGACTGCGCGCCAAAGAAAGTCGCAACGCGCGCAGGCGTTCGAACAGATCGGCCTGGTCGGTCGTGAGCGATCCCTGAGCCGCTTCGGCGGAAATTTTCCGACCACCCGCGGCCTTCTGCTGAGACTGGCGCTTCTGGCGCTTCATAAGCAAGCGGAAATCGTCAGCCGCAGCCTCGCGCATGCGCGGGCCTAGTCCGACAAGCGGATAACGACCCTCGGATATCTCCAGATACCCTTCAGATGCCAAGAGCTCGATAACATCCTTCACGTGCGGCGCGCTTTCATTGGCGGCATCACCGTAAGTGCGGGCCCTATCCAATCCGAAATCCCTCACCTTGGCCGACTTCGAACCGCACAGCACATCGGCAACCATGCCTTTGCCGAAACGCCCGCGCAATTCGTGCACGCAGCGCATCACCGACCGCGCGGTAGTAGTTACGTCCACCGCTTCAAAAAGCCCTTCGCAGTTGGAACAGTTGGAACAAGTTTCCTTATTTTGATTTACTGAACTGCTTATATTTACATTTGTCAAATTATTAGACGAATCAATTTCGCCGAAGTAATCCAAAATATGAGCACGCAAGCAGCGGCACGTCATGCAATAGCCGACCATGCTCTCAAGCAGCCGGCGCTTCGAAGCGCGCACCACTTCCGCTTCTTCCGCACTCAACGCTTCATTCTGCATATCCTGCTCGACGAAGTATCGGCACGTGCCGATGTCGCCGTCGTTCCAAAGAAGCAGGCAGTACGCCGGCGCACCATCACGGCCGGCACGACCGGCCTCTTGGTAATACGCTTCCAAGCTCGAAGGCATGTTGTGATGGATCACGTAACGCACGTTCGACTTATCGATGCCCATACCGAACGCGTTGGTGGCCACCATCACCAGCGCCTCATCGTTGACGAACGCCCGCTGATTAGCCGTTCGCTCCGCAGCGGAAAGCCCCGCGTGATAGCGCGTAGCCGCGATGCCCGTCTCGCGCAGAGCCTCGCACACCCGCTCGGTATCGTCGCGCGTGGAACAATACACGATGCCCGCATCGGATGCATGGTCGCGCGCATAACCGATGATGCGCTCAAGTTTGCGCTTGGCAGGTTGCTGCTCCACCCCAAAATACAAGTTGGGGCGATCAAAGCCGGTTACTTCCACCTGCGGATGACACAGTCCAAGCAGGCGCACGATATCGCCGCGCACGCGCTCGGTGGCCGTCGCCGTGAACGCCGCAACGGGCGGACGCGCGGGAAGTTCCTCGACAAAAGCGCCGATGCCCAAGTAAGCGGGCCGAAAGTCCTGGCCCCACTGGCTCACGCAATGCGCCTCGTCCACCGCAACGAAGGCAAGCTTCGCTTGGCGAGCGAATTCCACGAACCGCGGGTCGTCCAAGCGCTCGGGCGCCACATAGAGCACATCGATTGCGCCCGTCGCGGCAGCACGCAGCGCCTGCGCCTGCTCGTAGGCCGAAAGCGTTGAGTTGATGAACGCGGCGGAAATGCCTGCCTCCGCCAAAGCATGCACTTGGTCGGCCATCAACGATATCAGCGGCGACACAACCAAAGCAACGCCTTCAAGGGCGCACGCGGGAATCTGATAGCAAAGCGACTTACCGGCACCCGTCGGCATCACGCCCAAGCAGTCGCGCCCTTCCATGAGCGCCATGATAAGCGCTTCCTGGCCGGGTTTGAAATGCTCGTAGCCGAATTTATCTTTAAGGATGACAGCCGGCGCAGCGCCCTGCATGTTCGACATAAGCGCGGCCTTCCCGCTATTCCTCGAACGCGTCGACGAAATGCTTGATAAGCGCCGCGCTCGTCGGCGTGAGCAACTCGCCTTCGAGCGTTTGGTCGCATACGGGAATGCCGGTGGCAATGATCGCCGCCGTAGCAGGGGCCGGAATATCCATCAGGCCATGGGCGCAGTGCACCTTGCCCGACCCGGTTTGCACGCGCGTAGCGATGATGCGCTCGGGCGCAAGCACCTCGAGCAGCAGGCAGATATAAACCACATTGCGCACCCCGGCCGCACGGCCAACCTCATGGAAGTGCGTATGCATGACCGGCATCTGATGCACATGCGCTTCCGCATGAGCAAGGATGTCGTACACGGCGCGCGCGTCCGCCTTTACCGCATCCGACACGGCAAGATCGTCGAGCGTTTCGCACACTTCCTCGAAGTCGCGCTGATCGCGGTCGGGCATGCCGGCAGCCGCCAAAGTCGCCTGCGTTTGTTCGATCTTCTCCGCGGTGAGGCAAGCCTCGATCTGATCGACGATAACGGCGCGCGTGGCGCTTTCCAAAAAGTTGAAATGCAGTTCCATGTAATTCCTTTACATTTGTAAATGTATGCAGCTATATTACTTAACGTGGTTGATTAAACTTGCCTGATATCCAGCACCGAAACCGTTGTCGATATTCACCACCGATACGCCCGACGCGCATGAGTTGAGCATCGAAAGCAACGCCGAAACCCCACCAAACGACGCGCCGTAGCCAACACTGGTGGGCACGGCAATCACGGGGCACTTCGCCAAACCTGCAATCACACTCGCCAGAGCGCCTTCCATGCCGGCAACCGCCACGATTACGCTCGCGTTGCCTATGGTTTCCGCGCGGGCCAACAAGCGATGAATGCCCGCAACGCCCACATCGTACACGCGCTCGACCTCGTTGCCGAGCGCTTCGGCCACAAGCGCGGCCTCCTCGGCAACAGGAATATCGCTTGTGCCGCCGGTGGCAACCACGATCGTTCCGCGCCCATCGGGCACAGGCGGCACGCCGATCAATCCAATGCGCGGCAAATCGTAATACGTGAACAAGGGCATATCGGGAACATCGCCGTCTTTGCAACCATCATTATCGTCATCTGAACTGCTGTCATTTACAAATGTCAATCCATTGGAAAGAAGCGTCTGAACCTCTTGGGCCTTATCCGCATCCAAGCGCGTGATCAGAATGCGCTCCTGCCCCGCATCGAGCATCGAAGCAACGATGCCTGCAATTTGATCGGCGGTCTTGCTTTCCCCGTAAATCACCTCGGAGACGCCCGTGCGCACGCCGCGCTCAAGATCGACGCACGCATAGCCCAAATCGGCCGTCGGGGCGGCACCGATGCGCTCGGCAGCATCCTCAACGGAAACCTTCCCGGCAGCAACGCCATCGAGCAACTCATTCAATTCGCGGGTTTCCATAAGCGACCTTCCACTAAAGCGGCGATACGAAGAGCGGCCTGCGCCAAGCAGCAACGCAAGCATCATTGAGAATTTCGTTGTGACGATGATACCTTAAAACTGATATCCGAACGAATCAGCCGTGAGCACCTTGAACTCAAATCGTTTCCGAGCGTAAAAACGCAGCAAGCACCGACAAACCATTTACACGTTGAACTTGAAGTGCATCACGTCGCCGTCCTGCACCACGTAGTCCTTGCCCTCCTGGCGCAGTTTGCCGGCATCGCGGCAGCCCTTGTCGCCCTTGTAGGCGATGTAGTCATCAAAGCTGGCCGTTTCCGCTTTGATAAAACCGCGCTCGAAGTCGGTGTGGATAACGCCCGCTGCCTGCGGCGCCTTCGCACCCACGGGAATGGTCCACGCGCGCGTTTCGTCGGGGCCGGAAGTGAAGTAACTCTGCAGGCCGAGCAGCTTGTACGCCGCCTGGATGAAGCGCGCAAGGCCGGATTCCTCCAGCCCGAGCTCCTCCATGAAAATGGCCGCATCCTCGGGGTCGAGCTCGGCGAGCTCGGCTTCCGTCTTCGAGCACAGCGGCAGCGGTGTCTGGCCATCTATCTGCGGCAATGGAGCGGAAATCTTGTCTTCATCCACATTGGCCACGTACAGAATGGGCTTCATGGTGAGCAGGCACAGTTCCTTAATAGAAGCTTTCTCCTCATCCGTCAGATCCTGCGACAGCGCGCGCTTTTCCTCAAGCAAACCGGCCAGCACTTTCTGAGCCGTCTTGTATTCGACGCCCTTTTCCTTGCCGAAGCGCTTCGCTTCCTTTTCCAAACGCGGAAGCGCTTTCTCGATAGTAGCGACATCGGCCAGGATCAGCTCGGTCTTGATCGTGTCGGCATCGGCCTGCGGATCAACGCGCTTAGAAACATGCTCCACATTCGGATCGCTGAAAAAGCGCACGACCTCGCAAATCGCATCCGTATCGCGAATGTTCGCCAAAAACTTGTTGCCCAGGCCTTCACCGTGGCTCGCGCCTTCCACCAAACCTGCGATGTCGACGAATTCCACCGTGGCGGGAATGATGCGCGCAGGGTTGTCGATAGCGGCCAAAGCATCGAGGCGCTTGTCGGGCACGGGCACCATGCCGGTGTTCGGCTCGATGGTTGCAAACGGATAATTCGCAGCCAGGCCGCCCTTCTTCGTTAAAGCGGTGAACAAGCTGGATTTGCCCACGTTAGGCAGGCCTACGATGCCGATTGAAAGCGCCATGATTCTCCTTGCAGTAAAAAATGTGACACGTCATGTTACCACGCATGCGCGCGGTTTTCTTGAATGATTGGCGGCGCGGAAACGGTTCTGCCCAATCGCAATGCGCCAAAGCGCCCGTGAAGCTGCCAACAGCCGCCGATCAGCGAGCCTTCTTGACCGCTTCGTACGCCCTGAATGCGGCGATAACGGCCACGAGCGCCACGGCAATGCACACGGCCACGAACACGAAGGTGGCGTCCCATCCGCACATATTGGCAACCGTGCCCAACACGAACGACGACAGCGTGGGGCCAAGCGCCGCGGCCATCGAGATGCGCGAATAGATCGCGGGGTATTCGCGCATACCGTAAAACTTGCGCGTGAGAATGGGCATGATGGCGTTGCTGAGCGAATAGAACAGGCCGAACAGAAGCGCTGCGGCAAACAGCATCACCGCCGAGCTCTTCCCCAAGAACAGCAGCAACAGGCCCGCGAAACCGCATACGATGCCGATAACAACGGCGAGCAGCGGCTTCTTGTCGCCAATGCCGCCGAAGCAGATCTTGCCCACGCATTGCGCCGCCATAGCCACCGCCATCACGAGCGAGCCGAGCGTGGGCATCACCTCGCCAATGGGCTGGGCCACGATATACGACGCCATGAGCTGGTATATGTACATGCTGAAATTGATGCCGAACGCGAACACCGCGATCAGCAAGAACGTCGGCGCACGGAACGCTTCCTTGGCGGTCATGCCTTCCGATTCGATCTCTGCGGCGAGTTTTTCGATCGAAGGCGTCACTTCATCTGCACCGTAAGGAGCCAAGCCTTTATCAGACGGATTCCCGCGCAGCACCAAAATAGTGAGCGGCAGGCAGCAAACAAGCGTGATAGCGGCGTAAATAAGCAAGGTTGGCCGCCAGCCCACCTGAAGAACCAACGTGCCTGCCAGCGCGCTAAAAATCGCGCCGCCGATGCCCGAGCACGACATGGCGATGCCCACGCACAGCCCGGCGCGCTTCTTGAACCAGCGATTGATGATGGCCGTCGGCGCCAAAAACAGGCAGATTGTGAGCGACACGCCCATGGGAATGCCGCACAGCATGTATTGCCAAGCTTCCTGTGTGATGGATTGCAGCACCAGCGCCAATGCGGTGAGCAGCGCGCCGATGGACTCCAGCACGCGAATGTCCAGGCGATCGAACACTTTACCCAGAATGGGAAGGCTGATCAGCACGGAAATCCACTCGACCGTCATGAAATAGCTCATCGTGCCGGTCGTGGTGCCGAACGTTTCCGCCGTGGCTGGGAAGAACACGCCGCCGCAGCTGATGGCAAACGAGACGGCCGTCAGCGCCACCACGCAGAACGTGGCAACGATGAAGCACCCGTAATGGATCTTGCCCTTAGATTCAGCCATGGCTCCCCTCCATAAACCAAAGCTCACGCGCGCATGCGCGACGCGCAATGCGGCGTACGTTGTATATGAGACCCCTAAACCAGCTTGCTGGCGTCGACCGACACCAAGTGTCCCTCTTTGTCCTCGTATATGCACATGCGCCCGTCCTTGCTCTCATACACGAGCTTGAACGTGGCGATGTCCTCGGCCGTATACTGTTCCGCACCTGTGGCATGAGCATGGCGGCCGTGTTTGGACGCGCTTCCTTTCGTCTGCGCATGCTTGCCCTTGAAAGCGAAATCGTCGTCGTCGGCGTCGTCGTCGGAATCGGCGGCAACGGTGCTCTCGGCCTTCGCCTCAGCCGCATCTTCGGCGACTTCCCCATCGGCATCGACCACGGCGGGCGCCGCTTTCGGCATCACAAACGCCTCGGCAGATTCCTCCGCCTGTTTCGCCTGGTCTTGAGCCACCTTATCGGCGACTTTGAAGATCTCGTATTCGTCTTCGATGTTGCCCTGGCCGGTAAGCAGGTTCAGCAGATCGTCGTCGACTTCCACCTTGTCGATTTCAGCCTCACCGCGTGGAACGGAAATCTTTTCCTCGCGATTCATCTCACGCTCAATCGTCGCGGCGATCTTGTCCTCGCGCTTGGCGCGCCAGCGGGCAAACCACGATTGCTTTTTTTCCTCACCAGGTTGATCAGCGGCGAAATCGTCGGCAGCGCCTTCAGCCGGAGAATCGGGTTCTGCCTCGGCCTCGACTTCGGCTGCATCCTCGGCATCGGCCACGTCCTCGGCATCGGCCGTCTCTGCAGCTTCTGCAGCTTCCCCGGCTTCCGCAGTCTCATCGGCGCGCGCGGCGGCAACGGCCTCCTCGGCGCCCTCATCCGCAACTTCGGCGACATCTGCATCCACGCTCGCATCAGCATCAACCGCGTCTGCATCCGCAACCGACTCCGCCGCAGAAACTTCCACCTGCGCCTCAACCACAAGAGCATCGGCGCCCAACACAGTGCCGTCGTCATCGAGATAAGCCGTCTCGGCCAACTCGTCAGACGAAGCAACGGCCTCCATCAGCTCGACTTCCTTGCCATTCACCAACACGTGCTGCGTGTACAGATCGTCCCCGTACATTTCCATACCGGAACTCATCTGCCCGCGCGACTGGGAATCAGCCCCCATGCCGAGCTTGCGCGCAAGCGATTGATTGGTCTGCGAGATGCTCATCAGTTCCTGCCCGAGAGCGGAAACGATTTCCTGATCTTCGCAGTCTTGAAGCGCACGACCGATTTCCTCGACGCGATTCCATGAAAGAGCATCGAAGTTTTCCTTGCGCGTGGCGATGCGTTCGGCCTCGCGCACAATGTGATTTTTAACGGCGTTGTTCTGTGCTTTACTGCGCATAATATTGCTAGTATATCACGCGCCAGAACACTAAACCCGCAGCTGGGGCGCATTCCCCCGCTGCACGCCGATCGCACGCAGAAAGAACATCAGACATCCATTCCACGGAGCGCTGGCCACGGCCCACCATCACAAGCGACCCAACAATGGTACGCACCATCGAATGCAAAAACGCGTTGCCGGTAACCGTGATGCACAGCGCTTGCTCGCCCAAATAATCAACGTGCGAGAACGACACGTTGGAAACATTGCGGCACGTTGGCTTGCCCTCGGCGGACACGGCCTTGCAGAAGCTCTTAAAATCGTGCTCGCCGATAAGGCAGCGGCTTGCCTGCTCCATGGCGGCAACGTCCAAGTCTCCCGGCACATACCAGCTGAAATCGCGCAGGAACAGCGGCTCGGCATGCCCGGTAACCACGAAGTAGCGATACTCGCGGGCGCGGGCATCGAAACGCGCGGAAAACCCGGGTGGCATCTCGTTCACGTCGAGCACGACGATGTCGTCATGCGTAAGCGCGTTCAGCGATCGCATGATCGACGACACCGTGCGGTTTTCCAAATCGGCCGCGGTCACGTCGATGCTCACCACTTGCCCGCGCGCATGAACGCCGGCATCGGTGCGCCCCGCACACACCGTCTGGATCGGATGCGCGAACAGCGTTTGCAAGGCTTCCTCCAAATTGCCCTGCACCGTCAACTGACCGGGCTGGCGGGCGAATCCGCAAAACGCGGCGCCCTTATAGGAAATCGTGAGCGCAAGCGTGGTGATGCCCAGCCTGCGCGCCGTTGCCATGCGCTCGAGCGCCGAAGGGCGATCGGGCACGACCACGTTGCCCGGATCAACCGGCTCTACAGCATCGGGAGACCCCGCCAAGCCGGCAATGGCTTCCTCCTCGGTCACAGGAGCGCAGGCGCATGCGGCGCCTTCCAAAGCCGCCGCCTCGTCGGCCTGCATAGCGGCCCATTCCGCTTCCCAATCTACGGTCATACGCTGCCTTCCTAAAACACCGGTTGGCCGAACAAATCTTGAATCAGCGACTTCATCACCACATTGCGGCTGTCCACCTGCACGGGCAATTCTGCACGGAACTTGCGCCCGTCGGCCTGCTGCACCAGAATGGCCACGAAATCGCGCCCGGGATACATCTGCAGAATGTGGTTCAGCTGCTGCACGCGCGACTGGTTGAACGCGCTCGCGGGCACTTTGATTTCCAGATTCTGCGGGCGCGATTCCTCCGCTTCGGTCAACTCGAGAATATCCATCTCGTAAGCGATGATCTGATCGCCGCGCTCGCCGTGCTCGAACTTGCCCTTCACCTTCACGATGTTGTCTTCCGCGATGGCGTTGGCGCAGTCGTCGTATTTAAAGCAGATGCAGTCGACCGAACCAGTGGTGTCCTCGAGCGTGAACGTCGCCATGCGCGTGCCGCGCTTCGTCAGCTTGGTGACCACAGCGGAAATCATTCCGACGAACGTGCCGCTTTTCACATCCTTGCCGCGCTCCACCAAGTCGCCGATCTGATGTTTCGTGATCTTCGCGATAGCCGCTTCATACGGGCGCATCGGGTGATCGGAAACGTAAATCTTCATGATTTCCTTCTCAAACGCCAGCTTCTGGCGCTTGGGCCACTCGACGCCATCGGGCGCGGGAATATCCTCCTCAAAGCCCGAATCGGCATCGTCGGCGAACATGTCGAACATGCTCACCTGGCCTTTGTCGCGGTCGCGTTGGCGCTTAGCGGCGCTGTCGAGCAGCGGCGTTTCGTCCACGAAGTACATCAGCTGTTTGCGCGTGTACCCGGTCGAATCGAACGCCCCGCCCTTGATCAGCGCTTCAAGCGTCTTGCGGTTGTAGCACTTGGCATCCAAGCGGCCCACGAAGTCGTGCAGCGACGCATACGGTCCGTTTGCCTCGCGCTCGGCGATGATGGCGTCGGCCACTTCCTGGCCCACGCCGCGCACGCCCACCAAGCCGAAGCGAATATCGCCGTCGACGGGGGTGAAATCCGCATTCGATGTGTTCACGTCGGGCGGCAAAACCTTGATACCCGAATGCGTACAGCTCGAAATGTAGTGAATGAGCTTGTCCGTTTTGCCCATGTAGCTCGAAAGAACGGACGCCATGTATTCGGCCGGGTAATACGCCTTCAGATACGCCGTGCGCATAACGAGCAGCGCGTAAGCGGCCGAGTGCGACTTGTTGAACGCGTACTTGGCGAATTTCTCGGCATCCTCCCAGATCTTCTTCGCGATCTCGAGCGAATAGCCGTTCTCCACCGCGCCGTTGTTCCAGTCGTCCGCCAGCTGGCGCATGATGTCGAGCTTCTTCTTGCCCATGGCCTTGCGCAGCTTGTCGGCCTTGCCCGCCGAAAAGCCGCTCATGACCATCGAGACCTGCATGATCTGTTCCTGATACACCATGGTGCCGTACGTTTCCTCGAGCACCGGGCGCAAGCGGTCGTCGTAATACTTGATGGGTGTTTTACCCTGAACCACTTTCACGTAGTCTTCCACCATGCCCGACTCAAGCGGGCCCGGGCGATTGAGCGCGATGGAAGCGACGATGTCGGCGAAGCGATGCGGCGGAATCTGGTTGAACAGGCTCACATACAGGCCGCCTTCCACCTGGAACAAGCCGTCCATATTGAGCGTCTGCCCGCGATAGCGCACCTCGCCGCGCATGAGCGCGAAGGCCTTCTCGTCCTCGATGGGGATGTCCTCCGGCAACAGCTTCACGCCCTGCGTGCGCTCCACGTTCGCACACGCGCGCGAAAGAACGCCCAGCGTGCGCAAGCCCAGGAAGTCCATCTTCAGCAGGCCGAGCGTCGGCGTGTAATGGCCGTCGTATTCGGTGATGATGCCGCCGCCCTTGGTGTCGCGCTTCAGCGGCACATGATCGCTCATCGGGTCGCGGCAAATGATGGTCGCACACGCATGCACGCCTTCGTTGCGCACATGGCCTTCGATGCCGAGCGCGGCGTCCACGATCTGGTGAACGTCCTCTTCCGATTCGTACGCCGTTTTGAAATCGGGGTTCTTGGCCAGCGCCTCCTCGATGGTGATGTTCAATTCATCGCCGATCAGCTTGGCGATACGGTCGCCCACGCCATACGGATAATCCAGCACGCGCGTCGCGTCGCGCACGGCGTTCTTCGCCTTCAGAACGCCGAACGTGATAACGCCCGCCACGTGGTCTTCGCCGTAGAATTCGCGAATGTGGTCGATCACGTCCTGACGATGAAGGTCGTCGAAGTCGACGTCGATATCGGGCATCTCCACACGTTCCGGGTTAAGGAAGCGTTCGAACATCAGGCCGTTCTTGATCGGGTCGAGGTCGGTGATGCCCATGGCATACGTGCAGAGCGACCCTGCCGCCGAGCCGCGGCCGGGGCCCACGCCGATGCCGTTCTCGCGCGCCCAGCGAATGTATTCCTGCACGATCAAGAAGTACGCGGGAAAGCCCTGCTGCACGATAACGCCGGCCTCATATTCGTACTGCTCGAGCACCGACTTGCTCTTGCCCATGTTGTCTTCCACCGAAACGTTGCGCCAATCGGGGCCGTAACGGTGTTCCAGGCCCTTCTCGCATTCCTCGCGGAACAGCGTTTCCTCGGTGTAGCCCTCGGGCAGGGGGAAACGCGGGAGAATCTCATCGCGCTCGAGCTCGACGTTGCACTTTTCCGCCACCTCGACGGTGTTGTCGCACGCCTCGGGAAAATCGCTCAGAGCTTCGCGCATCTCCTCTTCGGTCTTCATGTAGAACTGATCGTTGGAAAAGCGCATGCGGTCCACTTCGTTTTTCTTCGACCCGGTGCCGATGCAAAGCAGCGTGTCGTGCGCATCGGAATGCTCGCGCAACAGGTAATGGAAATCGTTGGTCGCGATGGTTTTCGCGCCGATCTCCTGCGCCACGCGGGTGAGTTCCACGTTCAAGTCGTGCTGCGTCATGCCGCCGTCGGTGGTGATGCCCTGGTCCTGCAGCTCAATGTAGAAATCACCAGGCTCGAAACACCCTTGCAGCTTGCGCGCCCACGCAACGGCGCCTTCGAAATCGCGGTTGTCGATAAGGCGCGGCACGATGCCCGCCAAGCAGGCGGAGCTGCCGATGATGCCCGCACCGTACTTCTTGAGCATCGGATACGTGACCAGCGGCTTGTAGTAAAAGTTTTCGCACTGGGCCTCGCTCACCAGCTTGAGCAGGTTGTGATACCCATCGTTGGTCTTTGCCAGCAACAGCAGATGATAATAGCGGGGCTTGGAATCGCGGCGAACCTCGTCCTCCGCGATCATGTACACCTCGCACCCGTAAATTGGCTTCACGCGCACGCCGGTTTTAGCGGCAACCGAATCGCAGGCCTCGCAGAGCTCGGGCACACCGGACATCACGCCGTGGTCGGTGATAGCCACCGCGGGCATGCCCAAATCGGCCGCGCGCTGGACCATGTCCTTAACATGCGTCATGCCGTCGAGCAGGGAATATTCGGTGTGGTTGTGCAAATGTACGAACGCCATGTATATGCCTCGAATCCGTTAGTCGTATGCTTGTGTTCCGCAGGGCGCGCGTGTGAGAATGGGATGCGTTGTACGCCCGAAATTTCGCTTGCTATCTTACCAGCAGAGCCCCCGTATCAAGGCGAACAAACGATGGATTTTGCAAGATAAATTCGCGTTGCTGCAAACAACCTTAAACGCCCGATTCCCCATTTGCACAAACCCGCATTTGGTGCAACAATTCAAGTGTCCAGTTTCCCCAAACCAAGGAGGTTTTCCCATGGGCAAGTTCGAAGTTAAAGAAGTCGCCACCGGTTTCGTGTTCAACCTGAAGGCCGACAACGGCCAGGTTATCGCCACCAGCCAGACGTACAAGAGCAAGAAAACCTGCTTGGCAGGCATCGAAAGCGTGCGCAAGAACTGCGCCGTAGCGGTTGAGGACCAGACCGTTGAGGGCTTCGAGGCCGTAAAGCATCCCAAGTACGAGATTTACACCGACAAGGCCGGCGAGTTCCGCTTCCGCCTGAAGGCTTCGAACGGCGAAATCATCGCCGCAAGCCAGGGCTACACCGCCAAGGAATCCTGCGAGAACGGCATCGCTTCCATCGGCAAGAACGCCCCCGAGGCAGAAATTGTCACTGTCGAGGCTTAAGCTTCAACCCGCATCAACAAGAAAGCCGGCTGCGCACACCGCACAGCCGGCTTTTACTTTGGTTGATAATCGATCGATTAGCTGGCCGAACTTGAGTGCGAAGACGAGACGACGGCCGATGTGATGATGATCGTGGTGATGATGGAGATGATGATCTGCTCGGCAACGGTCGTCGCGAGGCTGGCGCCTAACGTGGCGCTCGTTCCAACCGCCGCGCGGTCATTGCCCTCGAGCACCAACGTCGCCGCGATCATGCGGCGCAGCTGAGCGCCCGTCCCCATTGCGCCGAAGCCCCTCTGCGTCTTCAGCCAGCTATCGACCTCGCCGATCTGGCTGATCAGTTCCTCGTCGGGAACATCGATATCCACCAGCGCCGCAAGAATCGCGAGCTCGCGGCCGTTGCCGATACGATGCCCGGCATCCTTCATCATCTGACGCAGGCGCAAGAAGCGCTGGCACTTTTCTTCAGCCGGCAAAGGACTCAACGCGAGCACATGGCTTACCGCCTGAACCGTGTCCTTGGCAAGTTTGAAATGCTCGTCCTTGAGCAGCGCATAGCAACGCTCGGCCTCGTCCAAGCACGATGAAGCATCGATAGGCGCCGTCGCCAAAACCGCCGCCATGGTAAGATCGGCGCTTTCCGTGATAACGGGATGATCTTCCCGCATGGTGCGATGCAGGGCATACGTTTTCTGAACAGCTTCATCCACCTGGGTCGCATCGCAATTATCGGCGATGGCCATAGCGGCCAGCACCAGATACTCGCTGCGGAACACCTTGCTCTCGGTCAGTTTCTGATACACGGAAAGCAGGTAGTTGAAATACCTCTCGGGATCGTCGTGCAAGCTCATCTTCACCATCACGGGCAAGCGCATGTGCCCGCGCATGTTGCTGAGCCCGCCCACATGCTGCTTTATGATCTTCCCGCACATCTTAACGGTCGCCGTATCGGCGGGTTTTTTAGCACTCGTGTACATGAGCGCACCGGCATCGGCCATCATGGAATAGCTCATCAGGCTGCTCTTATGAATAGCGTCGCGATTGCTCACATAGGTGCGGCAGATTCTTTCAAGATTAGCGTCCATCTCACGCCCTCCTTAAGCGTTGTCGGTTTCGCGTTGCTGCCATTGTAGCAAAGAAGATTTTCAAACTCGCGATATACTTACAGGCGGCAATCACATGCAAAAAAAACGATTTCGACGTTGGGAGACGCCCATGGGCGATAATTCGACAGCCAAACTGCCCCAATGCGCCTATTGCGCTCATCAGAAGTGCGACATCACGCCCGAGATGGACGTGAGCGGCCTTGCATGCATGCTCGCGCCGTTAGAGGGAAAAGATCGGGACGAAGTGGTGAACTTCTACCGATACGGCGTGCCTCAGCGCGTGATGGAAGCCTCCGATGCGGTTGCCTCCGAATGCCACGACAACGGATATTCTCACGTATACGCCATCATAGAGTTCTGCAAGCGCATGGGTTTTTCCCACATCGGCATTGCCACCTGCACGATGTTCCACAACGAAGCGCGCGTGTTGGCACGAAGGCTCAAAGACGCCGGATTTCGCGTGTCGAGCGCCGCGTGCAAAACGGGCGAAGTGCACCGCAGCGAAGTCGGGCTCGACGCTTCTACCTTCGACGGATGCGTGTGCAACCCGTTTAGGCAGGCGCAGCTGCTCAACGCCGCCCAAACCGACCTCAACATAAGCGTCGGCTTGTGCATCGGCCACGACATGCTGTTCAACAAGCTATCGAACGCGCTGGTCACAACGCTGTTCACCAAAGATTACGCGCACGGTCACAAGGCGATTCTGGATTTGCAAGAATAACCGCGGCTGTGCCAGCGAACCTTCGCGAAGGAGACGAGATGAGCGACCTTTCCATCAAACTCGAGCGCTGCGCGATCGACGCCGTGAGCGTAACCATCCCCGAAGGCGTTACCTCCATCGCCGACAACGCCTTTTCCAATTGCACGCAGCTCACAAGCCTCAAGATTCCCGAAGGCGTTGAAACGATCGGCAGCTACGCCTTTTCCGCCTGCCTGAATCTGAAAGAAGTCGTTTTGCCCTCCACCGTCGCCTCGATCGGTGAAGGCGCCTTCAAAGGCTGCTCGAACCTCACGAGCATCAGCATTCCCGAAGGCGTAAGCGAGCTGGGAGAACGCACGTTTATCCGCTGTGCGCGCCTTGAGCGCGTGAGCTTGCCCGCAAGCCTAGAAACGATCGGCGACAGCTGCTTTCGCGGATGCGAGGCGCTGCGGACGGTTGAAGGAGCGGTTGGGCTTACCACCATCGGCCCGCGCGCGTTCATGACCTGCAAAGCGCTTGAGCGTATCGATTTGCCCAATGGATTGGAAAACATCGAAGAGGGAGCCTTCATCAACTGTACCGCACTCGCACAAGTGACGTTGCCGGAATCGCTCGCATGGATCGGCCCGTGCGCATTTAAAGGCTGCGCCGCCCTTGAGCGCATCGCTATTCCCGGTGACGTGCGCTCGATCGAGGAATCGACGTTCGAAGGCTGTGCGCACTTGAGCGAGGTCGCCGTGCCCGATTCGGTGGAATTCATCGACAAAGCGGCTTTTGCCGGCTGCGATGCGCTGCAAACGATCGATATTCCCGAAACAGCCGAGGTGCTCGACGAATCGCTGTTCGAATGAGGCACAAATGAGGCACATACCTCGGAGGTATGTGCCTCATTCGGCTTCCCCTTGCTGCAAAAGAAGCGCGGCCCTAGCAATTAGGACCGCGCCTCGTATAGTACAGTGGAAACTGTTTGAAGCTTAAGCTACTTCTCCCTTGAAGTACTTGATCTGCGTGGCATACCAATCGAGGCGTGCCTGCAGGCTTTCGATCTCGGGATCATCGTGCTCGTCGCCCTTGGCCTCAAGCGCCTTCAGCTCTTCAGAGAGCTTGGCGGTTTGCGCCTCGGCATGCTCGAGGGTGATGTCCTCGATCTTGTGGCCAAAGCGAGGCAGGATTGCCAGGTGGTCATTCATCATCTGGGTGAAACCACCACGGACGAGAATCTGCTTCTTCTCTTTTCCGCCTTCGAGAGTAAGCGTAACCAGCCCACCGCGGTTCAAGCCCACGAAGTTCTCGTGGCCGGCAAGAATACCCATGTCGCCTTCGGCGGAGGGCACGATTGCCTGCTCGATTTCCCCAAGGAACAACTCGCGCGTGGGAGTAGCGACTATGCAACGATAACTAGGCATTGGCTTCTTCTTTCTTCAGAGCTTCGTAAGCGGCCCAAACCTCGTCGATGGAGCCCTTCATACGGAAGCACTGCTCGGGAATCTCGTCGCAGTTGCCGTCAAGGATGGCACCGAAGGAGCGGACGGTGTCCTCAAGTTTGACGTACGCACCGGGCAGACCAGTGAACTGCGTAGCTACATGGAAGCACTGACCGAGGAACTGCTGTGCCTTACGGGCACGGTTAACGGTGAGCTTCTGCTCTTCAGAAAGTTCGTCCATACCCAGAATGGCGATGATGTCCTGCAGGTCCTTGTAGTTCTGCAGAAGCTCCTGGATGCCAACCGCTACGCGGTAGTGCTCTTCGCCAACGATTGCCGGGTCGAGAGCGCGGGAGGAAGACTCCAGCGGGTCAACGGCCGGGTAAATACCCAGCTCGGCGATCGAACGGGAAAGAACGGTACGAGCATCCAAGTGGGCAAACGTGGTTGCAGGAGCCGGGTCGGTAAGGTCGTCTGCGGGAACGTAAACGGCCTGTACGGAGGTAATGGAGCCCGTCTTCGTGGACGTAATGCGTTCCTGGAGGTCGCCCATCTCGGTTGCGAGGGTGGGCTGATAGCCTACTGCGGAAGGCATACGGCCGAGAAGTGCGGATACCTCGGAGCCTGCCTGGGTGAAACGGAAGATGTTGTCGATGAACAACAGAACGTCCTGGCCCTGATCACGGAAGTACTCAGCCTCGGTCAGACCAGCCAGGCCGACGCGCAGACGCGCTCCGGGCGGCTCGTTCATCTGGCCGTAAACCAAGCAGGTCTTGGCGATAACGCCGGACTCGCTCATTTCCAGATAAAGGTCGGTACCCTCACGAGTACGCTCGCCTACGCCGGTGAACACGGACGTGCCGCCATGCTCCTGAGCGAGGTTGTTGATGAGTTCCTGAATCAGAACGGTCTTGCCTACGCCAGCGCCGCCGAACAGACCCGTCTTGCCGCCACGTACGTAGGGCTCGAGAAGGTCGATCGACTTAATGCCGGTTTCGAAGATTTCCGTAGAAGTGGAAAGCTCTTCGTATTCCGGTGCGGGACGGTGAATGGGCATGTAGCCTTCGATGTCGTCCGGAATGGGCTTTTCGTCTACGGCTTCGCCAATAACGTTCCAAATACGGCCCAAGGTGGAAGGGCCAACGGGCATCATGATGGGATGGCCCGTGTCCTGAACTTCGATACCGCGGGTAAGACCGTCGGTCGAGCTCATTGCTACGGAGCGAACGAGGTTGCCGGGCAGGTGGGTTTCTACCTCAAGAATGAGGTGGATTTCACCTGCAGCAGTGGTCGCGTCGACTGTCAAAGCGTTGTAAATTCCGGGGATGGCGTCCGGCGGAAATTCAACGTCTACAACAGCGCCGATGATACGGACAACACGTCCGGTCGCGCCCTTGCTGGCCTCGAGCTCCTCTCTAGTGAAAAGATTCTGAGACATTTATTCCTCCAAAGCTGCAGCGCCGCCGACGATCTCGTTGAGCTCGGTCGTGATGGCGCCTTGACGTTCGCGGTTGTACAACCTGGTCAAGGTATTGACCATTTCAGTGGCATTATCGGTTGCAGACTTCATAGCAGTGCGGCGAGCGCCCTGCTCCGCTGCTGCGGAGTCGATAAGTGCGAAGTAGATGAGCGTGCACAAATAAGAACGCATGAGATGAGGCATAACTTCAGAAGCGTCCGGCTCGAAATCGATCTCGCCTTCGTACTTGTCGTCGATATGCTCGCGGAAATCGTAATAGATATCCTTCTCGGTGATGTTCTTCATGCCCACGATCTGGTCGAGACGTTGCTTGGGATACGGAAGAACGGGGTGATGAATGAGCGTTTGCTCGCCCGAGTTCTTGGCGTGGTTGTAAATCATCACAACCTCGTCGATATCGCCTGCAACGTAAGCCTTCGTGATGTAATGCATCAGACGGGTGGCCGTTTCGTATGCCGGATCGGCCGACTGACCCACGAAGGTGAACTTGGGTTTGATGTTGCGGTATTCGAAGAATCCCACAGCCTTCTTGCCACAAGCCACTACTTCGACCTTGATGCCCTGCCGCTCCTTCTCCCTAATCAGCTTTTCAGCAGCGCGCAACACGTTGCCGTTAAAGCCGCCTGCGAGGCCGCGGTCGGACGTGACGGCGATGATGAGGCTCGTTTTAACCTCGTCATGAGTCACCAACAGCGGCTCCGAGTCGATCTTGGCGTTAATCGCCGTGCAAATCAACGCGTCGGTCAGCGCTTCGGAGAACGGAATCGCACGCTCCGTACGTGCCATGGCACGGCGGATTTTCGCGGCGGAGATCATCTCCATGGTGCGCGTGATCTGCTTCGTCGATGAGACGGAGTTGATACGCCTTTCAATGTCGTGAAGGTTAGGCATTCTGCTCCCTGCCTTATGCCGACGCCTGGAAAGAGGCCTTGAACGCCGTGATAGCGTCGTTCAGAGCAGCCTTCGTATCGTCGGAGATCTTCTTCTCGTTCTTGATGGTCGCAACCAGTTCGGGGTTGCGAGCATTAACGAAGTTGATGAGTTCGCTGCGGAAGCGGACGGTGTCCGAAATCGCAACGTCGTCAAGGAAGCCATTGCCACCAGCATAGATGGCGATAGCCTCGTCCATGAACGTCATCGGGGTGTAACGACCCTGCTTCAGAAGCTCGGTCATATGAGCACCGCGATTCAGCTGATCCATCGTGGCCTTGTCGAGGTCGGAACCGAACTGCGTAAACGCCTGCAGCTCGCGGTATGCGGCCAAGTCAAGACGAAGCGTACCGGAAACCGACTTAACAGCCTTGGTCTGAGCGGAGCCGCCTACGCGGGAAACCGAAAGACCTACGTTTACTGCCGGGCGTTGGCCCTGGAAGAACAAGTCGGTGGACAGGTAAATCTGACCGTCGGTAATGGAAATGACGTTCGTCGGAATGTACGCGGAAACGTCGCCTGCCTGCGTCTCGATGATGGGCAATGCGGTCATGGAACCATAGCCGTACTCCTCGTTCATCTTGACTGCGCGCTCCAGCAAGCGCGAATGCAGGTAGAAGATGTCGCCCGGGTAAGCTTCGCGTCCCGGCGGGCGGCGCAGGGTCAGAGACATCTGACGGTAAGCAACAGCCTGCTTGGACAGGTCATCGTACACGATGAGAACGTGGCGGCCATGGTTTTCGGCGCTTGCGGGCTTGCCGTCTTCACCGGTGTAGATGAAGTGCTCGCCGATAGCGGCACCGGCCATAGGCGCGATGTACTGAAGCGGTGCGGAATCGGACGCGGAAGCGGACACCACGATGGTGTTCTTCATTGCGTCGTAGCGCTCGAGGGTCTCGCATACGGAAGCAACCGTGGATGCCTTCTGGCCGATTGCTACGTAGATGCAGATCAGATCCTCGTCCTTGTTGTTGATGATGGCGTCGATGGCGATAGCCGTCTTGCCGGTCTGGCGGTCGCCGATGATAAGTTCGCGCTGGCCGCGGCCGATCGGAACCATCGTGTCGATTGCCAGGATGCCGGTCTGCATCGGTTCGCAAACCGGGGTACGGGTGATAACGCCGGGAGCCTTGAACTCTACCGGGCGCGTGCCCTCAGCCTTGATGGGGCCCTTGCCGTCGATGGGCATACCGAGCGGGTTAACAACGCGCCCGAGCATTTCCTTGCCCGACGGGACCTCCATAATGCGACCAGTGGTATGAACCTGGTCGTTTTCTTTGATTGCAGTAACATCGCCGAGAAGTACGGCGCCGACTTCGTCTTCCTCAAGGTTCTGAGCCAAACCGTAAACGGTCTTGCCGCTCTCGCTGACGAACTCGAGCAACTCGCCTGCCATGGCGCTCTTCAAACCGTCAACGCGGGCGATACCGTCGCCGACCTGGATGACCGTGCCAACTTCGCGCGAGTCAACGCCAACCTCGAGATTCTCGAGCTGCTTGCGCAGGGCCTCGTCGATGGACTGTGCGGTGATTTCAGTCACTAGCAATTCACCTCCGTCACTAAGATTGCTTGAGCGTTTCGCGAACGTTTTCGAGCTGCGAGGAAACACTCGCATCGATGCGCTCGCCGTTGGCGCTCATGATGATGCCGCCGATGATGGACTTGTCGACGCGCTCGTTGAGAACGACGTTCTTGCCCAGCTCCTTTGCGGCCTTGTTGATAATAAGTTCACGCAAATGATCGTCGAGCTCGACTGCGGTTACCACTTCGACAACCGCGACGTTAAGCTCGTCGCCCACCAGTTTTTCGAAATCGCCTTGAACGCGGGTGAGCAAATCGATTTCGTTGCGCTCAGCCATTACGGCAAGCACTTCAACCAAGGCAGGGTTTGCCTCGGAAAGAACGCCGCGGGCAATGCTGGCACGCTGCTCAGGAGTGTAGCCGGTGTCCTTGAGAGCACCCTGAAGCGTCACGTTCTCGCGGATTGCGACAACGATGGACTTCAGCTGCTCACGAACCTCGAGCACGCTTTCCTGGCCGCCTGCATTATTCGCGGCATCGAAAAGGACCCGCGCGTAAGTGGCGACTTGCTCTTTTACGATAAGACGATTAGTTGGCATGGAAGCTACCTGCCTCGCTAATGTGATGCTCGATGATCTTGCGATGTTCGTCATCGGAAAGATCCTGGCCAATGAGCTTCGAAGCAACCGATACGGACAGGTCTGCGACAGAACCCTGGAGGTCTGCAACAGCGGCCTTCTTCTCGGCTTCGATGGTGATCTTGGCCTTCTCGATCATTGCTGCGGATTCGGCCTGAGCCTTAGCCTGGATATCAGCCTGCACAGCTTCGCCGGTGCGCTTCGCCTCGGCGATGATTTCAGCAGCCTGAGCCTTAGCATCGGCCAGTTCCTTCTTGTATTCAGCGAGCGTACGCTCTGCCTCTACCTGGGCTTCCTCAGACTTCTGCAAAGCCTCCTTGATAGTCGCCTCGCGCTTGGTGATGATGCCATCTACCACGGGCCAGCCGAACTTGGCAAGGACGATGAGGATGATGATAAAGACAATGAGCATCGGGATGAACTCATTCAGATCAGGAATGAGAAACGCGATGCCTTCCTTTTCTGCAGCGAATGCAGTGGTGGGGAAAGCGCTCACAAGACTTGCCGCAGCGGCGATTGCGCCAGCGCCAACGTGGGTCTTATTCAATTTCGCCTTCACTATCCACCTTCTTTCTTGCTTGTTTACGTCCGATTGAGATTTTCTACCGAACAGCTACTAGAAGATGAAGGTGCAGACGAAGCCGATGAGGGCGAGTGCTTCTGCCAGAGCGCCGAAGATCAGGGCGTTGGTGAAGAGCTTGCCAGCGAGTTCAGGCTGACGGGCAGAGCCGACGCACAGACCATAGCCGCAAAGACCAAGACCGATGCCTGGGCCGATGGTGCCAAGACCATAGCCGACAACCTTAAGGGCTGCGATGATGAAAGTAGTTTCCACAATTTCCTCCTTTTGTTCGGAAGCGAACGTTTATCGCTTCCTTGCTTATATTTCTTAACTCCGCGGTCTGCCTTTGGAGTTAAGGACAACGTAAGACCGCTCTTCGGGCTGCGGTGCGCCCCGCCCTTTCGGGCAACCGGATCCTAGTGCTCGCCTTCAGCCAGGCCGATGTACACCGCGGAGAGGATGGTGAACACGTAAGCCTGGAGGAATGCAACCAAGCACTCGAGAACGTACATGATGACCAGGAACAGCGCCCAGGCGATTGCCGGAAGAGCCGTGAGGGCCGCGCCGAACTGGATAGCATCCAGAATGAAGAACTGCGTCATGATGGCGAAGATGCCCAGGATCATGTGGCCGGCGAACATGTTGCCGTAAAGTCGAACGGCAAGGGTCAGCCAGCGGATGACCAGCGAGAAGAACTCGAAGAACCAGATGATCGGAACCATCGGGCCGGGCAGGCCGTGCGGGGCGATGGCCTTCAGGTAGCCGAGGCCGCCCTTGGCCTGAACGCCGCGCCAGTTGAAGTAGAAGAACGAAATGGTCGACAACGCCCAGGTGATGCTCAGGCAGCCCGTCGGGGTTTTGGTGCCCGGGATCAAGCCGATGACGTTGGCGATCAAGATGAAGAAGAACATGGTGGCCAAGAACGGCAGATGCTTGCGATAGCCGTGGCCGATGGCGCCTTCGCCCATGTTGCGGCGAACCGCGTCGTAACCCCAGTCGATCAGGCCGCCGATCTTGCTGTCGGGGGTGATCTTAACCTTGCGCACGGCAAGCAGGATCGCCACTACCACGATGATGGCGATGATGAACAGCCATACAACGTACTGAGTGATTCCGATGCCGTTGCCGAAATCGACGACGAAATTGGAATTGAATCCTTCCTGCAGTTCGGCAATCGGTGCCTGAATATCAGTCAACGGATCGCCTGTGAGCTCAAAATCCATCTGCTCTCTCCTTTTGTTCGTTCTCTATCGACGCTTCGACACGATTATGCCGAAGACAATCACCCCAATAACAAACATCGCAAACTCGCCGATGACGAACGCGAAAATGCAATCCGACGCGACGGTTTTGCAGATGATCATTCCCACCACGAGGATGACGAATGACACGACGAGGGTTAACAGCAACGGTGCGAGCAAATTCAGCGAACTGCTCGGGTCGAGAAGTCGGCCCTTCTTAGCGGCTATCGGAAACGGGATGAGGCTGACGATGCCAACCAAAACTCCCGCAATTGCCGCTAAAACCATTACCTGTCCCCTACTTTCGGGCGCACTAAGCGCTTTAAACCTTCGTTATGATAACAAACATGCAACGCTCTGTTGACAGTCAACAGAAAAAATTGGTAAGCGGATATATCCGTTGCCGAATGGCGCGATTTTTTTGCGCGTTACAACCCGATGAGCGAATACGCATCGATGCTCTGCCGTTGGTGCAGAACGCGATAGATGGTCACCGTTTCCGCCGTGAATCGATAGAAAATGCGATAGCGACCGGAAACGGCGCAACGGTAGTCGTTGTGAACAAGCCCCTCGAACATGAACGCGCGCCCTATTTCGGGAAAGTCGCATATGTTTTGAATGGTGGCATCGATGCCTTCAATCGCCGCGAGCGCCGCTTGCGGGCTCTGTCGTTCAACCCCGAGATAGATGGCTATCGATTCGCGATCGAGATGCGCGCGCGGACGCCATTCGACCTTACGCATAGTCGATTCCCAGCGTGTTGAAGATCGCGCGCATGCGGCTATCCGATTCCTCGGCCGAGAGGGGCGCAGAAGCGTACTGTTCCTCTATTTCCGCCTCGCGCAGCGCCAAGTAATACCGCATCTGCCGTTTCTGATCATCGTACGCCGCGCTATCCATAAGCACATACGCGGCAGTGCCGTTTTTAGTAAGCACGATAGGCTCTTGCGTTTCGGTCGCCTGGGCGCACACGTCATTCAGGCGCACGCGCAAATCCGAAATGGGGCGAATGGAAAGCAAAGGTTCTGTTGCGACGGGCATAGCTTCTCCTAGCTCTACGACTGTAACATGTTCATTGTAACTTATTTATAGATAAATTTATATATTTTTTAAGCACCATCGTATTCAGCGTAAAAGAAAGCACCCCGCTCAAGTGCGGGGTGCTTGCAAATCGCATATTGGCTAAAAATCAGCAGTCGAACGTGCGCAGTATTATGCCCGATTCTTCAAGCATCGACATGGCCAGATCATCCGGATACGGGTTCTGATACACGATTTCCTTGATGCCGGCGTTGATCAGCATCTTCGCGCACATAACGCAGGGCTGCGTGTTCACATATATAGTGGCGCCGTCGACGTTGATGCCGTAGCGCGCAGCTTGGATGAGGGCGTTCTGTTCGGCATGCAGCGCGCGGCAGAGCTCGTGCTTTTCGCCGCTCGGCACGTTGAGCTGCTGGCGCAGGCAACCGATTTCGCTGCAGTGCTTCAACCCCGAAGGCGCGCCGTTGTACCCCGTGGCCAGGATGCGCTTGTCGCGCACGAGCACGCAACCGACGGCGCGGCGCAAACACGTGGTGCGCGTGGCCACCTGATTGGCCAGCGTCATGAAGTATTCATCCCAGCTCGGGCGCTCTTGTATGTCCATCGAACAGATCTCCCCTCGTAAAAAACCGCCCCTGTGCAACGCAAATGTAGCACAAGGGCGGGATGTATGCCATGTTAAGCGGCGCGGTTGCGCACTTTACAGCATCGGATACAGCGGGTGAGCGGCGATGATGTCGCCGATGGTCGCCTTGATTTCCGCGAGCTTGGCGGCGTCGTCCTTGTTGAACACCGTCGCCGCGATGCACTTGCCGATGGTGTAGAAATCGCCCTCGGACAGGCCGCGCGTGGTGCCGGCCGCAGAACCGACGCGGATGCCGCTCGTCACGAACGGGCTGCGCGGCTCGTTGGGGATGGAGTTCTTGTTCACGGTAAGGCCCACGGATTCGAGCAGCTTTTCGGCATCCTTGCCCGTCACGTCAGCCGGCGTGAGATCGACCAAGCACAGATGGTTGTCGGTGCCACCGGAAACCAGGCGCAGGCCGCCGTCGAGCATGCCGCGACCCATAGCGGCGCAGTTGGTCACAACGTTTTGCTGGTATTCCTTGAACTCGGGCTTCAGCGCTTCACCGAATGCAACAGCCTTGCCGGCGATCACGTGCATGAGCGGGCCGCCCTGCGAACCGGGGAACACGGCGGAATTGATCTTGCGGGCGATCACCTCGTTGTTGGTGAGAATCAAGCCGCCGCGCGGGCCGCGCAGCGTTTTGTGCGTGGTGGTGGTGACAACGTCGGCATACGGCAGCGGGCTCTGATGCAGGCCGGCGGCAACGAGGCCGGCGATGTGGGCCATGTCCACCATGAAGTAGGCTCCGTACCCATGGGCGATTTCCGCCATGCGCTCGAAGTCGATCTCGCGCGGATAGGCGCTCGCGCCGCCGATGACCATGCGCGGGTGATGCTGCTTGCAGAGCTTCTCAAGGCCCTTGTAGTCGATGCGCTCGTCCTCATCCAAGCCGTACCCCACGATGTTGTACAGCTTGCCGCTGAAGTTCGCGGGCGAACCGTGCGTGAGATGGCCGCCGTTGTCCAGGCTCATGCCGATAACGGTGTCGCCCGGCTGGCACAGCGCGAAGTACACGGCCAAGTTGGCGTTCGCGCCGCAGTGCGGCTGCACGTTGGCATATTTGCAGTCGAACAGCTTGCAAGCGCGCTCGATAGCGAGGTTTTCGGCGATGTCCACCTTCTCGCAACCGCCGTAATAGCGCTTGCCCGGATAGCCTTCGGCGTACTTGTTGGTGAGAACGCTGCCCATGGCTTCCATAACCGCGGGCGAAACGACGTTTTCAGAAGCGATCAGCTCGATGGTGCCGCGCTGGCGGTCGAGTTCTGCGCTGATGGCCTCGGCGATTTCCGGATCGGTTTTGTCGACGAACTTGAATTCCATGTACTGCTCCTTGTCTTACAGGTCTTGCTTGGTTTCGAGGGCCATGATCTTTTCCACGCGGCCCGCATGGCGCCCTCCCCCGAAATCGGTGGAGAGGAAGGTTTTAACGATTTCGCGATTTTCCTCATCGGTCACGAAGCGGCCGGAAAGCGTGAGCACGTTGGCGTTGTTGTGCTCGCGGCCGAGCGCGGCGAACTGCGGGTTGATGGCGTTGATGGCGCGAATGCCGTTCACCTTGTTGGCGGCGACGGCCATGCCGATGCCCGTGCCGCACACGAGCACGCCGTAGTCGGCGGTGCCGGCGGCAACATCGCGCGCAACCGCTTCGGCGAAATCAGGATAGTCGACGCGGTCGGCACTGTCGCAGCCGCGGTCGATTACTTCGCAATCAAGGCTTTCCAGGTAAGGCTTGAGCAGCTCTTTTTCATCGAAGCCGGCATGATCGCTTCCAATGCTTATCTTCACGGCGATCCTCCTTTGTTCTGCGCCGAAACGTGAGGTCTCCATCTTAGCGAAACGGGCGCAAAAAAGCGCGGCAAATGTCGCCATCGGCCGCGCTTATCATGCGAAGTTTACAAAAGGAGCGGATTAACGCGTCATCGTGCGCGCAACAGCGGCCTTCCAGCCAGCCAGAAGCTCGTCGCGCTTGGAGTCGTCCATCGAAGGCTCGTAGGCCCTGTTGATGGTGCGGACTTCCATAACCTCGTCGACCGAGCTCCAGAAGCCCGTCTGCAGGCCTGCCAAGAAGGCGGCGCCCAAAGCGGTGGTCTCGGTGTTGTCCGGGCGGTTGATCGGCGTCTTCATCATGTCGGCCTGGAACTGCATCAGGAAGTTGTTGTTCGCAGCGCCGCCGTCCACGTTGAGCACGGAAAGCGCCATGCCGGCATCGGCGATCATCGCGTCGGACAAGTCGTTCACCTGATACGCGAGCGCTTCAAGCGCGGCACGCACGATGTGCGCACGGCCGGCGCCGCGGGTAAGGCCCAGAATGGCGCCGCGCGCTTCGGCATCCCAGTAAGGAGCGCCCAAGCCCGTGAAGGCCGGAACGATGTAAACGCCCTGGGTGTCTTCAACGCTTTCGGCGATTTCCTCGGTATCGGCGGCGTTCTCGATGATCTTCAGCTCGTCGCGCAGCCACTGGATAAGGGCGCCGCCCATGAAAACGCTGCCCTCGAGCGCGTATTCGGTGCCCTCGGTGCCCGGAGCGCTCGCGGCGATGGTGGTAACCAGGCCGCGCTCGGACACGGGAGCATCGTGGCCCGTGTGCATCAGGAAGAAGCAGCCGGTGCCATAGGTGCACTTGCCGGTGCCGGGTGTGAAGCAGCCCTGGCCGAAGAGCGCCGCCTGCTGGTCGCCTGCGTTGCCCGTGATGCGGATGCCGTCCTTGGTGACGCCGAATTCGGCGGCGGAGGGCAGAACCTCGGGAAGCATGCTCATGGGAACGCCGAACAGCTCGCACAGTTCCTCGTCCCAGCACATGTCATGGATGTTGTACAGCATGGTGCGGCTGGCATTGGTGACGTCGGTCACGAACGACTTGCCGCCGGTGAGCTCCCAGATCAGCCACGTGTCGATGGTGCCGAAGCACAGCTCACCGGCTTCTGCGCGCTCGCGGGCGCCTTCCACGTTGTCCAAGATCCACTTCAGCTTGCTTGCGGAAAAATACGGGTCGGCAACGAGACCGGTCTTGGCGGTGATGCGGGCGCGAATGTCAGGGTCGTCGCCGCAAATCTCATCGATAACGCTTGCCGTGCGGCGGCACTGCCACACGATGGCGTTGTACACGGGCTCGCCCGTGGCGCGGTCCCACACGACCGTGGTTTCGCGCTGGTTGGTGATGCCGATGGCGTTGATGTCTTCCGGCTGCAAGTTATGTTGCACCATCAGCGTGGTGAAAGCGCCCATCTGCGCGGAAAGGATCTCGCGCGGGTTGTGCTCCACCCAGCCGGGATTGGGGAAGATCTGCTCGAAGGGGTTCTGGACGATGTCAACCACCTGGGCCTTGCTGTCGATCAAGACGGCGCGTGCGGACGTGGTGCCCTCGTCGAGGGCGATTACGTACTGTTCGCTCATGAAAGCTCCTCACTGGGAAACGGGCCCGCGCTTGTTGCGCTGGGCATTGGGCTAATACGCTCTGCGCCCCATTGTATGCGACTTTCCTTTGTTTTCGCTACAGATATTAGAGATAGTCAACTAATTTCAGTTAATGGAGAATGCGACGCGGCGGACGGCGGATGGCACACGGCGGATGGCACGCGATGCGCGAACCCTAGCGGGAAAACTGCTGGTCAATCCATGTGGCGATGTCGTTGTACACCTGGTCGCGAATCGGCTCGTTGTGAATCTCGTGACGCGCGCCTTCATACAAGCGCACCTGCACGGGCGCGGCCTGCGCATTCGCCTTGCGCGCCTTTTGCACCGATTCCGCAGCCGCCTGCACGCCGCGCCCGCAATCCCCCACCGGGTCGGCATCGCCCGCGACGAAGAGCACCGGCATATCGGCCGGCCACGCCGCCGGGCACGCGGGCTTGGCGCATTCTTCCGTCAAGTCGAGCAGCGCCGCATAGCCGCCCACGGAAAACATCACACCGCAGAGCGGGTCGTCGATATAGGCGTCCACCTCGCGCGCATCGGTCGACAGCCAATCCAGGTCGGTGCGCGCACCTTTGATCTTCTTGCCGTAGCCGCCGGCGCCCATGCCGTCGATGAAGGCGCTCTTGTGGCGTTCGCCGTTCTTGCGCGCTTCGCGCCGCGCCAACACACCGCCCACGTGCGAAAGGGCCGGGGCAAGGTTGCCCGTGCCGGAAAGAATCGCGGCAGCCACCCCTTCGCCGTAACGCGCGAGATAGCAGCGCACCATGAAGCTGCCCATGGAATGGCCGTACAGCACGAACGGCACGCCCGGGAACTGGTCCTGCGCGAGCAGGCGCAAGCTGTGCATGTCGGCCAAGAGCGCTTCTTTGCCGGCGGATAAGGGGATATGGCCCAAATCATCGAGCGTATTGGCGCTTTGCCCGTGACCGATCATGTCCTGGCCGCATACGACGAAGCCGCGGCCCACCAAATAGCGGGCGAACGCGTCGTAGCGATCGATGTATTCGGCCATGCCGTGTGTGATCTGGATGATGGCGCGCGGGGCGACGTCCTTATCTGCCGGCATCCAAAACGCAGCGTTGAGCTGGGTTGTTCCGTCGGCGGACGGGTGTTTGACGCTCACGTAGGCGACTTCGGCGGTCATTGCTGCTCCTTTTAAAACGGACTGAACGGGCTAAACGGACGATTGCAGGGTGAACGAGCCCGCGCGCACAATGCTTGGCGCATCCTGCGTGCAGTCGATGATGGTCGATGCCACGCCGCTCGGCTGACCTGCACTTTCGGGCGCGTACACACAACCGACGCGCGCAGCGAACGCGGCATCGAGGTCGGCGCACGTTGCGGGCGCGGGCATGTTCGCAGGGTTGGCCGATGTGGTGGCGATCGGCCCGACCGCGGCGATGAGCGCTTGGGCCGGCGCGCTATCGGGCACGCGCAATCCGATCGTGCCCGCGCTCGACTGGTAGGCGCGCGGAACCGCATCGGATGCGGCGACGATAAACGTCACGGGGCCGGGACACGCGTCCTGTGCCAAATCGAGGGCCCATTGCGGCACGTTTGCGCCGTAACGGGAAAGGTCGTCCGCACTTGCCACCAGCCAGGCAATCGGCTTCGACTTCGGACGGTTCTTCAGATCGAACAACGCATCGGGGCTTGGCGCATGCTGCACGGCAACGCCGACTCCCATCACCGTTTCCGTGGGGAAGATCGCGGGCTTGCCGGCTTTGAGCGTTGCGGTCGCTTCCTCGAACGACGCGGTGTTGATGGGGGCGGGAGCCGCGGGCGCTGTCGGGGTTGCTGGGGCCGATTCCTCTGCGGGCACTGCCGCGGGGCTCAATCCCACAGGCGCTTGCTCTACCGTTGTCCCGGCCGCTCGCGCCTCGCGCGCCTCGACGAGCGCATGGGCCGCGCGCAGCCCGTCAACCGCCGCGCTCATGATGCCGCCCGCATATCCGGGGCCCTCTCCTGCGGGGAAGATGCCGCTTTTGCCGCACAGGTCGCGCGCCGATACACCGACCGCACCGACAACGCCGGCTCCATTCGCTGCCGCCGCCGCGCATGCGTCGCGCGCGAGCACCGCCTGGTAATCGACACCGCGCACGATGCGCACGGGCGACGAGCTGCGCGTTTCCACGCCGGTGAGCACCGCTTGCACGTCGGCGAATCCGTGCAGGCGCGCATCGAGCGCCGGCAGCCCGAGTTCGATCGACTGCGCCACGAAATCAGGCAGGCAGTCATGCAGGTCGGCCCACACCACGCCGCGGGCATAACTCGGAGTCACGCGCTCAGAAGCGTTGCCCGATCGGCCCGCCAGAAAGTCGCCCACCGTTTGCGCCGGCGCGGTGAATTCCGCCCCGCCAAGCGATCGCGCAAGGTCGAACGCGCGCGCTTCCACGGTGCGCTGCAAGCGCGTGCCGGCAAGCGGGTCTTCCGCGCCGAAATCGCTCGGATGCACATCAACCAGCAGCGCCGCGTTGGCGTTTTCGCCGTTGCGCGCGAACCGGCTCATGCCGTTCACCACCACACCGCCGTCCTCGCTCGCCGCGGCGACCACTTCCCCGCCCGGGCACATGCAGAACGTGTACGCCGACCGGCCGTTATCCAGGTGCGCCACCAGCTTGTAATTGGCCGCGCCCAAAGCCGGATGATCGGCCGCTTCGCCATACTGCGCGCGGTTGATGTCGCGCTGCGCATGCTCGATGCGCACGCCCATCGAGAACGGCTTCTGCTCCAGGTGAAGCCCCGCGTCAATCGCCGCTTGGAACGTGTCGCGCGCCGAATGCCCGCACGCGAGCACGAGTTCATCGCACGCCAAGTATTCGGTGGCAGAGAGCTTGGCGGCAGACTCGTTGGTAGCGGACTCGCTCGCATCGGCCGCGCCGCTTACGTCCGCGCGCGTATCGCGCACGGTGATTCCGCGCAGCTTGCCTTCGCGCACGTCGAAGCCCACAAGCTGGGTGTTGAAGCGCACCTCCGCGCCCAAGCGCTCGGCTTGATCGCGCATCGTGCGCACCACGCGCACCAGGTTGTCCGTGCCGATATGCGGTGCGGCTTCCACCAGGATGTCTTCCGGCGCCCCCGCGTCCACAAACCAGTGCAGCACGTGACGGGCAAGCGGGCTTTTCGTGCCCGTGTTCAGCTTGCCATCGGAAAACGTTCCCGCGCCGCCTTCGCCGAACTGGATGTTGGTTGCGCAATCAAGCGGGCCACCCGCGTTGAATGCGGCGACCGCGGCTTGGCGATCTTCCACGCACGCGCCGCGCTCTAACACGATGGGGCGCAAGCCCGCGCGCGCGAGATACAGGGCCGCGAACAACCCGGCGGGACCGGTGCCCACCACCACCGGACGCGCGCCCGACGCCGTGCAACGCGGCACGTCAAGAGGCACGTACGGCTTGTGCTCCTTCACGGAAACGCCGCGCGCGAGGGCGTATTCCTGCGCGAGCACGCGCGTTTGCGCCGGCGCGCTTTCCGCAAGGTCGACGGCAAGCGTTGCCACGAAGTGCACATCGGACTTCTTGCGCGCATCGACGCTGCGGCGCAGCAAGCGGGCATGCGCGATATCGCTCGCTCGCACGCGCAACGCACGCGCGGCCGCAGCGCGCAGGCCGGCATCGTTTCCGGGAAGGCCCTCGTCAAGGGTCACGCGCACGTTCGACACTTCCAGCATGCTGCCCTAACGCCCTTCCCCATCGGTTTCGGCCTCAATTTCGGCCAAGAACAGCGCCGCCGCACAGGCCGCGAGCAAGCCGCTTGACCAGGCCCAATGCAGGTTGTAGCCGCCGCACGGGCCATCCACATCGACCGCTTCGCCCACCGCGAAAAGCCCCGGCGCACCCTGCATGCCGCACGTGCGCGCATCGATCACCGCAGGGTCGACGCCGCCCCGGCGCACCTGGCACATATCGGCATCCGCGATGCCGGTCACGCGCAAGGGGAAGGCCACCAGCGCATGCGTGAGCGCTTCGATCGCCTGCGGGGTCGCTGCGTCCTGAGCGCTCACGCCCGCTTGTTTGCAGATGACGTCCGCCACGCGCGCAAGCACCAAGCCGCGCAGCACGTCTTCGCAGGTGGGCCGATTGCCGCCGCGCAATTCCGCCGCTAGTCGATCCGCTCGACGCGCAAGCAAGGTGCGCGCCGTTTCGGGCGTGGCTTCGAGCGCCGCTTCCCCGGTCAAGCGCGCATCGCTTCCACCGAGGAAGTTGATGAGCAGCGTGTCGCCCGCCTGCGCAAACCGCGACAGATTGAACACGGCGATGCCCGACACGCCGTACTTGCGAAACATCACTTCGCCGCGCTCGCAGGCGATTTTTTCGCGATTAGTCGAAGCTTCACGCACAAGCGTCACGCTCGCGCGCACGCGGATGTTGTCCAGAGCGCGCGGATACGGAGAATCCACCGCGAGCGGCCCCAGAACGGGTTGCAAGGCGTTGAATCGCTCGAATTGCGCGATGCCCGCCTGCGCGCTCTTGGTCGCAATCGTCTGCGCAGCGCGCCCGCCCACGGCCACGACCACGGCATCGAATCGGTCGAAGGCGCCATCGGCCATGCGCAGCGTATACGGCTTGCCGGGCGCACGCGGCGGCTCGATCGCGACCACGGCGTTGCCGCACGCTTCCACCACGCCCGCGCGCGCGGCCGCAGCTCGAAGCACATCGACGACCACGCTCGCCTTGTTCGCAAGCGGATACTGACGGCCGCCCTCTTCCTCGCGCCACACGAGGCCGAGCAGGTCGAAGAACGCGTGAACAGGGTCGGCGAACGCGTTGGGATCGTTGCCAGTCATGTTTGCGCTCGGCGATTCAAGGACCTCAAGCGCTTCAAAGGCTTCGGCGACAAAGTCGGCGTTGTGATACAGGCGCGGGTCGATGTTCGAGTTGGAGAAATTGCAGCGCCCGTTGCCCGTGGCGAGGATGCTGCGCCCCACGCGTTCGTCGGCTTCGAGCACGACGACGTCCGCGGCCACGCCGCGCGCACGCAGAAGCTGCGCCGCTTCCACCGCGCACGCAAGACCTGCGGCCCCGCCGCCTATGATTCCCAAACGTTTCATGCGTCCATTATACGGCGTGCGGGCGCCGCGGTTGCCGAGACGGATTCGACACGTGGCGCTCGCTCGGCGGGGCGATGGCGGCACAAATCCCGCTTTGTCATTGCGGAACGGCACAAATCGCGCTTTGTCATGATGACAAAGCGGTTTTTCAACCAGAAAGCGCCATTCCAATGACGATAACGCCGCTTTTCAGCCACTTTTTAAGAACCTGCGCACTAATTCTGGCGCAAACAACGCTTTGTCATAACTTTCCGGCACAAAAGGCGCTTTGTCATGATGACAAAGCGCCTTTTCAACTAGAAAGCGCACACGTCAGCTCCCCTAACCCGGCGACGGCCGACCCTCCCAACCTGGCGACGACTGGCCAGCTCGCCCAACCCGGCGACGGCTGGCCGGATCGCCCAACCCGGCGACGTTATTGTGGTAAATTTTCCGCAAAATTGACGTTATTGTGGTAGTTCAAAAATTAAGTACCACATTATCGCAAAATTTGAAGCAAATTTACCACAATAACGTCAATCGCACGGTCGCCACCCCGCCAACTCGCCCAACCTCGCCCCGCCACGCAGCCTCGCAGTCGCGGCACTACGACTCGCCCGCATCTGGGCCAGATCGGGGAAAGTCGTAGGCAGGGCGAACTACGACTCTCGGGCATTTGGCCCAAACTGGGGAGAGTCGCAGCAAATCCGGCACCTTTTTCGCGTTTCGCGCCACAGATGGCCGTGAGTCGTAGCGGATTCGGGACCCCGAAGGCGCACGCAGGCGGGCGGTTTTTTCAGCGATCGCCTGAGCTGGGCGTTTGCAGCCCGCAACCAAAACGCCGGAACACTAGCGACCGAATCGACTACGACCCACCGCGATTCGAGGCAGAAAACAAGGAAATGGGGGCGAATTTGCTACGACTCGCCCGCATCTGGGCCAGATCGGGGAGAGTCGTAGGCAGGGCGAACTACGACTCTCGGGCATTTGGCCCAAACTGAGGGGAGTCGCGGGCAGGGCAAACTACGGCTCGCCCAACCCGGCGACGGCCGGCCGGGACCCTCCCAACCCGGCGACGGCCGGCCGGGACCCTCCCAACCCGGCGACGGCCGGCCGGG
>R14__coassemble_50_pt1 | contig 97265 bp, 105 predicted proteins | sample R14__metabat2_low_PE_025 | metagenome-assembled genome bin R14
CCGAAGATGCCGCCTTTAAGTTCGCGGAAGAGAACCTCGGCAAGTCCTTGTAGCGCGCGCACAACTAATAGCAAAACATGAAATCGGGGCCTCGAGCAACAAACTCGAGGCCCCGATTGCACTTTCGCAAACCTTTCGCACGTGCTACTATAACTCTAAAGAGTTATAGAAAGGATGCCATGCTTACGTTGTATCACGGATCGCGCGTGCGGGTGGAAGCGCTCCGTCTTGATCGGTGCCGGCCTAACAATGATTACGGTGCGGGTTTTTACTGCACCGAGCATGTCGAATTGGCAAAAGAGTGGGCTTGCCAAATAGGCGTCGACGGTTTTTGCAACGAATATCGGCTCGATGATGCTGAGCTTTCCGTCATAAATTTGAACGCCGATCCTTACAACGCGCTCAATTGGTTGGCTGTGTTGTTCGAGAATCGGTTGTTTTCCATTTCCACCCCAACTATGCAGCGGGGCGCACAATGGCTTGCCCAGCATTATGCGGTTGACTTGACCTGCGCCGATGTCGTGCGTGGATACCGTGCCGATGATTCGTACTTCAGTTTCGCGCGTGCGTTTCTTCGCAACGAGATAACGGTTGACCAGTTGGTTTCCGCGATGCATTTGGGCGATTTGGGCGAACAGTTTATGCTGCGCAGTCAAAGCGCTTTCGATGCGCTTGAATTCGTTGCGGCCACGCCGGTGGATGCTTTGACGTATTGGCCGCTGCGCAATAAGCGCAACCTCGATGCGCGCGCCGCATTCGGCGATTTGGTGGCTCGCACGGACGATCGCGATGAGCCCGGTATATATCTTTCCACGCTTATGACTATGGGCAAGGAGGAAGCCGATGCCTGCTTACGATAAGGTCTATTTGGCCGATGCCGTTGAAAACCTTGGCGAGATGGCCTTTTGCGCCACTGCGTGCCTGGGCTTCGACCTTGATGTATTTTGGACGGCATTTGTGGTGAGCGATTGCGCGCGCGCCTTTGCTTCGGGGGCCCCTTCGGTCGTGGGCGGTTTATCGGGCGCAGAACTCGCGCTGCGCGTTTGCGAGGAAACGGGCCTTATCATCTCCGGTGGTCTGTCTGCTGCCGAAAACGCCATTCGCACATCCAGCCTCGCATATGGCGTCACGTGCGAATACTGGTGCGGTTGGGCGGTTGCGTATTATCAATGGGCGAGCGCACGCAGTTTTCGCCAGATTTGGGATTCGGTGCCGATGAGCCGCGTTGAGCGTATGTACCCCACGTTTCATGAGGAATCGGAAGATCGTTTTGCGGAAGCTATGGAAAGTCTGGTGGTCGCTGCCGAGCGGAACAGCCCGACAAAGCTGCAAACGCAACGCAAGTTGGTGGGCTTATCGCAGTCGCAGTTGGCGCGGGCGACAGGTGTGGGCTTGCGCGCCATTCAGCAATACGAGCAGCGCGCCAAGGACATAAACAAAGCCTCGGTGGCAAGCGTGGTGGCGCTGTCGCGCGCGCTTTTCTGCCAACCTGAGGACATCTTGGAGCCCGCGAGCCATATCGATTATGCGTTAGTGGAGTTTTAGCGTTGCGGGTCAAACGCCGCCGTTGCGGCTGTTGCGGATGCGTTGCGCGCTCGAATCGGCACACAGGCATCGTCCAGGAAAACTTGCAGCGAGCTAAAGCATTTTGGTGCGCATTTCCCTATGGTTTTATCAGGAGCGAATGCGCGGATAGACTCGCGCGTGCGGCGGCGTGGCAAAGCATCGGTTTCGTAACATCCGCACTACGATTGAAAACCAAAATCGCGCTCGAGCGGTTCGCGTAAAAATCACGCGCTACCATGGGAATCGTTCGAAGGAGAAAGCCATGGACCTGTTTTTGGGAATATGCACGTTGGTGGGGCTGTTCGTTGTCTCCATGTTTCTGCTGAAGGTGTTCGGCAAGGTGTTCTGCTGGATCTTGTGCGGCGCTGCGGCGCTCGTGTCCGTGTTCGTGATGGGGAGCTTTGCGTTAGCCGCGGTTTGCTTGGTGGCCGTAGGAATCGCGTGCTTGTTCGCGCTCGCCATGTAGCGCCGCGTGCCAGCTGCTGCGTGCTTAAGCGCTTGCTCCCGCTCCCGGGTACACCGCGATAAACACCAGATAGGCGCAGCAGACAATCAGGCAGATAATTTCTATCTTGAAGCTCGGGCGGGCGTTTGCTTTCGCGGAAATGCCCGCTAGATATTCTTCCTCGCGCCCTTCGGCGAACGCGCCGCTCACGGCCCCCACTTCGTTGGCAACGGTCGATGCGATGCCAAACGAAAACGCGGTCAGGATGCCGTGGATCGTGGAATTCAGAAAGCCGCTGAACAGCTTCACGCGCGTGCGCAGCGCGATGCCCTTCACCAGGCGCACGGCCCAGGGAAGCGTGCTTATCACGCCCAAGCTCAGCACGCGCGCCACCTTTGCGCGACCGAAGGGGGTGCGCAGGCTCTCAGGCAGCTCCGCATCGCGATCACCGCGGGCCACCTCTTCGATAAGCAGGTGGTTTCCCGGCAGATAGGCCGCCATGCCGCGGCTCACGTGGCGAATGCGGCGTTCAGCCAAGACCAGGCACGCCATCACGATAATCGTTGACAGAAACGTGGGCACTTCGGTGCCCTGTGTGAAAAAGACGACGATGATCACGTCGAAAATCGCATAGGCGGCCGTGAAGTCGACGGCGCCGATGATGATGGAAAGCGGCCACATCCACGCCGGCGCGGCTTCGCGTTCGTGCGCTTCGAGGTTTTCCGGCGTGCGCGGTAGGTTGCGATCGCGCAGGGAATAGATGATCTTCAGCACGATCGACACGGCGGGGAAGAGGACGGCCAACAGCGGGATGCTCATCACGAACACGATGCCGAGAATCTGCCCGAGATCCTGGGCTTTCGTGTCGAATAAGCTGTCGGCGACGGTGACAGCGGTTGGATCGCCGTATTCTTTCGCGCTGCCGGTTCCGATAACGAGTGCCGTCATGATGATGCCCACGATGACCATGCAGATGATCAGGGTGAGCCAGTTTTTGCCGCGTACGATTTCCCGGTACGTCCAGCGTATGCCGCGCGCACTGGAAGCGTCGGCGCTCGTGTCAGCCGCGGCGCCTTCTTCTTCGGCCCGTTCGGCGTTTACTGCGTCGTTTTCGCTTTCCGCAGACAGGTTGTTATCTTTTTCTGGCATTGCTTTGCCTTCGGCGGTCGTGTTCGGTTTTCACGCGGTCATTATACGGGATGCGCCCTCGTGTGCTGCGGCGTTGGCTCAACGCCTGTTATTTTTTAACAATTCACGCTGATTGACGGGCGGCGCATCGAGGAGTAAGGTGGGCTCACAACATAAATCTTCGGGGCGGGGTGAAATTCCCCACTGGCGGTGAGCTCGAAGCAGCAAGCCCGCGACCCTGCGCAAAGCAGGCTGATCTGGTGAGATTCCAGGGCCAACGGTATAGTCCGGATGGAAGAAGATGCGAAAGCGAGCCGTAGTGGTTCGCGCGTTTTGCATTGATGCCCCGATAGGCCGTGTGCCTGTCGGGGTTTTCGATTGCAAGCGAAGGCGTGGTGGAGGCGCAAAAAGCGCGCCGCGTTGCGTATTCGCATAACCGCCCCGTATGCGTGCGAAGGAGCGCGTTATGGGCGGCAACGATTGTGCCCTTGCTACAGATGAAATGTACATGCGCCGAGCGCTTGATTTGGCGCGCCGCGGTGCTGGATGGGTGAACCCTAATCCGATGGTCGGCGCCGTGATCGTGCGCGATGGGTGTATCATCGGCGAAGGCTGGCACACCGCGTTCGGCGAGCTTCATGCGGAACGTCAGGCCATTGCGCATTGCGTGGGGCCGACCGAAGGCGCGACCATCTATGTGACGCTCGAGCCGTGCTGCCACACGGGCAAAACGCCGCCGTGCACCGAAGCGTTGATCGACGCCGGCTTTGCGCGCGTGGTGATGGGCGCGCCCGATGCCAACCCGCTGGTGGCGGGCAAGGGCGTTGCGTGTTTGCGCGCCGCGGGCATCGAGGTCGTTGAAGGTGTTCTGCGGGATGAATGCGTGGCGATCAACCGCGCGTTCTTCCACCACATCCAAACGGGGCTGCCGTATGTCACGCTGAAATACGCTATGACGATGGACGGCAAGATCGCCACCTGTGCGGGCGATTCGCAATGGATCACCGGTCCGGATGCCCGTTTGCGCGTGCATGAGGACCGCCGCGCCGCTGCGGCGATCATGGTGGGCGTGAACACGGTGCTGGCGGACAATCCTTCGCTCACGTGCCGTGTGGGCGATTTCGGGGTAGATCCTTTGCCTGCGGAATACGCCGATGTGCCGGCTCGTTACTTGGAGCCGCACAGCCCCGTGCGCATCGTATGCGATTCGCACGTGCGCACGCCGTTGGAAAGCGCGTTGGTGCAAACGGCGCGCGAGACGCCTACGATCATCGCCACGCTCGCGGACAACAACGATGCGCGCGTGGAGGCATACCGTTCCTGTGGCGTTGACGTCATCGCGCTGCCCGCGGTTGACGGCCGCATCGACCTGGCGGCGCTCATGCGCGAGCTGGGCGCGCGCGGCATCGACAGCGTGATCGTGGAAGGCGGCGGGCAGCTGGCGTTTTCGGCGCTTTCCGCCGGCATCGTGAATCGCGTGCAGGCTTACGTCGGTAGCAAGATCTTCGGCGGCGCGGAGGCTATTTCCCCCGTTGAAGGAGCAGGCTTTGCGCGCGTGGCCGATGCGGTTTGCCTGGCGCACCCGCGCGTTGAGCAGCTGGGCGGCGACGTTTTGATCGAAAGCGAGGTGCTGTAGATGTTCACGGGCATTGTGGAAGAAGTTGGTACGGTTGCCGCTATCCGTCGTGGTGCGCAGTCGTGTGTGCTGACGATCGGTGCGCACACGGTGCTAGAAGACGCGTCCCTCGGCGACAGCATCGCGGTGAACGGTGTGTGTCTTACGGTTGTTTCCGCTGATGAAAAAGGGTTTTCCGCCGATGTGATGCACGAGACGCTCAACCGATCGTCGCTGGGCGACTTGCAGGTTGGTTCGAAGGTGAACCTCGAGCGCGCGTTGCCTGCGAATGGGCGCTTCGGCGGGCACATCGTGTCGGGCCATATCGACGGTACGGGGCGCATCGTGCGCGTTGTGCCTGATGACAATGCCGTGTGGTACGAAATCAAGGCTCCTGCGGCCATCATGCGCTACGTGGTGGAGAAGGGCTCGGTCGCCATCGACGGCATCAGCTTGACAGTTGCATCCGTTGCGCGTGATTCATTCAAGGTTTCGATCATCCCGCACACGCGCGCGCACACGAACTTGGCCGATAAGGGCCCGGGTGCGCAGGTGAACTTGGAATGCGACATCATCGGCAAGTATGTCGAGCGCATGCTGGCAGGCGGCGTGAACGCGGCGGCTGATTCCGCACATGCGGGAGGACTGAGCAGGGAATTCTTGGACGAGTACGGTTTTTAGAAAGGGCAGACGATGAACGGTTACGCAACAATAGAGCAAGCGCTTGACGCGCTGCGTGCGGGAAAGATCATCCTGTGCACCGACGACCCCGACCGCGAAAACGAGGGCGACTTCATCTGCGCCGCCGAGTTCGCCACCACCGAGAATGTCAACTTCATGGCCACGTACGGCAAAGGCCTGATCTGCATGCCCATGACGCGCGAGCTGTGCAAGAAGCTGCAGTTCCCGCAGATGGTGCTCGACAACACCGATAATCACGAGACGGCCTTCACGGTGTCTATCGACCATGTTGACACTACGACGGGCATCTCGGCCGCAGAGCGCGGTTTAACGGCGCGCAAAGTGGTCGACCCGGCATCCACCGCTGCGGATTTCCGCCGCCCAGGGCACATGTTTCCGCTGATGGCGCGCCCGAACGGCGTGCTCGAGCGCAACGGCCACACCGAAGCGACCACCGACTTGATGCGCTTGGCGGGCCTTGCCGAATGCGGCTTGTGCTGCGAGATCATGCAGGATGACGGCACGATGATGCGCACGTCCGACCTGATGAAGCTCGCGCAGCAGCACGATATCCCCTTCATTTCCATCAAGGCGCTGCAGGATTATCGCAAGAAGCACGAGAAGCACGTGGAGCGCGTTGCGAACGTGAGCATGCCCACGAAGTACGGAACATTCAGAGCGCTCGGCTACATCAACAAGCTCACGGGCGAGCATCATGTGGCGCTGGTGAAGGGTGACATCGGCGACGGCGAAAACGTGCTGTGCCGCGTGCATTCCGAATGCCTGACGGGCGACGCCTTCGGCAGCCTGCGCTGCGATTGCGGCGACCAGCTGGCGAGCGCTATGAGCCAGGTGGAAGAAGAGGGCAGGGGCATCGTGCTGTATATGCGCCAGGAGGGTCGCGGCATCGGGCTGATCAACAAGCTGCGCGCCTACGAGCTGCAGGACCAGGGCATGGACACGCTCGAGGCGAACGTCGCGCTCGGGTTTGCGCCCGACGAGCGCGAATACTACATCGGCGCGCAGATTCTGCAGGATTTGGGCGTGAAGACGCTGCGCCTTCTCACGAACAATCCGGACAAGGTGTATCAGCTGGCGGATTTCGGCATGGAAATCGTCGAGCGCGTGCCCATCGAGATGCCCGCCACCACATTCGATGCGTTTTATCTGCGCACCAAGAAGGAAAAGATGGGCCATCTGTTGGACATCGAATAGATTGCGCCGATTTGGTTTTACCTGCTCAGGCAGTTGATTGAAGAAAGTAAGGTCGTTAAGGGAAAGGAACCGATTATGACGACGTTTGAGGGAAAAGTAGTATCGCAGGGCATCAAGGTGGGCATCGTGGCGTCGCGTTTCAACGAGTTCATCGTGTCGAAGCTCGTGGGCGGCGCGGTTGACGGCTTGGTGCGCCATGATGTGGCGGAAGACGACATCGACATCAGCTGGGTGCCGGGCGCCTTCGAGCTGCCGCTTATCGCCAAGAAGATGGCCGTGAGCGGCCGCTACGACGCCGTTATCTGCCTCGGCGCCGTTATCCGCGGGGCAACCTCGCATTACGACTTGGTGTGCAACGAAGCCGCCAAGGGTTGTGCGCAGGTGAGCTTGGAAACGGGCGTGCCGGTGATGTTCGGCGTGGTGACCACCGATTCTATCGAGCAGGCCGTTGAGCGTGCGGGCACGAAGGCCGGCAACAAGGGATATGATTGCGCGCTCGGTGCCATCGAGATGGTGAACCTGATCAAGCAGATCGAGGCGTAAATGCCCACCGCTTTCATCGATTACGACGGAACGCTTCACAACAGCATGTGCGTGTACGGCCCCGCCTTTCGTGCGGGGCACGCGCTGATGGTGGAGCGCGGCCAGGCACAGCCGCGCACGTTTTCCGACGATGAGATCGCCCGCTGGCTCGGCTTCACCGTCGAGGACATGTGGGCGGAATTCATGCCCGAGCTGCCTGAGGAAATTTGGCGCGATGTGTCGCTGTATGTGGGCAGCGAGATGGATCGGCTTACCGACAAGGGCGAAGCGCGCCTGTATGACGGCACGCTTGAAACGTTGCGCGCGCTGAAGGATGCCGGGTGGACGCTCGTGTTTCTGAGCAACTGCGGCCCCGGGTATCGCGACAAGCACTTTGCGGCGTTCGGGTTGGGCGAAGTATTCGATGCCGCGTATTGCGCCGCCGATTTCCCCGGTTTGGCGAAGTGGCAAATTTATGAGCGGGTCGAAAGCGATTTCCCGAAGCCGCACGTGATGGTGGGGGACCGGTTCCACGATTTGGAAGTGGCCACGCGTGCGGGCATTGCGTCAGTAGGGTGCGCCTATGGATACGGTGCGCCGGATGAGCTTGCCAGTGCAACCGCGGTGATTAACGACATTCGCGACCTTCCCGATGCTTTGCGTGCGATTGAGCAATGAGAGAAGAGACAGCCGGTCTTTTTCTGTCTGTTTGCATATGCATGATATCTTTGATATCATTGATAGCAAAGATATCATCTGTATTAGGGGGGATAAATTATGCCTGACTTGCTCGTGCGAAGCGTAAGCGAAGAATCGAAAAAGCTTCTCGCGTTGCGTGCTGCGCAAAACAACCGGTCTGTGCAAGCGGAAGCTAAGCGAATTCTGGAGGATGCCGTTGCGCCTGTCAAAAGCGGATGGGTTCACTTGCTTCGAGCGGCTGCCGTTGATGCTGAAGCGGATGGGTTTGAGCTGCCGCAACGCCATGCTGCGCGCGAGTACTCTTTTGACGATTAGGCGCGATCATGAACGCGTTTCTCGTTGACACCAATGTTGTGTCCGAATTGACAAAGGTGCAACCAAACGAGCAAGCCCTTGACTGGCTTTGCGAGAACAGCAACGAAATGGGGCTTTCGAGCATTACGGTGAAGGAGCTTTATTTCGGCGCTATGCGCATGCCTGATTGCAGGCGTAAGACTTCGCTTTTGACTGCTTTGGACAATATCGTCGACTTTTGCAGCGAGGATATTTACGATTTCGATATGCGAGCTGCCATCGCTTGTGCTCGTTTGCATGCACTTGCGCTTTCATTGGGGCGCACCCCTTCAATCGAAGATTTGATGATCGCTTCGATTGCCGCGGTCAACAATTTGGCGGTCGCCACGCGCAACATCAAAGACTTCGAATATCTGGGTGTGCCGTGCGTTAATCCTTTTGGTGAAAATTAAAATAGGGGCGAACCGCTTGATCGATTCGCCCCTCACGCGTTTTCGTTTGTTGCTAAAGCGATTTCGCCCAATCGGCTATCGTTGTTTCGTCGGCCTCTGTCGCAAATCGCCTGGCGCCGCTCCAGGTGGCGTTAGGCGCTGCGGCTTCGATTTCGCTTAAGCTGCCGTCGATGGCGCTCGACCCTGAGGTGCAGAATGCGTGTACGGTTTTGCCCGCAAGATCTGCGCTTTCGAGCAGGGTAAGAATGATGCGCGGCGCTTTTCCCCACCAGATGGGGTATCCCAGGTACACGGTGTCGAATGCGCTCAAGTCGGGCGCGCCGCCGGATATCGCAGGTCGCGCTGTGCCGCCGTTTTGCTCGACGGTGGCGCGGGTGGATGAATCGTTGTAGTTCAAGTCTTCCGACGAATAGGGTTCGGCGGCCTCAATGCGCATTAATTGGGCGCCCGTGGCGCTCGCGAGCTTTTCGGCGATGCTCCACGTGTTGCCTGTTGCCGAGAAGCACACGATGCACGCGCCGCCGCTTGCCGCTGCGCCGCCGCTTGTCGTTGCAGAAGATGCGGAAGAGGCGCCGTTAGAAGTCGAGCTCGCGTTTGCGGAAGCGCTCGATCCCGATGATGCTGCAGTGCTGCTCGAAGTGCTTGAGCTGCATCCGGATAATGCTGCCGTGCACAGTGCGCCAAGCGCGATAACGCCTACGCCCGAGGTGAAGAATCTTCTGCGAGAAATCATGCCGGCACCGCCTTTCTGCTAGTCGTTACAGATACGCTTCAACGAAGCTCGCCACGCGTGCCTCGCTTGCGCCGTTCATCACTTCGCCGGAAACGATGGTCGCACCCGGCGCGGACGGCTCGAGTGATTTTGCCGTCTTGCCCATGCCGCTGCCGCCCGATGTGGCGAAGCACACGATGGTCTTGCCGGCAAGGTCGTATTCTTCCAAGAACGTGTTCACGATGGTCGGCGCGATGTACCACCAAATGGGAAAGCCCAGGAAAATGGTGTCGTAATCGGCCATGTTGCTCACATGCGATGCCACGGCGGGGCGGCTCTTCGGGTCGTTCATCTCAACTGATGAGCGGCTTTTCTTGTTAGTCCAATCAAGGTCGGCAGTCGTGTAAGGCTCTGCCGGCTCGATTTCGAACAGATCGGCGTTAGCGACCGCGGCCACGCGTTTTGCAAGCTTTTCGGTGACCCCGCTTGCGCTGAAATAGGCGACTAATGCTTTGCTCATGATGCTCTCCTTTTTTAACCGTGATGGGCGTTGTCGGCGCGTCTGCTTACAGGCTTTCCTTCAAAATCGCGCGCACATCTTCCGGGGTCAGCACTTTGTAACCGCCGGTCAGAATGATGGTGCCCTTGGCGATGTCCTCTAAGTCGGCCTCGGTGGCTCCCAGTTCCGACAGGCTCATGGCAAGTCCAAGTTCGCGCATCCAATCCTCCATGGCGCACAAACCCGCTTCTGCCAGCTCTTCATCGGTTTTGCCGGCAGGGTCGACGCCCCACACGTTTGTGGCGAAACGCGCGAATTTCGGCAACCCCGCATCCATGATGAAGCGGTAATAGGGAAGGCTCACGGCCGAAAGCGTCATGCCGTGGGTGGCGTCGGTCACGGCCCCGGTCGCCTGGCCGAGCATGTGCACCATCCAGTCGGTGGATTTCCCGCGGCTGACCAGTGTGTTCAGCGCCCAGGTGGCGGCCCACATGATGTTGCTGCGTGCCTCAAGGTCTTGATCGTTTGCATGTGCGCGACGGCCGTTGTCGATAACCGATCGTAAAAGGCCTTCGGAAATATAATCGCTCACGTTGTTGTCATCGCCGCTGAAGTACTGTTCGCAAATGTGGTTGAAGATGTCGTAGATGCCCGCGACCATCTGACGATGTGGAAGGCTCAAGGTGAATGCCGGGTTCAGGATGGAAAACTTCGGCATGATTTCCGAGCTTGCAAACACATGGCCGATCTTCAGTTTTGCCTCATGGTTGGTGATAACGGCGCCGGCGTTCATTTCCGATCCAGTGCCCGCCATAGTGAGAACACAGCCGACCGGCACGATTTCGCAGGTGGGTTCTTCGAAGCGAACGTAATACTTGTCCCACGGGTCTTCGTCGCAATGCACGGAAACCGACACGGCCTTTGAGTAGTCGCAAACGCTTCCGCCGCCGACTGCGAGCAGGAAATCGACCTTCGCTTCGCGCGCGATGGTCACGCCCTCACGCAGTTTCTCGACGGTGGGGTTGGGCATGACGCCCGCGATTTCGGTCACGGTTTTGCCTGCAGCGTCGAGAATCGCGCGCACCCGGTCGTACACGCCGTTCTTCTTGATGGAGCCGCCACCGTACACGAGTACGACGTTTTCGCCGTATTTGGCAAGCTCGCCCGCCAGCGAATCGAGCGCATCTTCGCCGAAGTACAATTTTGTGGGGTTGTGATAGGTGAAGTTTCCTTGCATGGATGTTCCTTTCTGCGCGAATACATATCTGCTATGATGGCACTATAAAACTTAAACTTAACTTTAAGTCAAGCAGAAATTCGAGGATATGAATTGAGGCGCAATGTATACCATCGGCGAGGTTTCCCGCATGTTCGATATTCCCGCGTCTACGCTGCGTTACTACGATAAAGAGGGGCTGTTTCCCGGCTTATCCCGCCAATCGGGTATCAGGCGGTTCAGCGATGACGAAATCGAGCTTTTACGCGTGATCGAGTGTTTGAAGAAGTCGGGGCTGGAAATTCGCGACATCAAGCAGTTTGTGGCTTGGATTGAAGAGGGCCCTTCTACGTATGGTTTGCGCAAGCAGATGTTTGAAACACGCGCTGCCGCGATAGAAGAAGAGATAAGTCGCCTGGAGCGCTCGCTTGCGATGATGCGTTTTAAAAGCTGGTATTACGAAACCGCTCTCGCACATGGCAACGAGGATAGTTTAAGCGACATGATTCCCGATAACTTGCCAAAACGGGCGCAGGAGCTTTATGATTTGGCGCATAGCGAGGTCTAAAGCGCGTGTTTTCGCGATACGTGCTTTGCGAGCGAGAAAGGTGTTGCCATGAAAAAGAAGGCCCTGATCGTTGTCGTTTTAGCTTGCGTCACCTGCGTGTGCGCAGCGGCGTTGTTCGGCTGTTCATCATCGAATGCGACAAGCTCGATCAAACTGGATAACGGCACGGCGACGGCGACCGGCGACGAATTGGTGGTCGAGCTCGAAAGCAACCCGACGACTGGTTACACCTGGGCATACAGCATCGAAGGCACCACGCTTGAGCTGGTGAGCGAGGATTACACCTCATCTACGACCAGCTCTGCGATGACGGGCGCTCCGGGCACGCAGAAGTACACGTTCAAGAAAACGGGTGCCGGCGATGCGACCATCTCCTTTGATTACGCGCGCTCTTGGGAAACCACCGATTCCGACATTCATTTGAAGTTGAAGGTGAGCTCGACTTCGGGCGGAACCATTTCGGAGCTGGCCAGCGTCGAGGCGGACTAGCGCACGTGCGCCTGTGTGCGCCGAATCGCACACGCTCAATCCAATAGTTTCGTTTATCGAAAAATCGCGGAATGTCACGCGCGCACTGCTTTATCGCGCTATAGTACATAGCTGTCACAAGGCGCGTGCGCGCTAACTTTTCACCTACAGTAGGAAGGTCGAATCAATGAGCAGGGTTTACAACTTTTCCGCAGGTCCGGCGGTTCTTCCCGAAAGTGTTTTGGAGGAAGCCGCAGCTGAGATGCTCGATTACAAGGGCACGGGCATGTCCGTTATGGAGATGAGCCATCGTTCCGCCGCGTTCCAGGGCATTATCGATGAAGCCGAAGCCGATCTGCGCGATCTGATGGGCATTCCGGACAATTACAAGGTGCTGTTCCTGCAGGGCGGCGCCACGCTCGAGTTTGCGGGCATTCCCATGAACCTCTTGAATCCGGAAAACCCCAAGGCCGATTACATCGTGTCCGGCGGCTGGTCGAAGAAGGCTTACAAGGAAGCCAAGCTGTACGGCGATATCAATTTGGTGGCGAGCTCTGAAGACGAGAATTTCACCTATATCCCCAACGTCGACGACCTCACCTTCCGCGAGGATGCCGATTACGTGTACATCTGCGAAAACGAGACGGTATACGGCACCAAGTACCACAAGCTGCCCAACACGGGTGATGTGCCGCTGGTTGCCGACGTGAGCTCCTGCTTCTTGTCCGAGCCCATCGATGTGACCAAGTACGGCGTGATCTACGGCGGCGTACAGAAGAACATCGGCCCGGCCGGCGTTGTGATCGTTATCGTGCGCGAAGACTTGATCAAGGAAGACGTGTTCCCCTTCACCCCGAACATCATGCGCTGGAAGGTGCAGGCCGATGCCGGTTCGATGTCGAACACGCCTCCGTGCTACGGCATCTACATCTGCGGCAAGGTGTTCAAGTGGATCAAGGCCCAGGGCGGTCTCGAGGGCATGCAGAAGATCAATCAGGAAAAGGCCGCGATTCTTTACGATTACCTGGATTCCACCGATTTCTACAAGGCGCCGGTGCGCAAGGAGGATCGCTCCATCATGAACGTGCCTTTCGTTACGGGCGACCCTGACCTGGATGCCAAGTTCGTTAAGGAAGCCAAGGCTGCCGGCATCGAAAACATCAAGGGCCACCGTTCGGTGGGCGGCATGCGCGCGAGCATCTACAACGCCATGCCCATCGCCGGCGTTCAGGCGCTCGTTGACTTCATGAAGAAGTTCGAACAGGAAAACGCCTAAAGCCGTATCTGGTAATCTGTCGATGCCCCCGCTCGGTTGGGTGGGGGCATCGTTTTTGCGCGAAGCCGATTTGTTTGCGACCGCTTTGAAGGAGCAATTCATATGCCCATCGATCTTTCCGTTTTGAACAACCCGCAGCGCGAAGCCGTCGAGTGCACGGAAGGCCCGCTGCTGGTTTTGGCGGGCGCGGGAAGCGGCAAAACGCGCGTGCTCACGTATCGCATCGCGCATCTGATCGAGGACGATCTGGCGGCTCCGTGGGAAATACTTGCCATCACGTTCACCAACAAGGCCGCGGCGGAAATGCGCGAGCGCCTGGGTCGTCTTATCGGCGGGGGAGCGCGCGGCATGTGGGTTTCCACCTTCCACAGCATGTGCGTGCGCATGCTGCGCGCCGATGCCGAGCGCATCGGGTTCACCAAGAACTTCACCATCTACGACGATGCCGATTCGAAGCGCCTGGTGAAGGACATCATGGCGGAACTCGACATCGATCCGCGGAGGTTTCCCATCAATGCGCTGCGCAATCGCATTTCGCAGGCGAAAAACGAGCTGGTTGTGCCCGAGGCGTTCGCCGATGCGGCGATCGACCCGGTAGGCAAGGTGGCAGCGCGCGTGTACCGGCGCTTGCAGGAGCGCTTGCGTGCAGCGAACGCGTTCGACTTCGACGATTTGCTGCTGTACGCGTATCTGCTGCTCAAAAACCACGATGACGTGCTCGATGCGTATCAGCGCCGCTTCCGCTATATATTGGTGGACGAATACCAGGACACCAACCATGCGCAGTATGAGATTTGCCGTCTGCTGGCTCAGGCGCACAAGAACATCATGGTTGTGGGCGACGACGACCAGTCCATTTATTCGTGGCGCGGCGCCGATCTGCGCAACATTCTGGAATTCGAGCGCGATTACCCGGCGTGCACGGTGGTGAAGCTCGAGCAGAACTATCGCAGCAAGGGCAACATCCTGAAAGCCGCGAATGCCGTTATCGCGAACAACAGCAAGCGCAAGGACAAGCGCCTGTTCACCGACAGCGATGATGGCGACAAGATTCAGGTGTACACCGCGCCCGACGAGCGCGATGAAGGCCGCTGGATCGCCGGTCAGATCGAAAAGCGCCACGGCGACGGCATGAGCTACAACCAGATCGCCGTGTTCTACCGCACCAACGCGCAGAGCCGCATGCTTGAAGACATGCTGCTGCGCGCGGGCGTTCCGTATCGCATCGTGGGTGGCACCAAGTTCTTCGAGCGCGCGGAAATTTCCGACGTGATGGCCTATCTCACGCTTGCCGTGAATCCGGCCGACGACATGGCCGCCAAGCGCGTGATCAACGTGCCGCGCCGCGGCATCGGCAAGGCGACTATCGAGCATATCGATTCGGTCGCCCGTCAAAACACCACTACTTTCATGAACGCTGCCGAGCTCTGCGTGGCGGATGAATCCATTCGCGCGGCAACCAGGCGCGCTATCGGCGAATTCACCGCGCTCATTGCGGAGGCCGCAACCTATGAAGGCGACCTGCGCCGCGTGGTCGAGATGATCATCGACAAGGCGGGACTTATCACCGCGCTTGAGATGGAAGCGACCGATGAAGCGACCGGACGCATCGAGAACATCAAGGAATTCTTGGGCGTTGTGGATGAGTTCGTTGATACGCATGATGTGGAGGATGCGCTCTATGAAGCTCCCACTGCGGCGCACGATTCGGACGGGGAAGAGGGCTTGATCGCAGGTGATGCCGATACGCAGGCGAGTCTTTTCGCCGAATCCGCAGAACCCGAGGTGCGCGTTTTGCGCGGCGATTCCCTGGCTGACTTCATCGAATGGGTGCGCCTGCGCACCGATCTTGATTCGGTAACCGAAGAGGGGCATGCGGTGACGCTGATGACCGTGCATGCGGCAAAGGGCCTCGAGTTCGACTGCGTGTTCGTGGCTGGCATGGAGGAAAGCCTGTTCCCGCATATGACCAGCATTGTGGATCCGGCGAACGTGGAAGAGGAGCGTCGCTTGGCCTACGTCGCCATCACGCGCGCTCGCAAGTATCTCACGCTCACCTGCGCATCGCAGCGCCAGTTGTTCGGCCAGACGCAGGTGAATCCGGTGTCGCGTTTCATTCGCGAGATTCCATCCGACTTGCGCAGCGCGTGCGGCGTTGGGTCTGCCGGCTTTTCCGGCACCGGTTGGGAAAAACGGGGGAGCCGTCACGGCATTTCCGGATCGGGGTCGGAAGCGGGCGAGGGCCGCGTGTTCGGCCGTTCGAGCGCGACCGGGTCGGGGGCGAAGGCGCGTGCGGGCAAGTCATCATTCAACCCGAAAGCGGAAAAGAAATCCGGTGCGCTTGCGAGCTTTGCCGTGGGCGATGCCGTGAACCACAAGACGTTCGGTCGCGGTACCGTCACCAAGGTCGACGGCGATCAGATTCACGTGCGTTTCCAAAAGAGCGGCGAAACGAAGAAGCTCCTTAAGGATTACGCCCCCATCGTGAAAATCTCCTGATTGGGGCTGAGACTGCAAGGGATGCGCAAACGCGTTTGCGCATCCCTTTTTTCTGAATTTACGTATCGGAATAAAACTATTGCTCGATCGATTCGAGCAGTGCTTCTCGTTGACTATCGGGGATGTCGAGCGTGGTGAAAGCTTCCTCAGCCGACATGCCGGTGGAAGCGATAAGCGCGCGAACGGCTTTTGAAAGTCCTTGGATTTCGCCCTCGGCTACTCCTTCGGCCAGACCTTCGGCACGTCCATCGGCGAGACCCTCTTTGCGCGCATCGTTGTATACATCTTCCCAGTATTGGCTCATGATGATTGCGCCCCCTTCGCCTTTAAGGCGTCTTGCCTTGCGTGCAAGCTGCTCGTAGTGCATTGTATCAGGTTCGCTTGTCTGCATGTCTGCCAGAAGCCTGTCGATATCGTTTGAGGTATCGCTGTTTTTGTAAGACCCGTTTACGAACACGATATGCGATCCATCGCATAACAGATCGCCGGAGTCGGCTTCTGCTCGGTCAAAGCGATAGATGGCTCGACCTTTGCCCATAATGTCGTCACGGGTGATAAAGATGACATAGGACTGGGGTAAATCTTCATAGCTCATGCCCTCTTTAAGCTCATGGGCGTCCATGAGGCTCGAATGGTAGCGGGCCCTTTGCGGAGTAGCCCCCGAAGGTGCGTTTTGCACTTCGATGTTGTAGAAAACCCCGCTATCGTCCTTTGCAAACACATCGAGTATCGAAGTGTGGCCATCGAGGTTGCTAAGCTTGCGTTGCACGGACTGCTTGATTACGTGCAGGTCCTGCTTATCGAGCACGGTTCGCAATATGAGCTCAACAGCTTCGGGATTATCGTCGAGCACTGCGGTCATAAAGGCGTCGTCCATCATGGTCGCCTTTGCAAGCTTTTCCCTGAAGAGCGCGCTAGCGCTGACCCTATTTGTCATAGAGACCTCCTTATTAGGTATTCGATAATTCAAAATCGCAATAAGGCAAGACGTCTTTTACCTAGGCAAAGTTAGAGAAGTGACGGTCGCGGGTGAGAATTCGAAAGCAAACACGTGAGTTGTAACTTTTTCTTATTGCTGAGGTGAGTATAGATGAAAAAAAGGAACAAATGTTCGAAAAAAGTAAAAAATGAAGAATAATTTGTTGTGGCTTGTGTCGGAGGGGGGATTGGTTATTCGCCGCATCCCATCTTGAAGCTTGAAAAGTTTCCCTATCTTGATGGCCCATTTGCGAAGAAGCTGTGAAGATACTTTTTCGTTAAGCGTTCTACCTGCGCTAAAAGGAAAGCTAGGGAATAGATACACCCGGCTGCGTGTCGTTTGACTAGCTTGGGTTTCGATGTTAAAGTTCCAACTCGCGCCCTCAAAAGGGGTGCGGCTTTTGTGCGCATATCGGCCGAATGCACACGAAAGATAGGTAGCAACGGGAAAAGCCGATGCATAGGCTTTTCTCATGGAAAGATAGAAGGAGAGAACGTTGCCTACAATTAACCAGCTGGTCCGCAAGGGCCGCCAGAAGCAGGTCGACAAGAAGAAGACCCCTGCTCTCAAAGGCAACCCGCAGAAGCGCGGCGTGTGCACCCGTGTGTACACCACCACGCCGAAAAAGCCGAATTCGGCTCTGCGTAAGGTTTGCCGTGTTCGCCTCGTAAACGGCATGGAAGTTACCGCGTACATTCCCGGTATCGGCCATAACCTGCAGGAGCACTCCATGGTGCTCATCCGCGGCGGTCGTGTTAAGGACCTCCCCGGTGTTCGTTACAAGGTTATCCGCGCAGCCCTCGACTGCGCTGCGGTGAACAACCGCAAGCAGGCACGCAGCCGCTACGGCGCAAAGCGTCCTAAATAGTAAAAGGTAAGTCGCGCGGGCATAAAGCCTAATGGGCTTGAAGGAAACAAGCCCCGAAGCGCGCAAGAGCAAAAGGAGTATTACATGCCGCGTCGTGCAGCAGCCATCCGCCGCGAAGTGCAGCCGGATGCAAAGTACAACAATCGTTTGGTCACGCAGCTGATCAACAAAGTCCTTCTCGATGGCAAGAAGTCTCTTGCTGAAAGCATCGTTTACGGCGCTTTCGACATCGTTGAGGAAAAGACGGGTGAAGATCCCCTGGCCACCTTCAAGAAGGCCATGGACAACGTTCGCCCGACCCTCGAAGTCAAGCCGAAGCGTGTCGGCGGCGCAACCTATCAGGTGCCGATGGAGGTCAACTCCCGCCGTGCAACCACGCTTGCCATTCGCTGGATCGTCGACTTCTCGCGCAAGCGTCGCGAGCACACGATGAAAGAGCGTCTCGCTGCTGAAATCATGGATGCAGCCCAGGGCGTCGGCGCTTCCGTAAAGCGTCGCGAAGACCTTTACAAGATGGCGGAATCCAACCGTGCGTTCTCGCACTACCGTTTCTAGAGAGGGTAGAGCACAATGGCTAACTTCCCTCTGAAAGATACGCGCAACATCGGCATCATGGCCCACATCGATGCCGGTAAGACCACCACTACGGAGCGTATTCTTTACTACACCGGTAAAACCTACAAGATCGGCGAAGTGCATGACGGCGCTGCCACCATGGACTGGATGGTCCAGGAACAGGAGCGCGGCGTAACCATCACTTCCGCTGCAACCACCTGCTATTGGAAGTACCCGGGCGGTGCCGACGATGGCAAGGAATACAAGATTCAGATCATCGACACCCCGGGCCACGTGGACTTCACCGCTGAGGTGGAGCGTTCCCTGCGCGTTCTCGACGGTGCCGTGGCCGTGTTCGACGCCGTCGCCGGCGTTCAGCCCCAGTCTGAAACCGTTTGGCGTCAGGCCGAGCACTACGGTGTTCCCCGCATCGCCTTCATCAATAAGTACGACCGCGTGGGTTCCGACTTCATCCATGCCATCCAGACCATGCGCGATCGCCTGGGCGCGAACGCCATTGCCGCTCAGCTGCCCATGGGCGCTGAGGACAACTTCTGGGGCGTCATCGACCTCGTCACCATGACCGCATGGGACTTCAAGGCAGACGAAAAGGGCATGACGTATCCCGAGCCTATGGACGCTATTCCCGATGAATTCCTCGAGGATGCCGAAATGTATCATCAGGAACTCATCGACGCCGCCGCCGACTGCGACGACGATCTGATGGAAAAGGTCCTGATGGAAGAAGAGTACACCGTCGAGGAAGTCAAGGCGGCTCTTCGCAAGGGCGTTATCGCCTGCAAGATCAACCCCGTGTTCGTGGGCTCCGCTTATAAGAACAAGGGCGTGCAGGAACTGCTCGACGCCGTTGTCGAATACATGCCGGCTCCGACCGACGTTGCAGCCATCAAGGGCACGGTGCCCGACACCGGCGAAGAAGTCGAGCGTCCGAGCGATCCGAAGGCGCCGTTCTCGGCTCTGGCCTTCAAGATCATGACCGACCCGTATGTTGGCAAGCTTACCTATCTGCGCATTTACTCGGGCACGCTCGAGAGCGGCAGCTACGTGTACAACGCCAGCAAGGACAAGAAAGAGCGCATCGGCCGTATTCTTCAGATGCACTCCAACCAGCGCGAGGAAATTTCCTCCTGCTCCGCAGGCGACATCGTCGCAGCTGTTGGCCTGAAGGACACCACCACCGGTGAAACGCTCTGCGATGAAGAGAACCCCGTAATCCTCGAGTCGATGGAATTCGCCGATCCCGTTATCGACATCGCCATCGAGCCGAAGACCAAGGCCGAGCAGGCCAAGATGGACGTCGCTCTTCAGAAGCTTGCCGAAGAAGACCCGACCTTCCGCGTAAGCACCAACCATGAAACCGGCCAGACCATCATCGCCGGCATGGGCGAGCTTCACCTGGAAATCATCGTCGACCGTCTTCTGCGCGAGTTCAAGGTTGAGGCAAACGTGGGCAAGCCGCAGGTTGCTTACCGCGAAACGGCTACGACCGAGGCTCTGAACGTTCAGGGCAAGTTCGTTCGTCAGTCCGGCGGCCGCGGCCAGTACGGCGACTGCGTTATCAACATGTATCCGCAGCCGGAAGGCAAGGGCTACGAGTTCGAGAACAAGATCGTGGGCGGCGTTGTTCCGAAGGAATACATCCCGTCTATCGACAAGGGCATTCAGGAAGCTCTGAACTCCGGCATCCTGGCCGGCTTCCCGGTCGAGGCTGTGCGCGTCGAGCTCATCGACGGCTCTTACCATGAAGTCGACTCCTCTGAAGCCGCATTCAAGGTTGCAGGTTCTATGGCCATCAAGGCTGCTCTCAAGAAGGGCAACCCGGTCATCCTCGAGCCGATCATGGCTGTCGAGGTTGAGACGCCCGAGGAATACACGGGCTTTGTAATGGGCGATATTCCTTCCCGTCGCGGCCTTATCCAGGGCCAGGAGATGCGTGGCAACACCGTCACCATCACGGCGCAGGTGCCTTTGAGCGAGATGTTCGGTTATGCAACCGACCTCCGCAGCGGTACGCAGGGTCGCGCATCCTACACGATGCAGTTCGATTCCTACAAGCAGGTGCCCAGGAATATTCAGGAAGAGATTATCAGCAAGGCCGGCGGAAACGCTTAACAAGCGGACGCTATAAGCAAATTTGGAGGAATACAAGTGGCTAATCAAAAGATTCGCATCCGCTTGAAGGGTTACGACCATGAAATCGTGGACCAGTCCACGAAGCTCATCGTCGACACCGCTTTGAAGACGGGTGCAAAGGTATCCGGTCCTATCCCGCTGCCGACGGAGCGCAACCTGTTCACCGTCGTGCGCGGCCCGCATGTCAACAAGGACTCCCGCGAGCAGTTCGAGATGCGCACGCATAAGCGCCTCATCGACATCCTCGAGCCCACGCCCAACACGGTTGATTCGCTCATGCGTCTCGACCTCCCTGCAGGCGTTGACATTGAGATCAAGCTGTAAGGGGTGTTGTGAGCATGATTAACGCTATTTATGGCAAGAAGATCGGCATGACGCAGATCTTCAACGAGAACGACGAGGTTGTCGCCGTTACCGTTATCCAGGCAGAGCCGAACACGGTGTGCCAGGTGAAGACGGTCGACACCGACGGCTACGAAGCGGTGCAGCTGGGCTTCGGCTCCATCAAGGAGAAGAAGGTCAACATGCCCATGGGTGGCCATTTCGCGAAGTGGGGCGTTGCTCCCACCCGTCATCTGCGCGAGGTTCGCGTGGAAAACGCCGCTGAATACAAGCCCGGCGATCAGCAGACCGTCGCCGCTTTCAACGACGTGAAGAAGGTTGACGTTACCGGCACCTCTAAGGGCAAGGGCTTCGCAGGCGTTATGCGCCGTTGGGGCTTCGCCGGCGGTCCTGGCGGCCATGGTGCGCACTTCCATCGCGCTCCGGGCTCTATCGGCCAGTGCGCTACGCCTTCCCGCGTATACAAGGGCGTTCGCCTTCCGGGTCACATGGGTTGCGACACCGTTACGGTGAAGAACCTCGAGGTTGTCCGCATCGACGAAGACCTCAACCTGATCCTTGTTAAGGGCGCTGTTCCCGGCGGCAAGAACGGCATCGTTCGCGTCCGCATGGCTTAATTAACGCAGAACCGAAAAAGGAGCTAGATATAACATGACCACTATCGATATCAAAGATGCGAAAGGCGCTACGGTCAACTCGGCCGAGGTTGCCGCATCCGTGTTCGGCATCGAGCCGAACGTGCCGGTGATGCATCAGGTCGTGCGCGCTCAGCGTGCGGCTCTGCACCAGGGCACCCATAATACCCGCACCCGCGGCCAGGTCCGCGGCGGCGGCAAGAAGCCTTGGGGCCAGAAGGGCACCGGTCGTGCCCGCCAGGGCTCCATTCGTTCGCCCCAGTGGCGTGGCGGCGGCACCGTGTTCGGTCCGCATCCGCGTTCTTACGCATTCAAGGTGAACAGCAAGGAAATCAAGCTGGCTATGCGCTCTGCGCTTTCCGCCAAGCTTGCCGATGGCGAACTGATCGTTGTAGACGGCTTCGGCATCGAGAAGCCCTGCACCAAGGACGCCGTTGCCATTCTGAAGGCGCTCGGCGTTGAGGGCCGCGTGACCATCATGGTCGGCAACGAAGACGTTGAGTCGTTCCTGTCGTTCCGCAACATCCCCACGGTCAACATCATCCCGGTTGCCGAGATGAACACCTATGAGATGCTCGACAACAAGACGCTCATCATCACCACCGAAGCTCTGACTCGCGTTGAGGAGGTGCTTGCATAATGACCGACGCTCGCGAAATCATCATCCGCCCCGTCATCACGGAGCACAGCTACGACATGATGGAGAAGAACACCTACACGTTCGAGGTTGCCAAGTCTGCTAACAAGATCGCGGTTGCCAAGGCTGTAGAGGAGCTCTTCAAGGTTAAGGTTGTCAAAGTGAACATCCTTAACGTGAAGCCGCGCAAGAAGCGCGTTCGCCAGATCCAGGGTTACACCCGCACATGGAAGAAGGCCATGGTTACCTTGGCCGATGGCGACACCATCGAGATGTTCAGCGCGTAATCGCCTGATATTCAACATGCAATGGGGAAGGGGCATCCATTCGATGCCCCTTCTTTTTTGCCGCGCAACGTTTGTTTCGGTTGGGTGGAAAGCGACAATCGCGTAACAAGCGGTATGTGCTTCGCGCCGAGAATTGATTTTCGGGGTACTCTTTTTACCCGTTATGCGTTAATGTTTAGAGTTGCTGCATTCCATATGTGGGGAAGCAGGAAAAAGGAATGGGGCCAAGAAGGAGAAGGCTTTATGAAGGTAGTTCAGAAGAAGACCGGCGACGGCATGCTCGAGCTTGATTGCACCGCCTCTACGGGCGATGTCAGCTATGTGCTCAACGCTATGCAGAGGCAGTTCTGCAAGCAGATGGGCGTAAATATGGTTCAGGGCAAGTCTCCTGCCGAATGTGCTGAAGCGCAAATGGGCATCAAAGATCTCGACCGCGTGGTTGAGCCTCAGGCTATTGAAGCGCTTGTTCCCATGGCGCTCGACAAGCGCGGTATCGTGCCTGCATACAAGCCCACGCCCGAGCCGAAGACCGCTCTGCGTCGCGGTAAAACGTTCTCCTTTACCATGAAGGTTGCTCCGAAGCCCGAATACGAGCTTTCGTCGTACGATCCGATCGAGATCACCGTTGATCCGATGCCCGATTACACCGACGACGTTAATGCGCAGCTCGCGGCGATCGCCGAACAGTATTACACCTATACCGCCGACGATCCGCATCCTGTGGAGAAGGGCAACGACATCAAGTTGAGCATGGAATGCTCCGTAAACGGCGAAAAGATCAAGAACCTGTGCTCTGATGACCGCATTTATTCCGTTGGTCTCGGCTACATGCCCGAGGGCTTCGACGATAGCGTTATCGGCATGAACGTGGGCGAAACGAAAACCTTCACGTTCGATGCTCCCGACTTGGACGAAAACGCTAAGGAAATCACCGTTCAGGCGGAAGCCACTGTTACGATTTTGGAAATCCAGAAGCGCATCGCTCCTGTTCTTAACGACGAATGGGTTGCTCAGTACATGCCGATGTACAAGAGCTACGACGAAATGGTGGAAGAAATCACCAAGACGGTCGGCAAGCAGAAGAAGGCCAAGTACGACGAATACTTGCGCACGGTTGCGGCCGATAAGGTGTCCGAGCTTCTCGAGGCGACCATTCCCGACGAGGTGTACGAGGGCGCTTTGCAGACCTTGACCACGAATCTGCGTCAGCAGATGGGCACGGAAGGCCTCACCTGGGATCAGTTCGTTGAGCAGAACGGCGGCGAGCAGAACCTGAACATGATGCTGATGATGCAGACGCGCAGCGTTCTGCGCCAGGGCTACAGCTTGGATGCTATCTTCCGTCATGAAGGCCTGGTCATCACTGATGAAGACCTTGACGACATCTGCAAGGCGATCAATCCGCGCAACCCCAAGCAGGCTCGTCAGCAGCTCGAGGACAGCGGCAACGGCCAGCAGCTGCGCGAATCCGCCGAGCGTCTGCGCGCGAATAAGTGGCTCGTCGATCATGCGAAGATCACGGTGCGCGACCGCGAAACCCCGCAGACCGGTCTTTCCGGCGCGACCACGATCGGCTAACGCATAAAACGTGTTCATTGTGTGGGCGGCTTTCCCGTTGGGGAAGCCGCCCTTTATTATGTTCGGCGGTTCCGTCTGCATGTTCATTGCGATTGAAAGCGCAGGTTGTGGGCGAGTTATGAACAAAAAATCCCTTCTTGATTGGTAAAAACCCAGCACGTATAATGTCATATTGCGTCTGAATGGGTGTGGATACACCCGGGCGCGTGGTTAACGGAGTCGATGGTGCATGCCTCCTCATGCGCGGGTCGGCAATCGCTGCCACACAAGTAAAGGGGTTTATGGTGTACGACGAGGCGTGCGAGCATAAGCCCACAAAATCGGGCCCCGGCCACTTGACTTAACGGCCGGTCAAGCCCGCAGAAAGGAAGAAGAATGGGAGTCAAGCAATATAAGCCGACTAGCCCCGGACGTCGCTTCCAGATGGTTTCGGATTTCGCCGAAATCACCACCGACAAGCCGGAAAAGTCGCTGCTTGCGCCGCTGCACAAGAAGGCAGGACGCAACAACTACGGCCGCATCACCACGCGCCATCAGGGCGGTGGCCACAAGCGCCGTTACCGTATCATCGATTTCAAGCGCAACAAGGACGGCGTACCTGCCAAGGTTGCGACTATCGAATACGATCCTAACCGCACCGCGCGCATCGCTTTGCTGCACTATGTAGACGGCGAGAAGCGCTACATCCTGCATCCGAAGGGCCTGCATGTTGGCGACATGGTCGTTTCCGGCCCCGATGCAGACATCAAGCCGGGCAACGCTCTGCCTTTGGCCAACATCCCCGTCGGCACGCTCATCCATGCTGTTGAGCTTCAGCCGGGCAAGGGTGCGGCTCTGGCTCGTTCCGCCGGCACCAGCATTCAGCTGATGGGCAAGGAAGGCAAGTACGCCATTCTGCGCATGCCTTCTTCCGAAATGCGCCGCGTTCTGCTCACCTGCCGTGCAACGGTGGGCGAGGTAGGCAACGCCGAGCATGCCAACATCAAGATCGGCAAGGCCGGTCGCAGCCGCTGGATGGGCATCCGCCCGACCGTTCGCGGTACCGTAATGAACCCCGTCGACCATCCCCATGGCGGCGGCGAAGGCAAGAACAAGACTTCGGGTCGTCATCCCGTGTCTCCTTGGGGCGTTCCCACCAAGGGTCATCGCACGCGCAACCCGAAGAAGGCTTCGAGCCGTCTTATTATCCGCAGGCGCAAGAAGTAGCTCGTACGTAAGGAGTAACAGTGAGCAGAAGTTTGAAGAAGGGACCCTTCGTCGAGCCGCGTCTTTTGAGCCGTATCGAGGCTATGAACGCTGCTGGCGAGAAAGAAGTTGTAAAGACTTGGTCTCGTGCAAGCACCATCTTCCCGGAAATGGTCGGCCACACCATCGCCGTCCACGACGGGCGCAAGCATGTTCCGGTATACGTTACCGAATCCATGGTAGGCCACAAGCTTGGCGAATTCGCACCGACCCGCACCTTCAAGGGTCACAAGGTTAAATAAGGAGGGATAAAGAATGGAATCTAAAGCACAAGCACGTTTCGTTCGCGTTTCTCCTCGTAAGGCGCGTATCGTCGTAGACTTGGTTCGCGGTAAGTCCGTTGTTCGTGCCCGCGAAATCCTCGCATTCACGAACCGTGGTATCGCCGAAACGGTTGAGAAGGTTCTCAACTCCGCAGTAGCCAACGCCGAAGATCAGCATCATGTCCGCCCCGAGTCGCTGTATGTGAAGACCGCATACGTCGACGAAGGCCCCACCATGAAGCGCATTCGTCCGCGTGCTAAGGGCTCTGCGTCGCGCATCAACAAGCGCACCAGCCATATCACGATCATCGTTGCAACGCGAGAGGAGGCATAAAGCCTTATGGGTCAGAAAGTAAGCCCTACCGGTTTCCGTCTCGGCATTACCGAGAACTGGCGTAGCCGCTGGTATGCAGATAAGGATTACGCCAAGAACCTCGAGAACGACATCGCTATTCGCGCGTTCTTGAAGAAGGAACTTGAGCGTGCCGCCGTTTCTCGCGTAGAGATCGAGCGCGCAGGCGACAAGACCAAGATCATCATCACCACCGCCCGTCCGGGTGTTGTGATCGGCAAGAAGGGCGCCGAGATCGATGCTCTTCGCAAGAAGCTTGAGAAAATCGCCACCGGCACCGTTAACGTTGAGGTTATCGAGGTAAAGCGCCCCGAGCTCGACGCCGTGCTGGTTGCCAAGTCCGTTGCAGAGCAGCTCGAGGGCCGCGTGGCTTTCCGTCGCGCAATGCGCAAGGCTGTTCAGTCCGCTCGCAAGAGCGGTGCCAAGGGCATCCGTATTCAGTGCTCCGGCCGCCTTGGTGGCGCCGAGATGTCTCGCCGCGAATGGTACGACGAGGGCCAGGTTCCCCGTCACACCCTGCGCGCTAAGATCGACTACGGTTTCGCTACGGCCGCAACGCAGATGGGCTCTATCGGCGTTCAGGTTTGGATTTATCACGGCGAAGTGCTCCCGGGTCAGAAGATTCCCGAGCCCGCATTGGAAGGTAGCTCTCGCCCGCAACGCGCTCGTCGCCCCCGCAACGATCGCGGTGATCGTAACGAGAGGAGTGCAAAGTAAATGCTCGTACCTAAGCGTGTAAAGCACCGCAAGGTGCAGCGCGGCTCCATGAAGGGCAAGGCAAAGGGCGGTACCCGCCTGAACCACGGCTCTTATGGCATTCAGGCTCTTGAGGCCGCTTGGATCACCAACCGTCAGATCGAGGCTGCCCGTGTTGCCATGACGCGTGAGATGAAGCGTGGCGGCAAGGTTTGGATCACCATCTTCCCGGACAAGCCGATCACCAAGAAGCCCGCAGAAACCCGCATGGGTTCCGGCAAGGGCAACCCTGAGGCATGGGTGGCCGTTGTTAAGCCCGGCCGCATCATGTTCGAGATCGACGGCGTTGCCGAAGATGTCGCGAAAGAGGCACTGCGCCTGGCCATTAACAAGTTGCCCATCAAGTGCAAGATCGTGACTCGTGAAACGGAAGGTCAGGAATAAATGAAACCAGCAGAGATTCGCGAGCTTTCCGCCGAAGATTTGCAGGCAAAGCTCAAAGAAGCGCGCGCGGAACTTTTCAATCTGCGTTTTCAGATGGCTACCAGCCAGCTCGATAACACCGCTCGCGTTGGTCAGGTTAAGAAAGATATCGCTCGCATTCAAACCGAAATGCGCGCGCGTGAGCTCAAGGCTCTGAACTAGAGCGCAAAGAGGTGATAAGAGCAATGGCAGACGAACGCAATAATCGCAAGGTGCGTCAGGGTGTTGTAGTAAGCGACGCCAACGACAAGACCTGCGTAGTTAAGATCGAGATGCGCAAGCCGCATCCCATTTACGGCAAGATGATGACCTCTACCAAGAAGTATCAGGTTCATGATGAGAACAACGAGGCTCATGTAGGCGACACCGTCCAGATTATGGAGACGCGCCCCCTGTCGAAGACCAAGCGCTGGCGTTTGGTGCAGATTATCGAGAAGGCTAAGTAGTTTACAACGCGAGTTGTAAGCTCTACGGAAGTTAGGTAGAAGCAAATGATTCAGGTGCAAACCATGCTGAACGTGGCGGATAACTCCGGCGCCCGCAAGGTGATGTGCATTAAGGTTCTGGGCGGCACCGGCCGTCGTTACGCAGGCCTTGGCGATGTGATCATCTGCGCGGTTAAGGAAGCTATCCCCAATGCGAACGTGAAAAAGGGCGACGTTGTTCGCTGCGTTATCGTTCGCGTTAAAAAGGAAGTTCGCCGCAAAGACGGCAGCTACATCAAGTTCGACGAGAACGCTGCAGTTCTGATCAACCAGGACGGCACCCCCCGCGGCACCCGTATCTTCGGGCCCGTCGCTCGCGAGCTTCGCGACAAGAAGTATATGAAGATCGTGTCTTTGGCACCGGAAACGCTGTAGAGGAGGTGCGCAAATGAGTGGTTTGAAGATCAAGAAGGGCGATACCGTAAAGGTTATCGCAGGTAAGGACAAGGGCAAGGAAGGCGAAGTCATCCGTGCTCTGCCTGATCGCAACCGTGTTGTTGTCGAGAAGGTGAACATGGTGAAGAAGGCTATCCATCCTTCCGCCACCAACCAGCAGGGCGGCATCACCTCCATCGAGGCGCCTCTGCATGTCTCCAACGTTATGCTCGTGTGCCCCAGCTGCAAGGCTGCCACCCGCGTCAGCTATCGCGTAAAGGAAGACGGCGTTAAGGTCCGCGTTTGCAAGAAGTGCGGCAAGGACATCGACTAGTTTTGGCTTTAAGCGGGTTGCTCGTCAGCCCGCTCTATTGCATATGACCCTGGCGAATAGCTAGGGACGCAGGGTCAGAAATCCTGTGTTCAAATCATCGGAAAGGAAAGAAAATGGCACCTCGTTTGAAGGAACGCTACAAGAACGAAATCGTAGCGAAACTCAAGGAAGATCTCGAGATCAAGAACGTTAACCAGGTTCCGAAACTCGAGAAGATCGTTGTGAACATGGGCGTTGGCGGCGCAGCTTCCGACTCCAAGCTTCTCGACGGCGCTATTGCAGACCTGCGCACCATCACCGGTCAGCAGCCCTGCATCACGCGCGCTCGCAAGTCCATCGCTGGTTTCCATATCCGCGAGGGACAGGCTATCGGCTGCAAGGTTACGCTTCGCGGCGACCGCATGTGGGAATTCGTAGACCGTCTTCTGGCTACGGCTCTTCCGCGCGTTCGCGACTTCCGCGGCATTCCGCGCACCAGCTTCGATGGCCGCGGCAACTATTCGCTCGGCATCACCGAGCAGCTGATCTTCCCCGAGATCGACTATGACAAGATCGATCGTACCCGTGGTATGGATATCACCATCGTCACTACGGCAGATACGGACGAGGCCGCTCTTGCTCTTCTGACGGAGTTGGGCTTCCCGTTCAAGGCGGAGTAAGTACTCGTTCGTGTTGATAAGCACCCGCTAGCGCATGCACGTTAGCGGGGATTTTGAAGAAAGAAGGAATGCATGGCTAAGAAATCGATGATCGCCAAGGCGAAGCGCGAGCCGAAGTTCTCGACGCGTCAGCACAATCGCTGCACCCGTTGTGGTCGTCCCCGCGCATATTACCGCAAGTTCGGCCTGTGCCGTATTTGCTTGCGCGAGCTCGCTAACAAAGGCGAACTTCCCGGCGTAACGAAGTCTTCCTGGTAAAGATTATTCGCACTTACCGGGTGTGTCCTTGCTCAGGCGTTTTCGCTAAGGGCGGAAACGAACCGAGCGATGAGGCTCATCACGAATTAAGGAGAACAAAACATGACACTGACCGATCCCATTGCAGATATGCTTACGCGCGTGCGTAACGCAAATTCTGCCGGCAAGGAGACGGTTTCCATGCCGTCAAGCAAGAAGCTTGTCGAAATAGCTCGAATCATGAAGGAAGAGGGCTATGTTAAAGACTACGAGGTAATCGCCGGCGAGCCCCGCGCTACGCTTACGATCACCTTGAAGTACGGCGACAAGAAGGCCAAGACCATCCGCGGCATCAAGCGCATTTCCAAGCCCGGCTTGCGCATTTATGCTGGCAAGGACGAGCTGCCTCGCGTGCTCGGCGGCCTTGGCACCGCAATTGTATCCACGAGTCTTGGCGTTATGGCCGACCGCGATGCCCGCAAGAAGGGTGTTGGCGGCGAGGTCATCGCCTATATCTGGTAGGAAGGGGCGACTGAATTATGTCTCGTATCGGCAAAATGCCTATCACCGTTCCTGCTGGCGTGGAAGTTACCATCGACGGCACCACGGTTACCGCTAAAGGCCCCAAGGGCGAGCTTACCCGCACGTTCTTGCCCTGCGTCACCATCGAGCAGGACGCTAACGTTATCACGGTATCTCGCGTGAACGACGAGCGCGAAGCTAAGGCTCAGCACGGCCTGGTTCGCACGCTCATCGCCAACATGGTCGAAGGCGTTTCCACTGGCTTCAGCAAGAAGCTTCAGCTCGTAGGCGTTGGCTATCGTGCAGCGCTGAAGGGCTCCGACATCGAAATGCAGCTGGGTTTCTCTCATCCTGTGTTGGTGAAGTGCCCCGAAGGCATTAAGTTCGAGGTTCCCTCGCAGACCGAGATCGTCGTCTCGGGTGCCAGCAAAGAACAGGTTGGCCAGGTTGCTGCGGAGATCCGTTCTTGGCGTAAGCCCGAACCTTACAAGGGCAAGGGTATCCGCTATGAGGGCGAATACGTCCGCCGCAAGGTTGGCAAGGCTGGCAAGGGCGATTAATCAGATTAGTTTCGGTCTTAATTCGAAGGGATTATCATGAACAGGAATATGAAGAAAAGGGAGAGCGGTCTCGCACGTCGCCATCGTCGCGTGCGCGGCAAGATTTCCGGCACTGCTGCTCGTCCGCGCCTTTGCGTAACCCGCAGCAACAACAACGTGTACGTCCAGGTTATCGACGACGACGCTCACAAGACCATCTGCGGTGTTTCCACCCTTGGCCCCGAGTTCAAGGAAACGGGCAAGAAGGGCTCTACCGTAGAGGGCGCTGCAGCCATCGGCGAAATCATTGGCAAGAAGGCTATTGAAGCCGGCGTTACTGAAGTTGTATTCGATCGCGGCGGAAACCTGTATCACGGTCGCGTCAAGGCTGTTGCCGACGGCGCTCGTGAAGCAGGTCTGAAGTTCTAGAAGGAGTTTGGAAGCTTATGGCTCGTAAACAGCATGAGGACGCGGGAGTTCCCGAACTCGAAGAGCGCGTCGTATCTATTAAGCGCGTATCCAAGGTAGTCAAGGGCGGCCGCCGTATGGCTCTGTCCGCTCTCGTAGTGGTAGGCGACCACAACGGTCGCGTCGGCGTTGGCATCGGCAAGTCCAAGGAAGTGCCGAACGCTATCGCTAAGGGCACCGAGGATGCGAAGAAGAACATGTTCACCGTTTCTTTGGTTGAGTCCAAAGACGTCGAGGGCGCAAAGACCGTTCCGCACGACATCATCGGCGAATTCGGTGCAGGCCGCGTTCTGGTTAAGCCGGCTCTTCCCGGTACCGGCGTTATGGCCGGCGGCCCGGTGCGTGCGGTTATGGAACTCGCGGGCATCACCGACTGCATTACCAAGGAGCTTGGCACCAACAACGCTCTTAACGTTGTCAAGGCTGCAGCAGAAGCTCTCAAGATGATGGAAAGCCCCGAGGAAACCGCTGCTCGCCGCGGCGTTTCCGTCGACGAAATCTTTGGCCGTAAGGAGGCTTAATCATGGCTTCGAAACTGCGCATCACTCAGACCAGGAGCGCCATTGGCCGCAAGGCCGACCAGGGTCGCACCCTCAAGGCGCTTGGTCTCGGCAAGATCGGCCGTACGGTCGAACAGCCCGACAACCCTTCTATCCGCGGCATGGTCTTCAAGATCAAGCACTTGGTCGAGGTTGAGGAAATCTAGATTTTTCGTATCACGAGCCGCCGCGGGTGGCTCGTGATATTATGCTTATTTGGAAATAACCTGTTTCAGGTTGGAAGTTAGTTGGCGGCGAGCTGCCAACGCGGGTGAAACCCGCAAGCGATTAAGGAGATTTGTACTATGGAATTGAAGGATTTGCGTCCCGCAGAGGGCTCTCGCAAGAATCGTAAGCGCGTAGGCCGTGGCCATGCTGCAGGCCAGGGCAAGACCGCAGGCCGTGGTCTTAACGGCCAGCTGTCCCGTTCCGGCGGCGGTAAGCGTGCAGGCTTCGAAGGCGGCCAGACTCCTTTGGCACGTCGTCTTCCGAAGCTGCCCGGTTTCCGCAACTTCAATCGTGTGGAATACCTGCCCGTTAATGTGAAGCGCCTTGAGGAAAAGTTCGAGGCCGGCGATGTCGTCAACGGCGAAACGCTCAAGGAAAAGGGCATCATCAAGCATGCTGACGCTCTGGTGAAGGTTCTTGGCGATGGCGAAATCACCAAGGCTTTGACCGTTCAGGTAGACAAGGTTTCTGCTTCTGCTAAGGCTAAGATCGAGGCAGCTGGAGGAAAGGTAGAAGAGGCTTGCTAAGCGCACTTATTGACGCATTCAAGGTGCCGGATCTTCGCAAGAAGATTCTGTTTACGCTTGCCATTCTGGCGCTGTATCGCGTGGGCGCTTACCTGCCCGTGCCCGGCATTCCGTTCCGCGCATTCGCGGATTCGTTTATGTCGAGCGACGGCGGCGGCGTTTCTATGACGATGCTCGACTTGTTCACGGGCGGTGCTCTTTCGAACTTCTCCGTGTTCTCGCTGGGCATCATGCCTTACATCACCGCATCGATTATCATGCAGCTGATGCAGGGCGTTATTCCCGCGGTAGGGCGTTGGGCCAAGGAAGGCGAAACCGGTCGCCGCAAGATCACGCAGATCACGCGTTATCTTACGTTGGTCCTGGGCCTTATCAATGCTATCGGCTATTTGCTGCTCTTCCAGTCGGATTCTTACGGAGTTGTTTTCAGCACCGAGGTTCCGCATTGGCTGACCAGCATCATCATCGTGTTCACGCTTGTTGCGGGTACTGCTCTGATCATGTGGATGGGCGAGCTCATCACGCAGCGCGGTATCGGCAACGGCATGTCGCTCATCATCTTCTTGAGCATCGTGTCTCGCGTTCCCTCCGCCATCTTCTCGTCCATCAATCTTTCGGACAACATCGGCATGGGCATCGCGGTTACGGTTCTCATTGTGGTGGTAGTGCTCGTGTGCATCCCGCTTATCATCTTCGTGGAGCGCGCTCAGCGCCGTATCCCCGTTAACTACGCTAAGCGCGTGCAGGGTCGCAGGATGATGGGTGGCCAGTCCACGTACATCCCGCTGAAGGTGAACGGTGCGGGCGTTATCCCCATCATCTTCGCGAGCTGCATCATTTACTTCCCGGCTCAGCTGGCTGCGTTGTTCAACGTTGACTGGTTGAACGTGGTGGCGAACGCCATCTCCACGGGTTGGATCAACTGGATTCTTACCATCATCCTCATCGTGTTCTTTGCGTACTTCTACACCTCGATGGTGTTCAACCCTGAGGAGACCGCGGAAAGCATCCAGAAGCAAGGCGGCTTCATTCCGGGCATTCGTCCCGGTGCTGGCACGGTGCAGTATATTCGCAACGTGCTGCGCAGGGTGACGCTTCCCGGCGGCATCTTCATCGCCGTGATCGCCGTTGTTCCGTCGATTCTGTTCTTCTTCACGAACAACCAGCTTATCCAGGCTTTCGGCGGCACGTCTATTCTGATCATGATCGGTGTTGCTCTTGACACCATGCAGAAGATCGAAGGTCAGTTGAAGATGCACAACTACGAAGGCTTCTTCAAGTAGGGGTTTCTCGTAACGTATAATACGGCCTGGTGCGATAATGCATCGGGCCGTATTTTTATAGGGAAGGCATAGCGCGTTCATGCAGAGTTTTTTGGCGGAACTGCCTTATTACATATGCTCTATCTTGAGCTTCCTGCCGGCCATCGTGTTTCACGAGGCGAGCCACGCGTTTGCCGCGTACAAGCTGGGAGACCCGACTGCGAAGGGCGAAGGCCGCCTTTCGTTTAACCCGGTGCGCCATATCGACCCCTTTGGTACGGTTATTCTTCCGCTGCTGCTGATGGTGATGAACATGCCCGTGTTCGGATATGCCAAGCCGGTGCCGTATAATCCGCGTTACTTCAAGGATCCGCGCAAAGGCGATTTGATTGTGGGCCTTGCAGGTCCTGCGGCCAACTTGGTGATGGCGCTTATCGGCGCTGCGATTTCGGCGATCATCTATTACGCCTGCCCCGTAGTCGAATGGGCTAATGCGAGCGAGCTCTTCTATTACTTCTTCGCAATGTATTTGCCGATGTTCTCGCTCATCAACTTGTATCTGATGTTCTTCAACCTGATTCCCATTCCGCCGCTTGACGGTTCGTCTATTTTCGCGTTCTTCATGCCGGCGAAGTATCTGCCCACCTATTACAAAGTGCAGCATTACGCATTCCCGATTTTCATGATCGTGGTGATATTCTTGCCTTACGCGCTAAACATCAACCCGTTTAGCTGGTTTTTGAATATTACCGCCGGCAATGTGTTCGATTTGCTTTTCCCGTATTGGGCGTGATGTATGTCGTACCGTGTGAGAACAGACAATTTCGAGGGGCCCTTTGACCTGCTGCTTTACTTGGTGAGCAGGCAGCGGGTGGATATTGAATCCATCTCGATTTCGACCATTGTGGATCAGTATCTCGATGAAGTGGCCCGCATGACCGAGCTCGACTTGGATGTTGCGAGCGATTTCTTGCTGGTTGCTTCCACGCTGCTCGAGATAAAGGCGCACAGCCTGATTCCGAGCGATCGCGACGAGACCGATGAGGATATCGCCGAGCTCACGCCCAACGAAGCGCGCGATTTGCTGATCGAGCGCTTGATCACCTACAAACAGTACAAAAACGCCGCGCATGCGTTGAGCGCGCGTTTCGAGGAACAGGCGCGCATGCATCCGCGCACGTTTGGACCGGGGCCGGAATTCAGAGATCTCACTCCCGACTTCTTGCGCGATGTTTCGATTGATAACCTGGGCTTTTTGGCCGCCGGCGCTTTTGCGCGTCGCGAGACCATCCTTTTGGAATCGGAACACATTGCGGCAAAGCCCATTCCCGTCGAGCTTCATGTGAAGACCATCTACAGCCGTATCTCGAAGGCGAAAAAGCTCAAGTTCAGCGACTTGGTGAACGCGGATTCGTCGACTCCGTTGGTCGTTGTTTCGTTCTTGGCGCTTCTCGAGCTGTACAAGCGGGGGATGGTTGCTCTGGATCAAAGCGCGGAATTCGGCGATATCGATATTCGTTTCTTGGAAGGCGCGCAGCCGCTTTCGCTTGAGGGCGACGACAGGATAACAGCGGTCGAGGAGGCCTAGATTGGTGGACGAGATGAACGAAGAGAACCTTGCGCCCGCGCTTGAGGCGCTGCTGTTCGTGACCGACGACGTCGTTGACGTGATCACGCTTGCGGACGTGCTGGAAGCCGACCCTGCCGATGTCGAGCAGGCGCTCTGTGCCTTGCGCGATGATTACGAAGCGCGCAAGAGCGGCCTGCGTTTGATGGAAATCGCCGGCGGCTGGCGCCTGTTTACCGCGCCTGAGTTCGGCGACGTGCTCGAGCGCTACATCTTGTCGTGGGACACGCGCCGCATGTCGCAGGCGGCACTCGAGGTGCTCGCTATCGTCGCGTATGGCCAGCCGCTTACGCGTGCGCAGGTGTCTGCTGTGCGCGGCGTGAATTCCGATAGCGCTCTGAATACCCTGATGGACCGCGGAATCATTCGCGAGGCGGGCGTTTCGGATGCGCCGGGCAATCCGGTGTTGTATGCCACCTCGCGTTCGTTCTTGGAAAAGTTCGGGCTGAAATCGGTGAAAGATCTTCCGCCAATCGAGGATTTCGCGCCCGACGAGGCGACGGCCAATCTTATTCGCGAGCGTTTGGGCGTGACGGCTCAAGCGAACGAGCCGCGCGTTGCGGGTCAGTTGGCGTTGGACGACGCTTTGGCCGATGTTGCAGGCGACGCTTTGGGCGTTGTGGATAAGATCGATTTCGACAAGCTCAACTTCGATACCGATGACGACTAATTCCGACATCGACGAATTGGAAACGCCTGACGAGCGCATCGTTCCGATGCGTTTGCAGAAGTTCCTTGCGCGTGCGGGAGCGGCGTCGCGGCGCAAGTCGGAAGACTTGATGACGGCCGGGCGCGTGCGCGTGAACGGGGAAGTGGTCACCGAGCTTGGAAGCAAGGTTGATCCGCTTGTGGATGTTGTGACCGTCGACGATGTGGAAGTGCATCTTGGCGACGGTGCTGTGACGCTGATGCTGCACAAGCCCGCCGGCGTGATAACCACGATGAAAGACCAAGTGGGTCGCAGCTGCGTGGCCGACCTTGTTCCGTTGGGTCAATACCCGGGTTTGTATCCCATCGGCCGCTTGGATGCCGATACGACGGGGCTTCTGCTGTTTTCAACCGATGGCGATTTGGGCAACGGTCTTTTGCACCCGCGTCATCATGTGTTGAAACGCTATTTTGCCTGCGTTGAGGGCAAGCTGACCGAGCGCGAACTTGACCAGCTGCGACGGGGCATCGATCTTGATGATGGCCCTACGCAGCCGGCCGAGGTGCGCTTGCTTGCGGGCGATGAGGCTGCGGCTGCGCGTGCGTTGATGGTCATGCCTAAGGATACGGCGAAAAACGGCGCCCGCGTGTACGAGGAGATTCTGAAGGAGCGCCGTGCTGCCCGCTCGATCGTGGAAATCGGCATTCGGGAAGGCCGGTATCACCAGGTGAAGAACATGATGCGCGCGATCGGGCATCCGGTGGTGGCGCTGCATCGCAACACATTCGGCCCGCTTGAGTTGGGCGACTTACCGCGTGGGAGCTGGCGGGTGCTTGATGGGGCCGAAGTGGCCGCTCTCAAGGCAGCCATCGATTGAGACAAAGAACTCTGTGTCGGACTTGTTTGGCAGCAACGGTTGACACGCAAATCAAGCCGTAGGTGTCGGACTTGTCTGACACGTATGCAACGCGCGTATTGTGGCCGCGCGGCGTCTGCGACTACGACTCGCGGGCTTTTGGCCCGGATGTTCGCCGGTCGTAGTGAATTCGGTTGCGTTTCGCCGATTTTCGCCACAGAAGGCCGCGAGTCGTAGTGATTTCGGCTGCCTTTTATTTCATGCAGGCATTCCTGATTTTCCTATAAGCCTCTGAGCTGGGGATTCGCTCAAGCGCGACGACATGCCGACACCTTGCGCGCTCTGATTCACTACGACTCTCCGCAATCTGTGGCAGAAATCGGCAAAACGGGGCCTAATTCGCTACGACTCGCCGCTATCCGGGCCAAAAGCCCGCGAGTCGTAGTTGCTGCTACTGCTGCTACTGCTGCGGCTGCGGCGGTCAGCGGCCGCAGCGAAGCATGGCGGCGGCTTGCGTTGCGGCTTAGGATTCGTCGTCCTCCACGAGGATGGCTTCCACTTCCTGGGCGTCATCCGGTGTTGCGACATCACGCGCATCGCGTGCCTCTTTGAAGCGTGCGGCCATGGTCGGGTTCTTGAACGTGAGTTTGCGGATGGTGAGGCCTTCTGCCTTGTCGTTCGCGAGACGCAGGTTGTCCTGGCTGCTCACGAGTGCTGCGCGCGTTTTCTGCAGATCGGCGATGCTCTTGTCGATGTTCTTGATGGCTTCTTCGAACTTGCGCGCGGCCAAGTCGTAATTGCGGCCGAACTTCTCTTTGAAATCTTCCAGCTTCGCTTCGAAGTTCGTCACATCGATGTTGGTTTGCTGCACCTGCACCAGCTCTTTTTTGTAATGCAGGCCCTCAAGCGCCGCGTTGCGCAAAAGCGTGATCAGCGGCACCATGAACTGCGGGCGAATGACGTACATCTTGTCGAACTTCCACGACACATCGACGATGCCCTGGTTGTACAGGTCGCTGTTCGGCTCGAGCGTGGACACCAGCACGGCGTATTCGCATCCCTTTTTCTTGCGGTCGCCGTCGAGCTTTTTCAGGTGTGATTCGTTGGTGTGGCGCATGGAATCGGACGTGGTTTCCGCTTCGGTCTTCATTTCGAATTCGATGGAGATGAATTCCTCGCCGTTCTCGTCGAAGTCGCGGAAGATGAAGTCGCCCTTGGTGCCTTCGACGGCCACGGTGTCCTTTTCGAACGTGGCGCCGCGCAGGGTGGGGCGCAGGTACTGCTCGTACATGTCGGAGCAATACTGCTCGAGCGATTCGCCTAAGCCCTTGGTGGAAAGACTCGTGCGATATTCCTTCACGCGCTCGATTTCTTCGTCCTTCAAGCGGAGAAGCTCGTTTTTGGTCTGCCGTTCCCGATCGAGTTCGGCCTTGTGACGCACCTCGGCCGCCTTGGCTTCCTGATCGGCGGCGGCGATTTCTCCTTCGAGCTTTGAAACTTTAAGCTCGTAATCGGCGATCTGTTTCGTGTTTTCGATTTGCAGGTTGGAAACGGCGGCCTGTACCGCTGCGTTCTTCTCGCTTTCGGCGACTTTGCGGGTCGATTCAAGCTCGGCTTCTGCCGCCAAGCGTTTTTCGCGCTCGTTTGCAAGCTGTTCGCGATATTGATCGGCCGTTTGCGCAACGGCGCGATCGCGGTCGTTTTCCGCTGTCGATTTTGCCGCTTCAATTTGATCGGTCAGCCGCGTCACTTGAGCTTTAAGGTCGGCGCAGGCGAGCTCTCTATCGCTTGCCGCGGTTTTGCGATCGGCCTCGATCTGGGCTTTCAGCCGGTCGATTTCAGCCTGCAACTGCGACGCCGTAACCGCCGCCTCGCTTTCCTTGGCGCGCTCGGCTATTTCCACGCGTTCTTGCACGTCAGCGGCGAATTCCGCATCGCGCACTTGCTTGACGATGTTCGCATATTGCGATTCGTCGACGGCGAACGTTTTTCCGCAGGACGGGCATTTGATTTCGGCGGTCATGGCAGGCCTTCTTTCTCAGTGCGCCATATGGCTTTGCTGTATAGATTGTATCGGTGTATGCGATTAATAGCCTACAGATTTTGAAAATGCCGCATGGGGTGAATTTCGGACAATCCAGACAGCTATGAAGTTCGGCCCATGCGGGCTTCGTCGCCCGTTACACCAAGCTGAGCGTCACTTCGACGTCTCCCGTTCCTAACGCTTCGAGCAGCGTTTCCCTCGTGGCGTTTTCGATATGGCCCAAACGGGTGAAGTTCCAGCTGTTCTGGTCGTAATAGATGGTGATCTGGTTGCCTTGATACAGAATCACATCGCCGGCAACCGTCGTGATCTGCTCGTTGTTTGTGGGCAGGCTCGTGCCGAGGTTGCCCACTTTTTCGAAATTCGAGTAATCGTGCATGTCGATGGTGATGGGGCCGCTGGCAAGCAGTTCAGCTAAAGCCGCAGCCGATGAGTTGTCTTCGAGCTGGGCGGTGAATGTTGCGCCGTTCGCTTGGATGCTGATGGCTTGAGCGGCTGCGTCGGCGTTCGCCTCAACTGCGCTGCTTGCCGACGATGCGGCTGATACGGCGCTGCTTGCGCTTGATGCGGTCGAATTCGTCGATGAAGACGTGGCTTGCGCGCTGCAGCCGAGCAGTCCCAGCGCGGCGCACATTACGAAGGCGCAGCAGATAAGGCCCGCGTTTTTGGAAGCGTTGTTCATGCTAATCCCCGATTGCTTTGATGACGCGCGCGGGCACCCCGCCGACCACTGTGTTTGCGGGAACGTCCTTCGTAACCACGGCGCCTGCCGCGACTATGGCGCCGTCGCCGATGGTGACGCCCGGGCAGATGGTGCACGAGCTGCCTATCCAGGCGTTTTTGCCGATGCACACGGGCGCGGGAATCAGATTGGCGCGCTTGCTCGGATCGGCATTGTGGTTGAGCGTGGCGATGACGACGTTGTGCCCGATCAAAGCCCCATCGTCGATATAGAGCCCGCCTTGGTCTTGGAATCGGCACCCGGCGTTGATGAACACGTTTTTGCCCACATGCGTGTTGAGGCCGCAATCGGTGGTGAACGGGGGAAAGAGGCCGAAGCCTTCCGGAAGCTCGCACAACCACAGCGCTTCAAGCTGCATGCGCACGTCCGACAAGCTTTCGAAGCGGGCATTCAAGCGCGATGTTATGCGCATCGCGCGCTCCGATGCTGCCGTCATCAATCGGTGAACGTCGCTGCCAGCGACGCATTCTTCACCTGAATTCATGCGTTCAATAAAGTATTCGATATCGCTGGGGGAAAGTTCCTTGCCGTTTTCGTACATGATGCCTTGTCGCTCCTATCGTGCGTTTCGGTTTGCGTGCGTTATTATAACGGGAAAGTTGAGCGGAAAGGATGCGCCATGGAGATACGCGTTGACACCGATAAGCTGCGCGATCGTTTGGAAGATGAGTACGGAACCGCAGCGTTCAACGGGTTTCCCGCCGCCGCATTGGATGCCTGGGATGTCGAGAACGCCAACCCGCGCGAGCTGTGCGAAAAGGCCGAACAGCTCGGCATCGACTTGCGCGATTTCGAAGCGCGCTAGCCGCAACGGTTCGCATCGCCTGCGTGTCCACGCCGCGCGTCTTAGAAGCGGTTGTCCGTGATAGAATCTACTCAAAAGCAGCTTTAACGGTTGGGGAGTGGTTGAATTTATGTCGGAGGCTTCGTTTTCGCATATCGCCGTTGTCGGGTTGGGCCTGATAGGCGCCTCGTTTTGCGAGGCGGCGCGGTCGGTGTGGCCCGATCTGAACATCGTGGGCGTCGACACCGATGCTGAAACGCGCCGCGTGGCGCTGGAAAAGGGCATCGTCGATCGCGCTATCGCGCCCGATGATCCGTACTTCGAAACGTTTATCCGCACAGCGTGCGACTTGGTGGTTATGGCCACGCCCGTCGACGCCGTCGAGCCCTATTTCGAGAAGCTGGTGGCGTGGGACTATGCGGGCGTGATAACCGATACCGCCTCCACGAAGGCGCGCATCGTGAGCATCGCGGCGAACACGCTTGCCCATCCGGAAAATTACGTGCCCGGCCACCCGATGGCGGGCTCGGAAGTGAACGGGATCGAAGGCGCGCGCAAGGACATGTTCCAGGGCGCCTATTGGATTCTGTGCCCCGACGAGCAGAACCCGGGCGAGCATTACACGCGGTTGCACGAGCTTATTTGCGGGCTGGGTGCGCGTGTGATCGCCATTCCGCGCGAAAACCACGACCGCGCTGTCGCCGTCGTGAGTCATGTGCCGCACTTCGTGGCATCGTCGCTCGTGACGCTCGCGAATCAAGCGACTGACGAGCAGAAGAACTTGATGCGCTTGGCCGCTGGCGGATTCAAGGATTCCACGCGCGTTGCGGCCGGCTCGCCCGAGCTGTGGTGCGGCATCGCGTTCGACAACGCCGCCGAACTCGAGCGCGGCTTAAGCGACATGAAGGACATTCTGGGCGACTTCGCCGAAGCGCTGCACAACCGCGATCGCGCGAAGCTGACGGCCCTGCTCGACGCTGCCGCGCAAAGTCGTCGCGCGCTTCCCGCCGCCTGGGTGCCTTCCACCGAGCGCCTGCTCGACGTGCGCATTCCCATGGCGAACCGTACGGGCGTGGTGGCCGAGGTCACCACGTTGGCGAGCTCGGTCGGCTGCAACATCCAGTCGATCGAAATCGACCACGTGAGCGAAGACAGCGCCGTTCTTTCCATGATCCTTACCGACGAAGGCGATATCGGCAAGCTGTCTGCGCAGCTGATCGGCGCTGGTTACGCCTTCTCGTTCAATCCCATCGAGCCGAAGGAGCACATTCATGTCATCTAAGGGAACTTCTCAACGCATCAACCCGCTTGCGAACCCGCTCAAGGGCTCTATCACGGTGCCCGGTGACAAGTCGATTTCGCATCGCAGCGTGCTTTTCTCCGCGATGGCCGAAGGCACGTCGCGCGTGACGGGCGTTCTCGATTCGGAGGATGTGCGCGCATCGATCGAGGCTGTTCAGAAGCTCGGCGCCGAGGTGAATTTGGAAAAGATGCCCGACGGAAGCCTGGCGGGCGGAATCACCGGATGGGGAAGCGCCGGCCCGAAGCAGCCCGACAGCCCCATCTATTGCGGCAATTCCGGTACGACGGCCCGCCTGCTCATGGGCGTGCTGGCGCCGTGGGAAATCGACGTGCGCATCGAAGGCGACGAGTCGCTTTCCAAGCGCCCCATGCGCCGCATCACGGCTCCGCTCATGAAAATGGGTGTCGACTTCGACCCGGCGGGTGCGGAAACGCTTCCCATCACCGAGCACGGCACGGCGGCCTTGAAGGCGATCTCGTATGATTCGCCGATGGCATCCGCCCAGCTCAAGACAGCGGTTCTGCTCGCGGGTGTGTATGCGGACGGCACCACGACCATAAACGAGCCGTCGGTGTCGCGCAATCATACCGAACTGATGCTGCCCGAATACGGCGTGGAAACCACGGCTGCGGAGCGCACGGCAAGCGTGTTCGGCCCCGCTCAGATGACGGCGGCGGAAGTGGTCGTTCCGGGTGATCCGTCCTCGGCGGCGTTTTTGGTGTGCGCGGCGGCCATGAAGCCCGACAGCGCCATTCAGATCGAGAACGTGAGCCTGAACGCCGGCCGCACCGGGTTCGTGCGCACGCTCGAGCGCATGGGCGCGCAGATTGAAACAACCTGCACGGGCATGTCCGGCAAGGAACCGTACGGCGTCATTTCCGTGCAGTACACGCCCGGTTTGAAGGGCTGCGAGATTCCCGGATCGAAGATTGCGGCGCTGGTGGACGAGATTCCCGTGTTGGCTCTGGTCGCTGCCAAAGCGCACGGCGTCACCGTGTTCCGCGATGCCGGCGAGCTGCGCGCGAAGGAAACGGATCGTCTCGCATGCGTGGTCGAGGGCTTGGCGACGCTCGGCGTTGACGCGTGGACGGAAGGCGACGATCTGTTCATCGAAGGCAACCCCGATTTGTGTGCTCCCGAGGGCATGGTGTTCGATTCGTTCGGCGACCATCGCTTGGCCATGACCTGGGCGCTTATCGGTTTGTGCGGCAGCAAGCCCATCGTTGTTGACAATTTCGAGAGCGTGGCGGTGAGCTATCCCACGTTCTTGGACGATATTGAAAGGCTGAGCGAATGATAGTTGCGATTGACGGCCCGAGCGGGGCGGGGAAGTCCAGCGTTTCCAAGCTGGTCGCAAAGCGATTGGGATTTTCCATGCTCGACACGGGCGCGATGTATCGATCGGTTGCGTGGCGCGCGTTAGAAGACGGCGTGAATCTCGATGAGGATAAGGAAGCCCTCGCGCGCATCGCCGAGGACTGTCCGATCGAATTCGTGCACGAGCAGGGTAATCCGGCTCCCGTGGGCGTGATCATCGACGGCGTCGACGTTACGGGCGACATTCGCACGGCGCGCATCGACAAAAACGTGAGCGTTGTTTCCGCCGTGCCGGAAGTGCGTTCGGCCCTTGTCGACCAGCAGCGCCGTATCGGTCGCGCCGGCAATTACGTGGTGGAAGGCCGCGACATCGGCACCGTGGTGTTTCCTGAGGCGTTCTGCAAGGTGTTCCTGACCGCGTCCGCCGAAGAGCGCGCCCGTCGCCGCGTTGCTCAGAACGCCGAGCGCGGAATCGGGTCGACCGATTACGAAGAAGTGCTCGCCGATATCGTTCGCCGCGACGAAATCGACTCGTCCCGCGATACGTCGCCGCTGCGCCCGGCCGACGACAGCGTTCAGATTGATTCCACCAAGTATTCCATCGATGAAGTGGTCGATATGATTTGCAAGCTCGCCGAGGAGCGCATGTAGCATGGCTCAAGGTCGCTCGTACGAAAAATGTTGGGACATGCCCTTTGGCGGCACGTCGGACGAACGCCATATTTCCAAGTGGTTCGCGTGCATCGCGGCCACGTTGGTGAGCATCGCCTTCAAGATCTGCTTTCGCTATCGGATAGACGGTAAGGAAAACCTGTATAAGCTGTTCGGCAAAACCGGCGTGGTGCTGGTGGCGAATCACACGTCGTTTCTGGACGTCATTTTCATCTATCTGTCCTGCATCTGGAAGGTGTGGCCGCGCTTTATCGCCCGTGACACGCTGTTCGATGGCAAGCCGTGGATCTTCGGTTGGCTGTTGTCGCACGTGGGCGTTTTCCCCATCAAGCGCGATTCCGCCGACCGCACGGCCATCAAGCGTGCGGCCAAGATGCTCAAAACCGGCGAGGCCATCGCCATTCTGCCGGAAGGCACGCGCCGCGGAAAGGGCAGCAAAACGCCCGAGATTCACGGTGGCGCGGGCCTGATTGCGCGTATGGGCAAAGCCCCGCTTCTTCCTATGACCGTGCGTGATGCGGAGAACGTGAAGCGCAAGGGTGAACACGTGCGGTTCCCCAAGATCACCATCGAATTCGGTCAGCCGGTGCTGCTCGAGGATTTCGACTTTCTGCCGAAGGAAGACCGCCTGGACGGTTGCGTGTGGTACGCCATGCGCGAATGCTTCGCCCTTTCGAAGCGCATCGCGCCCGATGAGGTGAACATGGTCGATCTGTTCCCGGAAGGGAAGGACTTCACGGCCGTGTTCGCGGAACATGCGGTGCCGCGCCATACGACCGATGAGCTTGTGGCGAGCTTGGAAGCGGAAGAGCAGAAGAAGCTTGCTCGCGCAGCTGCCAAGGCAGAGGCTTCTGTGGTCGCCGATGCCTCTGATTCGGAATAGGGTGTTGCCGATGGACGTGTTGCGCGCCAAACATGCGGGGGCTTGCTACGGAGTCGGCCGCGCGCTCGACCTTGCGCAAGAGGCATCGTGCGCGCAAGGCGTTGTGTGCACGTTGGGGCCGCTCATCCATAATCCTCACGTGGTTGAATCGCTTGAGCGGCAGGGCGTGTTCGTGGCGCCCGACGTGGATAGCGTGCCCGATGGCGCGACCGTCGTTATCCGCAGCCACGGCGTGACGCCGGATGTGATGCGCGCGGTGAGCGCGAAAGCCGGCGAAGTGATTGACGCCACCTGCCCGTTTGTGCAGCGTGCTCAAGTGGGCGCCGAAGAGCTGGCGGCTCGATGCGGGTGCGTGCTCGTGGTGGGCGAGTCGGGGCACCCCGAGGTGGAAGGCCTGGTCGCGCGCGCGAAAGAAGCGCAGGCCCATGTGTGCGTGGTGTCGTCGGTAAACGATATTCCCGATGATTTGCCTCAGCCGGTCGGCATTGTGGTTCAGACGACGCAGCGCTCGGAAAACCTGAACAGCGTGATCGACGCGCTGCGCGCTCGCGGCATCGCGCCCGAGGTGAAAAACACCATCTGCACCGCCACGCGCAAGCGACAGGATGCGGCCGCATCCCTTGCCCAGAAGGTGGATGCGATGGTTGTTATCGGCGGGCGCAATTCGTCGAACACCACGCGCCTCGCGGAAATCTGCAAAGCGCGGTGCGCCAAGTCGTTTCATATCGAGAGCGCGGAAGAAATCGATCCAGCCTGGTTTGAAGGCGTTGATACCGTGGGCGTGACCGCGGGCGCGTCGACCCCCGATGACCAGATCAAGGCGGTCGAGGATTTTTTGGTGACGCTGTGATCGATTCGTCCCAAGCAACGCATGCGGCATATCCGAACGCCGATATAGCGCGTGAGGCGCGTGAGGCGCGCACGAGCGCGCAACCGCGTGCGACCATCGCGGCGGTCACTCCCGATTCGCCGGCCTACGATGCCGGTTTCGAGCCCAGGTGCGCCATCACATCGGTTGACGGGTGCCCGGTGCGCGACATCATCGATTGGCGCTGGTTGTCGGCGGAAGACGAAATCGAGGTCGGTTACATCGACTTGGATGGCGATGAGGGCGCCATCGTGCTCGAGCGCGATGAGGGCGAGGACTGGGGCTTCGAATTCGAAGGCTTGGTGTTCGACCGGGTGATTCAATGCCGCAATGCCTGCACGTTCTGCTTTATGCATCAGCTGCCGCGCGGCTTGCGCTCCTCGCTGTATCTGCGCGACGACGATTTCCGTCTGAGCTTTCTGGTGGGCACGTTCGTGACGCTCACCAATCTTTCCGCGCAAGATGAGGCGCGCATCATCGAGCAGCGCATTTCCCCGCTGCGCGTGTCGCTTCAGGCGTCGAACGCAGATGTGCGCCGTCGCTTGATCGGCAAACATGCGCAGCACGGGCTGGAAGCCTTCGACCGCTTGCTCGATGCGGGGATCGAAGCGCACGTGCAAATCGTGCTGGTGCCGGGCGAAAACGACGGCGACCAGTTGGAGGAAACGCTCTCGTGGGCGTATGAGCGGCCGGGCATTCTGACGGTCGGCATCGTGCCCCTGGGGTACACGAAGCACCAGACGCGCTTTACGCATAGCTTCGACGAACCCGATGCCGCGCGTGCGGTTTTGGCAACGGTGGAAGCGTTCCAGCGACGCGCTCAGGCCGAGCGCGCGCATGCATGGGTGTATGCGGCTGACGAATTCTACTGCAACGCCTATGGGGATGCCGTTATCGATCATCTGCCCGAGGCGTGCGTTTACGACGATTTCGAGCTGTTCGAAGACGGCGTGGGCATCGTGCGCACGGTGGTGGATGACTGGCGCCGCGCCGATGTCGAGGGGATTATCGCTCAAGCGGGCGCCCGCGCAAAAGAAGCCGACGTTTCGGTGCGCATGATCGCGGGCATGGCTCAGAAGCCGTTTTTGGATGCGCTCGTGCGGGAAAGCGGCATCGACTCGTGGTTCGCGCCGCTGTATGTGCAAAACGCGTTCTTCGGCGGCAATGTGGATGTGACCGGCTTGCTTGTGGGAGAGGATATCGCTCGCGCTGTGCAGTCGGCTGTGCAATCGGCGGCATCTGAAGCAGCTGGCGCGCCCGACGCGCCCGGTCAAACGATCTTCGCGATTCCTGATGTCGTGCTCAACGATGATGGTGTTCTTTTGGATGATATGACCATGGATGCCCTGAACACGGCCGCAGGTGCGCGCGTCGCCGTGGTATCCTGTAGCCCATACGAATACTTTCAGCAAATCGAGCAGCTCGTGAGCGCACATGCCTCCCGAGCGGGTGAAGGAATAGATTCATGAGCTTACCCTTGGTGGCCATTGTGGGCCGACCGAACGTGGGCAAGTCCACGTTGGTGAACAGGATTGCCGAAGCCGATGAGGCTATCGTGCATGAGATGCGCGGCGTTACGCGCGACCGGTCGTATCACGAGGCCGAATGGAACGGCGTCGCGTTCACGCTGGTGGATACCGGCGGCATCGAGATGGGCGACGAGGACGATTTTCAAGCTTCCATTCGATCGCAGGCGTTCACAGCCACGAACGAAGCCGACGTCATCGTGTTCCTCGTCGACGGCAAAAGCGGCATCACGCCCGATGACGAGGCGGTTGCGCGCATTCTGAAGCGCAGCAAGAAGCCCCTGTTCTTGGCAGTCAACAAGATGGACGACCCGGGCCGCACCGATGAGCTGTGGGAATTCTACCAGCTGGGCATTGGCGATCCGTGGCCCGTTTCCGCGACGCATGGCCACGGCACGGGCGATTTGCTCGACGAAGTGGTGAACGCATTGAAAACGTCCGGCGCGCTCGAGCGCAGCGAAGGCGCTGACGATGCGGGCATCAACGTCGCCATCATCGGGCGCCCGAATGCGGGCAAGTCGTCGCTTACCAACCAGATGACGAACAACGACCGCTCCATCGTGAGCAACGTCGCGGGCACCACGCGCGATGCCATCGACACCCCGGTGGAACACGACGGCAAGCGCTACACCATCGTGGACACCGCCGGTCTGCGCCGCAAAAGCCAGATCGACGAAGACGTCGAGTATTACGGCTTCGTGCGCGCTATGCGGGCGATCGATCGCGCCGATGTCGCCATCCTCGTGATCGACGGAACGTTGGGGCTCACCGATCAAGACCAGCGCGTGGCGCGTTTCGCTGCCGACCGCGGATGCGCTCTGGTCGTGGTTCTGAACAAGTGGGATATCGTGGAGGGCTCTGAAGCGAAGCTGAAGGTGCGCGAGAGCATCGAGGATGACCTACAGTTCGTTAAATACGCCCCGGTGGTTGCCATTTCAGCGCTTACCGGAAAGAGCGTGCACAAGGTGTGGAGCGCCATCGACGCCGCTTATGAGAACTACCAGAAAACGATTTCAACCAGCAGCCTGAACGCTTGGCTGCAGGAGATTCGCGAGTTCGGCCACACCGTCACGCATGGCAAGGCCGTGTTGCGTGTGAAGTATATGACGCAGACCGGCACCTGCCCGCCGATGTTCACCATTTTCGCGAACCGCCCCGACCTGATCGATGACAATTACGAGCGCTTCCTGGAAAACAGGATGCGCAAGTCGTTCGACCTCACGGGCACGCCCATTCGCTTCAAATTCAAGAAGAAGGACTAGCTCATGGCTGTTGCGCTGTTCATCGTCGTGCTGGTTGTGTCGTTTGCGCTCGGATCGATTCCCTGGGGCATCGTTATCGGCCGCGTGTTTTACAAGAAAGACCCGCGCGATTACGGGTCGGGCAACATCGGCACCACCAATTCCATTCGCGCGCTCGGCAAGGTCGGCGGCTACGCCGTGTTCGTGGGCGATTTCTGCAAAGGCCTGCTGTCGGGTGTGATAGCCATGCTCATCGCGGGCTGGCTGGCGCAGACCGCTGATGCCGCGAGTTTGTTCGCCCAGCATGGCACGCTCGTTTCCGCAGCGTTTTTCGGCTGCATCTTCGGGCACGTGTTCTCGCCGTGGCTCGGCTTCAAGGGCGGCAAGGGCATCGCCGTCGCCATCGGGTGCATGTTCATTTCGATGGGTCCGGTCATCTCGATCATCGAGCTGGTGATTTTCGCCGTTATCGTCGTTACGACCAAGTACGTTTCAGCGGGCTCGATCGCTTCGGCCGTCGCGTGTCCGTTTTTCGCCATCTACGCGTTTTGGGGCAACCCGTTCGCATGGCTGCTCACGGCGATTCCCGCCATCGTGGTCGTGTGGGCCCATCGGGGAAACATCAAGCGCTTGCGCGAAGGCACCGAATCGAAAATCGGTTCTAAGAAATAACAACCTGCAAGTGAGCTCGGTTTAGGGAGGTAGCTCATGAAGGTAGCTGTAATCGGCGCGGGGTCGTGGGGAACGGCCATCGCGCAACTGCTCGCATCGAACGGGCACGACGTTGCGCTGTGGGCGCGGCGTGAAAGCGTTGCGAGCGGCATCAACAGCGCGCACAAGAACCCCGATTACCTCAAAGATGAAACGTTGAGCGCGTCGATCGTCGCCACCACCGATTATGCGCAGGCAATCGATGGCGCAGAAGGCGTCGTCATCGTCACACCGTCGCGCCAGATGCGCAGCGTGGCGCAGGATCTGGAAAGCTTGGTGGGGCCGGATCTTCCCATCGTCATCTGCTCGAAGGGTGTTGAAGAAGGCACGGGCATGGTGCCTGTGGAAGTGTTCGAAGACGTGTTGGGCAACCGCGATCGCTTAGCTGCGCTTTCGGGCCCGAACCACGCCGAGGAGGTTGTGCGCGGAATTCCCGCGGGCACCGTTATCGCGTCGAGCAATGAAGCGTGCGCGCGGTTTTTCCAGGAGATGTTCGCGACGAACACGTTTCGCGTGTATACGAGCGATGATGTGTTGGGCGTCGAGCTGTGCGCGGCTTCGAAGAACGTTATCGCGATCGCTACCGGTTTGTCGTACGGCATCGGTTACGGCGACAACACCGCTGCCATGCTCATCACGCGCGGCATGGCGGAAATGGGGCGCTTGGTTACCGAGGCCGGCGGCACGTCGATTACGTGCATGGGTTTGGCTGGCGCAGGCGACCTTATCGCCACGTGCCTTTCCAAGCATTCCCGCAATCGCCGTTTCGGCGAAATGCTCGCATCGGGGCTGACGCTCGACGACTTCTCGTCTGAAACGCATATGGTGGCGGAAGGCGCTTATGCATGCAAGACGCTGCAGACGCTTTCGCAGCGCTATAACGTGGAACTGCCCATTACCGATATGGTGCGCGGCGTTGTGTGGGAAGGCCTATCGGTTGAGGAAGCGGGCAGGAAGCTGTTCGCGCGCTCGCTCAAGCCGGAATTTTACGGCCTGGAATCTGCGCAGTAACGCGCTTCAAGGGCGAGCAGCCCTTGTTTCAAATCCGCGTCCGGGCCTGTGCCTAACGCGCGTCCGTTCGCGCCCACAACGCGATGCGCTGGAATGATGATGGCGCACGGGTTTTTCGCGAGCGCCGCGCCAACCGATCGGTGCGCGTCGGGCTTGCCGATTGCTTGCGCGACCTGCGATGACGTTCGTACTTCTCCGTAGGGAATGGACAGCACGGCTTCCCAGACCGCTTTCTGGAAGGCGGTTCCCTCGACGTCAAGCGGCACGTCAAAGCTCGTTCGCTTGCCCGCGAAATATTCTTGCAACTGGGTGGCGAGCGTGTTGGTGAGCGCGCTTGACTTGTGTTGGCCCGCAAGTTCGATGGCACCTGCAACCACGGCCGAAACGCCCGCCTCGGTGGCACCGATGGTGAGCGGGCCCGGAGGCATGGGGTAGGTGAAATAGTGTGCGCTGGGGTGAGGCATGGCGGCCTTTCGTTTTCCGAACGCGTTCATTATACGCGCGTGGAGCTGCGGGATTGCGCGGCGATCGGTTTCGGTTGCGCAGAATCGCCCATCGCCGCTTTTCCGCACACGCTTATGCGATAAAATCAACGGTAACCAACAACCGCACAACGCCACGAGGGGGCCCGTATGTTTCAACCGATTCGCATAGCGCCGTCCATTCTTTCTGCCGACTTCATGAATCTGGAGTCTCAGATAAAGCTGATCGAGGACGCCGGCGCGGGATTTGTCCACTTCGATGTTATGGACGGGCATTTCGTGCCGAACCTCACCATTGGCGTGCCCGTGCTCAAGCAGCTGAAGAAAGTGGCGAATATCCCCGTTGACGTGCATTTGATGATCGAGAACCCGCTCGAGCAGCTTCCCTGGTTTTTAGACGCCGGGGCCGACATGGTGACGGTGCATGCGGAAACGCTGTCGACCGACGGCATGAGGCAGGCAATCGAAATGATTCACAACGCGGGTGCGAAGGCGGGCATCGCCGTGAAGCCCGGCACCACGCCGAACGCCGTTGCCTCGGTGATCTTCGACTTGGACATGGTGCTCATCATGAGCGTCGAGCCCGGCTTCTCGGGTCAGAGCTACATCGAGGGCAGCGAGGACAAAGTCGCGCATGTGTGCTCGCTGGCGCGCCAGGTGAAGAACACCGACATGCTGATCGAGGTCGACGGGGGCATCGGCGTGAACACGGTTGAGCGTGTCGCCCGCGCGGGCGCCGACGTTATCGTGTGCGGAAACGCCGTGTATGCCGCGCCCGACCCTGCAGCGGCGCTTGTGCAGATCCAAGACTTGGGCAATGCTGCCCGCTTGGAAGTCCTCGACGCTCAGGGGCTGTAAATGGCGTATTCGCTGCCGCAGGATTACGTGTATCTGGATTGGGCCGCTACCGCGCCATTGTGCGAAGAAGCCGCGCGTGCGATGGAACCGTATCTGCGTCCCGGCCCCGGCAACATCGGCGCCGGTGCGAATGCGAATTCGCTGCATGGCCCGGGGCGTGCAGCGTTCGATGCGCTCGAGGCTGCGCGCAAACAGCTGGCGCAGTGCTTGGGTGCGAAGCGTCCGAACGAGGTGCTGTTCTGCTGCGGCGCCACCGAGGCGGACAACATGGCCGTGCTCGAGCTTTCGGAGGCGGCCTTTCAGGCGCGTTGCCGTAAAAACGGCGGCACGTTCACGCCCCGGGTGATCACGTCATCCATCGAGCACGACGCCGTGCTCGAGCCGTGCAGGCGCTTGGAAAAGCAAGGGTGGCGCGTCACCTATCTCGCGCCCGACAAGAACGGGTTCGTTACCGCGGAATCGCTTGAGCGCGCAATCGATGACGATACGGTGCTTGTTTCCGTGCAGATGGCGAACAGCGAAGTGGGCAGCATCCAACCGATCGCGGATATGGCGCGCATAGCGCACGATCACGGCGCGCTCATGCATACGGATACCACTCAGGCGCTCGGCAAGGTGCCCCTAAACGTGCAGGCGCTCGACGTCGATGCCGCCTCGTTTTCCGGTCACAAAGTGTGCGGTCCGAAGGGCATCGGCGCGTTGTATTTGAAAGCGCAGGTGCCGTGGCGCGCGTTCATGTTAGGCGGCGGCCAGGAAAGCGGTCGGCGCAGCGGCACGCAAAACGTGTGCGGGGCTGTGGGCTTCGCCGCGGCTGCTCAAGCTGCGTGCGCGATGCTTAACGAGGAAACAGCCCGCGAACGAGCGCTGCGTGATGCGCTGTATGCGGCGTATGCCGAAATCGATGGGGTAGACCCGACGGTCGCGGTCGTCGCGGGTTCGACCGATTATCTGCCCAACATAGCCCACGCGCTCGTGCGCGGCATCGAAAGCGAGATGCTCATTTTGAAGCTCGACGATTTGGGCTTCGCGGTTTCGGGCGGATCGGCTTGCTCTTCGGCATCGCTCGAGCCGAGCCATGTGCTCAAAGCCATGGGCATTCCCGCCGACCGCGCGTTCGGCGCGTTGCGCGTTTCGTTTGGGCGCTACACCACCGAAAACGACATCGAGCGCTTCGTCGGCGCTTTAAAGGAATGCGTTTTGTAGAAACGCAGTTGCGAGAAAGGGTTTATATGGACGAGCTCGCAAAATACCAACAGCTTGCAACCAGGAAGCCCGCGGATATCGATACGGCGCATGCGGTTTTGACAATCGGCGATCTTGAACGAATGCTGTTAGAGCAGTTTCCCGCAGAAAACGCCGAGCCGTGGGATAAAACGGGCCTGTTGGTGGGAGACGCCGCTTGTCCGATAACCCGCGTGGCCGTCGCTCTTGACGCGACGATAGAAGCGGTCGACATCGCCTGCGCGCAAGGGGCAAACGTGCTGATCACGCATCATCCCGTGTTTTTGGATGCGCCGGACAAATTCGCTCCTTCGACCGCGCAGTGCAGCGCGCCGGGGGCCGTGGTGTATGCGGCCATCCGCCAGGGGGTAGCTCTGATGAACTTCCATACGGCCTTCGATGTGAGCGCGCAAGCGCAGCACGTGCTGCCGGGCATGCTGGGACTCGAATTCGCGGGCGTGATCGAGCCGACGAGCGAGGATGGCCGTTTGGGTTATGGCCAGCGCTGCTTCGTGCGCAGCGACGATCAGCCGATGACGCTTGCCCAGCTGAGCGCCCGCTGCCTTTCCGTGTTCGGTCGCCCCGCGCGCGTGTGGGGCGCAAATGATGCGGTTCTCGCGCAAGTCGTGTGCGCGAACGGCGCGGCGGGCGATATGCCGGCGCGTTGCCTGGAGGCGGGCGTCGACTGCCTAATCTGCGGCGAGGTGAAATATCATGCGGCGCTCGATGCCGCTCAGGCGGGTTTGTGCATCATCGAGCTCGGTCATGACGTGAGCGAGCTTCCCTATATCGGCGCGTTCATGCGCTGCTTGGTGGATTGCGGGCTAGACCCGGATGATATTTTCGCGATCGACCAGTCCCACAATTGGGCGGTGCCCGAAGCCATTCGGTTGTAGCGCGCACATGGTAGAATCTATGCCTGACGGCATAGCGCAGAAGGGAAGGACTAGCGCGTGAGCGTAGAACTCAAAGATTTAGATCAGTTGCTCGAGGTGCAGAAAACCGATCTTCTGATGTTGAAGCTGCAAAAGGAGCTGCGGTCGCTGCCGCAGCGCGAGAAGGCCGTGGCGCTCGACCAAAAGAAGCGCGCCCTTCTGCAAAAGCGCGATCAAGTGAATGCCCTGCGCGATAAGACGGCGAAAGAAGCCGCCAAGCTGGAAAACGAGGACGCGCAGCTTGCAGAAAAAGAGCGTCACGCTCAGCAGCTCATCGAGGAGGCGGGAAGCGATTACCGCAGCGTCGAGGCGCATTCCAAAGAGCTGAACGGGTTTGCCAAACGCCGCGCCGCGTTGAGCGAAAAGCTCGCGAAGGCGGCAACGGATGCAAGCGCCATCGAAGATGTTGCCAAGCAGGTTGAGACCGCCATCGCGCGCATTGATGCCGAAACCGAGGCCAACGCGCAGTCGTATAAGGTGGAAGGCGGCAAGATCGCCGCGAAGATCAATGAATGCGAGGCATTTCGCGCGCGGCAGATGGCCAACGTTGATGCGGATGTGGCCGCGCGTTACGAAGATGTCGCTCGCAGGAGCGCGGGCGTTGCCATCGGCGCGCTCGAGGGGAATCGTTGCAGCGTTTGCCGTGCGACTATCGAAAGCGGGCGCTTGATTGCCTTGCGCGCTCATGCGCCGTTGGGAGAGTGTCCCTCGTGCAAGCGCATGCTGGTGATTCGTTAACGCCAACATGTGTCGCTTACGTCTTTCAGGCAACAGCAAAAAGCCCGCCGAGGCGGGCTTTTTCATATATGGAATAGTCGCTGATTAGGCTCGCTCGACCTTACCGGCCTTCATGCAGCTGGTGCAAACGTTTGCCTTGCGCACGCGACCCTTGGAATCACGGATGGTGATCTTCTGGATGTTGGGCTTGAACCAGCGGTTGGTTACGCGGTGGGAGTGGCTTACATTACGACCGGCGGAAGGCTTCTTGCCGCAAATCTCACAAATCTTCGACATTTCAATCAACTCCAAATGATGCGGTTTCTTTACCGATCAAATACGACGTAGTTAATACAGCCCGAAAAGAATAGCACACCCGCGGCCTAGCAACAAGAAATATTCATGTTGTGTGGAGGACTCCACATGTTAGCCCCGTCAAAACCTTGTCCGAAAAAAGATGGGTTCCGTGCGCTATACTGTTGGTTTGTAATTTTAGCGGACTAAAGCTTGTCCGCAACGAACACGTTGGCACGGATGTGCCGTGAAGCGACCGATATAAACAAGGAGAGCGTTTACCATGTCGAATACGTTTAAGAAGGCAGACATCCTTAACGCAATCGCGGCTGCGAGCCAGAATCTGAATAATCGCAAAGAGGAGGTCAACCGCTTAAACGTGTTCCCCGTGCCGGACGGCGATACGGGCACCAACATGGGTTTGACCATGCAGTCGGTCGTGGACAGCATCAAGGCGCTGCCGGCAGATGCCGATGGCGCGGCTATTCGCAAGGCCATCACCACGGGCGCGCTCATGGGCGCGCGCGGCAATTCCGGCGTTATCACTTCGCAGATCATGCGCGGTTTGTGCGAAGGGTCGGAAAACGCCTCCGAATTCACCACCGAAACGATTGATGCTGCTTTCGCGCGCGCGGTCGAGGTTGCATTCCAGGCTGTGCGCAAGCCGGTGGAAGGCACCATTCTCACCGTTGTGCACGACACAGCTGTCGCTGCTAAGCATGCTCACAAGAAGAAGATGGACATCGAAGAAGCGCTCGACTACATCGTGCGCGAATCGTACGCCGCGGTTGAGCGCACGCCCGACTACCTGCCTGTTTTGAAGGAAAATAACGTGGTAGACGCCGGCGGTTTCGGCCTCGCCATCCTGTTCGACGGCTTCGTTGCGGCGCTGCTTGGCCGCGAAGGCTTCGTGGGCGAATCCATCTCGATGTCCGGTTCTTCGTATCAGCCCAAGGTTGAAATCGAGCAGATCAACGACTGGGAAGGCTCCAAGTATCGCTATTGCACCGAATTTTTGGTTCACTCCGAAACCATCGACGTCGATGCGACTAAGGATTTCCTGCCCACCATGGGCGATTGCGACTTGATGGTCGGCATGCACCCCAACTTCAAGGTGCATGTTCATTCCAACAGGCCCGATCAGGTGCTCGCATACTTCCTCACGCACGATGCGCAGATTTCCGAGGTGCACATTCACAACATGCAGCTTCAGAGCGCCGACCGCAACGAAAAGCTCGCGGCGGAATCGTCTGACGCTCCGGCGCCGCGCAAGCCGTACGGCCTGGTTGCCGTTGCGGCGGGCGAGGGCAATGCGGACATTCTGAAGAGCCTGGGCATCGATGTCGTCGTGTCCGGCGGGCAGACGATGAATCCTTCCACGAAGGACTTGCTGGATGCCGTCGGTCAGACCAATGCAGACAACGTTATCATCCTGCCCAACAACTCGAACATCATCATGGCTGCTCAAAGCGCCGCTCAGCTTTCGGAAGTGCCCTGCGGCGTTGTTCCCACCAAGAGCGTGCCCGCAGCGTTTAGCGCCATGTTCGGGTTCAATGAGGCCGCTTCGCTCGACGAAAACATCGAAGCTATGACCGATGCCTTCGCCGACGTGCGCACGGGCGAGGTCACCACGGCGGTGAAGAAGTCCAAGGACGCTCACGACAACCCCATCAAGAAGGGCGACATCATCGGCATCGCGGATGGCTCCATCGAAGCCGTTGGCTCGTCGATCGAGGGCGTTGTGCTCGAGCTTCTGAAGGCCATGGATGCCGATGACGCCGACACCGTTACGCTGCTCGCCGGTCAGGATTTTTCCGATGAAGCGCTTGAGGATCTCGCGAACAAGATCGAAGACGAATACTCCGATCTGGAAATCGATTCGCATCGCGGCGAACAGCCCTTATACCCGGTCGTGTTCTCGCTCGAATAGCGAAGTGCCAAGGGGGCGCTTGAGCGATTGAGCGAATCTTCAACGGAAAAAAGAACCCGCGCTTTGCGCGAAACCGCTCCCGATAGGGTGGCGATAACGCTTGCGCTCGACGACGATGTGGAGCGCGTTTCCCAAGTGTCGCCGGCGCGGGCACGCGTTTTGTCCAAGCTGCACATCGAAAGCGTGCGGGATCTGCTCACGCATTATCCGCATCGCTACATCGACATGTCGTGCGTGCAAACCATCGGGGCGTGCCGAACGGGGGACATGTGCACCATTCGCGCTCAGGTATACGAGGTTAAGCACAAACGTCCGCGCCCGCGGATGGATATCGTCGAGATCACGTTGGTGGACAACACGTCCACGTTGATCGTTACCGCCTTCAACCAGCGTTGGCTCGCAGAATCCATCACAAAGGGCATGACGGTCGCCGTGGCGGGCAAGGTGGAATTCAATTACGGATTCAAGCGCATGGTGAACCCGCATATCGAGGCGCTCGAAGCCGACGAGGACGCAGCGGGCGTGATTATTCCCGTGCATGGCGCGACCGAGAAGATTTCGCCGCAGATGATGCGGCGCCTGGTGTCGAACGCGCTCGAGCTCACGCACGGCGTGCTGGACCCGCTTCCGCTGGAAATCCGGCTGTCGCATAAGCTTATGAGCAGGGGAGCGGCGCTTCGTGCGATTCATTTTCCGCGATCGATGGCTGAAGCGGCGCGTGCGCGCGTGCGTTTGGCCTATGAAGAGCTGCTCGAGCTGGAAATCATGCTGATGCAGGAAGGCTCGGCGCGGGCGCAGGGCAAAGTCCCGACCGAACACGTGGTGAATGGTCCGCATTTGGCACAGCTGCGGGATGCGCTGCCATATACGCTCACCGACGAGCAAACTGCTGCGGTTGGCGAGATTCTCGCGGAGCTGGCTAAACCGTCGTGCGCGAACCACATGCTGCTGGGAGACGTCGGCACGGGCAAGACCGTCGTAGCCGCCCATGCGCTCGCGTGCGCGGCGGATACCGGCGGCCAGGCCGTGCTGATGGCGCCGACCGAGGTGCTGGCTGCGCAGCACGCGAATAGCCTGGGAGCGTTGTTCGATGCATGCGGTGTGCGCTGGGCGCTGTTGTGCGGGTCGACGTCTGCTGCGGATCGAGCGCGCATTCTCGAGGACGCCCAAGCGGGCAACATCGATGTGCTCATCGGCACGCATGCGCTGCTCGAGCCGGATGTGAAGCTCGCCCGCTGCACGCTTGCGGTGATCGACGAGCAGCAGCGCTTCGGCGTCGATCAGCGGGCGCGCTTGTTGGAAAAGGGCACGGCGCCTGATGCGCTGTTCCTCACCGCGACGCCGATTCCGCGTACGTTGGCACTGGCGATTTACGGCAATCTCACGCTTTCCTACATTCACACCAAGCCGCTCGATATCGTGCGCGCGCAAGCGGGAGTGGCCCCGCGCGTCACGCGCGTTCACACCAAGCAGGATAGGGGCCGTGCCTACGATGCGGCGCTTGAGGCGCTCGCGCGCGGTGAGCAAGTGTACGTGGTGTGTCCGCTGGTGGGGCAGGTGAAGCCGCAACCGAAGAAGGATTCAACGGCGAAAAGCGAGGATGCGCAGGACGATTACGCCTATGCGTCGATCGCGATCGAGTCGGAAGACGACATGGCGCAGGACAACGTAGCGGCGGCCGTTGAAGAGGCGCGATTCCTTCAGCAGAAAACCTTCGTTGATTACAAGGTGGAGCTTCTTCACGGCAAGATGCCCGCGGCGGAAAAGCAGGCGGTGATGGATCGGTTCGCGCGCAACGAAACGCAGGTGCTGGTGGCCACAACGGTCATCGAGGTCGGCGTGGACGTTCCCAACGCCACGGTGATGATCGTGGAGGACGCCGACCGATTCGGCTTAGCTCAGCTGCATCAGCTGCGCGGGCGCGTCGGGCGCGGTATGGCGGCGGGCGAGGTGCACTTGATCAGTTCGTCGAAGGCGGAAACGGCGCTTTCGCGTTTGGCTGCGATGGAGAAAACCGATGACGGCTTCGAGCTGGCAACCTATGACTTGTCGCTGCGACGCGAGGGCGACATTCTCGGCAACCGCCAACACGGTGCGTCGGCGTTGAAGCTGGTGAACGTTGTGCGCGATGGGCGTTTGATCGAAGCCGCGCATGCCGATGCGGCGGCGCTGTTGGAACAAGATCCGCTGCTCGAGGAGCCGTATCATCGGGCGCTTGCGCGCGAGGCCCGCATCAATTTCGCGCGAGCCGAAGAAGTGCAGGGAGGCTAGCATGCGCATTGTTTCAGGGGAATTCCGCGGTCGCGCGATCGCGGCGCCTAAGGGTGACTCGACGCGCCCCACGACCGATCGGGTGCGCGAAGCGCTCACGAGCTCGCTGGTGAGCTTGCGCGGCACGCTTGAGGGCGCCATCGTGCTCGACGCGTTCGCCGGATCGGGCGCGCTGGGCTTGGAAGCGCTTTCGCGCGGAGCCGCATCCGCCACCTTTTTCGAGCGCGATCGCGCAGCGGCCAACGTGGTGCGCGAGAACATCCGCAAGTGCGGTTTGGCGTCTGAGCGCGCCCAAGTGGTGAACCGCGATGCGATGAAGTCGTCCCCTAGCAATAGCGCCGGGGCATTCGATCTGGTGTTTTTGGATCCGCCGTATGCGTATGCGGCGGCCGATGTGCTGAGCGCGGTCGCTTCGTGGGCAGACCTGGGGCTCATCGGCCCTTGCGCCATTATCGTGTATGAACATGCGATAAAAGACGCGGATGCCGTATCTGCCGCAGGGCAGGAGGCAGGCCTTGCATTTGTGGCGCTCAAGAAGTACGGAAAAACCGGCGTCTCGCTGTTCAACACCGCGGATTAAGCGATAATGCAACCACGACCGTTACTGCGATCCGAAAGCGAAGTTGTATGAAAAGAGCCATCACTCCCGGCACGTTCGATCCGATCACCAACGGGCACCTCGACATCATTTCCCGTGCGGCGAAGATGTTCGACGAGGTGATCGTGGGCGTCGCCGTTTCTTCCAAGAAAAACCCGCTGTTCACGCTCGACGACCGCGTTCGTTTGGCCGAGCAGGCCTGCGCGCATCTTCCCAACGTGCGCGTGGAGCCGTTCGACGGGCTGCTGGTGGATTTCGCCGCGGAAATGGAAGCGGACTTTCTGGTGAAGGGCTTGCGCGCGGTAACGGACTTCGAATACGAATTCCAGATGACGGCGCTCAATTACGAGCTGAGCCCCGAACTGGAAACGGTGTTCATCATGTCGGTGCCGGAATACATGTATCTGTCGTCGTCGATCGTGCGCGAAATCGCGAGTCTGAACGGCGATGTGGATCGCTTTGTTTCCCCGTGTGTTGCCGCGGCGCTCAAAGAACGCTTTGCGGCTGAATAGCGCGCGGCGCCCGCGCGCGAGCGTTCGAAATCTCGCGAGAATCGCAGCGCGGGGCGATAGATGCGCGGCTTAGGTGCAAAACCTGCGCGTTACGTGCTAGAATATGGGTGCTTTGTGATGGGGTTCGGCAATTTAGGCAAACCTGATACACTTGCAGCATATATGTACTAGTTCCCTCGTTGGAAGGAAGACCATGGACGATACCGGAGTAATGGGGTTGCTCGAAGAGCTTTCTATTCTTTTGGAAGATGCCAAGCCCGTGTTCGGTAAGAGCAACTTGAAGCAGGTAGACACCCAGGCTGCCTTCGAGATTATCGATGATATCCGCGACACGTTCCCGAGCGAGTTCTCGCAGGCCCGCCAGATCGTGCGCGAGCGCCAGAGCCTGCTCGACGACGCTGAAGCTGAAGCGAATCGCATGATCGAAGATGCGCGCAGCCAGGCTATGACCATCGCGAGCGAGCAGGAAATCGTTCGCATTTCGCAGCAACAGGCCGATCAGATTCTGGCCGATGCGCGCGAGCTCGAGCGTCAGACCCGCGCCGGTGCAGAAGATTATGCCGACGAGGTGTTCGGTCACGTTGAGCAGAGCCTGGACACGCTGGTCAACAACGTGCGCCGTTGCCGCGACCGTCTGAACGCCACCACGTCGCAGCGTTAGTCATGCAGACGGCACATATCAAAGTTCCCGCAGAACTCTTCGCCCTCGCGGAGAGTTCTCGCTTTGAGGGCGAACTCGATCTAGAAACTTTCACCGCTACTGGGGACGCGTATGCGCCCGTGGGCCCTATTGCGTGGTGGGTTGATATCACGAATACGGGGGAGGCGCTGCTCGTTTCCGGCAAGGCGCGCTGCACGGCGCAAACCGATTGCGCGCGTTGTTTGAAGCCCGCGGAATTCGACTTCGAGGGCGATATCGAAGGATATTTCCTGATCGACGAGGATGCGGCCGGTCCCGACGACATGGCCGCCGACGAATTCGACGTGCTGCCCGCAAGCCATGTGATCGATCTCGAACCGCTTATCGTGGCGGGGCTGATCATGGATGCGCCCACCGTTCCGCTGTGCTCGGATGATTGCGCCGGGCTGTGCAACGTGTGCGGGGCGGATCTGAACGAAGGCCCGTGCGGGTGCGACACGACCGCCGAAGATGAAGCGTTCGAGGAAGCGAAGAACCCCTTCGCCGTTCTGAAGAATTTGAGCTTCGACGACTAAGAATTTGTTGCAATTGCGTAGATTTTGATTTTTGGGCAGGTTGCTTGCATCGGGCGGGGCGCTTTGGTAGCATATCTGTTCGCATGTTTAAGTGGTTATTCAGGTCGCGAAAGCGCGGCTTTGCAAGAAGGAGTTACAAATGGCAGTACCTAAACAACGCATGGGCCGTATTCGCACCCGCACTCGTCGCAGCACGCATGACCGCATCGATGCTCCCGCACGTTCCGTGTGCCCGCAGTGCGGCGAAGTGAAGCTTCCGCATCGCGTATGCCCGAACTGTGGCTACTACAAGGGCCGCGAAGTTATCGAGACCGAGTAAGCGCACCGTTATCTTGAATCGCAAAGCCTTCCTGGTTTCAGGGAGGCTTTTTCTTTAAAGGAGGCTTGAGGGCTTATGGCAGAACAGGTTACCGTTACGGTGGACGCGCTTGGCGGCGACAACGCTCCCGGCGTTGTGATTGAAGGCGTGGCTGCCGCGCTTGCCCAAGACCCGAGCCTCAACGTTATTCTGTGCGGGCCCGAAGAGGTGGTTGTGCCGTTTGCGCAGAATCACGATCGCTGCACGGCGCAGGTGACCACCGAGGTTATCGCGATGGCGGAACATCCCGCGAAGGCGGTTAAGGCGAAGAAGGATTCGTCTATCGTGGTGGGCTGCCGTCTTGTGAAGGAAGGAAAGGCCCAGGGCTTTTACTCCGCCGGGTCCACCGGCGCTTGCCTGGTTGCCGGTACGTTGGTGATGGGGCGCATCAAGGGCGTGTCCCGTCCCTGCTTGGCAACAGTTCTGCCTTCTCCTGCCGCGCCGGTCGTGCTGTGCGACGTGGGCGCGAATGCCGATTGCAAGCCCGAATACTTGGTGCAGTTCGCCAACATGGCGAGCATCTACGCGGAAAAGATCGTCGGGGTGGAAAACCCCACATGCGCGCTGCTCAACATCGGCGAGGAAGAGGAAAAAGGGTCGCAGTTCGCTCAAGAGGCGCATGCGCTCATGAAGGAACAGGTTCCGAATTTCGCCGGCAACGCGGAAGGCCGCGACATCATGGCCGGCGCGTTTTCGGTGATCGTGACTGACGGCTTCACCGGCAACGTGTGCCTGAAAACGATCGAGGGCACGTCGAAGGTGCTCTTCAAGGAAATCAAGGGCATCATGAAGGCGAGCCCGATCACCATGCTGGGCGCCGCTACCATGAAAGGCGGGCTGACAAGCCTTCTTAACAAGGTGAACCCGGATGCATACGGTGGAGCCCCGCTTTTGGGCGTGAAGGGCGCGTGCATCGTGGGGCATGGATCGTCGAATGCGGAAGCCGTGAAGAACGGTGTTCTGATGACGGCGAAGATCGTGCGCGAGCGCGTGTCGGAATGCATCGAAGAGGCTGTTTCGCGCTAAGAGGGGCCACGCATTCCCGCTGACTTCCGAATGTGGGCGCGCGTTAATGAAATAATCGCGTATACGCAGCTTATGTGCGATAAAAACTTGCATCTACCGTTACAATGACATTGGATTCGTGCGCTTATCGCACGTATTGGCCATGCAGTTTCGAATAGTTTGTCGAAGCGCGTTGCACCTCAACCGCTTCGACAGATTGATTCGCGTCTGTATAGACACGAGAAGTCTGGTGATTGATGTGAAGTTGACCGAGGAGCAAGAGAGCAAACTCTCCTTGGCTGAGAAAATTCTGGAGTACAGCTTCGTTGACAAGCGGTACTTGCTTTCAGCCATCACGCACCCCTCTGCAACCGAGGGTCTTTCGGTGAAGTTTTCCTATGAGCGGCTCGAATTTTTGGGCGACAGCGTGCTCGGTGCGATTGTGGCGAGCAACGCGTTCCATGAATTCGGCGAACTCGATGAGGGCGGATTGACGCGCATTAAAGTTGCGCTCGTTTCCGGCAGCAGGCTTTCGCAGGTGGCGAATGATCTGGGCTTCGCCGATGTCATCGTGTTCGGATCGTCTGAGGCCGGCACGGGGCGCCGCGGTTTGCATTCCGCGCTTGAAAACGTGTACGAGGCGGTTGTGGCCGCTTTGTATCTGGATGGCGGCATCGAGGCCGCGCAGGCGTTCGTTAACCGCACGCTCACGCCCCATATGAGCATCGATATGGCCCGTGAGCCGGAAAACCCCAAGAGCGCGTTGCAGGAACGCCTTCAGGAAGACGGCATCACGCCCACGTATAAATTGGTGGAAACGCAGGGTCCGCCGCATGACCGCACGTTTGTGGCGCAGGTGTTCGCGGGAACGCAGGGTTTGGCGCAAGGGACGGGGCGCACGAAGAAGGAAGCTGAAAGCCAGGCGGCGAAGAGCACGCTTGCGCGCTTGAGCGAGTTTTTCGGTTTCGGCTTAGACCCCGAGGAAAAGGCCGAGCGCGCCGCGGAGGCCAAGAAGGAGAAGGCCGAACGCGCCGCGGAAGCCAAGAAGGCGAAGGCGGAAAAGGCCGCGGCGGCGGAGCGCGATCGGGCTGAGCGCGCGGCGCAAAAGGCGCGTCGTAAGGGCGGCAAGTCGAAAGTCAAGTTGCTTGAAGCTGGAAACGATCAAAGCGACAAGGATACCGAGTAATGCATCTTAAGTCGTTGGTTTTAAAGGGGTTCAAGTCGTTTGCCGACCGCAGCGTGTTATCGCTGCAGCCGGGCATCACGGCTATCGTGGGCCCGAACGGGTCGGGCAAGTCGAACATCTCCGACGCTGTTTTGTGGGTGCTCGGCGAACGCAATGCGCGCAACCTGCGCGGTCAGGCGATGGAGGATGTCATCTTTTCCGGGTCGTCGGATCGCAAGCCCGTATCGGTTGCGGAGGTTGAGCTGGTGCTCGACAATTCCGATGGCGTTCTGCCTGTGGACTTCGACGAAGTTTCCATCGCGCGCCGCATGTATCGCACCGGCGAATCGGAATACTTGATCAACGGCACCGTCGCGCGCCGCTTAGACGTGCTCGATATTCTGCACGACACTGGCTTGGGAACGGGCACGCATTCGATTATCTCGCAGGGCTCGCTCGATTCCATTCTGCAGTCGAAGCCCGAAGATCGCCGCGCGCTCATCGAAGAGGCCGCGGGCGTGTTGAAGCACAAGCAGCGCAAGGAAAAGAGCGCGCGCAAGCTCGAGAAGATGGACAACCATCTGGCGCGCGTCCGCGATGTTTCCGCTGAAATCCAGCGTCAATTGGGGCCGCTTGAGCGCAAGGCCAAGCGCGCTATTGCATACGGATCCGCCTCGAAGGAACTAGCCGAGGTGCGCCTTTCGCTGGCGGTCGACGATCTGCGCAAGCTGCAGGGCGAATGGGATGCGATTTGCGCGAACGAGGTCGCTCTTGCCGAAGATGTCGAGCGCAAGCGCCAAGCGGTGGATGCGTCGGAGGCGAAGGCCGCCAGTTTGGCCGAGGTCATTCGCGCCCAGTCGCTTTCGGCGGGCGAGCTTGCGAAAAGCCAGCGCGAGGCATCCGCGGTGGCGGAGCGCCTTGAATCGGCTGAGATGCTCGTGCGCGAAAAGCGCCAAGCGGCGCGCGCGTATGAGGAAGATTTGTCTACAAGCCAGGCGAGCGCTGAGGCGCGCCTGGTTCAGGCTGAGCGCGAACATGATGAAGCTGCCGCGCAGTTGGCCGAGGTCAACGCCGTGTTCGACAAAGCGCAGGAGGACTTGGCCCGCATCACGCAGGAACGCAACGACGCTACAGCCGAGCGCCGCAAGGTTGAAGACGAGGCCGCCTCGCTGAACCGCGATCTTGCCGCCCTTGATCGGAAGCTGGAACAAGTGCGCACGCGCCGCGACGCGCTCAAGGAAGGCCTTTCCGCGGGCCTTGCGCATGAGCGCATCGTAGAAGCGCGTCGTACCGAGCTTGCCGGTGCGCTCGATCGCGCGCAAACCGAATGCGATGCCGCCCGCGCCGCGAGCGCGCAGGCCGAAGATGCGCTTGCACAGGCCGATCAGGCTAACAAGGACGCCCAAGCGGCGCTTTCGAAGGCGTTTGCCGAACGGGATGCCGCACGCGCCGCATGCGACGCCGCTAAATCCGCGCTTACCGTCAATGATTCCGAAACTCAGGCGATCAAGCGCGCTCAACGCGCGCAGGCAAGCGATGATCCGGCGCTTCTGTGGGTGATTGACCATGCTTCCGATTTCTCCGACCAGCCTACGCCGCTGGCAGCCGCGCTCGGCGCGCCGCAGGGGCTCGAGATGCTGGTGGAAAAGCTGCTTGAAGCCGATCTTTCCGCGCTGATGGTGAAGGACGCCGCCTGCGCGCAGGATATCGCGGCCAAGCTGTTCGAGGCATCTAAGACCGGTGATGTGACGCTCGTGCTCAACGATGACGCGCGCCCGATGGCGGGCAGCGCTTCTGCGCGTTCGAGCAAGGCGGGCACGGCGCTTGTGGATTTGCTCGCGTATCCGGCCGCTTCCGCCGCTGCCGTGGAGGCGCTGGTGGGCGACGTGGTCGTGTGCGACACGCGCGATCAAGCCTTTGCCGCCCACGCCGCAGATACACAAGGGCTCACGTTCGTTTCGCGCGATGGGTGCATGGTGAGCGGCCAAGGTCGTGTGAAGCTGTTCGGGAAGGCCGCCGATGCGTCGGAAGGCGTGCTTGCCCGCGAACGCCGTTTAGCGGAACTGGGAACGCTGCGCGCGCAGCTCGAAGCCGATCTTGCGAGCGCCGATCGAAACATGAAGGCGGCTGACGAAGCGTATCAAGCGGCTCAAGCGGCAAGCTTGAAGGCCGGTGAAGAGGTTGCGAGCGCTCGTGGCAAAGCCCAGTCGCTTGCCGCCGATGCCGAACGCGCCGCAACTCAGCTTGCGCGCATTGCGCAGGAAGCCGAAGATATCGAGAACAAGCACGAGGAAGCGCGTAAAGCCGTGGCGAATCTGCAGCCGACGGTCGATGCGGTAACGGCGGAAATCGCCCAGCTCGAAGAAGAGCGCGCCCGTGCCAAGGATCGTCATAAGGCAGCGGAAGACCAGGTGATTCCGTTGCGCACCAAAGCGGGCAAGCTCGCCGAGGCGCACACGAACGCCAAGCTCGAGGCCACGCGCCTTACCGAGCGCAAAACCTATGCCGAGCGCATGCTGCAAACGCGCGAGCGCGAGATCGGCGCGTTCAAGGATTCCATTGCGGAATCGCGCAAGACCATCTATGTGAAGCACGTGGCTCAGCAGCGCACCGAACCGCTTCTTATCGTACTCGAGGATCTTTCCCGCACGTTGCGGGCGCGCATCCGCCTTATCGAGGATGCCGTTTTGGATTCGCAGAATTCCACGAGCGACGTGCACGCCAAGGCTGCTCAAGCGCGCGAGGAAGAACGCGCCGCACGCGATGATTTCGACAAGGCGAGCTCTGCCGTGTCGGAAGCGCGCATCGCTAAGAGCCGCTTGGAAATCCAGGTGGAAACGGCCGTGAAGGTTATCGTCGAGGACTGCGGCACGCCCATCGATGTGGCGCAAACGCTCCCGGCGCTCGAGGATCGCGCGTCGGCCGAAGACGCCGCTTTCAAGCTGGAGCGCCGTATCAAGAACATGGGCGTTATCAACCCCGATGCCGCGCAGGAATACGAGGCGCTGAAGAAGCGCTACGACTTCTTTGCCGTGCAGGTGGCGGACATGGAAGACGCCCGCAAGTCGCTGGCGCAGATCGTGCGCATCATCGACGCGCGCATGAAGGATGATTTCGTCAACACCTTCAACTTGGTGAACGAAAACTTCAAGGAAACGTTCTCGCGCTTGTTCCCCGGCGGGCAGGCAGAACTCGTTTTGCTCGACCCCGACAACATCGATGCGTCGGGCATCGAAGTGAAGGCTCAGCCGCGCGGCAAGCGCATCACCAAGATGTCGCTGCTTTCGGGCGGTGAAAAGTCGCTTACCGCCATCGCGCTTTTGTTTGCGATTTATCGCGTTCGTTCCACGCCGTTTTACATTCTCGACGAGGTCGAGGCCGCGCTCGACGACACCAACCTGCGTCGCTTGATCGCCTATGTGAACGCTCTGCGCGATTCCACGCAGCTGTTGATGATCACGCATCAGCGCCGTACGATGGAAACGGCCGACGTGTTGTTCGGCGTGTCCATGCAGGACGGCGTCACCAAGGTAGTTAGCCAGAAGCTCGAGCATGCGCTCGAACATGCCGAATAGGAGAAACATGGCCTTCTTCAGCAAAATCAAGGAAAGCCTTACCCGATCGCGCGAAAAGATCAAGGAGCAGATGAATGTGATCTTGGACCGCGGCCCCGAGGTCGATGACGAGTTCTGGGAAGGGTTGGAAGAAGTTCTGATCTTGTCCGACTTAGGCGGGCGCGCCGCGATGGACATCGTGGAAGATTTGCAGGATAAGGCGACGCGCAAGGGCTTGCCCGATGCGTATGCCGTGCTCGATTTGCTCAACGAAACCATCGCCGAGCAGTTCGTGGAAGATAATCGCGACATTCTGTACGGCGAATCTTCCTGCGTTTTGTTCGTTGGCGTTAACGGTTCGGGCAAGACGACCACGGTGGGCAAACTAGCCAAAGAAGGCCACGACAACGGCCGCACCGTGATTCTGGGCAGCGCCGATACGTTCCGCGCGGCTGCGATCGAGCAGCTGGAAGTGTGGTCGCAGCGCGCCGATGTGGAAATGGTCGCGCGCGAGCGCGGCAGCGACCCGGCGAGCGTGTGCTACGAAACGATCGAGCGCGCTGAGGCGATTGATGCCGATCTGGTGCTCATCGACACGGCTGGGCGCTTGCATACGTCGAACGACTTGATGCGCGAGCTGCAAAAAGTGGTGAGCGTGGTGCGCAAGCGGTCGAAGCTGCCGGTGTACACCGTTATCGTGATCGATGCCACTACCGGCCAAAACGGCCTGTCGCAAGCGCGCGAGTTCAACAAGGCGCTCGATTTGGACGGCGTTATCGTCACCAAGCTCGACGGGTCGGCCAAGGGCGGCATCGCGCTTGCCATCTCTAAGGAGCTCGAGCTTCCCATTCTGAAGCTGGGAACGGGCGAGGGGCTCGACGATCTGCGCGATTTCGACGCGAACGAATACGCATCTGGCTTGGTGGGCGATTATGCCCGCGGCGGCAGCGATTCGGATGACGACGAGTGGGCCGCAGATGATGAGGCCGAGGAAGCGGCTGAGGTTGAGGAAGCGTCCGAGACCGAAGAAGAGCTCGAGGTCGAAGCTGAGGAAGAACCTGAGGCTGAGGTCGAAGATGAGCCCGAGCCTGCTATCGAGTCTGCGGAAGAGGAAGATGATTTCGGCGTAGATGGCGATTGGGAAGAAATCGACTACGAGGATGAGTTCGACGACGCGGTTGCACCTGTGGCCGAGCCCGAACCCGAGTCCGAGTCGGAGCCCGAGCCCGAACCTGAGCCTGAACCTGAGCCCGAGCCTGAGCCCGAAACGGAATTTGAACCCGAACCGGAACCCGCGTCCGAACCGGAAGAGGAATCCGTGCCTGAATCCGAAGAAGACGGCGACGACAGCGAAGACGTCGAAGACAACAACGACGATGACGATGCAGAAGAGGAAAAGGAATCGTTCGGCTCTAAGCTGAAGTGGTTCTTCCTCGGTCAATAGCATAGGGAGAAACCAAACATGTTCGAAAGCTTATCAGATCGCTTACAGGGAGTTTTCTCGGGCCTGCGCGGCAAGGGCCGCCTGACCGAAAACGACATCAACGATGCCATGCGCGAAATCCGCATGGCGCTGCTCGAAGCCGACGTCAACTTCCGTGTGGTCAAGAAGTTCACGAAGGAAGCAACCGCGCGCTGTATGACGGCCGAGGTGCTCGATTCGCTGACGCCTGCCCAAAACGTTATCAAGATCGTGCTCGACGAGCTCACCGTTTTGCTCGGCGAAAGCGATGCGAAGCTGGAACTGCGCCAAAACCGCGTTCCCAACGTGATCATGCTCGTGGGCCTTCAGGGTTCTGGTAAAACGACGGCCGCATCGAAGCTCGCGTACCTGCTGAAGGGCGAAAAGCACAACCCGCTGCTCATCGCGTGCGACGTGTACCGCCCTGCAGCAGCCGATCAGCTGCAAACGCTGGGCGATCAGATCGGCGTGAAAGTGTATCGCGGCGAAGGTAAGGACCCGGTCAAGATCGCGCAAGAGGGCATCCAGGTAGCAATCGATTCGCTCAAAGACGTGGTCATCGTCGACACGGCAGGCCGCATGGAAGTCGATGAGACCATGATGCAGGAAGCCGAGAACATCAAGGCCGCGATCGATCCCGACCAGATTCTGATGGTCGTCGACGCCATGACCGGCCAGGATGTCGTCAACGTTGCCAAGGCGTTCGCCGAGCGCGTTGATTTCGACGGCGTGATCATGTCGAAGATGGACGGCGACGCCCGTGGCGGCGGCGCTCTTTCGATTCGCGAGGTGACGGGCAAGCCCATCAAGTTCATCTCCTCGGGCGAGAAGCCCGATTCGTTGGAAGCCTTCCACCCTGACCGCATGGCCAAGCGCATCCTCGGCATGGGCGACATGATCAGCCTCATCGAAAGCGCTGTGAAAGTGCAGCAGCAGGAAGAAGAGGCCGAGGTTGCCGAGCGCATTGCAAAGTCCGATCTGAACCTGAACGACTTCATCGACATGAACCGCCAGATTCACAAGATGGGCGGCATCGGCAAGCTGGTGAGCGCGCTTCCCGGCGGCGATAAGATGATGGCGTCGGGCAAGGTTGACGACGGCATTCTCGATCATATGGAAGTCATCATTGGTTCGATGACCAAGGCCGAGCGCGAAAAGCCCGACCTGATCAACGGAAGCCGTCGCGCGCGCATCGCTAAGGGCGCGGGCGTTTCCGTGCAGGAAGTCAATCAGGTGATGAAGCGCTTCACCGATGCCCGCAAGATGGTGCGCAAGACCATGGCGAACGTTGATCTGGACGCCGGTCGTCGCGGCAAGAAGGGCAAGAAGGGGAAGAAGGGCAGCGCCAAACGCGGTGCCATGCGCGGCTTGCGCGGCATTCCCGGCATGGGCGGCATGAGCATGGAGGACATCAAGCGCATTGGCGAGATGATGGACAAGTAAGGTTCCCGTTGTGAATTTTTAGGGCAGGAAGTGCGCCGTCGCCTGTTCAGTTTATGCGCTTCTTTACAATTAACGGGATTTCGCTTGCATGGACAGAAGTTGTTTTATATCATTAACAGCTGCTGTTTTCGCATAAATTTTGATGCGTCTACAGGCGCATCTGAAGTAGTAGGAAAGTTGAAGGAGTCATTTAATGGCAGTCAAAATTCGTCTTGCCCGTCATGGTGCAAAGAAGCGTCCGTACTATCGCGTGGTAGTTGCTGATTCTCGCGCTCGTCGCGATGGTCGTTTCATCGAAGAGGTTGGTCGCTACAATCCTTGCTCCACCCCTAAGTTCGTGCAGTTCGACCGCGAGCGCGTTGATTACTGGATCAAGTGCGGCGCCCAGCCCACCGACACCGTTGCGCGTTTGCTGAAGAGCACCGAAGAAAACGCCTAAGAATTATGGCTGAACAAGCACAGGAAATCGCCGGGCTCGTCGATTGCGTGGTTCGCCCGCTCGTTGAGTTCGAAGAAGACCTTGAGGTTACCTCGCGCGTTCTCGATGACGGCACCATCATGGTGGAAATCTCCTCGAACGAGGCTGATACCGGCAAGATCATCGGTCGTCAGGGTCGCGTTATCAAGGCTATCCGCACGCTTGCACGTGCCGCCGCTTCGCGCAGCGATGCTCGCGTGGAAGTCGAGATCCTCGATTAAATGCGCGCTTGGAAGGATGTGGCCTATCTGGCCAAACCCAAGAATCTTGATGGAGGGTTCGTCGTGAATGCTACGGCGGGCCTTCCTTTTTTGATTGAAGTCGGCGATGAGCTGGCTTTGGTACCGCCGCGCATCGATTTGCCGCGTCGCGTTCACGTGCGTGCGTGCGATGTGATCGATGACGCGCGCGGGTATGTATGGTTTTCGGAGGTTACCGATGCCGCGAGCGCGAAAGCCTTGGTGGGTTGCCATTGCTTGATGTCGGCCAGCCTTATCGACGAGGAAGCCTTTGAGCAGCCGTCCGACTTGTGGGCCGGCTGGACGGTGGAGGATGAATCCCTGGGCTTGCTTGGATCGGTGATCGAGATTATCGACAACGGCCCGCAAAGCTTGCTTTCGGTTGAACGGGCGACAGCTGTTGATGATGGCGCGATAGCCGATTCTGAAGTCGGCTCCTCCGACCCGCTTTTGATACCGCTCGTTGATGAATTCATCGTCGACGTCGACGTGGATGCCCGGCGCATCAGCGTGAGCATTCCCGCGGGTCTTCTGGATTTGTAGGAGGCCGCGCATGATCATCGAAACCTTATCCACGTTTCCGCATATGTACGACTCCGTTATGGGGTCGTCGATGATGAAGATTGCCCAGGAAAAAGGCATTCTCCAGTTCATGGCGTACGATTTGCGCGATTGGACGCATGATCGGCATCGCACCACCGATGATTCTCCCTTCGGCGGAGGCGATGGCCTCGTTATGAAGTGCGAGCCGATTTACGAGGCGTATCGCCAGATTGCGGGCATCGAAGCGGTTGGCGCTCACGATACGGAAAGCGACCAGCCTAAAACCGGTCCTGCTCCCGCATACACGCAGGCGGCGCGCCCGAAAGTGGTGTTTCTCGCTCCGACGGGCACGCCCTTCAACGACGACCTTGCGAACACGCTGGCCACCGAGGATCGCCTGCTGTTCATTTGCGGGCATTATGAGGGCATCGATGAGCGCGCCCTCGATTTGGCCGATTACACGCTGAGCTTGGGCGATTACGTTCTCACGAGCGGGGAATTGGCCTCGATGGTCGTGATCGATGCCGTGGTGCGCAAGCTCGATGGCGTGCTCGGCGCAACGGAGGGCGCCGCCCATGAAAGCTTTGCGGAAGGGCTTCTCGAACATCCGCAGTACACGCGTCCGCGCGATTTCGAAGGCAAGGGCGTGCCGGATGTTCTGCTTTCGGGCGATCACGCGAAAATCGCCGCGTGGAAGCGCGAGCAGTCGTTGATCCGCACCGCAAAAGCGCGCCCCGATTTGCTTGAATCTGCGGGACTTTCTGCCGCTGATTGGGAATTTCTGAAGACTCACGGCTGCGAATAGGTGTGCACGCCTGCAAGCGGTATCATGAATCCATCTGTGACCATGCTTTTGAAAGGTGGATGTTCGCATGGATTCTGGGCAGCATGCCGAAGAGAAAAAGCCGAAGGCACTGCGCGCGATAATCAGCATCGTTATCATGATCGTCGCCGTGTTGGTGCTTTCAGTGGCGTTGCGCACGTTCGTGTTCCAACCCTACCAGGTTCCGTCGAGTTCCATGGAAACCACCATCATGACCGACGACATGCTGTTCTCCGAAAAGGTGAGCTATTACTTCCGCCAGCCCGAGCAGGGCGATATCGTCACCTTCGATGACCCGATCGTTCCCTCGCGCACGCTGGTGAAGCGCGTTATCGCCGTGGGCGGCCAGACGGTCAATCTGGTGGATGGCAAGGTCGTGGTCGACGGCATCGAGCTTGATGAGCCGTACACGAACGGCAAGGAATCGTATCCGCTTTCCTCCCAAGCTTCGGGCGTGACGGTCAAGTTCCCGTACACCGTGCCTGAGGGCTACATTTGGGTGATGGGCGACAACCGCACCAATTCGCAGGATTCGCGTTATTTCGGCGCCATTCCCGTTTCTTCGGTGACGGGTCACGCGGCGCTTATCTATTGGCCTCTGAATCATTTCGGCGGAATCTAGACCGCTTATCGGCAAAGAAAGGCAAGCATATATGACAATCGAAGATCAGACGGGCGCGCAGTCGCTGCCGCCAACGTTTCAGGACGTGATCATGCGCCTGCAGGCGTACTGGGCCAAGCAGGGTTGCGTTATCCTGCAGCCTTACGACAACGAGGTGGGCGCGGGCACCAACGCCCCGGCAACCACGTTGCGCGCGCTCGGTCCCGACACGTGGCGCACGGCGTATGTGCAGGGGTGCCGTCGTCCGGCGGACGGGCGCTATGGCGAAAACCCCAACCGTTTGCAGTTCTATTACCAATTCCAGGTGCTGATGAAGCCCTCGCCGGAAAACGTGCAGGACTTGTATCTGGGCTCGCTTGCCGCAATCGGCATCGATCCGAACAAGCATGATGTGCGCTTCGTGGAAGACGACTGGGAAAGCCCCACGCTCGGCGCCTGGGGTTTGGGCTGGGAAGTCTGGATCGACGGCATGGAAGTGACCCAGTTCACGTATTTCCAGCAGGTGGGCGGCTTCGAATGCTCGCCGGTTCCCTCCGAAATCGCGTATGGCCTTGAGCGCTTGACCATGTTCGTGCAGGGCGTTGACAACGTGTACGACATCGTGTGGAGCCGCGGTGAGGACGGCGTCACTTTCACGTATGGCGATGTGTATCTGGAAAACGAGAAGCAGTATTCGAAGTTCAACTTCGAAGTGGCCGACACCGATTTTCTGTTCCAGGAATTCGCCGATCGCGAGCGCGAATGCAAGCGCACGCTGCGCGCGAATCTGCCGCTGCCGGCATATGACAGCGTGCTCAAGTGCTGCCACACGTTCAATCTGCTCGACGCGCGCGGCGTTATCAGCGCAACGGAGCGCATGCATTACATTCTGCGCGTGCGCACGCTTGCCAAGGCGTGCTGCGCCAGTTACATGAAGAACGTGGTCGGCATGGATGTTGAGGTTGAGGGCATCGAAGACGAGGAGTCCGCAGATGAGTAATGCAGAAACGCTTGCCTTCGAGATAGGCGTAGAGGAAATTCCCGCGTTCGATCTGAAGAACGCAACCGTTCAGCTGGAAAAGATGATGCCCGAAGCGCTCGATGGCCTGGGCATTCCGCACGGTGAGGTGCGCATTTATTCCGCACCGCGCCGCCTGATCGCCATCGTGGACGCTGTTGCCACGCAGACGGAGGCGATCGACGAGGTGTTCCGCGGTCCTTCTGCGAAGATCGCGTTTGATGAGGACGGCAACCCCACCAAGGCCGCGATCGGTTTTGCCCGCGGCAAGGGCTTGGGCGTGGAAGCGCTCGAGCGCCGCGATGAAAACGGCACGGAATACGTGTTCGCCACGCGCCATATCGATGCTCAGGATGTGGCGGGGCTTTTGCCCGATGCCTTGCGCGGGATCATCGAGAAGCTCGCTTGGCCGCGCAGCATGCGCTGGAACGTGCATCGCGAGCTGTTCGTGCGCCCCATTCGTTGGATTGTGGCCCTGCTAGGCGATGAAATCGTTCCCGTTGAGTATTCCACCATCAAGGCCGACAAGTACACGTGGGGTCACCGCGTGCTGGCTCCGGGCAAGCATTTCGTGGAGAACGCCGATGCTCTTTTGAGCGTGGTCGAAGCCGCTTATGTGGTGAAGAGCCAAGCTGAGCGCGAGCAGGTTATCCGCACCGGCGTGGCCGCTGTTGAGGCTGCCACCGGCTATGTCGCAGAGCTTCCCGCGAAAACGCTCACCGAGGTTATCAACTTGGCCGAATATCCCACGGTGATGGTGGGCACGTTCGCGGAGGAATTCCTGAAGGTGCCCGAGGAAATCATCGTTGACGCCATGCTGATGCATCAGCGTTATTTCCCGCTGTACACGGCCGACGATCACAAGCTCACGAACAAGTTCATCATCGTTTCCAACGGCGATCCGGCGTGCGAGGCCGCAATCGTCGACGGCAACGAGCGTGTGGTCGCCGCGCGCCTGTACGACGCGAAGTTCTTCTACGACGAGGATCTTAAGAAGCCGCTCGAGGCCTACGTTGATCAGCTTGATCAGGTTGTGTTCCAGGAAAAGCTCGGCACCGTGCGCGCAAAGACCGACCGCGTGACCGCTCTCGCGGAAAAGATCGCGCAGGCTGCGGGCCTTGCCGGCCAGGATGCCGAAGACGCCAAGCGCGCGGCATACCTTGCCAAGGCCGACTTGGTCACCAATGCCGTTATCGAGTTCACCAGCGTGCAGGGCGTTATGGGTTCGTATTATGCCAAGGCGGCAGGGGAGACCGACCAGGTTGCCCAGGCGATCGCCGACCATTACCGTCCGCGTTTCTCAGGCGACAATCCGCCCGCGAGCGCCGTGGGCCAGGTTGTTGCCATGGCCGACAAACTCGACACCATCTGCGGCATGTTCGCCATCAACCAGGGCCCGACGGGCACGTCTGACCCGTTCGCTCTGCGCCGCAGCGCTATCGGCATCGTCGCGATTCTCGAAAAACTCGAATCCGTATCGCTGATCGATGCGATCGATGCCGCGCTCGACATCCTCGCTGCTTCGGGTATCGATTTCGATAAGGCCGAAACCAAGGCCGCGGTGAAGGACTTCTTCATCACGCGCACCAAGGTTATGGTCAAGGACGCCGGAAACGGCATCGACGCGATCGATGCGGTTATGGCCGCAGGCGTTATCGAGCCTATGCAGTTGGTAGCGCGCGTAAAGGCGCTTGAAACCGCCCGCACGGAGCGCCCCGAGGATTTCGAAGATTTGGCCATCGCCTATGCGCGCGCGAACAATCTGCGCGACGCAGCTATGGGCACCGATGTCGACGCGTCGCTGTTGGTGCCGGTGGAGCAGGATTTGGCCGCGGCCATCGATACCGCGCAAAGCCAGGTTGCCGATGCGCTTGGCAAGGACGACTTCGCAAGCGCCCTGCAGAGCCTGGCGGCCCTGCGCGCGCCGATCGATGCGTTCTTCGACCAAGTGAAGGTTATGGATGACGACGCTGCTTTGCGTGAAAACCGCCTGAAGCTGCTCAACAGCTTCGTGGCCGTGTTCGCTCAGGTTGCCGACTTCGGGAAGATGGCCAAGGCGGGCAAGTAACATGCCGGGCTTCATTTCCGCTCAAAACCACACGTCGCTGCCCACTATTCACGTGATCAGCGACTCTATGGGCTTAACTGCTGAAACGGTCGCGCGCGCCGCGGCCGTTCAGTTCGGCGTTTCCAACCCGTGTATCGAGGTGCTTTCCAAGGTGAAGCGCCCCGAAGAGCTGCTCGATTGGCTGGAAAAGCACACGAAAACGCACGTGGAAGCGCTCGGCAACAACACGCTGCTCGTGTTTTACTCGCTCGTCGATGCAAAGCTTTCTGCCGCGATGCGCCAGTATGCGGAAGTGCACGAGAACATAATCGCCGTCGACATCCTCACGCCGGCGGTGTCTGCGATTTCGAAGGCGTCGGGGCAGGCCCCTACGAACACGCCGGGCTTGCAGTACGGTTTGAATTCGGATTACTTCAAGCGCATCGAAGCCGTCGAATTTACGATTGCGCATGACGACGGCAATCGCCCCGACGAGCTCACCCAGGCCGATATCGTGCTGGCAGGCGTTTCGCGCACGTCGAAAACGCCACTTTCCATCTATTTGTCGCAGATGGGCTACAAGGTGTCGAATGTGCCGCTTGATTTGGTAACCGACCCGCCCAAGGAGCTGTTCGACGTTGACACGCGCCGCTTGTTCGGCCTGATGACCACGCCGGAAGTGCTCGTGGACATTCGCAAGCGCCGCATCGCCAAAGCAGCCGGTGGCCTGCAGATGGAATACGCCGATTACGAATACGTGTATCGCGATCTGGAAAAGGCGCGCAAGCTGATGCGCCAGCTCGGGTGCATCATCATTCACACGGAAGGTCGCGCGGTAGAGGAAACGTCGCAGGAAATCCTTCGCTATTACGAGCGCGCGTTTCCGCCTACGTAATCAAGCTTTCGAGCGTTATTCCGACAACGGCAGGGTGGCGCGGAAGGTGGTCCCTTCCGTCACGCTGCTTTGCACGGTGATGTCGCCGTTGTGGGCGCGTGCGGTTTCACGCGCGATGGCCAATCCGAGCCCGAATCCGCCGGTGCCGCTCGTGCGCGCCTTGTCGGTGCGGTAGAAGCGGTCGAAGATGTGGGGAAGGTCTTCTTGGGCGATCGTCTGGCCGGTGTTGGTGACGGTAAGCACCGCGTTCGATCCGATTTTCGCGAGCGCCACGCGCACGGTTCCGCCGACTTCGACGTACTTGGTCGCGTTTTCGATCAGCGTCGAGGCCATCTTCGAAAGCTTTTGCGCATCGCCCGCTACGGTGACGTTTTCGGCGATGTCGGTTTCCAAGTCGAAACCGCGCTCGAACGCCACAGATTCGAACTGCAGCGCGATGCCTTCGACGATTTCTGCCAGATTCACCGGGTCGTGCGCGATCATCTGCTTGGATTCCACGTGGGCAAGCTCGAGCATCTCGTTCACGAGGCTCTGCATGTTTTCCGCTTCTATCTGGGTGCTCTCGATCCACTGGCTCTGGCTTGCCACTGAATCTTGCGGATGCTTAAGCAGGATACTGGAATTCGCGAGCACGACGGTGAGCGGGGTTTTCAGTTCGTGCGAAGCGTCCGTTACGAACTGCTTCTGGGCATCCCAGGCGTCTTTTACCGGCTTGAGGGCCCATTTGGAGAAGAACAGGCTGAGCACGAAGAACGCGAGCAGCATGATCACGCCCGCGACAACGAGCAAGAGCACCTGGCTTTGCCACGCGTCGGTGGAAGACGAGTCGGCAAATGCGACGTAGGTGACGCCGTTCACTTCCTTTTTGAAGTAGTGGAGCCCTGCGCTGGTAAGCTCGCCTGCGCCGGCGGAGAGGCTGGAAACGGTGCCGCTTGCAAGCGCGAGCACTTCATCGGACAGCATGGCCGTGGTAGTTTCCGGCACGGCAACGAGCGTCTCGTTTACCTGGTAATACACCGCTAGGGGAATCAAATCGCCCGAGCTTTGCCTGCCGCCGCCGATCTGTGGGGCGTTGAATTCGGAATTGGTGCCTTGGCGGCCGTTGGCGTTAGCGTTAGCAGCGTTTTCGCCGTTCGCGGCATTGTCGTTGTCTGCGGGATTTTCCGTCGAATCATTGTCGGAGGAATTCGGCGCGACGAGAGTATCGAGTTTGACGTCGGACCCTTGTTTGCCGTCCCTGCCGTCCCCGAGATCGCCGAATCCCGGGTTCGACTCTATGCGCGTGCCGCTGCGGTCGATGGCCGATTCAAGAGCCGTATGCACCGCGCTCATGCTGTTCTGATACGACGTGTAGCCGATTGCTGCAAAAATGATCACCAAGACCACGGCGATCATGGTCATGTTGATGGCGATGAATTTTATGCGCAGCTGCTTTAGCACGCCCTGGCTCCTAACACGTAAGGCGGTAACCCACCTTGCGCACCGTTTCGATTTGAGTGGCAGACCCTAAGAACTTGAACTTCTTACGTAAGAAGGAAATATACGCTTCCACGTTGTTGTCCGCCGCGCTCGATTCGATACCCCACACTTTGTCGATAAGCGTGTCCTTCGAAACGATCGCGCCCCGGTTGGTGATGAGGATGTTCGCGATGCTGAATTCCTTGAAGCTCAGCGTGATGGATTTTTCGCCGCAGGATAAGTCGTGGCTTTCCAGGTTGAGCTTTAAATCGCCGTATTCGACGGATTCGAACACTACTTGGCCCTGGCGACGCGTGAGGGCGCGCAGGTGAGCGAGCAGCTCGGCAGGGGAGAAGGGCTTGGTCATATAGTCGTCTGCACCCGAATCGAGCCCGATGATCTTATCGGAGATCTCGCTTTTCGCGGTTAGCAGCAACACCGGTGTGGAAATGTTGGCGCGACGCAGGTCGGCGACCACATCCAACCCGTTTTTCTTCGGGAGCATCACATCTAAGATGATGACGTCGTAAATGCCGGAAAGCGCCCAGTCGAGGCCGCTTTGGCCGTCATGGACCATGTCGGTTTGATACCCGTTTTCTTCTAATATCTTGCTTAGCGCTTGCGCCAGGCGCACATCGTCTTCCACGATCAAAAGCTGCATGACGAACCTTTCTTTGCGGGCATGCCGTGTTTTCACTCATTCTACCTGCATGTCTGAAAGGATTCTTAAACGATTCGGCCTTTTAAGAGAGGTTTCAGGATACGCCAATAAGATGGGTGCCAGATTGATGCGAATCGAGGTGAATCATGACAACTTACACGGAAACGTTCAAGCGCAAGGAAATCAAATATCGCATTAACGCAGAACAATATGAACGCATCAAGCAGGGCCTGGCGGCTTACATGGAAGTCGATGATTACGGCGCTACGAAGATCGAGAGCCTGTATTACGACACGCCGGCGCGCGCCATTATCGAGCGCTCGCTGGAAAAGCCCTATTACAAGGAAAAGCTGCGCGTGCGCAAATATGTGGGCGACGGAACGGGCATGATGTACGTCGAACTTAAAAAGAAGGTCAACGGCATCGTGTACAAGCGCCGCGTGCAGATGCCCGCTTCTGCGGCAGGTGCGTATATGGCCGGCGAAACCTACGAGCGCGCGATGATCGACGCGCTGGGCAAAACGCCGGAAACCATGGAAAAGCTTGCGGAAAAGCGCCAGATCGCCCGCGAGATCGATGCGTTCAAAACACGCTATCCGGGTTTGCGCGAATCGATGGTCATCGGCGTTGTGCGCACAGCCTGGAGGGCGAAGGCAGACTGCGCAGAGGCCGATAACCTGCGCATCACGTTCGACGAAAACCCGTGCTATATCGACATGATGGCGGGAACGCCCGGCTACGACCAGAAGGCTCCGCGCACCGGCAGGCTCATCAACCCCGGCGAGGCCATCATGGAAATCAAATGCCTGGGGGCGTACCCCTTGTGGCTTGTGCATCTGCTCACCGAATGCCAGGTGTACCCCACGTCGTTTTCCAAGTACGGCGAGGCGTATCGCATCTGCACGGGAACGAAGAAAAGCATCGAAGAGAAGCAACCCAACATCGATCGGGCGATTGCCTAGCGGCACGCTCGGTTGCGCAACCGTTATTTGCAATAGAAAGGAACCATCGTGTACGACTTGATTTTTGGATCGGCTTTGGGCGTGTCGTCGACCGCCAGCGAGATTTCTGCAGCGGGCTTTCTCGCCTGCACCATCGCGTCCATCATTTTGGGCTTGGCCTGCGCTTTCGTGTACATGTACAAGCATAATTACTCAAAGAATTTCGTGGTAACGCTTGCCCTGATGCCCGTTATCGTTCAAGTGGTGATTCTGCTGGTGAACGGCAACATCGGTGCCGGCGTTGCCGTGATGGGCGTGTTCAACCTGGTGCGCTTCCGCTCCATTCCCGGCACCGCGAAGGATATCGGCAGCGTGTTCTTGGCGATGGCGATCGGCCTTGCAACGGGCATGGGCTACATCGGCCTGGGCGTGATTCTGACCATCGTGGTTGCGATCTTCAACATCGTTTACGTGACGATGGGCTTGGGTGCGCGCCCGCAGGCGAACAAGCTTCTGAAGATCACGGTTCCCGAGGACTTGGAATTCGAGGGCGTGTTCGACCGCGTGCTCGCCAAGTACGCCACGCGTTATGAGCTTGCGAGCGTTTCCACTTCGAACATGGGAAGCCTCTACCAGCTTGAATATCACATTTGCCTGGAGCAGACGGGTACGGAAAAGCGCATGATCGACGAGCTGCGCTGCCTGAACGGCAACCTCAAGATCACGCTCGGCCTGATGCCCACGACGAAGGAGTCGCTGTAATGACTGATAAAACCTCTCGATTCAATGCGGTGGCGCGCGCACTATCTCGCGCCGGCAAGAAAGTAGCCGTTGTTGCTTTGTCCGGTTGCGTGATCTTCGCTTTATCCGGCTGCGGGGCACAGCAGAGCACGCAAAGCTCGAGCAGTTCCTCTTCGAGCGCCGCGGCCGCAACCGCCACCACGGTCACGTCGAGCGCGGAAATCGACGAATCGCCCTACGACCTCGACTACACCGACCGCGATAGCGACCCGTCTTACGACGCGTCTTCGGCCGTGACCATCACGCTTGCCGATACGACCGCGACTGCGAGCGGATCGGGCGTCACCGTCGACGGCTCCACCGTCACCATCACCGCTGCGGGTACGTACGTGGTATCGGGCGCGCTTTCCGATGGCCAGATCGTGGTCGACGCGGGCGACGACGACAAGGTGCAAGTCGTGCTTGACGGTGCGTCGATCAACAACGACGACGGCGCTGCGATGTACGTGAAGAACGCCGACAAGTGCTTTATCACGCTGGCGGCCGATTCGGTGAACACGCTTTCCGATGGTGACACCTACACGTTCGACGGCGATGAGACCGAACCGGATGCGGTGTTGTTCAGCAAGGCGGATCTGACGCTGCAGGGGTCGGGCACCCTTATCGTGAACGCGACCTACAACGACGGCATCAAGTCGAAGGATGACCTGGTTATCACGGGCGGCAACTACGCCGTTACGGCGACGGGCGACGGCATCGTGGGCAAGGATTGCGTGAAGGTGAAAGACGGCACCATTAGCGTTGATGCCGGAAACGACGGCGTGAAGTCGTCTAACGATTCGGATTCCTCGCGCGGGTTCATCACCATCGACGGCGGCGTGCTCGACATCGATGCGGCCGACAAGGGCTTCAACGCGGTTACATATTTGCGCGTGATGGCGGGCGATGTGACCGTGACCGCGAAGGACGACGCGCTGCATAGCGAAGGATACTTGCGCATTGCCGACGGCACGTTGAATCTCGCGGCAGGCGATGACGGCGTTCATACCGAATACACCCTGCGCGTGGAAGGCGGTACGACGAAGGTGTCCACGTCGACCGAGGGCCTTGAAGGCGAAGTAATCTATATTGGCGGCGGTACGAACTATATCGTGGCGACCGATGATGGCCTGAACGCGTCGTCTCCCGGATCGAGCACGCAGGATACGCCCGGCATGGCCAAAGAAGACAACCATCGCTTCGGCGGTTCGCAATCAGGCGATTCGAGCGCGTCAAGCAATTCGAGCACGACAAGCGCGGATGCCAGTGCGTCTGCGTCTACCGTGCAGGTCGCTGACGCGGCGCCTTCCGCTCCGAGCGGGAATACTCCCGGCGCCGGATCGGATGACGGTAACGCACCGAGCGGCAAACCCGGCAGCGACGGCGATGATGGCGACATGCCGAGCGAGAAACCGGATTCGGGCGACTCCGCGGGCGGCCAAGCTCCGAGTGGCAGCGGCGGGTCGAACGCCGGTAGCACTGGCGGTTCTGGCAGCGCCGGTAGCACTGGCGGCCAGGGCGGCGGCATGGGCGGCTTCGGCGGCGGCATGATGGACGTCGATTCCAATTGCCAGCTCATCATCGATGGCGGATACACCGTCGTTGAGGCGGGCGGCGACGGCCTCGACAGCAACGGCACGCTTACCGTGAACGGGGGAGTGACGCTTGTGAGCGGCCCCACCAACAGCGGTAACGGCGCGCTTGACTACGGCACCACCGCAACGGTGACCGGCGGCACGGTAATCGCCGTAGGCGCCGTCGGCATGGCCGAGGGCTTCACCGACGGCACGCAGGCGTTCGCGCTCGAGAATGCGAGCGGGTCGGCTGGCGACACGATTGCCATCACCGATTCGACTGGCAAGGTGATCGCGTCGTACACGCCCACGAAAACGTTCCAGAGCGTGGCGGTAACCGCGCCCGGTATGACGGACGGCTCGACGTATAACATCGTCATCGGCGGCACGGTTTCCGGTGCCGACGCCAACGGCTACGCTTCGTCCGGCACGGTGTCCGGCGGCTCTTCCACGAGCTTTACTGCTTCCACTACGGAAAACACCGGCATCGGCGCCGTAGGCACGTTCGGCGGTGGCCAGGGCGGCGGACAGGGCGGCGGTATGGGTGGCCGCGATGGATCCACCGGCGGCAAGCAGGGCGCTGGCAAGGGCGAGCAGTCCGCGTAATCGCTTCGCTTGCTGTACATGCTTATGGGAAGGGCTCGCTTCGTGCGGGCTCTTCTTATTTGTGAAGCCTTCGTGACGTTTGCTGGAATCGTGCGCCCTAAATTGCCGCTCGGCGTGCGATATGGGCGGTCTTACCGTGAAGAAGAATGCTCGTTTATCGATTTGCGTTACCATCGAAACGTTCATGTGCGCGGTTTTTATCGCCGCGCGCTTTATCAGATGCTCGCAATGAAGCGGACAGGCGATTACAAAGGAGAACAAAGTGGCTGAAGAAGTCAAGCGCGTCTATAAGTTTGGTAAAGACGCGGAGGGTAACAACGTTACCGAGGGCAACACCGACATGAAATACACGCTCGGCGGCAAGGGCGCAAACCTCGCCGAGATGGCCAACATCGGCCTGCCGGTGCCTCCCGGATTCACAATTTCGTGCCAGACCTGCATGGAATATTCCAATGCCGGCAACGTATGGCCCGAAGGCGCACTCGACACCATCTGGGAATATCGCGAGGACTTGGAACAGCGCATGGGCAAGAAGATCGGTGATGTGAACGATCCTCTGTTGGTTTCCGTTCGTTCCGGCGCACCGTTCTCCATGCCCGGCATGATGGACACCGTTTTGAACCTCGGCCTGAACGATCAATCTGTTCAGGGCCTTATCGCTCAGACCGAGAATCCTCGTTTCGCATGGGATTCCTACCGTCGCTTCATCCAGATGTTCTCCAACGTGGTTATGGGCATGGACGGCGACCTGTTCGAAAACGCCATCAACGCCATGAAGATCGAGAAGGGCGTCAAGGACGACACCGAACTCACCGCCGACGACTTGAAGGAGCTCGTTGAGGTGTTCAAGGGCATCTTCTCCGAGAACGCCGACACCGTCGCTCATCCCGAGCTTGTTGTGGACGGCGCTGCAGCCTTCCCGCAGGATCCGACCGCTCAGCTGAAATACGCCATCGAAGCCGTGTTCGGCAGCTGGGGCAACCCGCGCGCGGTTCTGTATCGCAAGCAGAACAAGATCTCCGACGATCTGGGCACCGCCGTTAACGTGCAGTGCATGGTGTTCGGCAACAAGGGTGAAACGTCCGCGACGGGCGTGGCCTTCACCCGCAATGCCGCCGACGGCACCAAGGAATACTACGGCGACTTCTTGGTAAACGCTCAGGGCGAGGACGTTGTTGCCGGCATCCGCAACACGTCGCCGATTTCCGAGCTGAAGGAAATCCCCGCATTGGCCGAAGCCGGTCAGCAGCTCGAGGACATCTTCGTGTTGCTGGAGGGCCACTTCCGCGACATGATGGACATCGAGTTCACCATCGAGCAGGGCAAGCTGTTCATGCTGCAGACGCGCGTGGGCAAGCGCACCGCTGCCGCCGCCCTCAAGATCGCCATCGATATGGAGTCCGAGGGTCTGATCAGCAAGGAAGAGGCCGTTCAGCGCGTTCAGCCCGATCAGCTCGATCAGCTGCTGCACCCGCAGTTCGACCGCAAGGCCAACTACGAAGTTCTCGCACGTGGCCTGAACGCCAGCCCCGGTGCTGCTGTGGGCGAAGTCGTGTTCTCCGCAGCCGACGCTGTTGCCGCCGTTGAGGAAGGCCGCAAGGTCGTGCTCGTGCGTTGGGAGACCAACCCCGACGACTTGGCCGGCATGATCGCCGCCGAGGGCATCCTCACCTCGCATGGTGGCAAGACGTCCCACGCGGCGGTTATCGCCCGCGGCATGGGTGCTCCGTGCGTGTGCGGCGTTGAGGCGCTCAAGATCGACGCCGACAAGAAGGAAGTCGTTGTTTCCGGCACCGATGTTGTTCTGCACGAGGGCGACGTCATCTCCATCGACGGCACCACGGGCATCGTGGTGAACGGCGCTGTTGATTTGGTTATGCCCGAGCTCACCGGCGACCTCGACACCATTCTGGAATGGGCCGACGAATTCCGCACCATGGGCGTGCGCGCTAACGCCGACAATCCCGAGGATGCTCAGCTTTCGCGCAATTTCGGCGCCGAGGGCATCGGCCTGTGCCGCACCGAGCATATGTTCTTGGGCGACCGCAAGCAGATCATCCAGACGTTCATCCTGAACGAGGATGAGGAAATCCGTCAGCAGGCAGCCGACCAGCTGTCCGAAGCTCAGACCGGCGACTTCTACGGCATGTTCAAGGCCATGGACGGCCTGCCCGTTATCGTGCGCTTGCTCGATCCGCCGCTGCACGAGTTCCTCGAGAGCCCGCGTGCGCTCGACGTCGAGATTGCTCGCATGGAAGCAACCGGCGCCGATGCGGCCGAGCTTGCCGCTAAGCGCGACCTGATGGCCAAGATCGACTCCTTCGCCGAGGCCAACCCCATGCTCGGCATGCGCGGCTGCCGCCTGTCCATCATGTACCCGATTCTCCCGGTTCTGCAGGTGCGCGCCATCGCCACTGCAGCCGCGATGCTCAAGAAGGAAGGCCTCGATCCGAAGCCCGAGGTTATGATCCCGCTCGTAAGCACCGTCAACGAGCTCGAGAAGCTTCGCGCCGTTGCCGAGGCCACCATCGCCGAGGTTGCCGAAGAGCAGGGCGTTGAACTCGACATCGAGATCGGCACCATGATCGAGCTTCCGCGTGCCGCTGTCACTGCTGACGAAATCGCCACGCAGGCCGACTTCTTCAGCTTCGGCACGAACGACCTCACGCAGACCACGTTCGGCTTCAGCCGCGACGACGTCGAGGGCGAATTTATCCCGACGTATCTGGCTGAGAAGCTTCTGCCGTACAACCCGTTCGCGACCATCGATCCGGGCGTTGCCAAGATGGTGAAGATGGGCGTCGAGCTGGGCAAGCAGGGCAACCCCGACTTGACCGTCGGCGTGTGCGGCGAACACGGCGGCGATCCGGATTCCATCCACACGTTCGCAGGCATCGGCCTTGACTACGTGTCTTGCTCGCCGTACCGCGTGCCGATCGCTCGCTTGGCTGCTGCTCAGGCTGCGCTTAAGCAGGCCTAATCGGCTAGCGAATCGCATCTATGAGGAAGGCCCGCTCGGTGTGAGCGGGCCTTCTTGCGTTTTGGGTTGTTTGTTGTGATCGCTGGTTGCGTGTTGGCGCCGCCGTTTTTAATCCCAGGTGTCCAGTTCGTCGTCATCGTCATCTTCGTGCCGATTGAATTCGGCAGCCTTGCCCGCCTTGCCCGAAGCGTGCGCGATTTCCGCGTTCATGATCAGCGAATTGAAGATGCAGCCCATGCTCTTTTCGCCTGCGAAGAATTCCGGATGCCATTGCACGCCCACGATGAAGCTGCGGTCGACCACCTCGATCGCCTCGATTAACCCGTCCGGGCCGTATGCCGTCGCGCGCAACAGCGGGGAGAGGTCGCGAATGCCTTGGTGATGCATCGAATTCGTGGCAAGCTCCTCGGTGTTCAGGATGTTGGAGAGCTTCGACTCGCGTACGATGTTCACGAAATGGGTGGGATGGCTGTAATCCTCATCCTGCTTGTGGATGACCTGGGCAAGCTTTCCGCAGGAGGCGTCGTTTTGCCCATCGCGTTCGCTGTCGTTGTCGTCATCTGCGCCGAACTGGTCGGCCAAATCAAGGTAGAGCGTTCCTCCGAAGAACACGTTGATCATCTGCATGCCGCGGCAAATGCCGAGCAGCGGAACATCGTATTTGTAGGCGTAACTGAGCACGAGCGCCTCGACCTCGTCGCGGTTGGGGGTGAGGTCGCCCGATTTGTGCGTGGGGTCGGTTTCGCCGTAGCGTTCGGGAGAGATGTCCTGGCCGCCCGAAAGCACGAAGCCGTCCATCAGGGGAAAGATCGACTCGTAGATTTCGGGGTTCGCGTTAAGCGGCAGCACAACGGGTGCACCGCCGGCGTCGGCGATGGCATCCACGTAGCGATTGGGCATGAGCAGCGAATCCTGATCGGACATCTGCGTGGGAACGATGCCGATGATGGGGCGGCGTCGCTCGTTTGCCGAATTGAATATCTGGTTGAAAATCATGTGCTGCCTTATCGGTCTTGCGGTCGGTTTTATCGTACCATGCACAAACGCAGTGCGGCCCCGCTTTTGCGCGAGACCGCACGTGAGGGCGGTAGTTAGATGTCGAACATCTCGCTGGAAAGATAGCGCTCGCCGGTGTCGGGGAGCAGCGCGACGATCGTTTTGCCGGCGTTTTCCGGGCGGCTGGCGACTTGCACGGCCGCGGCAAGGGCGGCACCGGAGGATATGCCCACGAGCAAGCCATCGGCAGCGGCGATTTCGCGGCCGTAAGCGAAAGCGTCTTCGTTTTCGATGGCGATGATTTCGTCGCAGATCTCCACGTCAAGCGTGTCGGGAACGAAGTTCGCGCCGATGCCCTGAATCTTGTGCCCGCCGGCGTGCCCTTCGGTGAGGAGCGGGGAAGAGGCGGGCTCGACGCCGATGATCTGCACGTTGGGATTCTGGGCTTTCAGGTAGCGGCCAACGCCGGTGATGGTCCCGCCGGTTCCGATGCCCGCAACGAAAATGTCCACGGTGCCTTCTGTTTGTTGCCAGATCTCGGGGCCGGTCGTTTCTTCGTGCGCTTTCGGGTTCGCCGGGTTCACGAACTGGCCCGCGATGATGGAATTCGGGTTTTCCGCGGCGATTTCTTCCGCCTTGGCAACGGCGCCAGCCATGCCGGTCGAGGCGTCCGTCAGGATCACTTCTGCGCCATAGGCCTTCATGAGCTTCACGCGTTCGATCGACATGCTCGCGGGCATGGTGATGACCACGCGATAGCCGCGCGCCGCGCCGAGCATGGCAAGGCCGATGCCGGTGTTTCCCGACGTCGGCTCGATGATCACGGTGTTGGTGTTCAATTTTCCAGTGGCCTCGGCGTCGTCGAGCATCGATTTCGCCACGCGATCTTTCGCCGATCCGCCGGGATTGTTGCGCTCGAGCTTGCCGAGCAGCGTGGCTTGTATGCCGTGGTTGCGCTCGAGGTTCGCAAGTTCGACGAGCGGGGTGTTGCCGATGATGTCGTTGATGGTTGCATAGGTGGGCATGATACGTTCCTTTCTGCGGGTTTTTAAAATCCTAGCATTACGCTAGGAATAACGCAAGCGGCATGCTTTAAAAACTCGGCATTGTAACAAGTGCTGATTTAAGGATAAAATCGCAGGTAGGAGGCCGATATGAAACTGGACATGACCAAATTGCCGAAAAGCGTGCATATAACGCGCGAGCAGGGAAGAACCGTCTTCGTCTACTTAGACGAGCGTCTGCTTCCCGGTGAAGTACGCATGGAAGAAACGACCGATTGGGCGCAGGTGATCGATGCGATCAAGACGCTTGCCGTGCGCGGCGCTCCGGCTATCGGGGTTGCTGGCGCGGCTGCTGTTGCGCTGTGGTGCGATGCGCAGGCGGCGAATGCGGGCGCGGTGCACGATGCGCGGGCTGACGTGGCGTATCGAACGGCGTTTGAGGAAGCGTGCGAGCTCATTGCGAGCGCGCGCCCGACGGCGGTGAATCTGCGTTGGGCGGTGTCAAACGTGCAAGCAGAACTTGCCCAGGCGCTCGATGCGGGCGCGGCGCTGAAGGATATCGCGCAAGCAGCCTTGGATTGCGCGGCGCGTATGGAGGAAGAAGACGAGCGCATCAACCGCGCAATCGGGTCTCATGGCGCGCAGCTTATAGCGGCCGATTCGACGATTCTCACGCACTGCAACGCGGGAAGTCTCGCCACGGCTTTTTACGGCACGGCGTTAGGCGTGGTGTATGCCGCTGCGGAGCAGGGCAAGATAGCGCGCGTGTATGCGGATGAGACGCGCCCGGTGGGGCAGGGTGCCCGCCTGACGGTGTGGGAGCTTTCCCGCGTGGGTATTCCCACGACGCTTATCTGCGACAACATGGCTGCTTCGGTGATGCGCGCGGGCAAGATAGACGCCGTTATCGTGGGGGCCGACCGCATTGCGAAGAACGGCGACACCGCCAACAAGATCGGAACGTACGGCGTGGCAGTTCTCGCGCATGAGCACGGCATTCCCTTCTACGTGGCCGCGCCGTTTTCGACGATCGATGCTTCTTTGGAAGATGGTTCCGGCATTCCCATCGAGCAGCGCGCGCTTGAAGAGGTGTTGCCTGCGCCCATCGATGGGGTAGATGTGTTCAACCCGGCTTTCGATGTGACGCCGGCGCGCTACATTGCGGGCATTATCACGGAGCGCGGGGTTTTCACGCCAGCGGAATTGCACGACTATCTTTCGGGCGAAAACGCGTAACGCGCTTGCTGCCTGCGGTTTCGGTGCGGCTGTTTGTGGGCGCCTATTCAAAGTGTGCAATCTGTCGAAATTGCATGCAAAGGGCTCGCTCGTTCCTATAATGAGTGGCTATGTCATTACGCGACGACATACAAGAGTCTCTTAAGAATGCGCTGCCCATCATGCTCGGCTACGTTGCGATTGGGATTCCCTGCGGGATCCTTTCCGCATCGGTCGGGCTTAATGCGCTGCAGGTGTTTTTGTTCTGCCTGCTGTTTTATTCCGGCGCCGGTCAGTTCATGATCCCTAACATGTGGATAGCGGGCGCTCCCATCGCGTCAATCGTGGCAAGCGTTTCCCTCGTGAACACGCGCCAGATGCTGTATTCGGCCTCGTTTGCTCCCTTTGCGCAGAAGGCGTCGAAGGTTCTGTCGTTTTTCTTCGCTGCAACGGTGACCGACGAGAGCTTCGGCGTGAACTTGAGCAACTTCCTCGATGGTGCGAAGGATTGGACGCTGCGCAAGTCGTTGCTGGTGAATCTGTGTTCGCAAAGCTCGTGGACCGTATCGTGCGTTGTGGGCGTGTTCGTGGGCAATGCGCTGGGGATTCCGCTCGCTATCGCGTCGTTTGCGATGACATCGATTTTCATTTGCCTGTTGGTGACGCAGAAAATCACGCCTGCGAATGTGGTGGCAGCTGTTTGTGCCGCTCTGGGCGTTATCGCATGCAAAGCGGCGGGGTTGACGGGCCCGGCCATTCTCGTTGGCGCTTTGGTGGGCGTGGCGTGCGCCATCGTGTTCTCGCGCGTGAGGGGGCATGCATAGATGACCCCGATCAGCTGGACCGATTTCTTCATCATGCTCGTTATCTGCATGCTTACCATGCTCGCGTGCCGTGTGCTGCCGCTGTTCGTACTCAAGGGCAAGCAGCTGCCTGATCGCGTGACCGAGGCCTTGAGCTTTATTCCGCCTGCTGCTTTTGCAGCGCTGGTTGCCAACGATTTGTTCACGCCGGGTATGTTCGACGCGGGGCTTTGGCCGGCGTGCGCGCCGCTTGTGGCTGCTGTTGTGGTGGTCGTGGTCGCGCGTTTGACGAAATCGCTTCTGTGGTGCGCTGTTGCCGGCGTTGTTGCATATGCCCTGCTCACGCTTGTGATATGATGGGCGGCGCATTGGCGCGTTTCGCGTGGTTTTGTGCGAAATGTGCTCGTGTGCATTATTTGAGAAGGTGCGGGAATGTGTTCTTGCATCTCGGTATGCCAGGCGATATAATTCCTAGTCGCGTCTTAAATAGGCAGCAAACTTAGGTTTTGGTTTGAATATATAGAAGGATTGGAAATGGATATCATTCGCGCTATCGAGCAGCAGCAGTTCAAGCAGGACATTCCTGATTTTCACGTAGGTGATAACGTTAAGGTTCACTATCGCATCACCGAGGGTAACCGCGAGCGTATCCAGGTGTTCCAGGGCGACGTTATCCGTCGTCACGGCGAATCTTCCCGCGAAACGTTCACCGTGCGCAAGGTGAGCTTCTCCGTTGGCGTTGAGCGTACCTTCCCGGTTAACTCCCCGAAGATCGACAAGATCGAAGTTGTCCGTCAGGGCGATGTCCGTCGTGCAAAGCTTTACTACCTGCGCAACAAGGTTGGCAAGGCTGCGAAAATCAAGGAGAAGGCTTTCCGTTAGGATTTGGCTTTTCAGCGAATGCGCAAGCCCGCTCGATTACGAGCGGGCTTTTTTTGTGCGTTGGGGCGGGGACTGCGACTAATCGCGGCGCATACGGCTTTGAAGTTGGCGCAAATCAACTGATTTCATGTTTGCTCGGGGGTTGTGCGCCTGATAGTGGTTGAAATTGAGGGATTTCATGATTTCTAAACCGCAATTTCTTGTTTTGAGGCTGTTTGCGCATCTGACGTAAAAAGGTTTTCGCAGGTCACAAGGCCGTGGTTAAACCAAGATCCTATAGAAACTGTTTTTCGACTCATGAAATCGGTCGATTTCAGACAAAATCCGAGCTGCAACCCCCGAGCAAACATGAAATCGCGAAATTTCAACCACTATTATGCGGCCGTGTCTTGCACCATGAACTACAAATTGACATAGCCAACCACGAGTCGTGGCGCACGTGGCATGGGGGTTGGCTCGAATTTGACAATCTCGTATTTGCTCAGGGGTTGTAGGACGGATTCTGGTTGAGATCGCGTGATTTCGTGATTTTCAAAGCGACTTTCGATGCGTTCTTTTCAAGTACGTCTAGAACTCAATCGCCTGACCTGCGGAAACATTTCTGCTTTAGATGTTTTCGCGTTCTTAAGCGTGAAAACATCGCTGTGCAAAATACGAAATCGGTAAATCTCAGCCAAAATCCGCGTTGTGACCCTCGAGCAAATACGAAATCACGCAATCTCTGCCACTATGCGAATGGTGATTTCTAGTTTGCTGTTGTTGTCGTTATTGTGGTAAATTTGCTGCAAAATTTGCGATAATGTGGTACTTGAAATTTTAACTACCACAATAACGCAATATATTTCGGAGATTTACCACAGTAACGCAAAACGATTCGCTGGCGAGTTCAGTTCCAACGCGAATCGCTTCGCCGGAATCTCGACTCGCGTTTCACGGAGACATCCGCGCCTGACCCGTCGCACACGTGCGGTATCATGATTCAGGCAGATACGCGTGTGTTGGAGGGTCGTATGAGCAAGACCGTTGCTGAAATCGAGGCGCTGTTGCGCAGCGCAAATGCGGACGAGTTTGCGGTGCTGAAACGATCGCTTGTCGCTGATACGCGCAAGGGCGTGATCGCGGCGGTTGCACGCGCTGAGCGGCGCCTGGACGAGCAGGCTGCCGAAGAGGCCCGCTTGAACGGATTGTATGCGTTCGAGGAAAGCCTCGCGCACGAAAAAGGCGCTCAGGTAATCGTTGGTTTGGACGAGGTCGGGCGCGGGTCGATTGCCGGTCCGTTGGCGGTGGGCGCTGTCGTTCTCAACCGCGATGTGCGCATCGCGGGCCTCAACGATTCCAAGCAACTCAAGCCTGAGCAGCGCGAGCGGATAGCGCGCGAAATTCGCGAAACGGCGCAAGCGTACGCGGTTGCCTACATTGAACCTGATGTTATCGATGCCGTGGGCATGACGGCTTCGCTTATCAAGGCGTTCAGGGCCGCGCTTGCAAGCATTGAAGAGCAGGGCGTCAAGCCCGATATCGTGCTGCTCGACGGCAACCCGCTGCATTTCGACGAACGCGAGGTCAACGTTATCAAGGGCGATGCGAAGTGCGCTTCCATTTCGGCTGCCTCGGTGGTCGCTAAGGTGGAACGTGATGCGCTGATGGTGCGCCTATCGTCTGAATATCCCGCATATCATTGGGATGAGTGCAAAGGGTATGCGTCTGCCGCGCATATCGAGGCGATTAAGGAATGCGGCCTGAGCCCATATCATCGGGTCAGCTTCTGCACGGCCTTCACTCAGGAAACTTTGTTTTAAAGCAAACGCACAGGCTTTTGACCTGCGCTGTTAACGCTGTGTGTACGCAGTGTTGGATTCGCGTGTAATCCGCGTCTGTGGAGTGCTGGATGCGCGTGTAATCAGTGTGTGCGATTTGCTGGATTTTGTGAGAAACCGGGTTCGTACCATGTGCTCGCTTGAGAAAGGAGCACGGTATGAAAACCAACAACACAGCAGCCGATATGCAAAAAGCCATTCAGGAAGAATGCGATCGCGAGGAAGTTCCCTATGAGGAATCGGAAGATCGCTGGGAGCGCGATGAGGACGATGGTCGCTGGGATGCAGATAGCGATGAAGAACCGGATGCCGAAGAGGACGAAGCCGAATGCTCGAATGCTGAGCATGAAACGCACAACCAGGAGGTTGGAAGGCGCGGGGAATGCGCCGCGGCGCGATTCTTGGAGCGGCGCGGATTCGACATTCTAGAGCGCAATTGGAAGTGCAATGCGGGGGAGGCCGACATTATCGCGCGCGACGGCCAAGCGCTCGTGTTCGTGGAAGTGAAAACGCGCACGAATGTGGATATGGGGTTTCCCGAAGAAGCGGTGGATGCTGCCAAGCGCGCTCGCTACGAAAAGATCGCCGCTTATTACTTGAAAGATTATCCGGTGGTGGATATCCCCGTGCGCTTCGACGTCGTTGCGCTTTTGGTGGTCGGGTCGGATCGCGCGCTCGTTAAGCACCACGTCAATGCATTTTCCGCGGAGTCGTAGCCATGAGCTTGCGTTCAGTGGTCCAGGGTGCGGTTTTGCGCGGAGTGGAAGCTGTTCCCATCGATGTAGAAGTGGCTATTTCATCGGGCTTGCCCTGTTTCAACATCGTGGGCTTAGCGGATGCCGCGGTACGCGAATCGCGCGAGCGTGTGCGCGCCGCCTTGAAATCGATGGGCTACTCGATGCCTGCGGACAGGATTGTGGTAAACCTCGCGCCCAGTGCTCTCAAGAAGATCGGATCGGGGTTCGATCTTCCCATTGCGGTGGCCATGCTTTGCGCAACGAAGCAGATATCGCCTGCGCTCGCGAAAGGCGCTTTGTATGTGGGCGAATTGTCTCTTGAGGGAACCGTGCGCCCTGTAGATGGGTTGCTCGCCTATGCGCTGTGCGCGCGTGATATCGGCGTTGACCTTGTGTGTGCGAATGCTCCCGAGCGTTTGGTGGAGATACCGGGCGTGAGTGTGCTCGGCTTGGAGTCGATAGGGCAACTGCGCACGGGACAAGCCGAGCCGCTTTCGTTTGCGACGCCAGTGCCGAAAGCCTCTGAGGTTGATTTTGCCAATGTGGCGGGCAACGAAGTCGCCAAGCGCGCCATGCAGATTGCCGCTGCCGGTGAACATGGACTGCTGATGATGGGGCCGCCGGGGTCGGGAAAAACGCTGCTTGCATCGCATTTGGCGTCGATCATGCCTCCGCTTAGTTACGATGAGGCGCTTGAAACGGCGCTGGTGCATTCGGTGGCGGGGCTTTCGATAGACGGCATCCTGCAAGGCACGCGGCCGTTTCGCGCGCCGCATCATTCGTCGAGCGCGGCGGGCCTTGTCGGTGGCGGGTCGCCCATTCGGCCGGGAGAAGTTTCCCTTGCGCATAACGGGGTGCTCTTCTTAGACGAGCTCGCGGAATTCAAGCCGTCGGTGCTCCAGAACATTCGCCAGCCGATGGAGCAGCATGCGGTAACGATCACGCGTGCGGATGGGACCATCCAGTTTCCAGCGCGGTTTATGCTGGTGGCTGCGTCGAATCCGTGCCCATGCGGGTATTTCGGCGACCAGGAGCGCGCGTGCACGTGCACGGCTCCGCAGATAGCGGGCTATCAGAATCGCATCGGCGGGCCGCTCATGGATCGTATCGACATGCATATCGATGTGAGCCGTATTCCGCCCGGAGACATCATTCGCCTTCAACAGGGAACGAATTCGGCTCAGCTGCGCGAAGGCGTGATGAGGGCGCGGGAATACGCATCGTGGCGCAGAGCGCATGAGCATATCGGCTCGACTTCGAAAGCGCTGGTCGAGTCGTGTCATTTGGCAAGCGCGGAAAGCGACCTGTTCGAGCACGCTGCAAAGAAGAACAGCATGAGCGGCCGCGCGATCGTGCGCACGCTTTCCGTTGCGCGCACAATCGCGGACATCGATGAGCGCCGCGAGGTTTCCGCTGACGACTTGTTCGAGGCGCTTGGATTTAGGATTAGAGAGGAGATGTATCGATGACGCGGGTCATTGAGGGAAGACGGTGGGTGATAGAGAAATCGGACAGGGCGTATCCGCAGGCGTATCGCAATCTTGCGCAGGCGCCTGATCGCTTGTACGGTATCGGAAACGAGCGGGCGTTGCGTGAGGGCTTAGCCGTGATCGGCGCTCGGCGGGCTACACCGTATGGGCGCAAGTGCGCCAACCGATTCGCAAGCATGGCCGCCGAGCGCGGCATTCCCATTATCTCCGGCGGTGCGCGCGGGTGCGATTCGGAGGCACATCGGGCGGCGCTGGCTGCCGGTGGTACAACAGTGGCTATCTTGGGCGGCGGATGCGATGAACCGTATCCGCGCGAGCATGTGGGGTTGTTTCAGCAGATCGTGGACAGCGGAGGCGCGGTTATCAGCGAGAACCCCTGGGATTTCAAGCCGCTACCGTACACGTTTCGTGAACGAAATCGCTTGATTGCCGCGCTCTCGCGTGCCGTGTTGATCGTCGAGGCGGGCTTGCCATCGGGAACGTTTTCCACGGCGGATGAAGCGTTGGCTGCGAATAGGGACGTGCTCGTAGTTCCGGGGTCGATCGCATCGGCGTCGTCGCGTGGGTCGAACCGGCTGCTCTATCAAGGCGCGACCCCGATCGTTGATGACGAATCGTTCGAGGATCAGCTCTTCAGCTTGTTCGGGTGCTTGAAGTCGCCTCCTTGCGGCGCGGGCGGCGCGGGCGCGGACGAGGATGCCGATCCGCTTATCGAAGCCATTCTTGCGAGTCCGATGACCACTGAGCAGGTGTACAACACGGCCGTGGGGCTTTTTGGGGATGATGCGCGCAACGAAACCGCTAAGCGCGTCGCTATGGCGGAAGTCGCGGGAATCATCGCGCGCGGCCCCGACGGGCGCTGGGGGCCGGCTTAGAGGGTCGTTGTGCGGACGTAGCGACTTTGGCGAAACGCCCACACGAGGAAAAACGTCGTCGCGCGCATGGGGTACAATAGCTCGCATGAACGGCAACGTCGCGATAATCGGAGCAGGATTGGCGGGCAGCGAATGCGCCCTTCAGCTTGCTGCGCGCGATATCGCAGTCACGTTGTTTGAAATGCGCCCTGTGCGCGCCACCGATGTGCATAAGACCGACGACTGCGCCGAGCTCGTTTGCTCGAATTCGCTTAAGAGCACGAAGCCCGAAAGCGCGGCGGGCATGCTGAAGCACGAGCTATATGTGCTCGGGTCGAAACTCTATGCATGTGCGCTTGATTGCAGCGTTGCGGCGGGCGGCGCCTTGGCCGTTGATCGGTCGGCGTTTTCCAGCGAGGTTACGCGCCGTATCGAAGAGCACCCGCATATCACGCTCGTGCGCGAGGAAGTGAAGGATATCGTCGATCTGGCTTCCGCCTACGATGCGGTGGTGATTGCAACGGGACCGCTCACTTCCGATGCGCTCGCGGAAAAGATTGCCGTGCTCACCGGGTCGGATCATCTTGCGTTTTACGACGCAGCGGCGCCGATCGTTATGGCCGACTCGCTCGATATGAACGTGCTGTTCCGCCAGAGCCGCTACGAGGATGCCTGCGATGCGGAAGGGCAGGCGCAGGGCGATTATCTGAACGCGCCGTTCACGCGTGAGGAATACGATGCGTTTATTGAAGAGCTGCTTGCCGCCGATCGCGTGGTTGCGAAGGATTTCGAAACGGCCGAGCTGTTCCAGGCGTGCCAGCCTATCGAGGAAATCGCCCGCAAGGGGCATGATGCTCCGCGCTTTGGCACGATGAAGCCGGTGGGGCTCACCGACCCGCGTACGGGCAAGCGCCCGTGGGCGGCGCTGCAGCTGCGCGCGGAAAACCGCGAGCAAACGAGTTTCAACCTGGTCGGCTTCCAGACGAACCTGAAGTTCGGCGAACAGCAGCGGGTGTTTCGGATGATTCCCGGCCTTGAACAGGCGGAATTCGCGCGGTATGGCGTGATGCACCGCAACACGTTCATCGATGCGCCCCGCTTGCTCGATAACAGCTTGCGGCTCGCGGGCGTCACGAGTGCGCACGACAACGTGTACTTTGCCGGCCAAGTTGGCGGCACCGAAGGCTACTGCGAGGCCATTCGGTCGGGCTTGCACGTCGCGCTGTCGATAGCGGCGCGCATGCAAGGGCAAGAACCGCCCGCATTGCCGCGGGAGACGGCGTTCGGCGCGCTTATCGATTACGCGACGAGCCCGGAAACGGTCGATTATCAGCCGTCGCACGTGAACTTCGGCATCATGGTTCCGCTCGAGACGCGCGTGAAGAACAAGGCGCAGCGCTACGCCGCATATGCAAGCCGCGGGGATGCGGCCTTGAAGCGGTACCGCGCGCTCCTTGAAGCATGCGGTCTCACCCTCGGTGATGCGTGATGGCGCGCGAGATAAAAACGCGTGCGCGCAAGCGTGCCCAAGCGGCGCAGGCGACGCCGTCCGAAGACCCTATTCAACTCGACAGCGTCGACGCTGCGCGCGAGCTTGCCGCTTCGTTTGGCCGCGCCCTCGCCGCCGAGCGCAATGCGTCCGAGCATACCGTGCGCGCCTATCTTACCGACCTGGATTCGTTTTTCAGATGGTGCAGCAGGCAAGATGTCGACCCGCTTGTCGTCGATCATCGTCAGCTGAGGTCGTATCTGGGCGAACTCGACCGCGCCCAGTATGCGCGTACGACCATCAATCGCCATTTGTCTGCCCTGCGCGGGTTCTACCAGTGGCTCAACGTGGAAGGCTACGTTGAAACCGATCCGTCGAGCGTTCTTTCCGGCCCCAAGCAGAACAAGCATCTGCCCAAGGTGCTGCGCCCGCACGATATGGCGCGGCTCTTAAGCGTCCACAACAACGTCGATGTGGCCGGCAACGAAGTAAAGCAGACGCCGGAAGACATGCGCGATCAGGCCATCCTCGAATTTCTGTATGCCTGTGGCGCGCGTATCTCTGAAGCTTCCGGGTTGCGGCTTGCCGATGTTGATTTCGAAAAGCATCAAGTGAAGGTTTTCGGCAAGGGAAGGAAAGAGCGCATCATTCCGCTTCACGACTTGTGCCTTAACGCCTTGACGCGTTACCTATCGCTGGCGCGGCCGGTGCTCGCAACCGCCGATTCGGGCGACTGGTTTTTCCTCACCGTGCACGGCAAGCGCATGAGCGCCGATTCCATGCGCAAGATGTTCAAGCAGACAGTGCGCCTGGCGGGGCTTGACGACACGCTGTCTCCCCACGATATGCGCCACACCTTTGCGACCGATCTTCTCGATGGCGGGGCCGACCTGCGCAGCGTGCAGGAGATGCTCGGGCATTCCAGCTTGTCGACCACGCAAATCTACACCCATCTTTCGCCTGCCCGCTTGAAAGA